>Ga0335069_10000177_pt1 | contig 110803 bp, 97 predicted proteins | sample Lox_Sample_11_FD_206714 | JGI IMG/M metagenome (GOLD analysis project Ga0335069, IMG submission 206714) | Soil microbial communities from Loxahatchee National Wildlife Refuge, Florida, United States - Lox_Sample_1.1 | ecosystem: Environmental > Terrestrial > Soil > Wetlands | place: USA...
GGGGCCGCCCCGCATACCTAGGCGCTCCAGCCGGCAAAACAAAATTGATAGTTTTTGTCCATTGCATAGTCTTTATCTATTCGAGCGTGAGCCGCCGCCGTGCGCTAAGCTGGCGGGATGGACGCGCCCCTCCATCTGGACGCCGTGCTGAGGCCGAACCGCTCCCTGCCCAAGGCGGGGCTCTACGTCCTGCTCGGCGGTCTGGCCGTGGTCAACATCGCCACGGCCGCCCTGATGGTGCTCGCGTTCAAGGCCGCGCCGGTGCCGATCTTCCTGGGCCTGGATTTCCTGGCGGTGACCCTGGCCTTCCGCGCCAGCTACCGCCAGGCGCGCCAGGCCGAGCGGGTGCAGGTGTCGGCCGACGAGGTGCAGGTGACGCATGAGATCGGCCAAAGCCGCCGCACGGTGTGGCGCTCGCCCACCGCCTTCACCCGCGTGGAACTGGAAGGCGAGGACGAGGACGCCCACGTGCGCCTGAGGCTGTCGGGCAAGAGCCTGATCGTGGCGCGCCAGTTGTCGCCGGGCGAGCGCTCGGCCTTCGCCCGGCGCCTGCAGGACGCGATCCGCCGCGCGCGCGCGGAACGATACGAAAGCGAGCAGGGATGACCTTCAGCCAGGACGAAGTCGAGCGCTACGCGCGCCATCTGGTGCTGCGCGAGATCGGCGGGCCGGGCCAGCAGCGGCTCAAGGCGGCCAGGGTGCTGATCGTCGGCGCCGGGGGCCTGGGCGCTCCGGCGGCGCTCTATCTCGCCGCCGCCGGCGTGGGCCACATCGGCCTGGCCGATCCGGACGTGGTGGCCCTGTCGAACCTGCAGCGCCAGGTGCTCTACGCCGCGGCCGACGTCGGACGGCCCAAGGTCGAGGCGGCGGCCCAGGCCCTGGCCGCGCTCAATCCCGAGATAGCCGTCACGCCGATCGCCCAGGCCCTGACCCCGGCCAACGCCGGCGCCCTGGTGCGCCCCTACGATCTGGTGCTGGACGGGACCGACGATTTCGCCACGCGCTTCGCGGTCAACGCCGCGTGCCTGGAGCAGCACAAGCCCCTGGTGTCAGGCGCCATCGGCCGCTGGAGCGGTCAGGTGGGCGTGTTCGCCGCCGGCCTCACCCGCCGCCGGCCCCTGGCCGAGCGCCAGCCCTGCTACCGCTGCCTGGTGAGCGAGATCCCGCCGGACGCCGAGACCTGTTCGGCAGTGGGCGTGGTCGGGGCCCTGGCCGGCGTGGTCGGCTCGATGATGGCCCTGGAGGCGATCAAATGGATCGTCGGCGCGGGCCATACGCTGGGCGGCCGGCTATGGCTGTACGACGCCCTGGACGGCGAAAGCCGCACCGTGCGCCTGAGCGCCGACCCCGAATGCCCGGCGTGCGGCGACGCCTAGGCCTTGGTGTCCAGCGTGCCGCCGTCGGCGTCCTCGGCCGGCGCATAGCCGTTGGCGGCGGCCTTGGCCGAGGTCTTGGCGGCCACCACCACCATCGCCGGGCGCACCACGCGGCCATAGAGCTCGTAGCCGGCCTGGACCGACTGGACCACCGCGCCGGGGTCCACGTCGGGCGCGTCCTGCTCCATCATCGCCTGGTGCACATGGGGATCGAACTTGGCGCCCTTGGCCGGGTCGATCTTCTTCAGGCCGTTGCGCTCGAACGCGCCCGAGAGCTCCTTCTCGGTCATCTCGATGCCGAGCACGAAGTTCTTGACCGCCGCGTCGATGTCCTCGCGCGGGGCGTGCTGCAGGGCGCGCGACAGGTTGTCGGCCACGCCCAGCAGGGCCGAGGCGAACTTCTGGATGGCGAAGGCGCGCGCGTCGTTGGCCTCGCGCTCGGCCCGGCGCTTGGTGTTCTCGGCGTCGGCGGCGAAGCGCAGCGCCTGTTCGCGCAGGGCGGCGTTCTCGGCCTTCAGCGCCTCGATCTGTTCGGCGGCGTCCGCTGCCGGTTCGGTTTGCGGGAATTCGTCGTCGGCCGGCGTCTCGTCGTCGGTCATGGTCGTTCGTCCTTCAGGTCTCAAACATCCGGCCCAGCACCTTGGCGGTATAGTCCACCAGCGGTATGACCCGGGCGTAGTTCAGGCGGGTCGGTCCGATCACGCCGATCGCGCCCACCACCTTCTGCCGGCCGTTCATATAGGGCGCCGCGATCACAGAGGAACCCGAAAGCGAGAAAAGTCGCGTTTCGGCGCCGATGAAAATGCGCACCCCCTCGGCGGCGCGCACATCGTCCAGCAGGCCGATCAGCTGTTCCTTCTGCTCCAGATCGTCGAACAGCTTGCGCACCCGCTCCAGGTCTTCCAGCGCCGCGCCGTCCTGCAGCAGGTTCGCGCGGCCGCGCACGATCAGGGCGCGCTCGGTCTCCTCGCCGCCGCCCCACGCCGCCAGCCCGTCCTCCACCAGGCGCGCGGCGGCCTCGTTCAGCTCGCGCCGCGCCTGCTCGAACTCGGTGCGGATTTCGGTCTTGGCCTCCAGCAGGGTATGGCCCGACAGGCGCGCGTTGAGGAAGTTGGACGCCTCCTGCAGCGCCGAGGGCGTCATGCCGGCGGCCAGGCGCATCAGGCGGTTCTCCACCTGGCCGTCCTCGAACACCATCACCGCCAGGGCCTGCTCGGCGCTGAGGGCCACGAACTCCACATGCTTCACGCCGGCCTCGCGCACCGGGGCCACCACCACGCCCGCCCCGCCGGCCAGCCCCGACAGGAGCGAGGTGGCCTCGTCCATCGCCTCCTGCATCGAGCGTCCGCGCCCGGCCAGGCGCGCCTCGATCTGCTGGCGCTCGTCCTCGCCGATGTCGCCCACTTCCAGCAGGCCGTCGACGAACAGGCGCAGGCCCATGTGCGTGGGCAGACGCCCGGCGCTGGAATGCGGCGCGCCCAGCAGGCCCAGCTGGGCCAGGTCCTGCATGGTGTTGCGGATCGAGGCGGGCGACAGGGCCACCCCGCCGCGCGAGATGGTGCGCGAGCCCACCGGATCGCCGGTCTCCAGATAGGTTTCGACGATGCGGCGGAAGATGTCGCGCGCCCGCTCGTCCAGCTGGCCCAGGGTGGGGCCGACGGCGGCTCCCGGAGAAATGAAGCTCGGCATGCGCCTGGGGATGGCTCCACGGAAACAGCGATAGACGGGCTCGTCTTCATTTAGGATAAGCGCCGCCTTCGCGCGCGCAAGCGGCGCGTGCCGAAGGCGAGGAACCCGAACCCATGCGCCCATCGCAAAGACAGCCCCATCAGCTGCGGCCCGTGACGATGGAGACCGCGGTCAACCGCTACGCCGAGGGGTCGTGCCTGATCGGCTTCGGCCATACCCGCGTGCTGGTCACCGCCAGCGTCGAGGAAAACGTGCCCCCCTTCCTGCGCAACAAGGGCCAGGGGTGGGTGACCGCCGAATACGGCATGCTGCCGCGCTCGACCCACACCCGCAGCCGGCGCGAGGCCGCCCAGGGCAAGCAATCGGGCCGCACCCAGGAGATCCAGCGCCTGATCGGCCGCTCGATGCGCGCGGTGGTCGACATGAAGGCCCTGGGCGAGCGCCAGATCACGCTGGACTGCGACGTGATCCAGGCCGACGGCGGCACGCGCACCGCCGCCATCACCGGCGCCTGGGTCGCCCTGCGCGTGGCCACCCGCTATCTGCTGGACGAAGGCGTGCTCAAGGCCGACCCGATCCTGGACCAGGTGGCGGCGGTGTCGTGCGGCGTCTGCGAGGGCGTACCGGTGCTCGACCTCGACTACGAGGAGGATTCCAGCGCCGAGGCCGACTCCAACTTCGTGCTCACCGGCCAGGGCGACATCGTCGAGATCCAGGCCACCGGCGAAAAGCGCGGCTTCACCCGCGCCGAATTCGAGGCCCTGTTCGACCTGGCGCGCGGCGGGATCGGCGAACTGCTCGCGCTGCAGCGGGCGGCGGCGGGGTGAGGGACGGGCGGCCGTGCTGTTCAAAATCGGGACGGCGCGTAACGGAACACCATGCCGAGGATCGGAGGTGCCATCAGATCGGCTGGCCTATCCGATCCGCTATGGCGCGCGCCAGTCTCTCGAAATCGTCGTAGGCAGCGGCCACCGCCCCCTGATGGCCGCCAATCGCTCCGTCGCCGGGGCGGAGCTTAAACATGGGCTTCCGGGCATCTTGCGCCATAGCTATGAGCGAGCGGTAATCCTTCAGGCGGCCAAGGGAAAGCGCCTCGTCAGGAATGCTGGGATTGTCAACGGCCCGCCGATACGCGCTCGGGATTTTGGTAATCCATTTCTGGAAGGCGCGAACCACGCCGTCGGCAAATTCGGTGTGACGGGAAACGACATAGCCGACGGGCTGCATGCCGCCCGCCGGCAGGCTGAAGTCTAGCTGCGGTGCGCGATTAAGACGATCTTGCCATTCTGCGCGCCAGGACTTCAGTCGTCCGCCGACGTTCTCAAGGCCACGGACGGAGAATAGGTCAGGAGCCACCGGGATAATGACGTAGTCTGCAGCGATGAGGGCCGCGCGATTCAATGCGCCGAAGGTAGGACCCACATCTATGAGGGTGATGTTAGCTTGATGTCGCCGACCAGCTTCCTCGATTATCCGATGGAATGCAGCCGTGATGCGGAACGCCCTCTCGTCTCGATCCACACACCGAGGCCACGTCGCGGATAGTTCATCCTCAAAGTCCGATAAAAGCAGATCACCAGGGATAATCGCGAGACCATCAGTTACGATCATCGGATTAAAGAAGCGAAGGTCTCCGACACCCCGCTTCACCGGTTCAACCGCAGTAAAGATTGTATCTGGATTTTCCGCTTCGTAGATGCGCTCTAGTGCATCATCCTTGAAGCACATAGCGGTAAGATTGGATTGGGGATCTAAGTCGGCCAAAAGTACACGTTGGCCGAGATCAGCATACATCCAAGCCAGGTGATATATTAGGGAAGTTTTCCCGACACCGCCCTTGTTGTTGAAAAAGGCGATCGATTTCATTTCACCGCCTCCAACTTGAACAGTGTATAATTAGGCTCAAACTGAGTCATGAGTGGCGGATTACCGTTCGCCTCAATGGCGCGGCGCGCTTGCACAAGCCCGTAGCCGAAGCGTTCGACTACGCCTAACGACTTCAACCCTTCAGCTAACAAAGGATTTCGGTAGGCAGTTACGTTCTGCCAAATCGTATCGGGGTTGACCTCACCGTAAAGGCCGCCAGCGTTCATTATTTCGATTCTGTCAGAGTACCAATACACTTTCACCGGCATGGTACTGGCGTCATATGTCCGGTGAAGCAAGGCATTGCGAATGAGCTGCTCCAGCGCGTCCACGGGGTAATCCGCCTGCTCTATTCGCTGCGCGCCGCCGATTTCTACAGTGGTGCGGAGGTTTAGCCGCATCAATTCCTCTATCTGTCTTACTTGATCAGGAACCGTTCCGCCGATTTCCTTTTGATCGATAACATGGTCGATCAGTTGGTGGCCGTCCAAGCGAAGGAACTGGATATAAGCTCCAGGGAGATACTGTCGAGGGTTCTTGCCCAGAAGAAGCAAGGCAGCATTTGTAGGTCGCCCATCCCGGGAGGTCAGCCGCAGCGCACGTAGCTTTTCCTCAGTCGAGCGCCCGTTCTCCCGCCGGATTTCCGGGGAAGTCGCGGAGGGAAGGTATTCCGTTTCGAACCGATGTAGGTCTAGGTCGTCGAGCGTAGCGTCAGCGCAGGGCCTAGCGTCGAAAGTAAGGTTTTGCCAAACCTGCTTTTCAGTGAGACGCCGCTCTTCTTCGACTGTCGCTACCGCGCGGCGCGGACCCACTCGAATCCAGGTTCGCCCTTCTAAACGAACAGGCGGTTGGGTCGATGGTGCAACTTCGATGACCGCAACAGTGCAGCCACCGATCTCCTTACGGGCCACCGACATGAGCGGAAAGGGAAGGATTAGCCCCTCATTGCGTAAGCCGCCTAATGTCTTGAGCAGATCGTCGTCGATTTCGATCCCCGAGCAGCTGCCGTCGTCCTCTAGGCCGATAAAAACTACCCCCGGCTGCCGATAGTTCGGGAGATCGTTGGCAAAGGCGCAAATTGCCTGACGAATTCTGTCAGCGGCCGATTGAAAGTTACGCTTCCGCTCAACGCGGTCCGACTCCAGGTTGGAAAAAAGCGTAGCGATTTCATCGTCCGTGAGCATGACCACCTCCCGTCCGGCACCGTAACTCGCCGCGAACTCGGGCGCCAGTATTGGGCCGGAAAGCAAACACGGGAGCGAGATCAGCTTATCACATCGCTCCCTTACCCCCACCACCCGATGACCGCGGGGGCACCTCACCTAAAATTCAGTCGGTCAGGCTGGTCATGGCTAAGCGATGGCGCAAGTCCGCGCCTGGGTCCGGTGGTCAGCCCGCCTTGGCGCGCATTGCCTTCACGCCGGCGTCGGGCGCACCAACCGCCCGCGCGCCCACACCGGCCCGCCGAGGCGGCGGCGACGCAGTCGTCCAGGCTGGCGGCGGGGAAGGCGATCAGGCCCGCATCGGTGTCGGTGTTGGCGTCGTTGACGCCGCCCCTGACGAACAGGGGCACGGCCGAGGGCAGATAGCCGATCACCTCGAGGTGGCCGAAGGCGTCGCGCAGGAAGTTCACCGCCACTGCCTCCAGAGCCAGCTAGGCGCCCCGCCCGCCCCCTACACCCGCATCCCCACCACCTCATGCCCCCGCCCCAGCTCCACCAGCACGTCCGCGCGCGCCGGCATCTCCTCTAAGATCCACTCGGTCAGGCGCTGGTAGTGGGCCAGGAAGCGGCGCAGGTCGGCGTCGGACATCAGCTTGCGGCCGCCGGTCAGGGCGCCGGTGGCGCGCAGGCGGTCGCCGAGCTTCTTTTCCTGCAGGGCGCGCCAGGCGAACACGGCGTCGAAATCGGGCGCCTTGAGCATGACCAGGGCGTCGATGCGGGCGAACAGGCCGGCGTAGTCGTTGGCCAGGTGGGTGTTGACGTAGGCGCGCCACACCGCCTGGGGGTCCTCGTCGCGCTCCAGGGCGTTGACCGGCTCGAGCAGGGCGGCCTGGGGCTGGGGTCGGGCGCCCACGCACCAGCCCTCGAACATCACCACATCGACCGGGCCCGCCAGCGGGGGCCACTCGCGCTCGGGCGCCAGGGTGTCGGCCGCCTTGTCGAAGCGCGGCATGCGCCGCACGGGCGAGGGGCGGGCGCCGGTGAGCAGGTCGAGCACCGCATGGCCCAGGGGAATGTCGTGGGTGCCGGGCGGCCCGCGCGTGACCAGCAGCGGATGGGTGTGGCCGGCCAGGGCCTGACGCCGGGGCTTGGACAGATAGAGGTTGTCGATCGACAGGGTCTGGACCTTCAGCCCCGCCTCGCCCAGCAGCAGTTCGAGGAAGGCGCACAGGGTGGTCTTGCCGCTGGCCTGGCTGCCCGACACCCCGACCACGATCGGGCGCCCGTGGGCGGCGTGAATCTGCACCAGGCGCGCGGCCAGCGGCCGGTGCACGGTCTCGACGATCTCGGCATAGGCGAACGGCAGAACGTGCTCGGCCATGAGCAGGGCGACTTCGGGGTTCATCTAGGCCTCGCGCTTGGGGGCGGGTATGACGGGCCGCATCATCATACCTCCGGAGGACCGCACATGTCCCTCAGCCTGCCGCGCGGGATCCGCATCGTGGCCGCGACCCACAATTCCGGCAAGGTGCGCGAGCTGTCCGCGCTGCTGGACCAGCGATTCCAGGTGGTTTCGGCGGGCGACCTGGGCCTGGCCGAGCCGGACGAGACCGAAAGCACCTTCACCGGCAACGCGGCGCTGAAGGCGCGCGCGGCGGCCGACGCCTCGGGCCTGGTCGCCCTGGCCGACGATTCCGGCCTGTGCGTGGGCGCTCTGGACGGGGCGCCCGGCATCTTTTCCGCCCGCTGGGCCGGGCCGGGCAAGGACTTCGCCCTGGCCATGGACAAGGTGCGCGCGCGGCTGGAGGAGACCGGCGTGGACGACGACCCCTCGGCCTGGTTCGTGTGCGCCCTGGCGGTGGCGTGGCCGCGCGGGCCGGTGGTGACGGTCGAGGGGCGCATCGACGGGGCCCTGACCTTTCCGGCGCGCGGAACGCGCGGCTTCGGCTACGACCCGATCTTCGTCCCGGCCGGACGCACCCAGACCTTCGGCGAGATGGACCCGGACGAGAAGCACGCCATGAGCCACCGCGCCGACGCCTTCGCCAAGCTCAAGGCGGCCCTGTTTGACTGACCCGGCCGCGCCGCCGCCGCCGCTAGACCCGCCTCTGGGGCTCTATGTCCATTGGCCCTATTGCGCGCGCATCTGTCCCTACTGCGATTTCAATGTGGCGCTGGATCGGCGGGCGGGCGAGGCCGAGGCCCTGGGCCGGGCGATCCTGGCCGACCTGCAGGCCCAGGCGCGGCTGATCGGGCCGCGCACGCTGGTGTCGGTCTTCTTCGGCGGGGGCACGCCCTCGCTGGCCGACCCTTCCTTCGTCGCCGCCGTGATCGCCCAGGCCCGGGCCCTGTGGCCCGCCGCGCCCGACCTGGAGGTGACGCTGGAGGCCAATCCCACCGACGCGGAGGCCGAGCGGTTCGCCGCCTTCGCCGCGGCGGGCGTGACGCGGCTGTCGCTGGGCGTGCAGGCGCTGGACGACGACGCCTTGCGGTTCCTGGGGCGCAACCACGGCGCCGAGGAGGCGCGGCGCGCCGCCCGCCTGGCCCGCGACCGGTTTGCGCGCCTGTCGCTCGACCTGATCTACGCCCTGCCCGGCCAGACGCCCGAGGGCTGGACGCGCACGCTGCGCGCGGCCCTGGCCCTGGGTCCCGAGCACCTGTCGCCCTACCAGTTGACCATCGAGGCCGGCACCGCCTTCGACCGAGCCGTTCGCCGCCGCGCGTTCGCCCCCGCCGAGCCTGACCTGGCGGCCGATCTCTATGAGACGACCCAGGCGGTGCTGGAGGCCGAGGGCTTTGGCGCCTACGAGGTGTCCAATCACGCGCGGGGGCCGGGCGCGCGCAGCCGCCACAACCTGGTCTACTGGCGCGGCGAGGACTACCTGGGCGTCGGCCCCGGCGCCCACGGCCGGCTGACGGTCGGGGGCGGGCGCCAGGCCACGCGCGCCGTGGCGGCCATACCCGGCTACATCGCCGCGGTGCAGCGCGCCGGTCACGGCCTGGAGGCGCGCGAGGCGATGAGCGCCCAAGAGGCGGCCGAGGAGCGCCTGCTGATGGGCCTGCGTATCGACGAAGGCGTGGCCCTGGCCGATCTGGCGGCCCTGCCGCTGGACGCGCTGCCGGATCTGATGGGCGCGGGCCTGCTGCGCCAGGATCGCGGCCGCCTGATCGCCACGCCGGCCGGCCGCCTGGTGCTGGATCACGTCACCGCCAAGCTGGCGGGGGCCTGAACGGCCGGGGAGCGGGCGCGCGACGGAATTTTTGCCGCACTGCGGCGCCATACGCAGTTTTCCGATGATGACGGTGAAGCCGCCGCCGCGTTACGATTGGCGCATGGACGAGATCTTGTCGTTGATTCAGCAGCACAGGGCGCCCGCAGCCGCGTTCATGAGCGCGCTGTCGCTGACGACGGCCGGATTCCTGGGGCTGTGGATCTTCGAGGGCCTGAGGGACGGCGTGACCTGGATGGGGTCGCGCTGGAAGCCCCGCCGCGACGAGACGCCGCTGTTGTTCGAACTGGCCATCGCCGCCCAGGCGATCATGCTGGCGGCCTTCGCCATTTTCGGCACGGTGATGTTCGTCTGGAGCCTGCTCCTGGCGGGCTGAGGCCCTAGCGGGCCCGGCGCAGGGTCAGGTTGAGCCGCCCGCCGCCCGGCACGACTGTCGAGGAGCCCTCCACCACCCGGTCGACGCCGTGGAAGGCCAGGCGCGCGGGGCCCGCCAGCACGCACACGTCGCCCGAGGCCAGCCACAGCGAGCCGGTCCGATCCTTGCGCGCCCGGCCGCCGATGCGGAACAGGGCCCGGTCGCCGAGCGAGATCGACAGCACCGGAACGGAGAGGTCCGCCTCGTCGCGGTCCTGGTGCAGGCCCATGCGCGCCCCGCCCTGATACAGGTTCACGAGGCACGCGTCGGGCTCGGGCGCGCCGGGGGCGAAGCGGCGCCACAGGTCCAGCAGGATCGGCGGCATCGGCGGCCATGGGCGGCCGGTCAGGGGGTGCGCGTCCACATAGCGATAGCCGCCGGCGTCGCTGGTCCACGACAGGGGACCCAGGCCGGTGATCGCCACCGACATGCGCCGCCCGCCCGGAACCTCGGGCGAATGAAACGGCGCGTCCTGGGCCGCCGCCAGCACCGCGCGCGCCAGGGCCTCCTGGGCCGGGCGGTCCAGCGCGGCGGGATGAAGCTCGAATCCGTCGATCACCCGGCCAATGTCGCCATGCGGCCGCGCGGCGCAAGGCGCGGCGGCCCGCCACGGCCGATTCGAACGGTCACCCTTGCGCAAAGGGGGCGATTTCCCATATGCGGCGCTGTACAAGGGCCGCTTGCGGGCGAGCCCGAAGGCTATCCGGGGCGCCTCAAGCCTCGCCACTTTTGGAGACCCGATCGAACCGGGGAGCGGCAAAGGGACAGGCGCTTGCACAAGGCCACCCGTCCGTTCGCCCGTAGGGAGCGACAGATCTCATGAGCAAAATTATCGGTATCGACCTTGGCACGACCAATTCGTGCGTCGCGATCATGGACGGCAAGGCGCCGAAGGTGATCGAGAACGCCGAAGGCGCGCGCACCACCCCTTCCGTGGTGGGCATCCAGGAAGACGGCGAGCGGCTGGTCGGCCAGCCCGCCAAGCGCCAGGCGGTGACCAACCCCGCCAACACCTTCTTCGCCATCAAACGCCTGATCGGCCGTCAGTACGACGATCCGGTGGTGGCCAAGGACAAGGGCATGGTGCCCTACGAGATCGTCAAGGGCCCCAACGGCGCCGCCTATGTGCGCGCCCACGGCAAGGACTACAGCCCGCAGGAAATCTCGGCCTTCATCCTGCAGAAGATGAAGGAAGCGGCCGAAGCCCACCTGGGCGAGACCGTGACCAAGGCGGTCATCACCGTTCCGGCCTATTTCAACGACGCTCAGCGCCAGGCGACCAAGGACGCGGGCAAGATCGCCGGCCTGGAAGTCCTGCGCATCATCAATGAACCCACCGCCGCGGCGCTAGCCTACGGGCTGGAGAAGAACGACGGCAAGAAGATCGCGGTCTACGACCTGGGCGGCGGCACCTTCGACGTGTCGATCCTGGAGATCGGCGACGGCGTGTTCGAGGTGAAGGCCACCAATGGCGACACCTTCCTGGGCGGCGAAGACTTCGACCTGCGTCTGGTCGACTTCCTGGCCGACGAGTTCAAGAAGGAAACCAGCGTCGACCTGCGCAAGGACAAGCTGGCCCTGCAGCGCCTGAAGGAAGAGGCCGAGAAGGCCAAGAAGGAGCTGTCGTCGGTCGCCTCCTACGACGTGAACCTGCCCTTCATCTCGATGAACGCCTCGGGCCCGCTGCACCTGAACGTCAAGCTGACCCGCGCCAAGCTGGAAGCCCTGGTCGACGACCTGATCGCGCGCACCATCGGCCCCTGCGAGCAGGCGCTGAAGGACGCCGGTCTGAAGAAGAGCGACATCGACGAAGTGGTCCTGGTCGGCGGCATGACCCGCATGCCCAAGGTGCAGGACGCGGTGAAGGCCTTCTTCGGCCGCGAGCCGCACAAGGGCGTGAACCCCGACGAAGTCGTGGCCCTGGGCGCGGCGGTGCAAGCCGGCGTGCTGCAAGGCGACGTCAAGGACGTGCTGTTGCTCGACGTGACGCCGCTGACCCTGGGCATCGAGACCCTGGGCGGGGTGTTCACGCCGCTGATCGAGCGCAACACCACCATCCCGACCAAGCGCAGCCAGACCTTCTCGACCGCCGACGACAACCAGTCGGCCGTGACCATCCGCGTGTTCCAGGGCGAGCGACCCATGGCGCACGACAACAAGCTGCTGGGCCAGTTCGACCTGGTCGGCATTCCGCCGGCGCCGCGCGGCGTGCCGCAGGTCGAGGTGACCTTCGACATCGACGCCAACGGCATCGTGCACGTCACGGCCAAGGACAAGGCGACCGCCAAAGAGCAGTCGATCCGCATCCAGGCCAATGGCGGGCTGTCGGACGCCGACATCGAGCAGATGGTCAAGGACGCCCAGGCGCACGCCGACGAGGACAAGAAGCGCCGGGCCGTGGTCGAGGCCAAGAACCACGCCGACGCCCTGATCCACTCGACCGAGAAGGCCCTGGCCGACTACGGCGACAAGGTGCCGGCGGATGAGAAGGCCTCGATCGAGAAGGCCCGCGACGATCTGAAGGCGGCGCTGGAAGGCGAGGACGCCGAAGATATCTCGGCCAAGACCCAAACCCTGGCCCAGGCGTCGATGAAGCTGGGCGAGGCCATGTACAAGGCCTCGCAGGGCGAAGGCGGCGAGGCGGGCGCAGGCCCGGCCGAAGAAGGCGTGGTCGACGCCGAATTCGAGGAAGTGGACGACCACAAGTCCTGATGACCGACGGGCAAGGCCCCTCGCGCGCGGCTGCGGGGGGCTTTCGCCGTCCCCCGCTTGCGCCGGGTTGCGCAAGGCCCCAGTTGAACACTGGAAACCCGATCCCGGACATTTGAGAGGACCCAGGTTTTGACCGCGCGTTGCTACTACGACATTCTTGAGGTCGAACGCACGGCCGACGACGGTCAGCTGAAGACCTCGTTCCGCAAGCTCGCGATGCAGCACCACCCCGACCGCAACGCCGGGGACAAGGAGGCTGAGGCCCGGTTCAAGGAACTGAACGAGGCCTATTCCATCCTGTCGGACCCGCAGAAACGCGCGGCCTACGACCGTTACGGCCACGCGGGCGTCAACGGGGGCGGCCAGGGCGGCTTTTCCGGCGGCCAGGCCGGATTCGGCGACATCCACGACATCTTCAACGAGGTGTTCGGCGACGCCTTCGGCGACATGTTCGGCGGCGGGCGCCGCGGCTCGGGGCCCATGCGCGGCCAAGACCTGCGCTACGACCTGGAGATCACTCTGGAGCAGGCCTACAGCGGCTCGGACGCCGAGATCGTGGTGCCCGCCGCCCTGACCTGCGAAGCTTGCCAGGGCTCGGGCGCCAAGCCGGGCACCAGCCCGACCGCGTGCTCGACCTGCGGCGGCGCAGGCCGCGTGCGCGCGACCCAGGGCTTCTTCGCCATCGAGCGCACCTGCCCGCGTTGCGGCGGGGCCGGGCGCGTCATCGCCGACCCCTGCGCGGAGTGCCACGGCCAGGGCCAGGTGCGCAAGCAGCGCACCTTGTCGGTGCGCGTGCCCGCGGGCGTGGACGACGGCGCGCGCATCCGCCTGTCGGGCGAGGGCGACGCCGGCGCGCACGGCGGCCCGCGCGGCGACCTCTACATCTTCCTGTCGGTCAAGCCGCACGAGCTGTTCGAGCGCGACGGCCTGGACCTGCACTGCACCGTGCCCGTGCCCATGTGCACCGCCGCGCTCGGCGGCGAGATCGAGGCGCCGTGCCTGAAGGGCCTGGCCGAGGGCGACGACGCCTGCCGCGCCAAGGTCAAGGTGCCCGAGGGCGCCCAGACCGGCCGCACCGTGCGGCTCAAGGGCAAGGGCATGCCGTCGCTGCGCTCGCGCGACCGCGGCGATCTGGTGGTCGAGCTGTTTGTCGAGACGCCCACCAAGCTGACCGCCCGGCAGAAGGAGCTGATGCGCGAGCTGTCGGAAACCTGCGGCGCGCAGCACCACCCGCGATCTGCCGGCTTCTTCGACAAGGCCAAGCGCTTCTGGGGCGATATCCACCGGGCGTGAGGGCGGCGGAAATTCGATCGCCCGCCCGGTTCGCGGCGCGGTGGCGAGCTGCTACATCCCCGGCCCATGGCCGATCTTGACGACACCCACGATCCGTTGACGCCCGTGCCCCAGGACCGGCGGGCGTTCGGCATGAACGACGCCTTTTCCTTGTGGTTCAGCCTGGGCATCGGCCTGCTGGTGCTTCAGGCTGGCGCCCTGCTCACGCCGGGCCTGAGCCTGGGCGAGGCGCTCGGCGCGATCGCGGTCGGTTCGTTGCTCGGCGTGGCGCTGCTGTCGGCCGCCGGGGTGGTCGGCGCCGACACCGGCCTGTCGGCCATCGGCTCGCTGCGGCCCGCGCTCGGCGTGCGCGGCGCGGCCCTGCCCGCGGTGCTCAACGCCGTGCAGCTGACCGGATGGGGCGCGTTCGAGCTGATCGCCATGCGAGACTCGGCCAACGCCCTGGTGATGCGGGCGGGCGGCCCGTCCAGCCCGATGCTGTGGACCCTGGCGTTCGGCGTGCTGGCCACGGCCTTGGCGATCATGGGCCCGGTGTCGTTCGTTCGCCGGTTTTTGCGCGCCTGGGGCCTGTGGCTGTTGCTCGGGGGCGCCTGCTGGCTCAGCTGGCGGCTGCTGGCCGACCATGACGTGGCGGCCCTGTTCGCGCGGCCCGGCACAGGCGAGATGGGCTTCGGCGCCGGGGTCGATCTGGTGACGGCCATGCCGCTGTCATGGCTGCCGCTGATCTCCGACTACACGCGCTTTGGCCGCTCGCCCGGCGCCATGTTCCGTGGCAGCGCGGCGGGATACCTGGTGGCCAACGTCTGGTTCATGGCCCTGGGCGCCGCCTACGCCCTGGTCGCGGGCGGCGGACAGAGCCTGCTGTTGTCGGCGCTGGCCGCCAGCGGCGGGGGCGTCGCCTTGCTGCTGATCGTGATCGACGAGACCGACAACGCCTTCGCCGACATCCATTCGGCGGCGATCTCGACCGCGACCCTGGCGCCGGTTAGTCCGACGCGTCTGTCCCTGGTCTACGGCGCAGCGTGCACCGCGATCGCCCTGTGGGCGCCGATCGGCCGTTACGAAGGCTTTCTGCTGCTGATCGGTTCGGTATTCGCGCCCCTGTTCGGCGTGCTTCTGGCCGACCATTTCATCGTGCGTCGGCGGCGGGTGGATGTGGCCGGCCTGACCCGGCGCGGCGGGGCCTACTGGTTCACCGGCGGGCTGCACCTGTCCGGCCTTATGGCCTGGGCGCTGGGCGTGGCCGCCTATCAGGCCTTCGACCGCCTGGCGCCCAGCCTGGGCGCCACCCTGCCGGCCTTCGCGGTCTCGGCGGCCAGCTATGTGGCGCTGAAGCTGGCCACGGCGGGCGGCGCGCTGACGCGCAACGAGGTCTAGGCGCCCGGTTTGACCGGCGGCGTGGCGCCTGGCTTGGTCGAGGGCTCGGGCGCCTGGGGCGGGGCCGAGGCGGCGGCCGCGTCGGCGGTGCGGTGTTGAGCGTCTAGCTGGGCCCGGCACTTGGCGTAGTTCGCGCCGGCCGGATCGGCGCCGTAGTTGCGGCATTGGGCGTCATCGTCGCGCGGCTGGTCGCCCGGCTTGGGTTGGGCGGTGGCGCAGCCCCCGAGGAGGGCGGCGATGGCGATTCCGGCGACGAACGGCAGAGACTTTTTCATGGTGATCTCCCTTCAAGGGCAATCGCCGTGCGCAGGGATGGTTCCTAAAGCCCCGCGCGGGCCTTGCGCGCGCGCTCGAAGGCCAGGGCGATGCCGATGCGCAGTTGATCGGCGGTGAAGGGCTTGATCACCAGGGCGGCGGCCTCCAGAGCGCGGATGTCCGCCTTTTGCTCGTCGCTGGCGGCGCCGGTGACGAACACGATCGGGATGGGCCCGGCGGCCTGCAGCGCCGTGGCCACGCCCACGCCTTCGTGCAGCTTGCCAAGGTTGAGGTCGATGGTCAGAAGATCGGCGCTGAAGCGCTGCAACAGGCCGGCCATCTCCAGCACGTCGGACGCCACGCCGCACACCTGGTGGCCCAGGGCGGCCAGGGTGTCGACCAGGGTTCGGGCGACCGCCGTCTGATCCTCGACCACGATCACCTTCAGGCCGGTCTGGGGCTTGGGGGCTATGGGGGCTTCGCTCATGCCAAGATAGCTCCCGGCCGCGACGGAGGTTGCATCGCGCCGCTCAGGGCGACGCGCGGCCTACAGAGGTTCGCGCGAAGGGTCGCCCTTGCACTTCAGCGCCCAGTGCAGGCCGATGATGGCGCCCTTGACGCGCGGCAGGGCCAGCAGGGTCAGGATGGCCACCGACGGCAAGGTGATCGCCAGCACCCACGCCGTCGGGGCCTTCCAGATGAACGAGAACACCAGCAGCGGCGCGATCACCAGGTGGCCGATCAGCAGGATGGTGAAATAGGGGCCCGCGTCGTCGGCGGGATACTGGGGATTCTCGTGGCCGCAAGCCGGGCAGGGCTGAACCTTGAGGTAGGCCCGGTAGAGCTTGCCCTGACCGCAGTTGGGGCATCGGCCGGCCACGCCGCGCGTCATGCCGCGCCAGATGCGGCCGTCGGCGGATGGAGCGCCGGCCGCGTGGGCGTCGGCCACGGTTCGGTCGAGGGGCGGGTCTTGCGTCAGGCTGTGGCCGGTCATGCGCGGCTCCTTATGAGGCAACCTGCGCCCCCCGGTAAGGGCGCGTCAACCGAGGCGGCGCAAGATGACGCTATGACGCTTCGCCATCCCCACGCGCTCGTTCGACCGCTCGTCTTGGCCGCCGCGGTTCTGGTCCTGGTCCACGCGCCGGCCGCGCAGGCCGAGGACAAGAAGCCCAAGCCCTCCTACATGCCCTTCTCGGGCCTGGCGGCCTCGGTGGCGCGAGGCAACGGCGGCTATGGCGTGATGTCCGTCGACGCCGGGCTCGACATTCCCGATCCCAAGCTGCGCGACGTGGCCGCCGAGGACATGCCGCGCCTTTACGACGCCTACGGCCAAGTGATGCGCACCTTCGGCGCCTCGCTTCTGCCCGGCCGCGTCCCGGACGTGGACTATCTTGGTCGCCAGCTGCAGGCCGTCACCGACCAGGTGCTCGGTCGCCCCGGCGCGCGCGTGCTGCTGGGCGGCGTGATGGTGGACTAGCTCGGCGGCGGTCCCGCCAGGATATCGCGCTTGCCGGCGTGGTTGGCCGGTCCGACCACGCCCTCGTTCTCCATCTTCTCCATCAGCGAGGCGGCGCGGTTGTAGCCGATCTGCAGGCGGCGCTGGATATAGCTGGTCGAGGCCTTGCGGTCGCGGGTGACCACGGCCACGGCCTGATCGTAAAGATCGTCGCCCGAGCCGGAGCCCTCGCCCCCCAGGCCCCCGTCGTCCACCTCCTCGGGCGCGGCGGTGACCTCTTCCAGGTACTGCGGCTCGCCCTGGGCGCGCAGGAAGTTGGCCACGGCCTCGACCTCGCCATCGGACACGAACGGGCCGTGCAGGCGGGTGATCCGCCCGCCGCCCGCCATGTACAGCATGTCGCCCTGGCCCAGCAGCTGCTCGGCGCCCTGCTCCTGCATGATGGTGCGCGCATCGATCTTGGAAGTGACCTGGAAGCTGATGCGGGTGGGGAAGTTGGCCTTGATCGTCCCGGTGATCACATCGACCGACGGGCGCTGGGTGGCCATGATCAGGTGGATGCCGGCGGCGCGGGCCATCTGGGCCAGGCGCTGCACCGCGCCTTCGATGTCCTTGCCCGCCACCATCATCAGGTCGGCGACCTCGTCGATCACCACCACCAGATAGGGCATGGGCTCGGGCCGCAGTTTCTCCTGCTCGTAGACGGGCCGGCCCGCCTCGTCAAAACCGGTCTGAACCGTGCGCACGAAATGCTCGCCCGACGCCTGAGCCTCGCGCGCCTTCTCGTTATAGCCGCCGATGTTGCGCACGCCGATCTTGGACATGCGGCGATAGCGGTCCTCCATCTCGCGCACGGTCCACTTGAGCGCGACGATGGCCTTCTTGGGGTCGGTCACCACCGGCGCCAGAAGGTGCGGGATGCCGTCGTAGACCGACAGTTCCAGCATCTTGGGGTCGATCATGATGAAGCGGCACTGGTCGGGCGCCAGGCGGTAGAGGATCGACAGGATCATGGCGTTGACCCCGACCGACTTGCCCGAGCCCGTGGTGCCCGCGATCAGCAGGTGGGGCATGCGCGCCAGGTCGGCCACATAGGGCTCGCCGCCGATGTTCTCGCCCAGGGCCATGGGCAGGACGTGCTGGCTCTTCTCGTATTCGGACGAGGACAGCAGGTCGCGCAGATAGACCGTCTCGCGCCGGGCGTTGGGCAGCTCAATGCCGATGGCGTTGCGCCCCTGCACCACGGCGATGCGGCATGCGGCCACGCTCATCGAGCGGGCGATGTCGTCCGACAGGGCCACCACGCGGGCGTGCTTGACGCCGGGCGCGGGCGACAGCTCGTACAGGGTCACGACCGGGCCGGGGCGGATCTGGTCGATTGTTCCCTTGACGCCGAATTCGGCCAGCACGCTTTCCAGCAGCCGGGCGTTCTGGCGCAGGCCGCCCTCGTCGATGGCCGAGGCGCGCGGCTTGGCCTTAGCCAGCATCGACAGCTCGGGCAGGCGGAAGCCGTCCTCGCGCACGAAGGCGAAGGCGCCCTGCTCCTCGCGGGCGGCCCGCTTGGAGGCGCGCTGGCTCTTGCCGCCCTTGACAGTCGGGGCCGGTGCGTCGATCGGGGTGGCGTCTTCGTGGGTCGCGTCGGTGGCGCTGGCGTCTTCGGCGATGTCGCGCTTGGCGATCCGCGCGGCGCGCTTGGCGGCGGCCTTGGGCGGCGGCGGGGGCGCGGCGGCGCGGCGCTCGGCCAGACCTTGGGCGGCCGCGATGGCGTTGTCGGCGAAGCCCGCGACGTCGCGGCGGCTGAGACCGATCGCGGCGCCGAGCGCGGCCAGGGCGGCGATCGCCAGCAGGGCCGCGGCGATCCAGTCCGCGCCCGGCAGGCGGGCGTAGTGAAACAGGGCGGCGGCCATAGCCAGCAGGCCAGAGCCCCACACCCCGCCCAGGCCCACCGCCAGGGGCCACACGGCTGGGGTCGGCGGCGCGGCCATGACGCCGGCCAGGGCCAGGACCCCCACGGCCCCCAGACCGGCGCGCAGGCGCAAGGGGCCGCGCGTCGTGTGCGGCTCGCTGTGGATCGCGCGGCTCAGGCCGAAAATCACCATCAGGGCGGCCACGATCCACGCGGTCAGACCCAGTGACTGCAGGCCGAGGTCGGCGATGCGCGCGCCGAACCCGCCCAGCAGATTGTGCGGCGGGGCGCCCGAGGCGGTGTTCCAGCTGGGATCGTCGGCCCGATAGGTGGCCATGGCGCCGATCAGAGCCAGGCCCAGGGCGGTGACCACCCCGCCGCGGAAACGCGCGGATATCGGGTGGTCCCATCCGGCCTTCAGGCTGTGCGCCAGCCATTCGCCCGCCGTCATCCTCGCCGCCGCCGCCATACGCCCTCCGCAACCCAAAGACCCCCCGGTTCTGGGCCAGTTTGGTTAAGGCGTGTTTACCCGCCGGGCCGGCTCTTGCCGTCAGCGCCCTCGCCATCGCATATGGCGGCATGAGTTCGATCCTCGAAGCGGATGTGGCGATCGTCGGCGCGGGACCGGCCGGGGCGACCCTGGCCCTGGCTCTGGCCCAGGGCGGGTTGAAGCCCGTGCTGATCGACCGCGCCCCCCTGGCCGAGCAATTGGAGCCGACGTTCGACGGCCGCGCCTGGGCCATCGCCTACAGCGCCTTCCGCCAGTGGAAGGCGCTCGGCCTCGGCGCCCGGCTGGAGCCCTACGTCCAGCGCATCGAACAGATCCTGGTGACCGATGGGCGCCGGCCGGGGGCCGGATCTGGGGCCGCCACGCCCTTCCTGCTGCGGTTCGACGCCGAGGAGATCAAGGACCGGTCCGACGGCGAGCCGCTAGGCTATATGCTGGAGAACCGGGCCGTTCGCCTGGTCCTGGGCCAGGCGCTGCGCGAGGCCGGGGTCGAGGTTCTGGCGCCCGCGCGCATCACCGCGGCGGATTTTTCCGGCCAGGCCGCGCGCCTGACGCTGGAGGACGGGCGCACGGTCCGCGCGCCCCTGGCGTGCGCCGCCGATGGACGCGGCTCGTTCCTGCGCAAGGCTGCTGGCATCGGCGCCATCGGCTGGCCCTACAAGCAGGGCGGCGTGGTGGCGACGGTCCGTCTGCGCCGACCGCACGGCGGGGTCGCCTACGAGCATTTCCTGCCCACCGGGCCCTTCGCCATCCTGCCCCTGACCGAGGATCGCGCCAGCCTGGTGTGGACCGAGAGCCAGGCGGGGGCCGGGGCGCTGATGGCCGCGTCGCCGGACGCGTTCCAGGCCCATCTGGACCGGCGCTTCGGCGCCCTGCTGGGCGGGGCCGAAGCCCTGCCCGGGCGGTTCAACTATCCCCTGGGACTGGAGCTGGCCGAGCGGATGTGCGCGCCGCGCGTGGCCCTGCTGGGCGACGCCGCCCACGGCATCCACCCGATCGCCGGCCAGGGCCTGAACCTGGGCTTGAAGGACGCGGCCGCCCTGGCGGAGGTGCTGGTCGACGCCGCGCGCCTGGGCGAGGACATCGGCTCGCTGCTGGTGCTGGAGCGCTACGCCGCCTGGCGCCGGTTCGACAATGTGGCCCTGGCGGCCGGGGCCGACGCGTTCGTGCGCCTGTTCTCCAACGACAACCCCCTGATCCGCTTGGCGCGCGGCGCGGGCATGAGCGCGGTGGGGGCGATCGGGCCGGCGCGGCGCTTCTTTATGGAGGAGGCGGGCGGGGCGGTCGGCGAGCTGCCGCGTCTGCTGCGCGGCGAAGCGCTTTAGCGCGACCGCGCCGGTTCGTCCGGTCGCATCCGATCTCAGGCGTGCGAGTCGGGTCGATTTTCAAGGAAGAACAAGCGCGTCTGTAGCAAGAGTACTTCGACCCCCGCGCATTCGGGGTGCTTTTCCAGCAAGTCCCGCGCCTGTCGCATCACGTCCACGCCATGCACCTGATGCACGGTCTCCAACGGATCGTCTCCGCGACCCGCATATTTGGAGGCGACCTTGAACGTATAGATCATGCCTAGACTTTAAATGCGCTGCCGCGGCGGGCCCATGCGGGTTGGCGTCGCAGCCTAGCGGCGCCTTGCGCGTCCTAAGCGCGCAGGTCCCGCGACAGGCCCGCAGCCTTCAGGCCGTCCAGATAGCCGCTCCAGTGCATGTCCTCGCGCGCGCCTAGATCGTACAGCAGGTCCCAACTATAGAGCCCGCTGTCGTGGCCGTCGTCGAACACCAGGCGCACGGCGTAGGCGCCGACCGGGCGGATATCGAGCACGGCGACCTGGGCCTTGCCGGGAACAGGCGGGCGCGGCCCCGCGCCATGGCCGCGGTCGTGGGCGCTGCCGGTCATCACGCGCAGATATTCGGCGGACAGGTTGAAGCTGGCGCCGTCGTCGAAGCTTATGGCCAGACGCTGGCCGCCCGGCTCCAGCCGAAGTTCGACCGGCCAGGGCCGCGCGGCCGGGCTCATTCGCCGTCGTCGAGCGCGCGGGCCTCTTCGGGCAGCATCACCGGCACCCCGTCGCGCACGGGATAGGCCAGGCGGGCGGTCTTGCTGATCAGCTCGCCGCGGTCGCGGTCGTAGATCAGCGGCCCGCGGGTGACGGGGCACACCAGCACCTCGAGCAGGCGGGGATCGACGGCGGGCATCGGCGCGGGTTCGGACATGGCGGAGGCTTTTTCGACCTATTGCAGGGAAGGTGGATCGTCGCCGAACGGCCCGTCTATGCGCAGCAGGGCGATCAGCATGCGCCGGCGCTCATCGGGGGTCGGGGCCTCGAGCAGGGCCTGCTGCTCGGCCGGATCGAAGGGCAGGGCCATGGCCAGGCTGTTGATCAAGGGCCCGATCGGCGCATTCTCGGCCAGGTCCCACTCGATGGTCAGGTCGCGCGGCTCCAGATAGCGGCGCAAGGGCCCCAGCAGGGTCTCGCGGTCGTCCTCCACGCCCGGCAGGGGCTGCAGATCGGCGGCGAAGGCGTCGAAGTCGGCCCGCACCCGGCGGTAGGGCGTCGCGGCGGGCAGCTCCTCGCCCAGGCGAAAGCGCGAAACGCCGGTGAGGGTGATCAGATAGCGACCGTCGCTGGTCTCGGTGAAGGCGGTGATGCGGCCGGCGCAGCCAACCTGGGCCAGGAACGGGCGCTCGGGCGGATTGGCGGCCATGCCCATGGCGGGCTGCACCAAGCCGATGATGCGCTCGGCCGCCATGGCGTCGTCGATCATGTTGAGATAGCGCGGCTCGAAGATGTTGAACGGGCGCGAGGCGTGCGGCAGCAGGATCGCCCCGGCCAGGGGGAAGACCGGCAGCACCTGGGGCAGGTCCCCCGATGAGGCCACGGCGTCCTCGCGCTTGGCCATTACGCGAACTCAACCATTCGGAAGCCCTGGACCATCTAGGAGAACAGGATCGCGGACAGGCGCCGGCGACCCTGCTTGGCCACGTCGGACATGGCGCCGGCGGCCTCGAACACGGTCAGCAGTTGCTTGCGCGCCGCCTGGTCGTTCCACTCGCGGTCCTTCTGCACCATGGCCAGCAGATGGTCGGCCGCCTCGGCGAAGCGGCCCTGGCCCGCCAGGGCCTTGGCCAGCTCCAGCCGCGCCTCCTGGTCATCGGCGTCAGCCGCTAGCCGCCGCTCCAGCGCCGCGGTCTCCGACGGCGCCTCGGCCGCCAGCTTGAGCGCGGCGCGCACCCCGTCCAGCTCCGACGACTTGGCGTCCACGGGGGCCATGGCCAGCACCTCGGCCGCGCGTTCGTTGTCGCCGCCGGTCAGGTAGCAGCGCGCCAGGCCCGCGATGGCCTTCAGGTTGGCCGGATCGATCTGCAGCGCGCCGGCGAACGCCTGGGCCGCGCCGCCGATGTCGCCGAGCGCGAGGGAGTCCGCCGCCATGGCCAGGATCTCGTCGATCTCGCCCGGCCCCGCCGGGCCGATCAGGCGGTCGACGAAGGCCTTGATCTGGCTCTCGGGCAGGGCGCCCTGGAACCCGTCCACCGGCTGGCCGTCGATGAAGGCGTAGACCGTGGGAATCGACTGCACGCGCAGCTGGCCGGCCACGGCCGGATTCTTGTCCACGTCGATCTTGACCAGCTTGACCGCGCCCTTGGCCGCCGCGACCGCCTTTTCCAGGGCCGGGCCGAGCGTGCGGCACGGGCCGCACCAGGTGGCCCTGAAATCGACGATCACCGGCTGAACGCGCGAGGCCTCGACCACGTCGGCCATGAAGGTCGCGTCCGTCCCGTCCTTGATATCGGCCGATTTGCCGGCTTGCGCGCTCTTGGCGCCGGCCTCTCCCAGCAGCATGACTGATCTCCGATCGGCTTACGACAGGCCCCAAGATGGTCCCGCCGGACGGCCGCCGCAATGCGTTCGTCCTTACAAGGCCGCGAAATCCACGATCAGGGGCGTGATGTCCAGCGCCTTGAGGAAGGCGAGCAGGCCCGCGCGGCTGACGGCGGTGGTGGCCGTGTTGACCAGGGGGTGGAAGTTGACCGGCTCGTCCTCGAGCAGCGCCTTGTCCAGCACCAGGCGCACGGCCCGGGCCCTGTCGTTGATCAGGGCGAACACCGTGACCGATCCGGGCGTCACGCCAAGCGCGTCCAGCAGGCGCTCGGGCGAGCCGAACGACAAGCGCGCCGCGCCGATCGCGGCGGGCAGGCGCTTCAGGTCGACGGCGGTCTCGTCGCGGGCGCACACCAGCCAAAGCTGGCCCTTGGCGTCCTTGAGGAACAGGTTCTTGGAGTGGGCGCCGGGCAGTGCGGCCTTGATGTGGGCCCCTTCGCCGACCCGGAACACCGCCTCATGGTAGGTGGTGCGGGCTTCCACGCCGTGGGCGGCCAGGAAGGCGAGCAGCTCGTCAGGGGTGGCGGGGCGGGTCATGGCGGTGGTCTAGCGGGCCAGGGCCCTGGCGCCAACGCCGTCCGCCGGGTAGGGATTTCACCCTAAGCGTCGCAAAGGCTGGCCATGCTCGAACTGGAATGCTTCCCCACCGCCGCCCGTCCGCCCGAACTGGTGCCAGGGCGGGCGCAGCGCGCCTGGATGGACCGCTTCCACGCTCGCCATCCCTACCGCTGCCTGCCCCTGACCATGGCCAACACCACCGGGTGGGAGCTGCTGTGCCCCATGGCCTTCACGGCCGAATGGAACGGCGGCCCCAACCAGGCCGACATCACCCTGACGCCCGACCTGCCGCACCCGGACTTCAAGGACTTCGTCACCTCGCACTTCTCCCAGGGTGTGCTGACCTTTCACCCCGGCTATCTGTTCCGCACCACCAACCGCTGGTCGATGTGGGTGTCGGGTCCGCCCAACCACATCCGCGACGGGATCCAGCCCCTGACCGCCCTGGTCGAGACCGACTGGCTGCCATTCCCCTTCACCATGAACTGGATCTTCACCCGGCCCGGCCGCGTGCGTTTCGAGAAGAAGGAGCCGTTCTGCTTCATCACCCTGATGCAGGACAAGCAGCTGGAGGAGTTCCAGGTGGTGCAGCGCTCGCTGGAGGGCAACCGCGCGCTGAAGGACCAGTACGACGCCTGGACCGCCCGGCGCGGCGAGTTCAACAAGAGCCTGCGCAACCGCGAGCCCGAGGCGGTGCGCGAGGCGTGGCAGCGCTTCTACTTCCGCGGCGAGTTGCCCGACAACACCGGCCCGGCGCCGAGCGAGCACGTCAACAAGCGCCGCCTGCGCGCGCCCAAGCTCGGCCTTTAGGGACGTTTTTCCAGAGCGGCGCTGGCGATCCGGGCCGCCCCAATCAGGCCCTTGCCAAGCGCGAGGCCCTCTGCCATAAGCCCCTCCTCTTTCGAGGAGGCCCGCCAATTTCACCCATGGCAGGCCTGGAGCGCGGGCGTAGCTCAGGGGTAGAGCACAACCTTGCCAAGGTTGGGGTCGTGAGTTCGAATCTCATCGCCCGCTCCAAATTTTACAAGCATTTAAAGCGTTACCTGACAGCTTCATCCCGTTGGCTAGGTAACCCATAGGTAGCCCCGCCGCATCGTCGGGCCCTTTTTTGGCCGCGGTGACCCTAAGCCCCGTCCATGGGCGCGGCATCGAACCGACCGGCCTTTATTTTCCAAGCAGCGCCTTCAGCTCATTCAAGGCAAGCCACGGCTGCGCGGCGTGGATCATGCGGTGGCAGTTGGCGCAGAGGAGCGCCAGGTCCTCGAGCCTTGTCCTGGAACTCTCGTCTAGAGTGCTGACGGGCTTGGTGTGGTGGGCCTCGATGTAGCCCTGGCCGCGAGCGCCATAGGTTTGCGCAAAGTCGAAGCCGCAGACCTCACACGCCAGTTTGCCCGACGCCCGAAGCGCGCTCTGCTTGCGCTGGTTGACCAAGGCGCGATTGCGCTCGCGATAGCGGTGTAGCCGGGTGAATATCTTGCCCTCCGGCGCTTCAGTGATCTCGTCCGGGTCGTAGTCGGGAATGGCGTCGGCCTCCAGCAGCTCCACGACGCTTCGGATTTTCTCCGCAATCTCTTGGAGCCTTACGGGATCGGAATGGAACTCAGCCCACACCGCACGCTGCGCCTCACCCTCGCGGGCGTCGCCCGGGCGCGTATTGGTTGGGTCGAGGTACACGAAGGCGTCGATCGTTCGGTAAACGGCGCCAGGGCTCCGAAAAGCCGCCTCACCGGTTCGTCCCAGCGTTTCGTTCAGGCGCCGCAGAAACTCCGAGAGCTCGATCACCCCAGGGGCGTTAATGCTTGTTGGCCGGCCGCGCTGCAAATAGAAGTCCAGGGCAAGGATCAGCTCGTCCCTCATCCAGTCGGGATGTTGGACGGTACGCGGAGTATTGGCTCCACCCAGTTTCACAACCTTGAAGCCCAAGTCTTCAAGCGCTCGCCTGACCGTGGCTTCGCCGCCGCTGAAATGGCTGCTCTTGAGGTGTGTAAAGCCAGGCCCGATGTAGCCATGCGCCACCCCGGCGATGGCCTTGGAATCATAGAGCTTGCCGTTGAGCTCGAGGAAATAGGTGCGGGATGGGCCAAACCTGTGGGCTTTTAAGAACGCCTCGCGGCCAAGTCGATCGAACTCCGCGATCGCCGATTTGACGGAGTCCAGTGTCAGATTTGAAAGCGCCATGGTTCCCCCAAGCTTGGCCGGAACCTAGCACGAGGCAGCGAAATTGCAGCCGGGGCTCCTCATACCCAAAGTTGCAGGCATGCGGAGTCGACAGCTAAGCTGACCTGTGGTGATTGGGCGGAGAAGTATCGGGGGACGCGTGGCCGACGGGATCGAGAATCTGCCGGCTGAAGGCGAGTTCGTGGCGCTTCGCGGCCGCCAGTGGCTTGTCGAGGAAGTTCACGCAGGCGAGCGCCTCAACTCTGTTCGGCTATCTTGCACAGATGATGACGCCCAGGGCGAGCCCATGGAGGTCGTTTGGGACGCGGAGATCAGCCCCTCCCGTCTTGATGAGGACGACTGGGCGCGGGTAGGGCGTGGCGCGCCAGACGACCCGGAGGTTCTCGCCGCACACCTGCGGGCGGTGCGCTGGCGTTCGTCTTCGGCGGCGGATCGGGAGTTGCTGCAAGCGCCCTTTCGCGCCGGCATCCGCCTTAGGGACTCGGCCTACCAGCTCCTGCCCCTGCGCAAGGCGCTCAAGATGCCGCGGGTCAACCTCTTGATCGCCGACGATGTCGGGCTCGGAAAGACGATTGAGGCCGGTCTGATCGTCCGCGAACTGCTGCTACGTCGGCGGATCGATCTGATCGTCATCGCCGCCCCGCCTTCGATGACGCTTCAATGGCGGGACGAGCTGGAGAACAAGTTCGGTCTGTCCTTCGACGTCATCACCCGTGAAAGGGTGGCCGAGCTGCGTCGCCAACGCGGGTTCACCGTCAATCCCTGGACCACGGGCTCGCGGTTCATCATCTCCCACAGCCTGCTGATCGACGAAGGTTACGCCGCCGGCCTGCGCGATCTTCTCAGCGAGCCCCGTGCTCGGGCGTTGTTCATCCTCGACGAGGCTCACCACGCGGCGCCCAGCGCCGGGACGAAATACGCTATCTCCAGCCAGCTGACGAAAGCGGTGCGGGAACTGAGCGGCCTGTTTGAGCATCGCCTCTTCCTCACCGCCACGCCGCACAACGGTCATTCCAACAGCTTTTCGGCCCTGCTGGAGATGCTAGACCCCCAGCGGTTCATTCGCGGCATCCCTGTTCAGCCGAAGGATCTGGATCAGGTGATGGTCCGTCGCCTGAAGTCCGACCTGCGCAAGCTTGACCCCAAGTCCTTCCCCGAACGCGTGGTCAGGGCGGAACGCCTGAGCGGCCTGCCCGAACATGCGCCGGAACTCGAACTGTCCCGGCTGTTGACGGCTTACGGCGAGCTACGGGCAAGGCGCATCGCCCGGCTCACCCCCGGCCGGCAAGCCATGGCTCAGTTGGCCTTCGTCGGCCTGCAGCAGCGCCTATTGTCCTCGATCGCCGCCTTCGCCAGGACATTGAAAAAGCACAGGGCGGGTATCGAAGCGGCGATCGCGGCGGAAGGATACGCGCCTGAAGGCGCGGTGGCGGTGAAGGGCTTCGTTCGCGGCGACTCGGCCGACGAGGCCGCCGAGCTTGGGCTCGAGGACGAGGCGGCGGAGAAGGCGCTGGAAGCAGACGAGGACGCCGAAGCCGAGGCGGCCGCGGCGCAAGGCGCGGCCGGAGCGGCCAGAGCGGAACTCGAATCCGAGCTGGCGGCGGTCAATGAGATGCTGGCCATCGCCGAGCGGGAAGCGTCCCGACCAGATGCGCGCGTCCGATGGCTCGTCGACTGGATTGGCAAGAACCTGCTTGAAGCCGATGGAAAGTCCTGGAACCGCCGGCGCTTGATCGTCTTCACCGAATACGAGGATACCCGTCGCTGGCTCCAGCGTCGGCTGGAGGAGGCGATCGAGGATACCGACGGGGCGGAAGCTCGCATTGGCATCTTCACCGGCGCGACCGGACAGGATCGGCGCGAGGAGGTCAAGCGGGCGTTCAACACGGACCCGGAAGAGGAGCCGTTGCGCATCCTGATTTGCACGGATGCTGCGCGCGAGGGGATCAACCTTCAGAGCTGGTGCTACGACCTCGTCCACATCGACCTGCCCTGGAATCCCGCACGGCTGGAACAGCGTAACGGCCGCATCGACCGCAAGCTGCAGCCGGCGCCCCAGGTGTTCTGTCGCTACTTCGTCTATGAGCAGCGCCCTTCCGATGTGGTTCTCGACGCCCTGGTGAAGAAGACCGAGACCATTCGCGAGCAGCTCGGCTCGGCCGGGAAGGTGATCGAGGATAGGCTTATGGCGCGCCTCGAGACGCGCGGCATAGTCGCTGGTCAGGAAAGCGCGCTTGCGCGTGAGATCGAAGACGAGCGCGATGACGCGGCCGCTCGCGCCGCTCGCGAGGAGATGGCGGACGACGAGGAGAAGCGCCGCCAGACCATCCTGCGGGACGATGCAGACCTGCGCAAAGCCCTGGAGGCCTCCCGCGAGCGCGTCGGCGTGGACTTCGGCGATCTTCGCCGGGTGGCCGCCGCCGCCCTGTCCCGCGCGGGCGTGTCGCTGGACGCGGCCGATACCCGCAAGGTCGGTGAGGTCGAGGCTTTCCAACTCGATCCGGCCGCCTTCGGACCGGATTGGACCAGCGTATTCGACGACCTGCGGACTCGCCCGCGTAAGCGGGGCGAGCGGCCCGCTGAGTGGCGTAGCCGGGCGCCGGTCCGCGCCATCGCCTTTCAGCCTCCGACCTTGCCGGACGGCCGAGACGATGCCGGCACGGTTCAGCTTCATCTCGAACATCGACTGATCCGTCGCTTGCTGTCGCGGTTTCTCAGCCAGGGATTCCAACACGGGCTCTCGCGCATCGCAGTCGTCCGCGCCGATAGCGCCGAGCCCCACGTCGTTCTTCTCGCCAGGCTGGCGGTCTATGGGGCCAACGCCGCGCGTCTGCATGAGGAGGTTATTCCGGTTACCGCGGTCTGGACCGACGCGGATCGTGGCCGCAAGCCGATCCGCGCGTTCGCCCTCGAGGGCCAGGCGGAGGAGCGGACGCTCAACCAGCTCGATAACGCCCTGCGCGGCGCCCGCACGGCCGGTGAGGCCGCCGTCGCCCGCATCCAGGCCCTCATCGACCAGGACGTCCGCGATCTGCTGCCGACCCTGAATGAGCGGGTGGCTGCGCGGCTCGCCCAGGTCAGGTCCGACCTCGCCAAGGTCGGCGAGGCTGAGGCCAAGAGCCTCACGAGTCTGCTCGAGGCGCAGCGCCTTCGCTTGACCAAGGCCGCCGCCGAGCCGGACTCGCCGCAATTCCAGTTGGACCTCGACCCCGAAGGCCGGCGCGAGCGGGAGGCGGAGCGGCGCCACTGGACCTGTCGCCTCGCCCGGCTGGATAGCGAATTGGCGGGGGAGCCCGATCGCCTTCGCCGGTCGTATGAGGTCAAGGCTCATCGCATAGAGCCTGTCGGACTCGTCTATCTCTGGCCGAATATCGGATGAGGGGCCCGGGGTTGATGGCCGACGACGCAGCACGCGATCCTGACTTCGAATGGCTGGACTATGTTCCGCCCCAGGGCGTGGTCGCCGCGCCCGCCGTGCTGCGCGATCTGGGTCTCGTTCCCGAGCGCCAGACGGCGGTGGAGACCGGCGAGGTCAGGGCACTGCTCGACGCGCCGTTCGACGCCTGGGCGTTTGTCGAGCGGGTTCTGGGCTGGGATGCGCGCTTCGTGGCCGGCGCGCCGGGCGGACCGGACCTACCGCCTGGCCTCGAGGTCGTCCTGCCCGAACAGGCTGATCGGCTCGTCCCCACCTGGGCGGTCATGGAGTTGGGCGAGGGCGGCGACTGGCAGATGCTGGTTCGCGTCGAGGCTCCGCGGGTCGCGCCCGACGCCCGCCATTCCCTCGAAGGCTGGGAAGCCACGCCGCACCAGCGCCTCGAGCGCCTGCTGCGTGAGACCGGCGTTCGCGCCGGCTTGCTGATCACCCAGCGGGAGGCCGCGGCCGGCGAATTGGAGCCCGAGATTCGCTTGGTCTACGCTCCGAAAGGCGAGACCTCAGGCTGGCAAGTCTTCCCCGTCCGCCCCATGAGCACGGTCGCCGGCCGGCCGATCCTCGGCGGCCTCAAGCTGCTGCTCGACCGCAGCCGCCTATTCGCCGACCGCACCGATCGGCGCCTTCCCGCCATTCTCCACGCCAGCCGCCTTGCCCAGGACACCGTCTCCGAGAAACTCTCCAGCCAGGTGCTGGGGGCGCTGTTCGAGCTGCTTCGCGGGCTGGACGCCGCCGAGCCCGACCTGGTTCGCCCCCTCGCCGCCGAGGCGCCCGGCCATCTCTACGAGGGCCTCCTGGCCGTGCTCATGCGGCTGGTCTTCATCCTCTACGCCGAGGATCGCGACCTGCTGCCCTCGCGCCGCGACGAGGAGGCCCGGCGGATCTACGATGCCGGCTATTCGCTGCGCTGCCTTCACGCGCGGCTGACGGAGGATGCGGCGCTCAATCCCGACACCATGGATGAGCGGCGCGGCGGCTGGGGCCGGCTGCTGGCTCTGTTCCGCTTAATCCATGCCGGCCACCCGTCCGGCTTCGTCCAGGCGCGGCGGGGCGGGCTGTTCGATCCTGAGCGCTATCCTTTCCTTGAGGGTCGGGCCGGTCCAGCGGCGGCGGCGAGGGTCCTAGGGCTCAGCGACGGATGCCTGCTGCGCATCCTCGACGGTCTATTGGTCCTCCGGGAGAAAGGCCGGCCGCCTGAACGGCTGTCGTACCGAACCCTGGATGTCGAGCAGATTGGGTCGGTGTACGAGACCGTGATGGGCTTCGAGGCGCGCCTGTCCGCCGGCCGCGCCCTGGCGGTGAAGGGCGCCAAGAGTCTGCCCTTTTTCGTCGACCTCGACGCGCTGGCCGCCAAGAAGGGCAAGGAGAGGCTCAAGCAACTCAAGGAAGACACCGGCCTTAGCCTCTCCGGGGCAAGGGCGGCGGCCGTCGAAGCCGCCGCGGACGTCGAGGCTCTGACCCAGGCCCTGGCCCCAGCGGTGGATCCGCGCGGTTCGCCCGGGGCCGTTCCCTTCGCCCCGGGAACGCCAGTGCTGCAGCCCACGGATGAACGCCGGCGGTCCGGAAGCCACTACACGCCGCGCTCGCTCACTCAGCCCATCGTCGAGCACGCCCTGGCGCCGGCCTTCGAACGACTCGGCCCTGACGCGACGGCGGAGCAAATCCTGGATCTCAAGGTCTGCGATCCGGCCATGGGCTCGGGCGCCTTCCTGGTCGAGGCCTGCCGCGCGATCGCAACCCGTCTGGCGAAGGCCTGGGAGCGATGGCCCGAGACAAAGCCGGCGATCCCTGCCGACGAGCTCGATGACGAGACCCTCCATGCCCGCCGTCTGGTCGCCCAGCGCTGCCTTTATGGCGTAGACCGCAACCCCCGCGCCGTGGAACTGGGCAAGCTGTCCCTCTGGCTGGCCACGCTGGCGCGCGACCACGAGTTCACCTTCCTCGACCATGCGCTAAAGTGCGGGGACAGCTTGGTGGGACTGGACCTCGACCAGATCACCGCAGTGGATTGGGACCGCGGCAAGGCGCCGACCTTCTTCGGCAAGATCGTGCGCGATCACCTATCGGAGGCCGAGGCCGAGCGGGACCGGGTGCGCGCCCTCGCCGAGGGGGCAGGCGAGGCGGAACTGCGCCCCATGTTGCGCCGCGCCGAAGCCAAGCTGGAGGTCGCGCGACGCGTTGGCGACGGCGTAATCGCCGCCTTCTTCGCCGAATCAAAGCCAAAGGCCCGCAACCGCCGCCTCTTGGAATTTCAACAGGATATCCTCGCAGCCGGCGACTGGGCGGAACGCGCCAAGACCTTCAGCCAAGGCTTGCGCGAGGGCGAGCATCCCATCCCGCCCTTTCACTGGCCGGTGGAGTTTCCGGAGGTTTTCAGCCGCGACAATCCGGGGTTTGACGCCATCGTCGGCAATCCGCCTTTCGCGGGCAAGAACACGATTATCGACGGCAATCGGACGAACTACCTCCCTTGGCTGCAAACGCTGCACGAAGGGGCGCACGGCAATGCCGACCTGGTAGCGCACTTCTTTCTGCGGGCCTTTGAGCTGTTGCGCCACGGCGGGGCCTTCGGCCTCATCGCGACCAACACCATCGGCCAGGGAGACACGCGGACCACCGGCCTGTCCAAGATTCTTGCGAGCGGCGGCGCAATCTTACGGGCGACCCGAAGGCTCAAGTGGCCGGGCGAGGCGGCGGTGGTGGTCTCGGTAGTAAACCTTTGCAAGGGATCTGCACCGGCTCCGGCGCTGGACGGTCGGCAAGTAAGTCGCATTTCGGCGTATCTCGTTGAGGGCGATCTCGATGTCTCGCCCGCGCCCTTGGCCGCTAATTCAGGTAAGGCCTTCCAGGGCTCAATTGTACTCGGCATGGGGTTCACTTTTGACGATGCGGCGGCTGCCAAGGGAGAGGCTGAAAGTCTGGCACGGATGCGCGAAGTGATCGAAAAGGATCCACGCAATGCCGAGCGCATCTTTCCCTTCCTCGGCGGAGAGGAAGTCAACACCTCGCCTACTCATGCGCCAAGCCGCTACGTTATCGACTTTGCCGATTACCCACTGCGCCGTGATCCTGCTTTGACTGCTTGGGCTTCTATGTCTGCTAAACAGCGTGAGTTGGCGTCCCGGTCCAACATCGTACCGACTGATTACCCGTATCCGGTGGCAGCCGACTGGCCCGATCTCCTGGAGATCGTCGAAAGAAGAGTCAAACCGGAACGGGACAAAGTCGACCGGCAAGCACGTCGAGAACGCTGGTGGCGCTTCGGTGACCGCCAACCGGGTCTATATGCCGCGATCGGACCGCTCGAACATGTACTGGTGACGGGTGCGGCCGCAGTAATGCACCACATGTTCGCTCGTGTGTCTCCAAAGTCCGTTTTTTCACATAAGACTATAGTCTTAACTGTGGCCGCTGAGAGCCAATTTACTGCGCTACAGTCGCGCATACATGAAATATGGAGTCGCCAATTTGGAACGACTTTTGGCTCCGTGGATGCACTCACCTACAATCCAACTCAAGTATTTCGAACTTTCCCGTTCCCTGAAGGTATCGAAAGCGATCCAATCCTTGGGGCCGTTGGCGGCGCTTATCTCAACCACCGGACCGCAATGATGATCGACCACGAAGAGGGGCTAACCAAGACTTACAACCGCTTTCACGCTTGCGACGAGACCTCGCTCGGCATCGTGGAATTACGCCGATTGCACGCCGAAATGGACCGCGCCGTGCTGTCAGCCTATGGCTGGACCGACCTCGCGGAGCGTGCCACTCCGGAATTTCAACCCCGCGATGACGACCCGGAAAAGACCCGCCTCGACTGGCCGCAGGCCTACAAAGACGAGGTCCTGGCCCGGCTGCTCGACCTTAACCGCATCCGCGCCGCCGAGGAACGTGCGCTGGGCCTCACCACTGCGTCCGAAGATGACGCAGATGCAGACGACTCCAACGCGGACGAGGACTAGGGGACCGGCGATGGGCGCCATCCACGAAGAGCATGTCGAATGGGCGGTGGTGAACCGCATGAAGCGCATGCTCGAAACGCCGCGTAACGATTTCAGCGTGACCGAAACCTTTGCGCTCTTCTCTACGATCGTTCTGTGGTCGAAGAACCGTGCCTGGACGCACGAGAGCACGAATGGGCAAAGCGATGTCGCCGCGCGTTCGGTGCGAACCAAATTGGCCGAAACCCTGATCCTGGAGCGGCCCTGGAGCCTCTCGAGCAGGCTTCCCGCGTGGGAGCGGGGCTCCCTTGATCGGATGGCGACTCCGGTTGAAATCAACGCCGATTTCAAGGGCATGACGGCCGAGCAATTCTTCAAATGGCTGCGGGACGCCTTGGCCCATGGAGACGGGCGCACGGTCAGACCTCTGCACCGGCCTTCCCGCGATTGGAAAAAGGAATGGCTTGGCGGCTTTGAAATCGAGTTCAAGGAAACCCGACGAAGCCAGAGAAAGCTTCTCCTGACTTTGACCAAGGACGACATGCGCAGATTGGGCGGGACCCTGGCCGATGCGTTCTGCACCGCGCTTTCGGGCAACCACGATTTCGCGCAATACGACGACGCCACCAAGCTCGTGGAAGCGGATTTGGGGAATGCCGCATGACCGCATCTGGTATCGCCAGCCCGCTACGTCCGGAATTGACGTGGGCGGAGGCGAAGGTGCCTCGGACCAGGGCTGAGGGGGAACGATGACGGCCAAAACAATTCGCTCTGGAAGGCTTGGCAAGATCGACCTGCGCCTGGTCGACATGAACGGTGTTCTTCATGGCGTGGCTGATGAGGGGGCCAAGCGCATCGCGCACATCCAGGGGGAGAGCGCCGAAAGCGCCGATCAGGTGTGGACGCGCCTGCAAGACGAGGTTGCCAAAAGGAGCGTCGGCTACTTCGGCTATGACGGCGCCAGGTCCCGCTTTTTGAAGTATTTCCCCGGCGGCTTTTCGTCAGACGCTTATCTCGGGACCAGCGACGGAAAGGGCGCGGGCGAACGGGCATATAAGATGAGGGCAAAGGCTTTGCTCGACGAACTCGCGCCGCTCGAAGCCGCGGCGACCGGTACGGGTTATGGCGCGGCGGTGAGGAGGGTCTTTCAGGCCACCAACATGCTCTCGCCGTTTGAGAAGCCGAGGATCGGCGATGTGCTGAAAGGGCCGAACGCCGACGCATTCGTGCGGGGCGCCGCCCGCTTCGCTCTCGGCGACGTGGAGGCCGGCCTGGCGGAAATGGAAAAGGCCGCCAAAGCGGATGGCGCGGCCAAATGGATCGTGGCGACCTACCTGCCGTTTCTTTGGCGGCCGGACGTCCATGTGTTTCTAAAGCCAGAAGTGACAAAGGACTATGCCGAGCGGGTGGGTCACCGATACGGCGACGTCTACGAACCCGCGCTGCGCCCAGAAATCTACGAGAGCTTGCGTGACCTCTACGCGAAGACGGGCGCTGCTATCGCTGACCTTTCCCCGCGCGACAACATCGACCTCCAGAGCTTCATCTGGGTGGTAGGCGAATACACCGACGAGAATCAGCCCGCATGACCACCGCCGTCGATGTCCGCGACCAGCTTGTCGAGACGCTTCGGCGAGACCTTATCGGTCCAGGGCCCAACGATCATGACATTGCGGCCGAGCGCCTCGATGTGCGGCCGTCGGTTTGGTATCTCGCCGGCTTTTTGGCGCCCTCCGAGGACAAAGTCGCCTTGGGCGGCGCGGACGGCGACGACGATGTCGAGGCGCAGGAAGACGGTGAGGTCGCGGTCGAGGAGGCCGACGAAGAGGGCGCTGGCGGCGCGGCCGGAGATGATGGCCCGCCGGACGCAGCGAGCGCCCGACGCCGTTTCATGCCGTCCTCCATTGGGCTGACAGTCCTGCTCGATCCATCGGTGACGACTCTGAAGGCGACGATCACCTGGGGAGACTATGTGGCCGAACCCGATCCGAGCGAGTTTCTGCTCGTGTCAAACGTCGAGGCAGAGGGTTCGGCATCAGGAAAGCGAGGCCGCCACGAGGCAACGCCGAAATTCCAGTGGGTGCGGAAGGCGAAGACCCGCGTCGTGGATGTCCCCGTGGTCGAGGGGCGGTCACAGCACTCGATTATCGTGCCCGAAAGCGCACCCGAACAGGGTAAGCACCGTCGCCCCCTCGTCATCGAAACCCACAGCCGGACCTTCGAATTGACCACGCCCGAGGGCCAGCGCCGTCGCCTGCGCGCGCTCACCGTGTTCCTGGTCAATCGCCGCGCGCCAGTGAACGGTCGAGTCGTGGCCGATTTGACCTACGCCTTCCAGGCCCGGTTGGAGCTGGAATGTGCGACAGGGTTTGAGGCTCGGCAGGACCTGTCCGGTCATGACGCCAATGATGCCGATCTGCGTTTGGCTGACCTGCATTATCGCGATGTGGTCGAATGGGCGGTAGGCCGGAACAGCGCCGCCGATTGGCAGGAAGAGGACGGCAAGGTCACGCGTGTCTGGACCGACGCCCTGCCTACCGCCGAGGTCGAGCGCGTGGCGCCGAACGAGTCAATCGCCGGTGTGACTTTCGGGATGGAGGCGCTCGCTGGTCTCGCCGAAGGGGATGGGGCGACGCTAGCCGCCGCCCTCGATGGTCTGCCGGCGCGCTATGGCGAGTGGATTGCACAACAAAAGGTCGGTGGTCTCCCGCCTCGCCGGGCTGAGACAGCGCGCGAGCTTGTCGCCGACATGCAATTGGCTGGACGACGCATTGCCGAAGGCATTGAGCTCTTGAAGGCCGATCACCGGGCCCGCCAAGCCTTCCGCTTCATGAACCTCGCCGTGGCGCGGGCAAACCGCCAGAGGAGCGCCGCTCAGTATGGCGGCAAACCAGAGGAACAGCGCGCTCCTGCCTGGCGGCCCTTCCAGTTGGCCTTCATCTTGCTCAACCTCGCCGGCCTGACCGACAAGCGTCATCGCGATCGCGAGATTGCCGACCTGCTGTTCTTCCCGACCGGCGGTGGGAAGACCGAGGCCTATCTTGGCCTGGCGGCCTATTGCATTTCGCTGCGCCGACTTTCCGGATCTGGCGTGCTGGGCGCAGGCGTCTCGGTGATGATGCGTTACACCCTGCGCCTTCTCACCCTCGATCAGCTCGATCGCGCCGCCGGTGTAGTCTGCGCCCTGGAACTCATGCGGGTGGAGGGCGAGGGGCTCGGTCTGCTGGGCGATTGGCCGATTGAAATTGGCCTCTGGGTCGGTTCCGACGCCTCGCCCAATCGACTCGGCGGTCAAGGCGACACCGGCGACGACAAAGCCGTGACCCGGGTGCGCACCTTCCGGCGCGACTTCGCGACGCCCAAGGCCCGCGCGCCAGCGCCGCTTAAGGCATGCCCATGGTGCGCCACGCCGTTTGGGAAAGACTCATTTGTCTGCACCCCCGACCTCAAGGCGCCCACCAACCTCGAGATACGGTGCGCCAATATCGACTGCAAATTCACCCGCGATCGACCTCTGCCGATCCTGGTGGTGGACGAGACGATCTATCGTCGCCTTCCGGCCTTCATCGTCGCGACCATCGACAAGCTCGCCTCACTGCCGTGGGTTGGCGAGTCTGGCGCCCTGTTCGGCCAGGTGGATCGCTTTCAGGCCGGGGTTGGATTCTTCGGCGCCGCCGAGCCAGTGGGGGGGCAGCCCCTCGACAATGGCTGGAAGCTTGATCCGCCCGACTTGATCATCCAGGACGAATTGCACCTCATCGCTGGGCCGCTGGGCACCGTGGCGGGTCTATATGAGGCTGCCATCGATCAGCTCTGCGCGCGCGGCGAGGGCGAGGGGCGCGTGCGGCCCAAGATCGTGGCGTCCACCGCCACGGTTCGGCGCGCCCATGACCAGATCAAGGCTCTATTCGATAGAAACGAGACGCGGGTTTTTCCGCCGCCCGGCATCGACAGGACCGACAGTTTCTTCGCCCTCACGGTCCCGTCTATAGACGACCCCGCACGTCTCTATTTGGGCATAGCCGCCCAGGGCCGGGGGCCTAAACTGGTCTTCTTGCGCGTGTTGCGCGCCCTCCTGGCCGCATCCAAGGCGTCATTAGAACGAGACGGTCAGGTCGCTGACCCCTATCTGACCGCTGTCTGCTATTTCAACGCCCTGCGCGAACTTGGAGGCGCCCGCAGGATCGTCGAGGACGAGATTCGCACCCAGGTCGCAGACTATGGTGACCGTCGGCGGCGGGTCGATCCTCACGATCACCCATTCGCCAACCGAGCGGTCAGGGAGCCGTTGGAATTGACCTCCCGCGTCTCCACCGACGCGGTGTCGGCTGCGAAGAAGCGGCTGGAAAAGGCGGTTTCCTCTGATGAGGGTGTCGATGTCGCCTTGGCCACCAACATGATCTCGGTAGGCCTAGACATTCAGCGCCTTGGATTGATGCTGGTTCAAGGCCAACCCAAAACTGCCGCCGAATACATCCAGGCCACAAGCCGCGTTGGCCGCGACCATGATCGCCCGGGCCTAGTGGCAACCATTCTAAATGTTCACAAGCCTCGCGACCGCGCCCACTTCGAGCAATTTGGCCATTTCCACCGCACTTTCTATCGCGCTGTCGAGGCGACAAGCGTCACCCCATGGGCTGCCCGGGCGCTCGACCGCGCCCTGGCGGCAGCGGTGGTGGCTGCGGCCCGCCATGTGGATCCGGCGCTCACGCCAGACCGCGCCGCGGCCCTTCTGAAAGATGAGCCACATATACGGGTAAAGGTCCGGGAGGCTTTGGTGGCTCGCGCTCCGGAAAGACAGGTCGCTGGCGGGCATGCGGCCCTGCGGGCGCGGATCGACGACCTTTTCGACAATTGGCTCAAGACAGCGGACGAGCAAACTGAGGGCGGCGCAAGTTTCCGTTATCGGGAGGGAAGCCTCGCCCAGCATCTCCTGCACCGACCGCTCGAAACAGGCGTCGAAAACCTGAGCCCGGCGCACCGAGAGTTCGTGGCGGGCTGGTCGATGCGGGATGTGGAGCCGAGCGTGCAGCTTCAGGTTCGAGACCCGTGGGGCAACGAAGTGAAGGCGGACGACGTCTAATGGCCAAGAATGTCCAGCGTCGGAGCCAACTCGTTTCGATCTTCGGCCCCGGCTCAATGATCGACCTGCCAACGCGTTCCGTGATTGTGGGCGGCTTGGAAACTTGGGCTCTCGACTTCAAGGAGCCGGAAATCGTCGAGCCCCGACTGAGCATGCGCTTAGCGCAGGCGTTGAAGAAGAAGGGCTGGTTGGCTGAGGACAAGTTCCTAAAGCTGAGGCCGCCACCCGAAGCCGCCGACGCGCAGGCCCGCTTCCATCCCTTGGTCCAGACACCCGTGTTTCCGGCCTGGTTCGTGGCCGACCGATCTCATGCCGCTGGCGACGCCTCGACCCGCCGCCGGCTGGTGCGCTGGCAGGAACTTGATCCGGGGCAACGCAAGCAAGTCGATCTGGAGGATGGCCAGAAGAAGAGTACGGTTACGCCGATCCGCTTTGTCTGCGCCTGCCACCGCGGCCATATTCAAGACATCGATTGGCGGCGGCTTGTACACAATGGCGAGCCCTGTCGCGAACCCATGTGGCTGGAAGAGCGCGGCGCCGGCGGCAGCCTGGAAGACACTCGCGTGGTCTGTGGTTGCAAGCGCGCCGTCTCGCTGAAGGACGCAGAGGCTCCCGGCCGCCTCGGCAAGTGCTGGGGCGAGCGGCCCTGGTTGAGGGAAAGGACGGATCCGGCGGGCTGCGATGAACTGCTACGGCTGATGATCCGAACAGCGACCAATACCTATTTCCCGCAGTCGCTCACGGTCATCTCCTTGCCGGCGGAGGACGATGCCCTGGCCCGGATCCTTAGCGACCTGGGCGAGCATCTAGCGAAGGTCACATCGATCGAACGCCTAGCGACAGCGCGTGAATTCAATCCAGTGGTCGAAAAGGCGCTTGAAGGCTTCTCCGACGCGGATGTCTGGGACAGGCTGCATGGCCAGCGTGAAGGCGGAGGGAGCGAGACTGGCCAAGGTCCGAAGGTCGCCGAGTTCGATCTCTTCGCCAACGGTCAGGCGGAGATCGGGACGAACGTTCCAGATGCAAAACTTTACGCCCAGACCCTGCCGCGCGAGGTGTGGGCCGCGCAGGCGGAGATCGACGTCTCGGCCGTCCGCAATCTCGTGGCCGTGCACCGACTTCGCGAGGTATCTTGCCTCTACGGCTTCACGCGCTTCGACTCCGCGCCAGTCGGATCAGATGGCGGCATTGATGACCTCGAACTGCCCGTCGAGGTAGCCCCGCTTGCGAGCGAACAATCAGTGGACTGGCTGCCGGCCGTAGAACAATTCGGCGAAGGCCTATTCATCCATTTCGACAACGATGCGATTGCGCGTTGGCTCCGATCCGACGGGCTAGCTGGTCAGCACGACAAGTTGCTCGCGGCCTATGGCTATTGGGCGCAGAGGTTCGGCGACAAGGCCCCGGATTTCCCCGGTGAGCCCTACATCCTGCTGCACAGCCTTTCCCACGCGCTGATGTCTGAGATCGCCCTTGAGTGTGGCTATCCAGCCAGTTCGCTAAAGGAGAGAATCTACGCCCTTCGAGCGGAGCGGGATGGGGGCGAGTACTCTCGTTGCGGCGTCTTGATCTACACGGCCAGCGCCGGCGCCCAGGGGAGCTTGGGCGGGCTCGTCGCCACGGCGCCCCAATTTGCATCGATCCTTAAGTGCGCATTGGAGCGCTTAAGGATCTGCTCCAATGACCCAATCTGCGCGGACCACGAACCCGACGACAAGAGCGGGGACAGGGCTACGCACGGCGCTGCTTGTCATGGCTGCCTGCTAATCGCCGAGACCAGCTGCGAAATGCGCAACCTCTTCTTGGATCGCAAGCTCCTAGTTCCGACCATGGCGGGTGGCGAAGGGGCTTTCTTCTGCGAAAACAGCTGAAATAGGGGCGCGAATGTACGACCTAATCAAAATGCAAATTGGCGCGGATTACTTTCAGCAGCGCTTCTCGAATGACGGCCAGCGCTTTGTGGCTTGGTATCTGCGGAACATCTTATTCCGCGACATGAACGAGACCCGCGACGACATCACCGACGGCGCCGATGACAAGCAAATCGACGCCATGGTGATCGACGATGAGAGGTCGCTCGTTCACATCGTGCAGGGCAAGTTTATTCAGAGCGGTGTTGTGGACGCTGAGCCCTTACGCGAGGTTTTGTCTTCTTGGATTCAGATAAAAGATCTCGCGCGCTTGCAGAATGTAGCGAACAGCAAGCTGCAGCGGCGGCTCTCTGAGCTAGCGACGGCGCTTGATGAGGATTACGAGGTTTCATTCGAGCTAATCACCACGGGCACGCTCACCGAGGCCGCTCGCCATGATCTCGAAGCGTTTCAGCAGGAACTCGCGAGGCTTAGCGAAAACGACAGCTTTGACGCTACGATTCACGTCGTCGAGAATGATGAATTACGGCGCCGCTACGATTACGCGATCGAGGCGGACAACCCGACCATCAACTATAAACTTCCGCTAGCTGGATTTCAGTACATGCTCCAGGAAGTAGCCGGGACGCCTGTGCTCATTGCAACATTGCCGCTCAAGGAATGCATAAAGCTGCCTGGTATCAAGGATGGGACGCTTTTCCAAAAGAACGTCCGCCAAAGCCTTGGATCCAGCAATTTCGTCAACAAAGGAATCCGTAGTACCATTTTGGGCGACAAACGTTCCGACTTTTTCTTCTTTCACAATGGCGTCACCGCCCTGTGCCATAAGATGCATGTTGCTGATGAGGTAGCATCACTATCGGGCCTGAGTGTTGTGAATGGTTGCCAGTCATTAAACACCATTCTCTCGTGTAGCGAAACGGTCAAGAAAGTTGATGACGCTTTCATTTTGTTCAGAATCTATGAAATTCCGCAGCTTGATCGCGCAGACAAGATATCAATTTATACTAATCTACAGAGTGCCGTCAAAGCGCGCGATTTGCGCAGCAACGACAAGCGGGTGCTAGCCATCAAGAAGGCCTACGAAATGAAATATCCTTCAGGATATTTCATTTCGAAGCGCGGGGAAAACGCACCGGCAGACCGCGACAAGTGCCAGGTCGTCGAGCTGTCTGGCTTCGCCAAAGGCCTGATCGCGTGGCATTCGCAGCGCCCGAACCTTTCTTACGGTGAAACCAAGATTTTCGACAAGTATTTCGAGACGCTATTTAAAAACAAAGATTATGCGCCAGAAAATGTGTTCGCCTTAAACGCTTGGATGAATGAAGTGCTGAAGACCTGGGTGAACGCAAATCCGTTGAATTTCAACGAGACGCTGTTGGCAATGAGGGCCTACGCTCCTTACCATCACCTTTACGCTATCGCGATGTGCTTCTCGATCGGCAACAACCATTCGGAGAAAGTTCCAAGTCCAAGCCGTTCCTATGCGGCTGCGAGCCAGGCAGGCATGGTGGACGAGCTGGTCAAGGTCGCCGGGATCAGCCTCAATATGGCGCTGGAGGCCGCTGCGAATGAGCCCCAGGCAGCCAATCGCATGTTTAGTCCCCAGAACTGGGTCAAGACGAAGACATGTCTGTCTGGCATCAACGGCGCCATCCGCAACTATTTCAATATGTTGCCAATGATGCCAGGCGGCGGCGATATCAAACAAAAGCTATCGGCGGCAACGCAATTGAAACCCGAAGATTTTGAATACCGCTGGTCAGCGGACTGACCAACATCCGCTTCGCTTAAAAAAATAATTTCCGCCAATTTCGCGCCGATTTTTTCGGTCTTGGGCGCCGGTCGCGCCCGTCCTGGTCCCCGGGATTTATACCCCCCCTCCGCCCACGAGGGCCTGATTTGAACGGGAGGAATGGGATGATGGTGCCATCGGGCGATCGAGTTGTTGACAACTCAAGGGTAAGTTCAATCCCTCGCCGGCATTCCTCCCATCAAATTCAACACTCGGAAATCAAGCAGATTTCTGGGAATTTTGGCCCTACCAATCGTCCCGAACTTGTCCCAGATCGTCCAGGACTTATTCGCCATCTGCCCTCGGCGCGCCCTGGTCGTCCTCATGCCACGCCCGCTCGCCCACCTCGTTCAGGCGGACGCCGATCCAATAGATGCCGCTTGATTTTTTCCTCTGCAGGCCTCGCTCGCTCAGCCAGCGGCCGAAGGCGTTCTGGCCCATGACTGTGAAGCCATCTGCGGTAGCCCAACCGCGGTAGGATTTGTAAAGGCGATCAGCGCTTTCGCGAGCTTCCGTGGCCAGCTCACAGCATTCCTCGAACCAAGTCGCGCAGGGGTCGCTGACCAACCGATATTCGTTTGTGGCTCGGATCACATTCGGCGATGGCGCCAAGTCGCCTCTCTCGAGCCAATCGCCCCATCCCGCGATCGCCCAATTCAGGATTCCCGATGCTTCCGCCCTAAGTTTGTCGAGCAGGCTCTTGTCCATCTCCTCCTTGGCGATCGACACCGGCCACTCGAGCACCATGGTCCGCCGCCAAATCCCCCTGTCGCCACTCTTGATCTTCGGCTTGCGATTACATGAGATGATAAGCTTCCAGGGCGGCACGAACTCAAACGGTTGCCTAAACATGGCCCGGCAGGGAAAAGGCTCGCCGCCTGTGATCTTCTTCAGCAGGCCTACGGCCAATTGAGCATCAAAGTCCGGTTCGGACGCCTTCACGAGCCGCACTCCGCTGGCAAGCCGCGCGACGTCAGACGAGTGTTCCGACCCTTTGCGATCCCGGCGAAGGAATGTCTCGATGTCGGCGTTAGCGACGTAGTCGCCAAGCGCCGCGGCGACAGCCTCCAGAAACGTCGACTTCCCGTCGCCGCCCTTGCCGTGAAAGATAAAGAAGGCCTGTTCCATTTGACGACCTGTCAGGCAATAGCCGATTACTCGCGCCAAGAAGGCCCGGTCGTCGGCGTCCGGCATGACCTTTTCGAGAAAGGCTTCGAAGAGTTGGGCGCGCGCGAGCGGATCATAGCGCGCACCGGCCAACTTGGTGCACAGGTGCGCTCGATCATGGGGCGCTTCAAACTGCACCTCCTGACCATCGCGCGGCAGATAGAGGGTTCCGTTTGCCACAACCAGCCGATCGGGGTCGGCATCGAAGTCCCTGAGGGGGCGCGTTAACGTGCGTTCGGCCTGCTTCAGCATCCCCGAAGTTCTGTGGCTGTTTCCCGATTGCAGGCACCAGGTGGCGAAGTGGCGAACCCGCTTCCTGAACGCCTCTGATGACTCTCCCGGCCGGCGTTGGCCCGCGAAGGCGCGCCGTTCATGGCTGTGCATCCTAGAAGCGGTCATTTGAGCCCGTCGCCCAATTTCGGCTTCCGCGCCGCCCTTATCGAACCTGAACCGGTGTCCGTCCCAAACGCATGGCCCCCATTCGGGGGTCCAATAGATCTCACCCGGGTTACGAGCCATCAGGCGCTGGGCATTGCCAAGATCATTCGCAGGCAGGGCGCAAAGGCGGCTATCGAGATCGTCGGGCTCGCTCGAATCCACGTCCGAAATTGCAGCGTCCTCGATAGGATCGCCGTCATCGTCAAAATAGTTCACGACGGACGAATCCTGGAACGGCGTGCGGCCGCGATAGGTGTCTTGGGGCATGTTTCAGGCGGGGACAGGGACCTGTCGGAGACCTTCCCGTCACGCCCAGCCGCAGCGGCCTCCATCCACGACGAAACTTCCGCTTCCGGCCAAGCCTTGCGTCGTTCGGAGATGTAGATGGGGCGCGGGAACGTCCCAACCCGAACCATCCGGGCGATCTGTGTGCGATGAAGGGTAGTGCGTTCGGTGACCTGACGCTCGGTCAAGAAGCGCTGTGAGTCCATGAGTGACGCCTCGGTTGTTTATGGGCGTCATGGACAATATGCGCGGGCGGGACGCTGTCAGCCAAAACCGAGTCCCCGCAAAACGGCGATTTACGGGGACTCCCTCTGGATCAAGCGCATCGTGGATTCGTACCAGGATTTCCATTCGAAGAGCGTGCGGCGGGAGAAAAGAGGCTTTCCCGCCTTGTCTTTGTTGGAATCCAACACTTCCTGCACCGCCGCTTCAGTCTTGAGCCCTTGACCCTTCAATGCATAGAACTGGTTCAGCGCAGCGCTCCTCAAACGCTCGTTCGCAAGGCGATTCACTCGATTGCCATGTCTCGGTCTAAAGGAAAGGCTGCAGTGGGTAGTTCTTTGCTCGGTATTAGGCGGGCTTGCGGCTAATTCCAAAAGGTCCAAGAATGATCCGACGCAAGACAATGTCTCCTGGTCCGCACGGTCTAGGCTCGGGTTGAGGCGACGCTGCAGGTTCCGGAGCCGGGGCAAGGCGCTCCTCATAAATTCGGTTGCTGATTCAACCGAACCATCGCCTTCCATGATCGCGAAGCGAGCCTTCCAATATAGATTCGAGAAATCCTCATCCATGTTTCGGGCAACCCGCCGCCGCTTCTAAAAGCACGCGATCAACCTCATTGGCCCAAAGTTGCAGCGCCTCGCGCTTCTCCGCCGCGTAATTGTGGAGGGCGTAGACCCGTGCGGTTACCCCCTTCGGCGAGTGATTGAGCAGCCTCTCAATCACTTCCGCCAACACCCCGAGCCGCACACAGTGAGTCGCGACGGTTCGGCGAATATCGTGGAACCGCCACGCACTCAGCTCTGGGTTCTTGATGAAGTCATCCAGCCGCGACTTGGCCCTGGAGTATCCCGAGATGAACGTCACCCCGTCACTGCTCCAGACGTAGGGGCCGAGACGCGGCTGCTGGCGAAGAAGGGCCACAGCCTGGCTCGACAATGGCACGAGCTGCGCGCGGCCGTTCTTGGTCTGCGTCGCGGGGATCACCCAGGTTGCCGCGTCGAGATCAACGTCCGCCCAGGCCATGGAGGCGACTTCCGTTCGCCGCTGTCCGGTCAGGATCAACAGGCGCACCCAGCCGCCGAATGGATAGCCCAGGAGCTCGGCGGCGCGATATAGCCGTGCGACTTCGGCCATCGACAAGAACCGGTCGCGGGGCACATCCACACCCGGCGGAGGGATGGCGTCAGCAGGCGAGGCGTCGATCCAGTCCCGATAGGCGGCATAGCGCATGACGGTCTTGATGATCGACAGGGCCTGGGCGGGCGCCACCTTGCCGTCGATGCCGTCGATCAGATCGCGCACATCGCCTCGGGTAATGCTGGCGAGGGCGCGGTCCCGCCAAAGGGGCAGCACATGGATCTCTAGGCGCCGCTGCTGGTTCTTCCAGCTGCTGTTGCGCGCCTTGGCGATGTTGTCGATCCAGTGCTGCGCCGCTTCGCCGAAAGTGGGCGTGGTTCGCAGTGCTCCGCGCTTGGCGATTTCAGTCAAAAGAGCGCGGGCCTCGTCGCGGGCGTCGGCCAATCGCAGCGCCGGATAGGTGCCGAGCGTCTTGTTGATCGGTTTGCCGCCGGCGCGAGTGCGCACGATCCACGCCTTGCGGCCGCCGGCGCCCACGCGCAACCTCAGTCCGGTAACCAGGTCATCCTTATGCTCCTCCTGGCCCGAAGCAGGCGGCGGGATGGCGGCGACGCGGGCATCGGTGAGGCGGGGCATGCCGTTACCTGACAGGTCCGGTAGGTAGCGATTTAGGTAACAAAATCCGCCGCAGCATGCAAATCATGCGCGTTATGCTCAGAATAACCCTTTGATTTGCTGCCATATGCCCATCATGGGACAAAGTCTGGCAACCTTGCCAAGGTTGGGGTCGTGAGTTCGAATCTCATCGCCCGCTCCAAATTTACCAGCAAACCGATCGATCTTGCCGCATCCGCGGCGCTTAGCGCTTTAGTCCGCTAGGGCGCGCGGGCGAGCGGCAGGCTTTGCGGGCAAAGGGCCAGCGGCCGCGTGCGGTGCGAGACCAGCAGAAGGCCCTGGCCGGTGCGGTCCAACCGCCGCGCCAAGGCGTCGACCACCGCCGCTTCGGTCGCCGCGTCCAGGCCCTCGGTCGGCTCGTCCAGCACCAGCCACGGCGCGGGGCTAAGATAGGCCCGGGCCAGCGCGAGGCGGCGACGCTCGCCGCCCGACAGGGTCTCGCCGCCATCGCCGATCCAGGTGTGCAGACCGTTGGCCATTCTTCGCACCCGCGCGTCCAACTGGGCGTCGCCCAGCGCGGCCCAAAGGGCCTCATCGTCGGCGTCCAGGGCCGCCAGTCTGAGGTTCTCGGCCACGGCGCCGGTGATCATCTGCGCATCCTGCGGGGCGTAGGCGAACAGGGCGCGCGCCCATCCGGTCGGGGCGGCCTCCAGCGGGCGATCAGCGATCGCCAGGCGGCCGGCCGGGGCGGGGCGCAGGCCGAGCAGGGCCTGCAGCGTGCGGGTCTTGCCGCAACCCGAAGGCCCGGTCAGCGCCAGCCGGCCGCCGGGCGCCAGCGAACACCCATCGATCCGCAGGACCGCATCCGGCGCGGGGGCTGGCTCGCGTGCGACGGGGCGTTCGATCAGGCTGTCCAGGCGTAGAAGCGCTTCTTCGTGCGATTGCGCCTGCTCGGCGGCGCGCAGCAGCCCTCCTGCCGCCTCGAAGCCGGCGAAGGCCGACAACAAGGCCAGCGCCGTCAGGGGCCGGGGCGCGTGAAGGGTCAGCGCGGCCACCACCGTCAGGGTCACGGCGGTCGGCGCCGCCTCCAGCAACCCCAGGCTCGCTTCGGCCCGCGCGCGCCGCAGCCCCGCCTGGCCAAGGGCTTGGTCGTGTTCCATCAAGGCGTCGACCGCCGCGCCGGCCAAGCCGAAGGCGCGCAGCTCGGCGGCCGCGCCGGCATAGGCGTTCAGTCCGGACTTGAGCCGTCCTGCGGCCTCCAGCACATCCTTGGCCGGGGCGCGGGTCCAGCGGGCGGCGAGCCAGCGGCCCAACGCCAGTTGCACGGCGAGGCCCGCCAGGAAGGCGGCGGTCGCCCAGACCGAGGCCAGCGCCACGCCAACCGCCGCCGCGCCCGCGCCGGCCAAGGCGCCCCACGGCGCGGACCTGCGGATGAAGGCGGTTTCCAGGGCGTCGACATCCTGCACCAGGCGCGCCGACGCTTCGCCCGACGCCAGGGCCAGCGAGCGCTCTGGCGGGGCTGCGGCCAGGCCCGCGAACAGGGCCGGGCGCAGCGCCGCCAGGGCGCGCAACGCGGCCTGGTGGCCGAACAGCCGCTCGCCATAGCGGCCGCCCGTCCGCGCGACGGCGAACAGGCGCATGCCCGCGCTGGGCAACAGATAGTTGAACGCCAGCACCGCCGAGGCGCCCGCCGCGCCGGCCAGGGCGGCGCCGGCCAGGAACCAGCCCGAAAGCCCCAGGAGCAGGGTGGCCCCCGCGGCGGCGGCGGCGGCGCAGGCCGCGGCAAGGCGCAGCGCGCCGCGTTGCTTCCGGGCCTCCAGGCCAAGAAAGGCCGCGACCGGCGAACGGCCCGGCGCGTTTGGCGCAGGTCCGGTCATGCGAGGCGCACCACGTGGTCGGCGGCGGCGGCCAGCGCCGGCGAGTGGGTCGCGGCGACGACCGTGCGCCCCGCGCTGACCTGACGCAGAAGGGCGATGATTTCGGCTTCGGCCTGGGGGTCGAGATCGGCGGTGGGCTCGTCGAGCAACAGCAGGGGCGCGGCCTTGAGCAGCGCGCGGGCCAGGGCCAGGCGCCGGCGTTCGCCGCCCGACAGCCCCGATCCGCGTTCGTTCAGCCGCAGCGCCTCGCCCTCCACGCGCCGGGCGAGCGCGGGGCCCAGCCCAACTCTGAGGGCCATGTCCTTGGCCGCGTCGTCGCTGACGCCCGGCGCGGCGGCCTTCAGATTGTCGAGCACCGTGCCCGGCAGGAACGCCGGCGCCTGCCCGGCCCAACTGACGGGGCAGGCCATAGCTGCACCCGGCGCAAGGCCGCCGATCTGGACTTCGCCGCCATCCAGAGCGACCAGACCCAGCAGCGCCGCCAGAAGGGAGGATTTGCCCGAGCCGGTCTCGCCGACCAACGCTGTGAGACGGCCGGCCGGGGCTTCGGCGTCGATCGGGCCGATCACCACATCGTCGAAACGCAGGGTCGCGCCGTGAAAGGTCACGGCGGGCGCGGCGGAGGCGGCCATGGCGTCGTCCGTCGGTGCGCGGTCTGGGATCGGCGGCGTCAAGCGCAGACGCGCGGCGGCGGCTTCGCCCATCTGCTTCTCATGATAGGCCCCGGCCAGGCGGCGCATGGGCGCGTAGAACTCGGGCGCCAGGGCCAGGGCGAAGAAGGCGCGGGCAAAATCCAGTCGCTCGGGGACTCTGAACGGCAACAGATGCAGCAGGGAAAATCCGCAGTAGACAGCGACCAGCGCCACCGACACGGCGGCGAAGAACTCCAGCGCGCCCGTCGAGATGAAGGCGATGCGCAGGACTCCCAAGGTCCTGGCGCTGACCTCGCGCGCGGCGATGGCGACGCGTTCGGTCTCGGCCGCCTCGGCCTGGAACGCCAGGATCACGGGCAGGGCGCGCACGCGATCGACGAACAGTCCCGACAATCGCGCCAGGGCGTCGAGCTGACGCCCAGCCGCGCCGGCCGCCGCGCCGCCCGCCATCGCCATCAAAGCCACAAAGGGGACCAGGGTGGCCAGCAGGATCGCGGCCGCCAACGGACTGGCGAGGGCCGCCAGCGCGGCGATGGCCAGCGGCGCCAGGCGCGCCTCCAGTTCGGCCGGACGAAAGCGCGCGAAGTAGCCATCCAGCGCCTCGACCGTTTCGACGGCAAGGGCGGCCGCCTCCCCTAGCGCGGCGTCGCCGCGCACGCGGGCGAGCGCCGCGGCGAGCACCTGGCGGCGAACCCTGGCCTTGACCTTGCGGGCGTGCGCCGCCGCCAGGCGCAGCATCAGCCACGCGATGGCCGCCCGGGCCATGAGGACCAGCGCCAGGATCGGCGCGGCCCAGGCGGTTCCCGTCAACACGCTGGTCAGCGCCGCGGCGAAGGCCCCCGCCGCGACAGCGTTGATCAAGGTCAAGGCGGAAAGGGCGCGATTGGGCGAACCTGCCTCAATGCCGATGGTCTTCAGCCAAAGGCGATCCGCGCGGGGGCTTGCGGAACTCATGGTCCAGTCACGTCGCGACTGTCCGTGTTCGTCCTGGCCGCCGCTGGACCGCTAACGGGGAAACACCGGGCCACCCTAGGGATGCAATCAGCCGCCATGGACCCCACTGAACTTTCCCGCCTGCAGTTCGCGCTCACGGCGATGTACCACTTTCTGTTCGTCCCGTTGACGCTCGGGCTGTCGTTCTTGTTGGTCATCATGGAGAGCATCTATGTGCTCACCCGGCGGCCGATCTGGCGCACGATCACGCGATTCTGGGCCACGATCTTCGGCATCAACTTCGTCCTGGGCGTGGCGACCGGCCTGACCATGGAGTTCGAGTTCGGGACCAACTGGTCCTACTACTCAACCTACGTCGGGGACATCTTCGGCGCGCCGCTCGCCATCGAGGGGCTGATGGCTTTCTTCCTGGAGGCCACGTTCGTCGGACTGATGTTCTTCGGCTGGGACCGACTGTCGAAAGTCGGCCACCTGACCGTCACCTTCATGGTGGCGCTGGGCTCGAACCTGTCCGCCCTGTGGATCTTGATCGCCAACGGCTGGATGCAGAACCCGGTCGGCGCGGCGTTCAACCCTGACACCATGCGCATGGAGGTGACGAACTTCGAAGCCGTGCTGTTCAACCCGGTCGCCCAGGCCAAGTTCGTCCATACGGTCAGCGCCGGTTACACCTGTGCATCGGTGTTCGTGCTGGGCGTCTCGGCGCTGATGATGCTGGGCGGCAAGTGGCCGCGCGTGGCCAAGCGCTCCTTCGCTGTGGCCGCGGCGTTCGGCCTGGCGTCCTCGCTGTCGGTCGTCGTGCTCGGAGACGAAAGCGGCTACACCCTGACGGACAACCAGAAAATGAAGTTGGCCGCGCTCGAGGCCATGTGGAATACCGAGCCCGCGCCCGCCGGCCTGACCGCGTTCGGCCTGCCTGACATGAAGACCCGTACGACCCACGCGGCGATCAAGATTCCCTATGTCCTGGGCCTGATCGCGACCCGCAGCCTGGATCGTCCGGTCGAAGGCATCTTGCCCCTCGTCGCCGACTCCGAGGCGCGCATCGCGCGCGGCGTGCAAGCCTATGACGCTCTGCAGCGCATCAAGGCCGACCCGGCCGACGCGCGCGCCCGGGCCGAGTTCGACCTGCACCGCGCCGACCTGGGCTATGGCCTGCTGCTGAAGCGCTATGTCAGCGACCCGCGCACCGCCGATAAGGCGACCATAGACAAGGCCGCCTGGGACACCGTGCCCGATGTGCCCCTGCTGTTCTGGGTGTTCCGGATCATGGCGGCGATCGGCTTCGTGCAGATCGCGGTGTTCGCCGCCGCGTTCCTGATGGCCTCGCTGAACCGGATAAACGCCAAATGGCTGCTCTACGCGGCGGTCGCCATCATCCCGCTGCCCTGGATCAGTTGCGAAGCCGGCTGGGTGCTGGCCGAGATCGGGCGCCAGCCGTGGTCCGTGGACGGTGTGTTGCCAACCTTCCTCAGCGCCTCCAGCCTGACCGCCGCGCAGGTGCTCACCACTATCGTCGGCTTCACCGTGCTTTACGGAACGCTGGCGGTGATCGAGGTCGGCCTGATCGTCCGCACGATCCGCCGCGGCCCCTACGACCATCACGAAGATCCCGTCGATGCTCGCGGCAAGGCGAGCGTCCTGGCCGCCGCCGAATAGGACACAGAACCCATGGCCATTCCGCTCGACTATCCGACCCTGCGCGTCATCTGGTGGGCCCTGCTGGGCGTGCTTTTGATCGGTTTCGCCCTGACCGACGGCTTCGACCTCGGCACGGCGGCGCTGCTGCCTTTCGTCGCCCACGACGATCGCCAGCGGCGCATGGTGATCAACACCATCGGGCCGACGTGGGAAGGCAACCAGGTGTGGTTCATCCTGGGCGGCGGCGCGATCTTCGCGGCGTGGCCGTTCGTCTACGCGGTCAGTTTCTCCGGCTTCTACTTGGCCATGTTCGCGGTGCTCGCCTCGCTCATCCTGCGGCCGGTCGGCTTCAAGTATCGGTCCAAGCGGCCGGGAAAAATCTGGCGCGCGGCATGGGACTGGGCGCTGTTCGTGGGCGGTTTCGCCCCGGCCCTGGTGTTCGGGGTCGCCGTCGGCAACGTGCTGCAGGGCGCGCCCTTCCGGCTCGATAGCGATCTGCGCGCGACCTATCTCGGCGCCTTCCTGGGCCTGTTCACGCCCTTTACCCTGGTGTGCGGCCTGCTATCGACGGCCATGCTGGTGACGCACGGCGCGGCGTGGCTGACGATAAAGGCCGAGATGGGACCGGTGCGCGACCGGGCGCGGGCGATCGGTCAGAGCGCGGCGATCGCTTCGATCGTGCTGTTCGCGCTCGGTTACCTGTTCGTCGCCTTCGGGAGCCTTGGCTACCACCTCGTCCAATCGTCCGATCCGGCTGGTCCGTCCAACCCCCTGCGGTCGATGGCCGTTGCCCAGCCTGGCGCCTGGCTCGCTAACTTCCATGCGCATGGCTGGATGTGGCTGGCGCCCGCGCTCGGCTTCGGCGGCGCGATCCTGGCTTTCCTGGGCATCCGCGGCGGCCGCGAGGTCCCCGCGTTCGCAGGTTCGTCGCTGGCGGCCACCGGCATCATCGCCACGGTCGGGCTGTCGATGTTTCCCTTCATTCTGCCCAGCAGCATCGATCCCCGGTCGAGCCTGACAGTGTGGAATGCGTCGTCCAGTCACTTCACCCTGTTCCTGATGCTGTTGGTCACGCTGGTGTTCCTGCCGATCGTGCTGGCCTACACGGCGTGGGCGTTCAAGGTCATGTGGGGCCGGTCGACCACCGCCGCCCTCGCGACCAATCCCGATCTCTACTGAGCCTGAGGAGGCCTGACATGTGGTACTTCACCTGGGTGCTCGGCCTCGGCCTGGCGGTCGCGTTCGGCGTGCTCAACGGCGTGTGGCACGAGCTTCGCCACAGCGACCAAGGCGACGCTGGCCAGGACTAAAGGCGCGATCAGGACAGAAAGCGCCCGGCCGATGCAAGCGGCCGGGCGTTTTTCGTTGGGCCTATTCGCCGATGGCGATCGCCCGCGAACTTTCGGGCTTAGGGCGCGCTGACCGACGCCAGCACATCGCCCGGCTCCAGGACGGCGCCTGGTGATTGTCTGCGCTGAAGCAGGCCCGCGATCGGCGCCAGGATTTCGTGGCGGGCGTCCTGGATGATCACCAGAGCCACCGGTTGGCCGGCGTGGACCGGTTCGAGGTTGGCGACGCACCAGTGATCAAGGATCGCCTGCTGGGTCATGCCGTTGGTCCACAACGCGTCGTCGATGCGGATGTCGCTCATGGTGATGATTCCGTTCAGTGGCTAAACAGGACGTACTTGGAGCAGCGATCGAGCAGGTCCTGGGTCACGCCGCCCAGAGCCCATTCGCGCAGGCGGACATGTCCATAGGCGCCGGCCACGATGAGGTCGGCGTTGAACCTGTGAGCGGCGTCGATCAGTTTGGAACTGGCTTCCCCATGCCCGCTGGGGATGAGATCGCGCACCACCCGCACGTCATGAAGGGTCAGTCGCCGGACCACGTCCTTGAGCTCCGCCTCGACCTGGTCGCGGGCGTCGGCGGAACATACGGCGGACAACATCACATGGTCGGCGCGCTTGAGAAACGGCAATGCGTCGCTCAAGGCGCGGCGCGCCTCGCGGCCGTCGCGCCAGGCGAACAGGACGCGCTTGCCGGTGAGCGGCGGACCCTCTTCGGGCGCGACCAGAACCGGCGCGCCGGCGCGCAACACCAGGTCGCCCACCGCGCAGAAGTTGCCGCGCCCGGCTGAGGCGCCCGTTCTGTGCGCGACCACCAGGTCCGCCCCGCGGGCGCAGGCGACCACGGCGTCCACCGGGTCGGTCGATTGATAGAGCCAGCTCGCGTCGGCGCCCAGGCTGGCGGTCGCGCTCCGAAACCGCTGCTCCGCCGACGCGGCGTCGTCCTTGATCTGGTCTCTCAGGGCCTGGATCAGCGTCCCTTCGGCGTAGCCGTAGAGCGCAGGATCGATCGCCTCGGCGCCCAGGCCGGTGATGTGGGCCGAGAACATCTTGGCCACCTCGATCGCCACCTCCAAGGCGCGGCCCGAGCCCCAGTCAGGCTCCACGTGGGTCAGGACGGTCTTGATCGACATGGCGGCCTCCGCGGCGAGAGAACCACTATGGGCCGGTTGGCGAGGGCTGCTGTGATCGGCGTCAATGACTCACGATCGCCGTCGGCTTTTGGGCGGTGCAAAGTTTGCGTCAGGTCAATGCCGGGCGGGCGTGCGCGGAGACTATGGGCGGGCTACAACAGAAAGGCGCCGCCATGACCCCGTTCCTTTACCTGGTTATCGCCGTATTTGTCGCCTTCATGGCGACCTTGGGAACCATCGCTGTCTGGTCTTCGCGGCCAAACAGCAAAGCCGCCGCCACGGCCACGTCCGCGCGACGCGCCTCACGCGGCGCGCCCGCCCGCGCCAACAGCGCCCACTAGCAAAGGTGCGTCGTGACGCCGGCCATGGTCCGGCCGGCGATTACGGCTGCGTCAGGAGGGCGCCGATGCGCCGGTTCAGCACATCGTTGAGGAGGGGCTTTTCGACAATGACGGCGCGCATCTGTTCGGCCGCCAGGCGGCATTTGCGGTCGGGATGGCTCGTGATCAGGATCAGCGGCGCTTCGACGCCTTGCTGGCGCAGGCGCTTGGCCAAAGCCAGTCCGTCCATGTCGCCTAGGCGATAGTCGATCACCAAGCACTGCGGCGTCGCCTCATTCGCCGCCTCGAGCGCGGAGTCGACATCGCCGCAGACGCGCGCGTCGTAGCCGTCGGATCCGAGCGAATAGGCCAAGGCCGCGAGCAGGTCCAGGTCGTCGTCGACAACCAGGACAAGGGGCTTGCGGGGCAGCGTGGGGGCAGGAGCGAGCGTCATGAGGCCACGCTAGCCGCGCGAAGACCGCGCACCTTGACTTCACGCAATTCGCCGCCGGCTCGATCGATATAATGGGTGCGCAGGGTCCGCCACGCGCTGAGGGCTTCTCCTTACGGGCTGACCCGTAAGGAGAGGACCTGAATTTCGGCCGCGCGCCGCGCGCCCTATGCCTGCGTCATCGCATTCTTCTCATTGAGGACCGACGACCATGGCCGCCAGTTTTGACCCGCCGATCGAGACCGAATGCCCGACGCCGGCCGCGGCCTGGGCGGGTGTTCGCATGTCCTACGACCGGGACGAAGAGATCTTCGGCGAAGGCGAGCCGGCGCGGAACGTCTATATGGTCGTCAGCGGCGCGGTGCGGACCTATCGCGTCCTGGCCGACGGCCGACGCCAGATCGTGGAATTTCACTTGGCCGGGGACGTGTTCGGCTTCGACGGCGATCCCACCCATAACCTGACCGCCGAAGCGATCGGCGAAGTGACCTTGCAGGTCATGCGGCGGACCGCCTTTTTCGAGACCGACAGGCCCGACGCCCCCGGCGCCGGCCATGCGTGGGCCACCCTGCTGCGCAAGCTTCAGCGGGCCGAGGCCCATGTGATCATGCTGGGCCGGCAAAGCGCGTGTGAGCGGGTGGCCTCCTTCCTGCTCGATATGCGCGGGCGCATGATCCGGGCAGGCTTCGACGGCGACGGCATCAGCCTGCCGATGACGCGTCAGGATATCGCCGACTATCTCGGCCTGACGATCGAAACGGTGTCTCGCACGTTTTCGCAACTTCAGGTCTCCGGGATGATCGAGCTGCCCTCGCGTCGCAGCGTGGTCGTGCGTAACCTGGCCGCGATGGACCGTATCTGCGCCTGACCGCCCAGGCGGCGCCCGTAGTCCTCGCGGAGGGACCGTTGACCGCCGAAAAGACCCCCGCGCCCCATGAGCCGGCGCATGGCGCCGGCGGCCTGTGGGCCCGACTGAAGGAGCATCCGCTCGCGCGCGTCGGCCCTGGTCTGATCACAGGCGTGGCGGACGATGATCCCAGCGGCATCGCCACCTATTCCCAGGCGGGCGCTCAGTTCGGCCTGAACGTGCTTTGGACCATGCCGTTCAGTTTTCCGCTGATGGCCGCCGTCCAATCGATGTGCGCCCGGATCGGCAGGGTTTCGGGCCGGGGTTTGGCGGCGAACATCAAGGTCGCCTTTCCGCCGATCGTGCTGCGCGGCGTGGTGGTTCTGCTGCTCCTGGCCAACACGCTCAACATCGCCGCGGACGTCGCCGCCATGGGCGAGGTGGCGGAACTGGTGACGGGCGTTAACCGCCACCTGATGACGGTCGTGTTCGTCGTGGGCACCCTGCTGCTGCAGGTCTTCGTGCCCTATCACCGGTACATCAACTACCTGAAATGGCTGACCTTGTCGCTGCTGGCCTATGCGGGCGTGCTGTTCACGGTGCATGTGCCGTGGGGGCAGGTGGCCTTGCGCACCGTGTGGCCCAAGATGGCGCTGGACGCCCAGACCGCGACCGTGGTGGTGGGCGTTTTCGGCACCACCATCAGTCCCTACCTGTTCTTCTGGCAAGCCTCCGAAGAGGTCGAGGACATGCAGATCCGCCATAGCGCCGCACTCCTTGGCGATAGCGCGTCCGCGCCGCCCGAACTGCGCCGGATCCGGTGGGATACCTGGAGCGGAATGCTCTACTCCAACCTCTCGGCCTATTTCATCATGCTGGCCACCGCCGTGACCCTGCATGCCGCCGGCGTGACCGAGATCCAGACTGCGGCCCAGGCGGCAAGCGCGCTGCGGCCGCTGGCGGGCGACTTCGCCTTTCTCCTGTTCGCGCTGGGCATATTGGGCGTCGGCCTGATCGGCGTGCCCGTGTTGGCCGGTTCGGGCGGATACGCCATGGCGGAGGCGATGGGCTGGGCATGGGGCCTGGAGCGCAGGACGCGCGACGCCCGCGGCTTCTATGGCGTGATCGCCGTAAGCGTTCTGCTCGGCCTGGTGATTCAGTACTCGCCGATCAGCCCGATGCGGGCGCTGTTCTGGAGCGCGGTCGTCAACGGCGTCGTCGCTGTGCCGCTGCTGATCGTGATCATTCTTCTGGCGTCCAGGCGCTCGGTCATGGGGCCCTATACGGCCAGTCCCACCCTGGTTGTGCTGGGCTGGCTCGCGACGGGCGTGATGGGTCTGGCGGCGATCATGATGTTTCTGCCGCATTGAGCGGGGGCAACGCTATCCCGGGGCGCTGGCGTCGGCGAGCAAGGTCCAGGCGCTCTGCGCCAGCACCGCTTCCTCGTCGGTGGGAATAACCCACGCCGCAACGGCGCTGTCGGCCGAACTGATCTTCAAGGCCCCATCCATGTTGGCGCCCGCGTTCAGGCTCAGGCCAAGCCAGCCAAGGCGATCGGCGAGGCGACCGCGGATGGCGGGGGCGTTTTCGCCGATGCCGGCTGAGAAGACCAGAGCGTCCAACCCGCCCAGGACCGCGACCATCGCGCCGATTTCCCGCACCAGACGGTGGATAAAAACATCGATCGCCTCACCGGCCGCGGGGGTCGGGCTGGCGAGAAGGGCGCGCATATCGCCCGTCGTTCCCGAGACGCCCAGCAGGCCGGATTGGCAGTAGAGCATCCTTTCGATCTCGGCTGCGGACACTCCCGATCTTATCAAATAGAGCACAACGCCCGGGTCGAGCGTTCCGCATCGGGTGCTCATGACCAGGCCGTCCAAGGCCGAAAAGCTCATGGTCGTCTCGACGCTGACGCCGTCGCGGGTCGCACAAAGACTGGCGCCGGAGCCCAGATGAGCAAACACCACGCGCTTGCGGGCGACGTCCGGGTCGAGCTCGGCTAAGCGGCGGGTCAGAAAGCTGTAAGACAGTCCGTGGAAGCCATAGCGCCGCACGCCCCTGGCCTCCCACGCCCGCGGCAGGGCGATGCGTTGGGCGCACGCCGGCATTGTGCGGTGGAACGCCGTGTCGAAACACGCGTATTGCCGAGCGGCGGGAAGCGAGGCCGCCGTGAAGCGAGCGACGGCGAGGTTGTGCGGCTGGTGCAGGGGGGCCAGCGAGGACAAGGCGTCCAGCCGCTCCAAAACGGAGGGGCACAGCGCCGTCGGATCCGAAAACTCGGTCCCGCCGTGCGCGAAGCGGTGGCTGACCGCCACGATCGAACCATGACCGAGATGATCCAGCGCCCAGGCCAGAATTTCCCCGGTGAAGCGTTCCAGATCGGCGCCGGCCGAGGGTTCGTCGTGCGCCTCCAGAATCTCGCCGTTGCTCGCCCGGACCCAGAACCGGCGCTGATCGCCGTCATTGACAACCGCGCCGCGAAATCGCGCGACGGGGCCTTCCGGCTCGACGGCGAACACGGCGAATTTGATGCTCGACGACCCGGCGTTCAGACTAAGGATGAAATCCGCCATGGTTAGCGCCGGGCTGTGGGCGCCAGGCCCAGGCTATGCGCCGACAACACCGCCATGGCGCACGAGGTGACCCGCGCCTGTTGGCTGTCCGCGCGGCTGGTCAGGACGATCGGCGCGCGGGCGCCGACCACCACGCCGGCCGCATGACCGCCGACCATGAAGGTGAGTTGCTTGGCCAGAATATTGCCGGCCATCAGATCGGGCGCGACCAGGATGTCCGCCAGTCCCGCGACCCGTGAGACGATGCCCTTTTCGCGCGCCGCCTCGAGGCTGATCGCGTTGTCCATCGCCAGCGGCCCGTCGAGCAAGCCGCCGGTGATCTGGCCGCGATCCGCCATCTTGCACAGCGCCGCCGCCTCCACGGTCGAGGGCAGCCGGGCGTTGACGGTCTCTATCGCCGACAGGATGGCGACCTTGGGCTCGCGAAAGCCCAGGACGAGGGCCAAGTCGATGGCGTTCTGGACGATGTCGCGCTTGGCGTCCAGGTCGGGCGCGATGTTGATCGCGCCATCGGTGATCAAAAGCGGCCGCGGATAGCTGTCGACTTCGATCAAGTAGACGTGGCTCAGGCGCCGGTCGGTGCGCAGTCCGGTGTCCCGCGCAAGCACCTCATGCATCAGCTCGTCGGTGTGCAGCGACCCCTTCATCAGCAGTCCCGCCTCGCCGCAGCGCACGAGCGCCACGGCGCGCGCCGCCGCGGCGTGACTGTGAGGCGTGGGCTCGCGGCGAAAGCGGCGAATGTCCACGCCGGCGGCGTCGGCTGCCGCTTGAATCTTGTCTTCAGGACCGACGAGGATGGGGTCGATCAGGCCGAGTTCGGCGGCCTCGACCACCGCCTCGATCGCCACGGGATCGCACGGATGCGCGATCGCCGACCGGATGGGCGCGAGGGACTTGCACCGGAGCATCAGCTCCGCGCTGAACGGCCAAGCTCCAGCGGTGGGCGCAGGCTGATCCATGTCGCGGGCTTTCGTGCGGGCGCCCGGCGGGCGGGCCGATTGTAAAACGGGTCTAGTCGATGCCCGGCCCGGCCGACGTGGTTAGCGGGCCGCCGGGGGCGCTAGCCTTGGGCGGAGCATGTGGCGGGGGCGACGCCTTGGCGAAAATCGCCAGGCAGTCGAGGTAGGGGGCCATGGCCATATCCCACATCGTCTTGGCGTCACGCCCATTCAACTGCGCCCAGGTTCGGCCTTCTTCGCGCCACGCGTCCAGGGCCGACGCGGCCCGGGCCATGGCGTCCAGATACAGATGGACGTTCTGTTCGATATGGTGGCGAAGCATGACAAACTCGGGGGAGACTTCCGGCGTGGTTGACCCGGCGGCGGCATTGGCGCCGCGCGGCTTGGGATCGGCCTCGGTTTGATCGGTCGTCATGGCTTTGCCTCTCTGGTTGAGCGCGATCCTGCGACCGCTCGCAGGCCGGCGCCTTGCGCTGGATCACATAGGCGGCGGGGGCCGGCGCTGAGGGGTCGCGCCGGCCCCTCGTTACGCTTCGATCAGCACCTTCAGGGCGCGCGTGTCGGCCGCGTGGCCAAAGGTCTCGTAGGCGCTGAGGATGTCGTCGAGGTTGAAGCGATGGGTAATCAGCCTGGCCGGGTCGATCTTCTTCGACTGCACCGTCTTGAGCAGCAGCGGCGTGGTGACCGTATCGACAAGGCGGGTCGTGATCGAGATATTCTCCGACCACAGACGTTCGAGGTGGAGGTCCACCTTGACGCCGTGCACGCCGACGTTGGCGATCACACCGCCAGCGGCCACGATCTCTTCGCACAGCGCAAACGTGACGGGCAAGCCGACCGCTTCGATGGCTGCGTCGACGCCGCGGCCCGCCGTGAGCGCCTTCACGGCATCGGCGGCCCGGCCATCGGCGCTGTTGATCGTGTGGGTGGCGCCGAACCGCTTGGCGACCTCCAGGCGATTGTCGTCCAGATCAATCATCACGATTTGGGCCGGCGAATAGAACTGAGCCGTCAATAGGGTGGCCAGACCGATCGGCCCCGCGCCGACGATGGCCACGGTCGAACCGGGCGCGACCTTGCCGTTCAACACCCCGCATTCGTAGCCGGTCGGCAGGATGTCGCTGAGCATCACCAGGGCGTCCTCGTCGGCGCCTTCGGGAATGGGGTAGAGACTGGTGTCCGCATGGGGAATGCGGACGAATTCGGCCTGGGTGCCGTCGATCTTGTTGCCGAGAATCCAGCCCCCTGTCGTGCAGTGAGAGTACATCCCCTTGCGGCAGGACTCGCACTTTCCGCAGGCGGTGATGCACGAGATCAGGACGCGGTCGCCTGGCTTGAACGCGCTGACGCCGACGCCCACGGCGTCGATCACGCCCACGCCTTCGTGGCCGAGGATCCGGCCCGGCGCGCAGGTCGGAACATCGCCCTTGAGGATATGCAGGTCCGTGCCGCAGATGGTGGTCTTGGTCAGCCGGACGATGGCGTCGCCGGGGTCCTGCAGCACGGGTTTGGCGCGCTCCTCAAGCGCCTTGAGGCCTGGGCCGTTATAAACGAGCGCCTTCATCGGTTTTCCTTCAGTGGAGTTCGCGTCCACGGGCTGAAGGATGGCCCGATGGGCGAACGTCCGCATTGATGGCGATCAACGGCAAGGTCGGTCGCGGCCCTTTGTTCTCAGGCCGCCCAGTACATGAAGCCCATGCCCTCGCCGGTGCCCGCCTCGGTCCGATAGCAGGGGACGTAATCGACCAGCGTCATCTTGGCGGCGCTGTCGGCCATCGCGGCGAGCACGGGAACGTACAGTTTCAGCTCGGAATTGCCCGATTGATAGTTGCGATCGTCCAAGGCCGCCAAGCCGTCGAAATCGTAGGCGCCCATCAGGTCGATGAACGTCCTGTCGAGGTCTTCGTCACAGACGAAATGCGATAGTCCACCCGACGCGATGATCGCCACCGTCTGGTCGCTGTCCCACGACTTGATCGCGGACAGCAGAGCCTTGCCGAAGGCGATGCTGCGGGCCATGGACGGCTGGTTCGGCGGATAGAAGGTGTTCATGAACACCGGCACGTTCGGCGGGACGTCGTCGCCCATGATCTGGTGATAGATGAAGCCATAGGCATGGGGCACGATCGGCTTGCCCCGCATCCAGGTGTTGGCCGGCCACCGGGCTATGTCGGCCAGGTCGAAGTCGTCCGCCGCCAGGGCCTTGATGATGTGGTTCGCCAACTCGGGGTGGCCTGGATGCACGGCCGGGTGGTCAGGGGCGTATACGGACCGCTGCGGCGGCCCGTTGACGATTTCGGCGCCGGTGTAGACCGCCAGAGACGGGGTCGTCTCTATGAAGATTTCCTTCTGATCCTTGCCGATGATCACCGCCACGTCGGGCTTATTCGCCGCGTAGAACTGGCGCATCGTGTTTAAGGCGTCGGCGCAGCGATCGGCGCGCATTCGGCGCTCATCGATCGACAGAAGGGGCGCGAATCCCTCATGCCGCCGTTCGGCCTCCAGTTCCGCATAGGTCCAACTCTTCTGACGAAACCACAACGCCGGGTTGCGGCGATCCCTCGCCCCGTCCTCAAGCCATGTCTCGGCGGGTTTGCCCAACATCCCGCTGTGCGGGACAGCCATTCCAAATCCAATGCGCGCCATGGTCTGTCCTTTGCTGGCTTTTGCCCAGGATTCGCCATGGCGGCCCGCCCGACATTGACGGGGATCAATCCGCCTCTCGCGATGCAAGGCGGGGGCGACGCCGGCCTGCCCCGGTTGACGCGGATCAAGGCGTGAACCCCTGGCGGGGCTATCGGATTGGGATCGACGCGCTGGATAGCGACGGATTCTGCATGACAGCCCCAGCTTCCTCAGACGACCTGCGGTCTGAACGTCACGCGATGCTGCACCGGTACGACGGTCGCGCGCCTCGCTACACCAGCTATCCCACGGCGGCCCAGTTCACCGGCGAGGTCGGTCCGGCGACCTATGCGCGCTGGCTGGGCGCGCTCGACCACAACGAGCTGGTTTCACTCTACGTGCACCTGCCGTTCTGCGCCCGGCTTTGCTGGTATTGCGGCTGCAACACCCGGGTCGTCCGACGAGGCGAGTCGATCAGCGACTACGTCCGGTTGCTCGGCGTCGAACTGGACCGGGTGGTCGCCCACTTGCCGGGCCGCTTGCGCGCCAGCGCGATCCACCTGGGCGGGGGCACGCCCAACGTGACGTCTACTGACGATCTGGCGATGCTGTTCGGATTCCTGCGACGGGTGTTCGAGGTTCCCGCGTCGGCCGAGATCGCCGCTGAGCTCGATCCTCTGCATCTGACGGCGCGATGGGCCGCCGCCGCCGCCGGCCACGGGCTGACGCGGGCCAGCCTGGGCGTGCAGGACCTGTCGCCGGCGGTGCAGGCCGCCGTCAATCGCGTCGAGCCGTTCGACGTGGTCGCCCGCGCGTTTGGGCTGCTGCGCGATGTCGGCGTGGAGGCGATCAACGTCGATCTGATGTACGGGCTGCCGCGGCAACGCACCGCCGATGTGCTGCACACCATCGACCAGGTGGTCACGCTTCGTCCGCAGCGCATCGCCTTGTTCGGCTATGCGCACGTGCCCTGGATGAAGCCGCACCAGGGGCTGATCAATACGGCCGAGTTGGCTGGCCCTGAGGAGCGGCTCGACCAGAGCCAGGCGGCGGCTGAGCGTCTCGCGGCGGCGGGGTATCGGCCCGTCGGCCTGGATCATTTCGCCTTGCCGGACGATCCGCTGGCGACGGACCGCGCGCATCGGAATTTCCAGGGCTACACCACCGACGCGGCTCGAACCCTGCTCGGGTTCGGCGCCTCGGCCATCGGTCGCTTGCCGCAAGGCTACATTCAAAACCAAACGAGCGAGCTCGATTGGCGCCGGGCTATAGGCTCGGGAACCCTTGCCACGGCGAAGGGCGTCGCCTTCACCGACGATAATCGTCTGCGAGGCGAGATCATCGAGCGCCTCATGTGCGACTTCGAAGTGGATCTGGACGCCGTGTGCGCGCAGCACGGCCGCGACAAAAGCGAGCTTGAGCCGGCGCTGTCGCGATGCGGTCAGTTCATCGTAGACGGCGTGATCGCCATCGAGCGCGGACGGTTGAAGGTCACGCAGACCGGCCGTCCCTTCGTGCGCTCTGTGTGCATGGCGTTCGACGCCTACGCCAACCCGGACGCGCTGATTCATTCACTGGCGGTGTAGGGTCTGCCGCCGCACCACGCGGCGCCAGCGCTCGGTTGGCGAAAGTCCAATGGGCTGAGCCCGGGCGTTTTGCGCGCCCGGGCTCAATGAGATGTCGTCATGCCGGCGCAAGCGCGATCGGGCCAAGTCGGCGCCCGTCGCCGGCTTGGCCCGCGCCTTGGTCTGCGGCTATTTCGCCGGCGGCACGAACGCCGGCATGGAGTCTTCCCAACGGCTGTCGGTCAGCATTTGCTTGTCCGATCCGTCCGGGTTCATGGACCAGACTTGGCCATACGGCTGGAACGAGTTGTCGTAGAGCGCCGCCTCATCCTTGAAGCCGTATTCGCTGCTGTCCCACAGGATCTTCTTGCCATCCCAACTCCACACGGCGTGGGCGTCCGACGCGGGGAAGGTCGTCAGTCGCTGCAGGTTCGAGCCGTCCGACTTGATGGTGAAGATGTCGAAATTGCCGTCCTTCTGCTTGCGGGTGAACACGATGCTGTCGGCGGCGGGCGACCAGCCGGGCACATTGTCCCAGTCGTTGGTCAGCACCCGGACCTTGCGCGTGTCCAGGTCCATGATGCGCAGACCTTCGTCGTTCTTGGCCCACGAGCGGAACACCATCTGCTTGCCATCGGGCGAAACGCTGGCGAAGCCCGTGTTCGACGTGGCGGGGGTCAAGTCCTGCACGCCCGTGCCGTCGCGGCTGATCATCTTGATATTGGCGACGGTCTGGTCGCGCGTGCGCCAGTAGCCGCCAAAGCTGAACACGATCGACTTGCTGTCCGGCGTCCACGAAGGCGTCAGCGCAACGCCCACCATGTCGCCGCACTGGCCCGAGGGGTTCTTGCCGGCCGCGCAATTGGTGCTGGACTGGAACACCAGCTTCCTGTTGCTGCCGTCGGCGTTCATGGTGACCAGTGACGTATCGACGTCCTTGCTTGAAAGCGCCAGGGTCCCGTCCTTGGCGAACATCGGAAACACGTCTGTATAGCGATAGTCGTAATTCGCGTTCCAGCTGTAGAGCGGGGTATTCTGCTCCAAAGGCGTGTTGGCGATTTGCTCGTAGATCACCTGCTTGCCATCGGTGGACCACGACGGTTCACGCAGGTTCACCGGGAACTGCGCGGGGCCATCGGAATACATGATGCCGTCGGTTTGAGCCGATTTCGTGCTGTAGGCGAAGCGCCCGCCCGGCAAAAACTGGGGGAACAGCTTCACGCCCGGGCCAGACGTCAGGACCTTCGTCTCGCCCGACCCCACGTCGATCGACACGATCTGCGAGGTGGCTTTCATCGACAGTTGGTCGACCCGCGCCAACCAGCTGACCTCGACATCCGCCTGGTAGGCGATCAGTTGCTTGCCGTCGGCGGACCATTTGGGCGACCCGGTCGTCACCCCTTCGGGCGATAGGCGCTTCAGGCCGGTGCCGTCCGGATGGACGATATAGACCGCCAGTTCCTGCAGATGCTCCCAGGCCACGCCCTTGTCGTGCGACTTCCATTCGGTATTGCGATCTGAGGTGAAGGCGATCCACTGGCCGTCCGGCGACCAGGAGGGGCGGTAGAACCCATCCGGCTTCATCGTGTCGCCCTGGATCGCGGCCGATCCGGTCAGGTTGCGCAGCTTGTGGGTCTGAAGGTCTAGGATCCAGATATTCGCCCGGTGCGTGTCGCGATCGGACATGAACGCGACATAGCGGTCGTCCGGCGACATGGCCGCCTGGTCGTCGACCGCCGGGTTGTCGGTCAGCCGTTCCAGACCGCTGCCGTCGGCCGCCACGCGATAGATATCGGATTGGCCGCGCCCCGCGCGCTCGGAGGTGAACACGACCCACTTGCCGTCGTCGGAAAAGTGGGCGTCGTAGTCGAACCCTGGCGTAGCGATCAGCTTATGGGACCCCGTGCCGTCGGCGTTGGCCACATAGAGCTCGGACTTGGTCGGACCGATCCGATTGAACAGCATCACGTCCTTGGCCATGGCCGGGACGGACGCGAGCGCGCTCGCCGAGCAGATCAGACCGGCAATTAAGTTTCGCTTTTGCATGAAATGGTTTCCATCCTGAAAGTCTATGGGACGCCACGGGCCTGTTCCGTGGTCGTCCGCTCAGCGGTGGCCGTCGACTTGCATGCCGTTGATTTGGCCGGCCGCCCTCCGCGATTGGTAGCGCCTCGGACGGCGCACGCCTTGAGGCGTATCAATTGCCGCTGATCGTGCTCGCCGCGACCCGTGCGTTCCGCCTTCGGCCGCGCCTAACCGTCGACGTGGTCGAGGTCGGCGCGGTCCAGATCGCCCGCGACCGAATAGGTGATCGGTTGCTTGCGGGTGGACAGAAACTGCTCAAGCGTCTGTCCGCGGAAGGCCGCGTAGATTTCGGGGTTCGAAACGCCCAGCACCGCCGCCATCTTCTCCAGTACAAAAAAACTCACGCCGCGGCGGACCATATCCAGCCATCGGCGGTGCTGGATCAGATCGCGCTCCTCCGTAGTCAGACCGTACTCCGTGGCCAGAGCGTCGAAATCGGCCACGAAGCGGGCGCGGTGCTCTGGATCGATCAGCCGATGCAGGAAGTCGTTCACCCGGAAGTTCGCCAGACTGCGCGCCAGAGTGAAGGGATAGGTGCCGGGGACGGCTTCCGCGCCGGCCAGTTCATAGCCGACATGCGCGCGGTAGGCGTCAAGCACTTCGTCGACGGGGGGCGCGCCCGTATCCTCGAACACCAGGGTGGCGATGTTGGTGACCGACGGCGCATAGGTGGCCTTATGCGCCAGGCGAACCGTGTTCGACAGGGCGCCGCGCATCACCAGCCACATGATGACTTCCGCGCCCTCCATGCCGCCCAGGGCGGCGTAATCGGCCAGGCGGGTGCGAACCAGCTGCTCGGGTCGCGTCTCCAAGAGCTCCAGGAATTCGTTGTCCCACGCTTCGTTGATGAACCCGGCGCGTTCGCCGTTGACCTGGTGCGACAGGCCGCCGGTCGCCATGACCGCCACACGGAGATCTTGGGGAAAGCTCTGGATGGCCTGGCGCAGGCTCTGGCCCAGCTTGTAGCATCGCCGGGCGTTGGGAATGGGCAACTGCAGCACGCCGACCTGAAGCGGCACGATTGCGCCCTCCCAGGGCGCATCGCCGTCGGCTAGCATCCCAAGCGGCGACAAGCAGCCGTGGTCCAGCGGCTTGCCCTGGAAGAAGCTCATGTCGAATTCGTCGGCCACCAGGCAGGCGCCGATATGTTGCGCCAAGGGGGCGTGGCCCCTGACCGGCGCGACCTTGCGCGGGCCGCCGCCTTCGTCGGCCGCGCGATAGTGATCGTCGATCCCGAGGCAGAAGGCCGAATAATGGTCGAAGAAGAACGATGTGATGTGATCGTTATAGATCATCACGATCGCATCGATCTTCTGGGATCGCACCCATCGCCTGATTTCGGCGAAGCCGGCGAAGATCGGCGACCACGCCGGATCGGCCTCCTTGTGCGCGTCTTTGGCAAAGCCGATGGTCGGCGAATGCGACGCGCCGATGCCCCCAACGATCACCGCCATGACGATATCCTCCTCCAATTGTGGGCGAGGATGCACGGCGGATGGCTGCGGGACTTTGATCTAGGGCATAAACGGGCGGGCCGCCGTCAGACCAGATCAGGCGCCTCGACGCTGACCACCTCGAACTTGGTCAGGTTGGCGACGCCGAACGTGGCGGCGATGGGTACGTCCACCGCGTCCCGGCCGCGCGCGATCAGCACCCGCGCCATGCGGGGCATGTTGTTGCGGGCGTCGAAAGTGTGCCATCGGTCGCCCAAGTAGACCTCGAACCAGGCGCTGAAGTCCATCACGCCGTTCACCGGCACCCCGATGTCGCCCAGATAGCCGGTGCAATAGCGAGCCGGGATATTCATGCAGCGGCAGAAGGCCACCGCCAGGTGGGCGTAGTCGCGGCACACGCCCCGCTGCTCGGACCAGGCGTCGAAGGCGGTCTTGTCGGGGCGGGCGCTGGCGTGGTCGAACACGATGTGGTTGTGCACATAGTCGGTGATCGCCTGAACCCGCGCCCAGCCCGGCGCGGTGTTTTGGAATAGCGACCACGCCGTCTGGATCAGCCGGTCGGTCTCGCAGTAGCGGCTGCCCAGCAGGTAAAGCACGGTCTCGTCGGGCAAGTCCTGGATCGGATGCTGAATCGCGTCGGGGACGTAGTCGTCGATCAACCCGCTGTCGCGGATGATGAAATCGGCGGACAGCTTCAGCCGGCCGGCCGGCGCCAGCACGCGGCTGCAGATGTTGCCGTAGCTGTCGAGGTACTGGTGAACGTCCAGCGCCGGTTCGGTGCGCAGCCAATCGGCCGTCTCCAGGTCATCGCGCCGAGAGGGGTGGACACTGAGCATCAGCAGCATGGGCACGGGCGCGGGGCACTCGTAGACGATCTCGAACCCAGTGGTGATGCGCATCGACGGATCGGCGAAGTCCGCGGGGTCGGGCGGTCCCGCCTCAGAATGGTCCATGATCATATCAAACCCCCGCTGAGTGATGCGCCATCCCTCACCCGCGGGCCTCGGCGGCGGGGGCTTTATGCTCGAGGCTGGGGGCGGCCGGTTCGATCTGAGGAAGAGCGTGCGGGCCCGCGGCGAAGGCAGAACCGGACGCTGCACCTGCAAACTGAGGAAGGCGTTCGTCCAGAACGGCCAGCGCCGTCCACTGCGCGGCCGCCAGTTCATGTTTTTCACGAACATTGGCCAAGGGACTGGCTTCCGCCAGGGCGCCGGCCGCGGCCGCCAGACGGCGATACTCGACCGCCCTGATCTCCTTCTTGCCCGAGGCGGTCACCGGCTTCTCCGTGGGAATCATTGGCCGCCTCCAAGCGGATTGGGTGGACGTTGGGCCGTGCGGCCGTGAAGGCGCTCGACGATCTGGCGCAGGCGTTCGGCCTCCGCTGAAATCGCCGTTACATCGTCTTGAAGTTGCGCCACACGCAGGCGCAGATAGGCGTTCTCGCGGGATAGCGGATCCTGAGCGTCAGCCGCGCTCATTGCGGCTGTCCCAGGCCAGACAAGCGCGGCGCGGGCGAGCCAAGCGCGCTCGGTTCCGGCGCCGTCAATAGCGCAGCCATCGGTGTTCTCGCTGAGACGTCGCGTCGGATGCAATCGACCGCTTCGGTGGCGGCACACGCCCGACGGCGCACCCTTTGTATATAGGTATGCGACGCCAAAAAGCCAGCGACGATAGGGCGAATGATCCCCGCGCCTAGTCCAGCTCGCTGAAGGGGACGGGCTCGGCGCGCGGCGCGCCCTGGCCGATCGTGACCTGCCACCAGCCCACGTCGCGCCATGAACCCAGCTTGAAACCGACCTCGGAGAAGGTGCCCACGTGGCGAAAGCCCATGGCTTCGTGCAGGCCGACGCTCTTGTCGTTCGGCAGGGCAATGCCGGCGAAGGCCGTATGGAAGCCCTGGCGGGCCAGGTCGGCGAGCAGGCGGGAATAGAGCGCCCGGCCGATCTTGCGCCCATGGACCGCGGCGTCGGCGTAAATGGCCACTTCGACTGTCCAGCGATAGGCGACGCGCTCGCGCAGGGGGGCGGCGTAGGCGAAGGCGACCACCGCCCCGTCGCCCTCGTTTTCATAGACCAGATAGGGATGGGTCCGGAGGGTCTTGATCACGCGTTCGCGCATCTCCTCGGGCGTGGGCGCGTCTTCTTCGAACGAGATCGGCGTGTCGCGCACATAGGGCGCATAGATCGCGGCGATCGCACGGGCGTCGTCGGCCCGGGCGATCCTCACTCCGGCCATGGCGGTCTACTCCAGTCTCGGTGGCCCAGGCTGTTCGAGCGCCCCACGTGGCGCAACCAAAAGCAAGCCGGGCGCCGAGAAAGATACAAGGCAGCAGCGGCCGTTGAAATCTACGCCGCCGCCGTATCCGTCGCGAAACGCCCAGCGGCTTAAAGCAAAGCTGGGACAGTGCGAATGATGTCAAGGTGTGGGTTGGATCAGGACTCTATGCCGAAATCGGCCAATATTATCTAACGATCAAATCGATTTGAGCGCAATCTACATTAATAGGTCGTCTTCGATCTGTGAATGTGTGGCCGAATGTAAACGACGCAACCTGACCGTAGCCGCGTTTATATTGAACCAAACATGCGTATAACGCCAAAAATAAATAGAGATGATAGTTTATTGATCAGGCCAAATACCTGCCTAAACTGCGATACGGCGTGCTTATATATTTGTGAATTCAGAAATGTTCGAAAAATATCCGCTGGCCCGGCAGGTTTGCGGCATTTGCGATCTCGACGTGTCGAAACCGTGTCGATTTGTTGACGGGTGGAGCGGTCGGCGCATGCTGATTGCAACGCGCGAGAAATCCAAGAATCCACGTGCGGATCAAAGTGTTCGTAAAACGTAACCTGGCGATTGCGTATGCTTTTGCCAGAGAAGGGGTATGTTTTGAGTCATTCAACGCTTCGAGACAACCGTCTCGTGGCAGCGCGGACGCTTGGGCGTCTGCTAACTGCATCCACAATCACCATGGCGACGCTTGCCGCGTCCGGCGCCTACGCGCAAAGCGGGGGGGCCTCGCAGGGCGCCGGGGCGGTGGCGTCCAGCGACCAGGTGGTGGTGACCGGCACGCGCATCCGGGCGCCGAACCAAACCAGTATCAGCCCGATCCAAACCATGGTGGCCGCCGACATCGCGGCTGGGGGGCGGCCGCAGAGCATCGATATCCTGACCCAGTTGCCGCAGGTGACCGAGTTGGCCAGCGTCGATATCGGTCCGACGTCCGACGCCCTCAGCGGGCCGGGCGGCGTGGCCACCGTCGATTTGCGCGGCCTGGGTCCAACGCGGACACTGGTTCTGGTCAACGGACGCCGGCTCGGCGTCGGCGATCCTAACACCGGCAACCCCAACCCAGCGCCTGACATCAACCAAATCCCGTCCCAGTTGATCGATCGGGTCGATGTGCTGACCGGCGGCGCCTCGTCCACCTACGGTTCTGACGCCGTGGGCGGGGTCGTGAACTTCATCATGAAGCAGAACTTCCAGGGCCTGCAGCTTGACGCTCAAGCGGGCGGCTATGAGCATGGCCAGCAGAACAGTATGATCCAGGGCCTGGAAAGAGGCGTGGGCGTAGCCATTCCGGGCACCACCCTGGACGGCGGATCTCAAAACATCAGCCTGGTATTCGGAACAAACACGCCCGACAGGAAGGGCAACTTCACCGGCTATATCACTTACAGCAAGCAGGACCCGGTCAAACAAGGCGCGCGTGACTATTCGGCATGCCAGCTGGTGACAACGGGAACCCCGACACCAGCGTGCTCGGGATCATCCAATTCGAACATCTTCTATGCCGCCGATGGCTCGAGCGACTACTTCGCTGTGTCCGGGAAAGACTTCGTTCACAACCCGGACTTCGACGACGGCTTTGTCTATAGCGGCCAGCCCGCGACCACGCCGCCCGTGATCTTCAACGCGAACCCCTACGAGTATTTGATCCAAGAGAATGAGCGCCATACCGCAGGATATTTCGCAAACTACAAGGTCAATGACAATCTCGAGTTCTATTCCGAGCTCGGCTACATGCAGAGCGTGAGCAACGTGAACGTTGGCCCCTCCGCCTTGTTTCAAGGCGAAGGCGTGACAGCGTCCGGCGGCTTCCTGGTCAACTGTAACAATCCCTATCTCAGCGCCAGCGAACAGACCGGACTGGAGTGCTCGGCGGCCGATATCGCCAGCGGCGCCGAGAAAGATATCTACATCGGGCGCCGCAACATCGAAGGCGGTCCGCGCGACTCCTACTACGACCACGACAACTGGCGTCTGGTCGGCGGCGTGCGCGGCGATATCGTCGGATCGTGGAAATACGATCTGTATGCGTCCTACTACAGCACCACCCTGACGGATCGCAGTGAGAATTACCTCAGCCTGTCGGCGGTTCAGGCCGGGCTGCTGATCGGCGGCACGGCTGCAAATCCGGTCTGTCTGACGGCAACCACCTGCACGCCATACGACATCTTCCAGGAAGGCGGCGTGACCAGCGCACAGGCCCAGAGCCTGGTCGAAGAGGCCGGGTCCACCGGCACCACCACCGAGCGGATCGTTGAGGGCGACTTCACCGGCAACCTTGGTGACTATGGCGTCAAGTCTCCCTGGGCCATGAATGGGGTGCAAGTCGCCCTGGGCGCCACCGACCGTGTCGATACCCTGGTCTTCCAGCCCGACGCGGCCGAACTCAGCGGCGACCTGTCCGGCTTCGGTGGCGCGTCAGTGCCGATCAACAAGTCGATCGAGGTCACGGAAGGCTACGGCGAATTGCATGTGCCGATCCTGGACGACATGCCCTTTGCCAAGTCGTTCTCGCTCGACATGGGCTATCGGTATTCGGGCTATTCGACGGGCGCCGTGGCGCACACTTTCAAGGGCGGCGGCGAATGGGCGCCAATCGACGACTTCAAGATCCGCGGATCGTACAACCGGGCTATCCGCGCCCCTGACCTGCTGTCCCTCTACACGCCGCAGTTTTCCACCAACACCAGTGAAATCACCTCGGACCCGTGCGCTGGACCAACCCCCTCGGCCAGCCTGGCGCTGTGCGAACGCACCGGTGTGACTGCGGCCCAATACGGCAATATCCCGCAGTGCGCGGCGCAACAGTGCGCGGTTCTGGACGGCGGCAATCCCAAGCTGAACCCGGAACAGGCCGACACCTACTCGATCGGCTTCATCGCCAAGCCGCGCTACGCGCCCGGCCTGACCGCCAGCCTGGACTACTATCATATCGATACATATGGCCTGATCGGCACGATCGATGCGTCGACCAGCTTCAACAACTGTCTGAACACTGGCGATCCGATCTATTGCGCCAACGTCAAACGGAACGCCTCTAACGGAAACATCTTCACCACCAGCCCCGGCGTGGTCGGCTATATCGTCACCACCAACGTCAACGCCGGCGCCGCGCTGGACTCGGGCCTGGACGCCCAACTGAACTACAACGTCCCACTCGCGGACTGGGGCATGGACTATGTGGGCAAGCTAGCCTTCCAATTTGATGGGTCCTACACGCTGAAGAGCACGGTCACCCCTCTTCCTGGGGCCCAGACCTATGACTGCAACGGCCTGTTCGGCTCGGTCTGCCAAGGTATCTTCCCGAAATGGCGTCACACGGCGCGCTTGAACTGGACCATGCCTTGGGCCCCAGCCACCGTCTCGCTGACCTGGCGTTATATCAGCGGCGCGACGCTTGAGGACGACTCGAACCAGCCCACCTTGGGCAAGGGAACCACCAGCCCCTACGACCACTCCGTCCCGGCGGTCCAGTACATGGACATCTCCGGCACGTACAAAGTGAACGACAAAATTTCGCTGCGGGCCGGGGTGAACAACCTCCTCGACCAAGACCCGCCGGTGATCGCCAACGACATCGTCGGCGGCGCCAACCCCAATACCTACCAGGTGTACGACCTGCTCGGACGCCAACTGTTCGTCGGTCTGACCGCCAACTTCTAGGCATCGTTCGACATCAGAGCGGGAGGGGTGGCGCCGCGTCCGCCACCCCTTTTTCGCGCCTGCGGGGCGCTGGGGGCGGGCGGAAAAAGATCCGTGGTCAAGCTTGTTCGCCGCGGCGGCGGCTGGCAACGATGCGCCATGGTCGCCCCTCATCCGGACACGACGGTTCGATATCACCTCAGGGAATCGACCAAGGACAGCCACGAACACGTCGATCGGGCCTTCGCCCGGTTCGATCTAAACGATCCCGGCGGGTACGCCGCGTTCCTGCGAGCTCACGCCCGCGTCGTGCCAGCGCTCGAAAACGCCGTGAACGGACAGGCGCTCTGGAGCGGATGGACGCCGCGCGCGCCGGCTCTGCTGGAAGACCTGCGTGCGCTTGGCGCGGCGCCGCCGGCGTCCTGGCCCGAGGTCCGGGCCTTGGGCCCCGCGGCGGCCTGGGGCCTGCAATATGTGCTGGAAGGCTCAAAGCTCGGCGGGGCCGTCCTGGCGCGCCGCGTCGGGGCAAGGCTGCCGCGCCGATATCTGACGGCCGACACAGGCGGCTGGCGTCCGTTCCAGGCCGAACTGGAACGCGCGGGCGGCGCGGGCGACCCTGTGTGGCGAGACCAGGCAACGCGGGCCGCGAAAGAAGCGTTCAGTCTTTTTCGCGCGGCCGCGGACCAGGAGTCGGGGCGCCCAGAGTCGGATTGCCTGAGTGACCACTGAACACAGCCCGGACTTCGCCGTCGACATCACCAACTGCGACCGCGAACCGATCCATGTGCTGGGCGCCATCCAGCCGTTCGGCGTCCTGATCGCCGTCAGCGCCGATTGGATCGTCGCCCGCGTCAGCGCCAATACGCTGGAGCAGATCGGCGTGGCGCCCTCGGATCTGCTCGGCCAGCCCGTGGCGCGGTTCATCCTGCCCGAGGCGCTGCACGCGATCCGCAACCGGGTGGCGATGCTTCGGGGCGCGGACGCGGTGGAGCGGTTGTTTTCGGTCGATCTGATCGCGGGCCGGCCGGCCTTCGACATCGCGGTTCATTTTTCCGGCTCTGTGGTGGTGATCGAGGCCGAGCCGGCGCGCGGCGACGAGATCGAGGTCGCGTCCCTGGTGCGCAGCATGGTCGGGCGCCAGGCCGCCGCGGAGAGCACCAGCGCCTTCTACCGCGAAGGCGCGCGCCAGGTGCGGGCCCTGACGGGCTTCGACCGGGTGATGGTCTACCGCTTCGACGCCGCCGGCAGCGGCGAGGTGGTGGCCGAGGCGCTGCGGCCCGGCGTGGACAGCTTCCTTGGCCTGAACTACCCGGCCAGCGATATTCCGGCCCAGGCCCGCGCCCTCTATCTGCGCAGCGTGTTCCGCATCATCGCCGACGTGAACGCCGCGCCCGCCACGATCACGCCCCGGCTGAACGGCGCCGGCGAAGCGCTCGACCAGTCGCTGTCGGTGCTGCGGGCGGTGTCGCCGATCCATATCGAGTATCTCAAGAACATGGGCGTGGCCGCCTCGCTGTCGATCTCGATCATCGTCGGCGGACGGCTGTGGGGCCTGTTCGCCTGCCACCACTATGAGCCCCGCCTGCCGAGCTTCGCCCAGCGCAGCGCCTCGGAACTGTTTGGCCAGATGTTCTCGATGATGCTCGAAAGCCGCGAGCGCCAGGAGGCCGGGGAATACGAAGGCCGGGCGCGGGCCGTGGCCGACCGGCTGATGGCGGCGGCGGCCCAGGACAACGCCCTGCTCGGCAACGCCGACTGGCTGGGCGAGGTGATCTTCGACGCGGTGCCCGCCGATGGCGTCGGCGTGCTGGTCGACGGGCAGACCGCGCTGTCGGGCCTGACGCCGAGCAAGCCGGAGTTCCTGGCCATCACCGCGACGCTCAACCGTCTGGCCGCCAGCCAGGTGTTCACCACCGACCAGATTTCGTCCCTGCTGCCGGAGGCCGAGCGCTACGCCAACCGCGCGGCGGGTCTGCTGGCCATCCCGATCTCGCGCGCGCCGCGCGACTATGTGGTGCTGTTCCGCAGCGAGAAGCTGCGCTCGGTGCGCTGGGCCGGCAACCAGGAGAAGGCGATCGAGTACGGCCCCAACGGTCCTCGCCTGACGCCGCGCAAGAGCTTCGAGGAATGGTCCGAGCTGGTCAAAGGCAAGGCCGCTCCGTTCACCGACGCCGAGAAGCGCGTGGCGGAGGCCCTGAGGACGGCGCTGCTGGAAGTGGTGCTGCGCCTGTCGGAGAACGTGTGGGAGGAGCGTCAGCGCGCCCATCAGCAGCAGGAGTTGCTGATCGCCGAGCTCAATCACCGGGTGCGCAACATCCTGGCGCTGATCCGGGGCCTGGTCGCCCAAAGCCGCCGGACCTCTCTCACCGCCGAGGATTTCGTCGCCACCCTCGACAACCGCATCCAGGCTCTGGCGCGCGCCCACGACCAGATCACCGCCGACCGGTGGGGCCCGGCCCGGCTCAAGGACCTGATCGAAACCGAAAGCGCCGCCTACCTGGGCGACCGTCGCGGTCGCATTGGCTTGACCGGCCCCAATGTGCTGATCGACCCGACCTCCTTCACCGTCCTGGCCCTGGTGATCCATGAACTGCTCACCAACGCCGCCAAATACGGCGCCCTGGCCGACAGCCGCGGCGAAGTGGCCATCGCCTGGCGGATCGACGACGCGGGCAGCCTTAATCTGTCATGGCGCGAGAGCGGCGGCCCGGCGGTGACCGCGCCCAGCCGGCGCGGGTTCGGCTCGACCATCATCGAGCGCTCGATCCCCTATGATCTGGGCGGCAGCGCCGTCAGCCACTACCGCCTGTCGGGCTTTGAGGCCGACTTCGTGATTCCGGCCAAGTTCGTCGTGTCGGTTTTGCCCGAAACGGCCAAGCCCAAGCCGTCCGCGGCGCCGGTCCCGGCCGTCGTCCAGCCCCTGGCCGGCCGGACCATATTGTTGGTGGAAGACAGCATGATCGTGGCCCTGGACAGCGAGGACACCCTGCGCGAACTGGGCGCCAAGTCGGTGCTGGTGGCGGCGTCCTGCCAGCAGGCCCTGGCGGTCCTGGCGGAAAGCGCCATCGACTTTGCGATCCTCGACTTCAACCTTGGCTCGGAGACCAGCCTGCCCGTCGCTGAGGCGCTGATGGCGAGCGGCGTGAGCTTCGTGTTCGCCACCGGCTATGGCGACAGCCTGGACCTGGACAGCCGGTTCGACGATGTGGGCGTGGTCAAGAAGCCCTATGTCGGCGCCGATATCGTCGCCGCCATCAGCGGTGAAGGGCGGGCCGACATCTGGCAGTGATCGGGCCTGGGTCGTGACCGGATCGGCGCGCCCGACAAAACGCTGACCGCCGCGCCCTTGTAAGCGCACCGGGCAGACCGATATGCCGCAGGCCGCCCCGATCGGCGTTTCGCCCAACCGACGAGAGTTCCCCGCATGTCCGCCTTGTTTTCCCCGTTCCAGCTCAAAGACATCACCCTGCGCAACCGCATCGCGGTCCCGCCCATGTGCCAATACAGCGCCGTGGAGGGCGTCATCACCGACTGGCACGAGCCGCACTATGTCGGCATGGCGCGCGGCGGGCCTGGCCTGGTGATCGTCGAGGCCACGGGCGTGTCGCCGGACGGCCGCATCACGCCGGGCTGCACGGGTCTGTGGAACGACGCCCAGGCCGAGGCTCTGGCGCGCGTCGCCGCCGGCATCAAGAAATGGGGCGCGGTCGCGGGCATCCAGATCGGCCACGCCGGCCGCAAGGCCAGCGCCAACCGCCCGTGGGAGGGTGACGACCACATTCCCGAGGGCGATCCGCGCGGCTGGGACACCCTTTCGCCGTCGGCGATCGCCTTCGGCGGCGCCCTGAACAAGGTCCCCAAGGCGATGACGCTGGACGACATCGCGCGCGTGCGCGGCGATTTCGTCGCGGCCGCCGAGCGCGCCCGCGACGCCGGCTTCGACTGGCTGGAGCTGCATTTCGCCCACGGCTATCTGGGTCAGAGCTTCTTCTCGGTCCACGCCAACACGCGCGAGGACGCCTACGGCGGCGACGCCGCCCGGCGCGGGCTCTTCCTGCTCGAAACCCTGCAGGCGGTGCGCGCCGTGTGGCCCGAGAACCGGCCCCTGACCGCCCGGTTCGGCGTGATCGAATTCGACGGACGCGACGAGGAGACCCTGCAGGAGGCCATCGACCTGACTCGCGGCTTCCGCCAGGCGGGTCTCGATATGCTCAACGTCAGCCTGGGATTCTCCACCCCCGAAGCCAAGGTCCCCTGGGCGCCGGCCTTCATGGCGCCGATCGCCGCGCGGGTGCGCCAGGCGACGGGCCTGCCGGTGGCGACCGCCTGGGGCATGGAGGCGCCCGCCGACGCGGAACGGGCGGTGGCGGAGGGCCAACTCGACGTGGCGATGATGGCCCGGGCGCACCTGGCCGATCCCCATTATGCGTTCAAGACCGCCCGCGATCTGAAGGTTGAGAATTCGTCCTCGCTTCTGCCCGAGCCCTACGCCTATTGGCTGGCGCGCTACCCGGGGCCACAGAAGGGCGAGGCGGTCGACTAGCGCGTCTTAGAGGGCGGCGATCAGGCCACGGGCCAAGGCTGCGCTGCGCATCACGGTCGCCAGGTCCAGGGCGTTGGCGCGCGCCGCCGCCGCGCCGGGGACCTGCCGCGCGACCAGCGCCTCGAAGCCGCCGCCGTAGGCGAACAGTAGGCGCAGCGCCTCCTTGTCGATCACCGCGGTGGGCAGCAAAGGCATGCCGCTCTGCTCGAGCCGGGTGGTCGCCGCCTTGAGCGAGCGCGGCCGCAGCAGGGGCGGAACGCGGGTGAGTAGGGCGCAGTGCAGCGCAGGCTTGCTCAACCGCATCTTGGGCAGGGCCAGCATGCTCTGGGCGCTCAGGGCCATGTCGACGTCGAGCGGCGAGGGGCCTAGCGGGGTGACGATCAGGTCGGGCTTGAGGGCCTGAATCGCGCCCATGCCCGCCATCGACCCCTCGGTGTCGGCAATCAGCCAGTCGGGCCGGCCGCGCAGGGCCGCGCGCACGGCGTCGGGAATGTCCATCGCGGTCGGCGCCGCCTGAACGGTAAGGCCGGGCGGGCGCCCCGGCATCTCGGCCCATCGCACCAGGGGCCTGTTGGGATCGGCGTCGACCATGGCCACGCGGTCGTGCTGTTCGCAGAGGCCCAGAGCGAGGGTCAGGGCCGCCGTGGTCTTGCCGCAACCGCCCTTGGGGCTGGCGAAGACGACGGTTAGCACGGGCGACTGGGGGACAGGCAGCCCGAGCAAGGACGACCGGAGCGCGAACGAGCAGGACTAGGGTTCAAGGCATGTGGCTCCCAGCCCCGTCATCGGGCTGTCATATTAAGGATGAAAATCAATGCCGACACCGCCAAGTTGCATCGGGCGGCAAAATTAGCTGGCCGGCGGGCGCCTTGGGTCAGACGGCTCACGGCCGGCAGCGGTGGTCCTGCAACTCCTCGGCGCTGGCCGGGTCGCCCAAGGCGGGGTCGGCGCGGTCGGCCAAGAGGTAGAAGCCGTCCTCGGACGCGCCGACCAGGGCCAGGGCCCAGGCGCCCATCTGGCGGCGCGCGCCGGGCTGCTCGGCGGCGAGCAGGGCGAAGGGATTGGTCCGGGCCAGGGCGTTGGCGTCCAGCCACCGAAGGCGGTAGCGATGGCCCTTGAGCACGATCGCCGTCCACCGCCCGTCACGCGGCGCGGCGGCGGCGTTCAGCGCGGCGCCGACCGAGGCGTCGAGACAGTCGATGTGCAGGTGAAGCTGGTCCTGCGATCGGCCATATTGCGAATTGACCGCGACCGCCAGCTGGTCCGCGGCCAGCGGACGGCCCAGGCGGGCCTCGACTAGGTGGCGCTGGCCCCAGGCCTGAGCGAAATAGTTGGGCGCGCCGGGCGCCAGGATGGCCGGGTCCTCGATACCGGTGATCTTCGCGGTGGGCATCAGCAGGTACTGGCTGGCCCCGTCGCGATCCTTGAGCACCACGAACCCATGAGCCTCGCCGCCGGCGAGATCGACCAGGGCGCAGGGCGCCGGCTGGCCCTGGCTCAGCTGATCGGGCACGCAATGGTCATGCAGGATGGTCCAGAGCGTCTGGCCGTCCGGGTGCACCGGCGGGGGCGGCAGGCCGGGCGCGGCGCCGGCGCAGGCCGCAAGCGACGCGGCCAGGGCGATGGCAGCCGCCCAGCGCGGGCGGAGGCCCTTCGGCCGGGGTGTGCGTTTCACGAGCATGGCCGCCTGCGGTTCGTTTCGCCCCTGTTTGGCACGTTCGCGGCGCAGAATCATCGCCGTCCACGCGCCCTTTGGGCTGGCGCCGGGTGCGGGGCTCGGCTTGAATTGATCCATGACGAACAGCCTGACCATTCGCGACGCGGTTCCCGGCGACGCGCCGCAGATCTGGCGCTTCATCCGGATGCTGGCCGAATACGAGCGCCTGGAGCACCGCATGGTCGCCACCGAGGCCGACATCGCCCGCGGCCTGTTCGGACCCTCGCCGCGCGTGTTCGCTGATATCGCCGAATGGGACGGCGAACCGATCGGATTTTCGGCTTGGTTCTACAACTTCTCGACCTTCGCGGGCCTTCCCGGGATCTATGTCGAGGACCTGTTCGTGCTGCCGGCCGCGCGCGGGCGCGGGGCGGGGCGGGCGCTGCTGGCCCGGCTGGCGCGGCGTTGCCTGGACGAGGGCGTGGCGCGGCTCGACTGGGCGGTGCTGGACTGGAACCGGCCGGCGATCGAGGTTTACGCCAGATTGGGCGCAGAGGCGCACGACGACTGGCGATTGCGCCGCCTCAGCGGGCAGGCCCTGCAGGCATTGGCGGATAGTTCGGACCGATAGCGCGCCGCCGTAGCCGATTTGGATGCTTCCGGGTTAGACTCGCCGAGCCTGTTGTGGAGGGGCGCGAAAATGACTGCCCAGCGCCCGTTGATTCCGGCCCTGCCCCAGGCCGCGCCCTCGTCCACCGCCCGCAACGCCTTGATTCTGATCGCCGTGGTCGCGTCGGGCTTCGCCCTGTTCGCCCTGCAGGCGATCCTAACGCCCCTGGCCTTGGCGCTGTTCCTGATGGTCTTGATCGACGGCTTTTCGCGCGTTCTGCGCCAGCGCCTGCCAAGCCTGTCTGAGGGCCTGGCGTTCGTGCTGGCCATTCTCCTGACGGTGGTGGGTTTCGTGGGCGCCGCCGCCCTGGTGGCCGAGGACGCCGGTCAGTTCCTGGGTCAGCTGGTGACCAACCTGCCGCGTCTCAACCGCGTGATCGCCGAGGTCGGGCCTCACGTCGGCCTGCACGCCGCCCCGACAGTCGACGAGCTGATGCGGCAGCTCGACCCGGTGCGCTATGTCGGCGCCGTCGCCCAGGCGCTGCAGGGCTTCGCCTCCGAATCCGTGCTGGTGATGATCTACCTCGGCTTCCTCTTCGCCTCCCGTCCAGGCCTGAGGCACAAGACCGAGCGGCTGTTCCCCGTGCCCGAAGAGCGGGAAAACGCCCGCCAGGTGTTCATGCATATCCGCAACGGCATCGAACGGTATCTGTGGGTGCAGACCGTGTCGGGCCTGATTATCGCCGCCGGATCGGGCGTGGTGATCGCCCTGGTCGGGATGGACGACGCCCTGTTCTGGGCCTTCCTGGTGCTGGTGGCCAGTTATGTGCCGATCATCGGCGGGCTGGCCGCCATGCTCTTGCCCTGCCTGTTCGCCCTGGTCTCGTTCGACGCCCACTGGCACGCCCTGGCCCTGTTCGCGGGGCTGTCGGTGATCAATTTCGGGGTCGGTAATATCCTGCTGCCGCGCATGCAGGGGCGCAGCCTCAACCTCGACGCGGTGGTGATCCTTCTGGCCCTGTCGTTCTGGGGCCTGGTGTGGGGCATCACCGGCATGTTCCTGTCCACGCCCCTGACCGTCACCCTGATGGTGGTGGCCGAGCAGTTTCCCGGCGCCAAATGGCTCGCCATCCTGCTGTCGGGCGACGGCGACCCGGAGACGCCGCTGCAGACTGCGGGACCGGATCCGTCCGCGTCCCTGCCAGCCTCCGGGCGCCCGGCGCGCCGCGGGCGCGGCGCGGCGGCGGACGAACCCTCCGCCGTCACGAAAAGGTGAAAGCCAGGGGCTGAAATCCCAGGCTCCGATTCCCATTTAATGAGCAGAGGCCGGTCGCAAACCCTCGCCGGCCTTGAAGCGGCGCTCCCGTTCGTCCCCGCGATGGAGCGTCAGCGAACCGTCTTCGCCGAACCGCCCCTTCGGCAAGACAGCGCCGTCGGTCGGGTCATCTGGCCGGCGGCGTTTTCGCGTCAACCTTTCTGCGCAATATCGGTTTAAAACCCGCACAGGTGCGCCGGGCGCACGCGAGACGCGCTCCAGGGAAAAGCCTCATGGACAAGATTCCCGTCGCCGGCCAGCCGGCCGCTTTCTCGCTCGAAGGCGTACGGGAGGCCTTGGGACACGCCCTCGGGCGGGTCCCCGACGCCGCAGAGCACGACTTCCTGGCCCAGGCGCTCGAGGACTACGCCCCCGCCGACCTGCCGGACCTGACCCAGGCCGACTTCGCCGCCCTATGCCACCAGATCTGGCGCCTGTGCGAGGCCGAGCCCCGCGGGGATCTGAGGATGGACCTGACCCCCGCCCAAGGGGAGAACGGGCGCGACCTTTCGCTCGACCTCCTGCGCATCGTGCAGATCGACCGCCCGTTCCTGGTGGATTCGGTGATGGCCGAACTGATGGCCCAGGGCCTGACCATCCGCGCCATGCTGCATCCGGTGATCACCGCGCCAGAGGGCGGCCTGCGGTCGGTGATGGCGGTGCTGTTCGAGCCCCTGGACCCCGCGCGCCGCCAGGCGATGATCGAGGGCCTGAATGGGGTCCTGGCCGACGTGCGCGCGGCGGTGGAGGATTTCCCGGCCATGCTGGGCCTCATGGGCAGCACGGTCGCCGAACTGGAGGAGACCGCCCCGGCCGGGCCCGAGCGGGACGAGGCCGTGGCCATGCTGCGCTGGCTGGAGGAAGGCCGCTTCGTGTTCCTTGGCGCGCGGGTGTACGACTATCCGCGCACGCCCACGGGCCGCTACGCCCACCAGGAGCCCTTGTTCGAGCGGGGCCGCAGCCTGGGCGTGCTACGCGATCCGGCGCGCGGGGTCCTTCGGCGCGACAACGAGCCGGCGGTGCTGACCACCCACGTCAGCCGCTTCATCGAGACGGGGGCCCCGCTGGTGGTGGCCAAGGCCAACCAGGTCTCGCGCGTGCACCGGCGGGCCTATATGGACTATGTGGGCGTCAAGCGCTACGGCGCGGACGGCAAGCCCGTGGGCGAGGTGCGGTTCGTCGGCCTCTTCACCGCCGAGGCCTATGACGCGCCGGCGCGAGAGATTCCCATGGTCCGGCGCAAGACGGCTCAGGTGATCGCGCGGGCGGGCCTGGGCGCGGGCAGCCACGACGCGCGCCGGCTGAACAACGTGCTGGAGAGCTTTCCGCGCGACGAGTTGTTCCAGATCGGCGAGGACGACCTGCTGTCCGTCGCGCTGGGGGTTGTGCACCTGTATGACCGGCCGCGCGTGCGCCTGTTCGTGCGGCGCGATCCCTTCGACCGCTTCGTTTCGGCCCTGGTCTACACGCCCAAGGACCGGTTCAGCGCCGGCCTGGCCGAGGACGCAGGGGCGATCCTGGCTCAGGCATGGGACGGCCGGGTCACGGCTGCCTATCCCGCCTTCTCCGACGCCCCGCTGGCGCGCATCCACTACATCATCGGCCTGACGCCAGGCCATCACCCCGAGCCAGACCTCGCTGCGCTGGAGGCCGCGCTGGCCGAGGCGGCGCGCACCTGGGTCGATCGGTTCGAGGAAAGCCTGCGTCGGCGTGGGCCAGGGGCGGCCGAGGCGCGCCGGCGCTATGGACAGGCCTTTCCCGTCAGCTACCAGGACCAGTTCGCCCCGGCCGAGGCCCTGGCCGACCTTGCGGTGATCGAGGCCCTAGACGGCGAGCATCCGGTGCGCGCGCGTGTCTATCGCTTCGAGGGCGATATGACCGACTGCCTGCGCCTGAAGCTCTATCGCCTGCGCGAGGCCATTCTGTTGTCGGATCTTCTGCCGATCATGGAGGCGCTGGGCCTCAAAGGGCTGGCCGAACATGGCTTCCTTGTCCAGCCGGCCGGAGGCGATCCGGTTTGGGTGCACGAGTTGATCCTGCGCCACGCCGACCGAGCCGTGATCGACCTGGGCCGAGTCGGCCGCCCGATTGAGGCGGCTGTGACGGCGGCGTGGACCGGCGAGACCGAGAGCGACGGCTTCAACCGGCTGGTCCTGGAACTGGGCTGCTCATGGCGCGAGGCGGCCCTGGTGCGGGCCCTGGCGCGCTATCGCCAGCAGTCGGGCATGGATCCCGGCGTTGCGGTGCAGGAGGCGACCTTCGCCGCTCACCCCGAGATCGCCCGCCTGATCCTGGATTTATTCCGTGTACGGTTTGATCCAGCGATGGAGGCGTCGCTGGACGCGCGCCGGGATCAGGCCCAGGCAGCGTTCGCGCGCATCGTCGAAGCGCTGCAGGGGGTGGCCAGCCTCGACGCCGACCGGGTGCTGCGCCGCATCGCCCTGCTGATTCAGGCCTGTGTGCGCACCAACTACTATCAGGCGGGCGCCGACGGCTCGATCAAGCCCTACATCAGCTTCAAGATCCTCAGCCGGACCCTGGCGGACCTGCCCGCGCCCAAGCCCCACGCCGAGATTTTCGTGTGCGCGCCCCAGGTCGAGGGCGTGCACCTGCGCTTCGGCCCTGTGGCGCGCGGCGGCCTGCGCTGGAGCGATCGGCGCGACGACTTCCGCACCGAGGTCCTGGGCCTGGCCAAGGCCCAGCAGGTCAAGAACGCGGTGATCGTGCCAGTGGGGGCCAAGGGCGGCTTCTATCCTAAGCAGTTGCCGCGCTCCGGTTCGCCTGAGGCGGTGCAGCAGGAGGGCGTGGCCGCCTATCGCATGTTCCTGCGCGGCCTGCTCGACCTGACCGACAACATAGGCCCGGACGGCCGAATCGTCCCGCCCGAGCAGGTGGTGCGTCACGACGGCGACGATCCTTATCTGGTGGTGGCCGCCGACAAGGGCACGGCGACCTTCTCCGACATCGCCAACGCCATGGCCGACTCTTACGGCTTCTGGTTGGGCGACGCGTTCGCGTCGGGCGGCTCGGCTGGCTACGACCACAAGGCCATGGGCATCACCGCGCGCGGGGCGTGGGAGGCGATCAAGCGCCACTTCCGCGAACTGGGCAAAGACATCCAGGCCGAGCCCTTCACCGTGGCCGGGGTGGGCGACATGTCCGGCGATGTGTTCGGCAATGGCATGCTGCTGTCGCGCCAGACGCGCCTAGTGGCCGCGTTCGACCATCGCCACGTGTTCCTCGATCCCGATCCAGACCCCGAGACGTCGTGGGCCGAGCGCAAGCGCCTGTTCGACCTGCCGCGCTCATCGTGGGGCTCCTATGACATCGACCGGATCTCCAAGGGCGGCGGGGTCTATGCGCGCCAATCCAAGTCGATTCCTGTGTCGCCCGAGGTCGCGGCCCTGCTGGGCATTCCCGCCGAGCCCCTGACGCCGCAGGAGCTGATCAAGGCCATCCTCAAGGCCCCGGTCGATCTTTTGTATTTCGGCGGCATCGGGGCCTATGTGAAGGCGCCCACCCAAAGCCACCTCGACGTGGGCGACAAGGCCAACGACGCGATCAGGGTCGACGCGACCCAGTTGCGCGCCAAGGTGGTGGGCGAGGGGGCCAACCTGGCGGTGACCCAGGCCGGGCGCATCGTGTTCGCTCGGGCCGGCGGCCGCATCGACACCGACGCCATCGACAATTCGGCCGGGGTCGACACCTCCGACCACGAAGTCAACATCAAGATCCTGACCTCCGCCGCCGAGCGCGCCGGGAGTCTCAGCCGCCCCGACCGCGACGCCCTGCTGCAATCAATGACCGGCGAAGTGGCCGCCCACGTCCTGGCGCATAACCACGACCAGACCCTGGCGCTCAGTCTGCAGGAACGCTCGGCGGCGGCGGACCTCGACAGCTACGGCCGGTTCATGGTCGAACTGGAGGCGGCCGGGCGGCTCGACCGAGCGGTGGAGGGGCTGCCCAGCGCGGCCGAGATCGCTGAACTGGGCAAGGCGGGCAAGGGCCTGACCCGGCCCGAGCTGGCGGTGCTGATGGCCTACGGCAAGCTTGAGCTTTCGGCCGCGATCGTGGCCAGCGCGGCCCCGGACGATCCCTTTTTCCAAGGGGCCCTGCAGCGCTATTTCCCCGCCCCGCTGCAACGGTTTGCGCGCGAGATGCAGGAGCACCCGCTGCGGCGGGAGATCATCGCCACCAGCCTGGCCAACACCATCGTCGATATCTGCGGTCCGACCTTCGCCGGGCGGGTGCGCGCGGCCACCGGCTGCGACGTCGACGGCATGGCGACCGCGTTCGAGGCGGCCTGGCGCATCTTCCGCCTGGACGAGCTGTGGCGCCAGATCGGCGCTCTGGACGCCAAGCCCGCGGCGGCCAAGGGCCAGTTAGCGCTTTACGCCCAGGTTTCGAACGCCCTGCGCGGCCAGGTCTATTGGCTAGCCCGACGGGTGGTGGGCGGCGAGACCGGCGTGCAGGACCTGATCGACGCCTATCGCCCGGCGGCCGACGCCTTGCGTGAAGCGGGCACCGGCCTGCTCTCGCCGCTGGACCAGGCGGACGTGACGCGCCGCGCGGCCGAGGCCGTGGCGGAAGGCGCGCCTGAGGACCTGGCTGTGGGCGCGGCCCTACTGGGACCGCTCCTGCCCCTTTCGGACATGGCGCACCTCGCGCGCGAAGGCGGTTGGACCATCACCGCCGCATCGCGCGCCTATCACGCCGTGGGCCACAGCTTCGCCTTCGACCGGCTGAAGGCGGCGGCCTTCAGCCTGCTGCTGGGCGATTATTACCAGAGGCAAGCGGCGCGCCATCTGATCGACGACCTCTACCGCGAGCAGGCGGCCCTGACCCGGTCGGTGATCGCCGAGACCCGGTCTGAACCGCAGGATGACGCGGGGACGCAGGCCGCGGTCGAGGCCTGGTCCGCGCGGCGCCAGGCCGAGGCTGGGGCGGTCCAGCGCTTGGTCGCAGAAATCGAGGCCTCGGACGGCGGCTGGACCTTCGCCAAGATGACGGTGGCCAACGCGGCGCTGCGGGGGCTGGCCGCGGAGGGGTGAGGTCGCGGCCCGCGCGCCTTAGTGGCGGAACACGCGCACGCCGGTGAAGGCCATGGTCAGGCCGCGCTCGTCCGCCGCCGCGATCACCTTGGCGTCGCCGATCGACCCGCCCGGCTGGATCACCGCCGTGGCGCCCGCGTCGGCCGCCTGGATCAGGCCGTCGGGGAAGGGGAAGAAGGCTTCCGACGCGCAGGCCGAGCCCAAGGCCAGGCTTTGCGGCAAGCCCGCCGCCTCGGCCGCCTCGCCCGCGCGGATGGCGGCGATGCGGGCGCTGTCGCGCCGGTTCATCTGGCCCGCGCCGATGCCCGCAGTCTGGCCGTCCTTGGCGAAGATCACCGCGTTCGACTTGACATGCTTGGCGATGGTGAAGGCGAACAGCATATCCTCCACCTCCCGCGCGGTCGGCTGGCGCCGGGTCACGATCTTGAGGTCGGCCGCGGTGATGCGGGCGTTGTCGCGCGACTGCACCAGGAACCCGCCCGCCACCGAGCGGAACACCTCGCCCTGGGCCAGCGGGTCAGGCAGGGCGCCCGACAGCAGCAGGCGAAGGTTCTTCTTGGCCTCGAATACGGCGATGGCGGCGTCGTCCGCGTCCGGCGCGATCACCACTTCGGTGAAGATCTTGACCATCTCCTCGGCCGCTGCGCGGTCGAGCTTGCGGTTGACCGCGACAATGCCGCCGAAGGCCGACACCGGGTCGCATTGCAACGCGCGCTCATATGCGCTCTTCAGATCGGGGCCCAGAGCCACACCGCAGGGGTTGGCGTGTTTGATGATGGCCACGGCCGCGCTCGCCGCCGGATCGAACTCGGCCACCAGCTCGATCGCCGCGTCGGTGTCAGCGATGTTGTTGTAGCTGAGGTCTTTGCCCTGCACCTGGCGGGCGGTGGCCACGCCCGGCCGGCGCGGCTCCGGGAACACGTAGAAGGCCGCGCTCTGATGGGGGTTCTCGCCATAGCGCATGGTCTGGCGCAAGGCGCCCGACAGGCTCTTGCGGCGCGGGGCGACCTCGCCCACCTGGCCGGCGAACCAGGCCGAGATCGCGCCATCGTAGGCCGCGGTGCGGGCGTAGGCGCGCGCCGCCAACTGCTTGCGCAACCTCAGGCGCGTGCCGCCTTCAGCCGTCAGCGCCTCGACCACTTCGGCCATGTCCTCGGGCTCGGTGCAGACGGCGACGTAGGCGTGGTTCTTGGCGGCGGAACGGATCATGGCCGGGCCGCCGATGTCGATGTTCTCAACACAGTCGTCGTAGCTGGCGCCCTTGGCCACGGTGGCCTCGAACGGGTAGAGGTTCACATACAACAGGTCCACGCCGCCGATGCCGTGGGCCTCCATCGCCGCCTTGTGCTCGGGCGCGTCGCGCACGCCCAGCAGACCGCCGTGCACGATCGGGTGAAGGGTCTTGACCCGCCCGTCCATCATCTCCGGAAAGCCGGTCAGGTCGGCCACGTCCTTGACAGGGAGCCCCGCCGCCGCGATGGCCGCCTTGGTGCCGCCCGTCGACACCAGTTCGACGCCCGCCGCCGCCAGGGCCTTGGCCGTATCAATCAGGCCGGTCTTGTCGGAGACCGACAACAGGGCGCGGCGGACCGGCTGCAGGTCGGCGGCTGACGGATAGTGGGGGGCGGCGGGCACGGGCGCTCTCCTTGCGGATGATTGAGGACGTGCCCAGGCGAGCGGCGATGCATTCCGCGCTCCCCAGTGGTCGCCCACCTCAAATCGCCAGTCACGCGGAACGCGCGGACCATAGGCGGCGAACCGCGGGAGTCAATGCGAAGCCGCGTCGCCCCTTAAGGCGCGACCACCAGCATCTCGGCGGTGCCCGGGACCATGCCGCGGCGTTGGCCTGGCGCCGCCGCCTTGACGTCGAGGGCGGCCGGCAAATAGAGGCGCCCGGTCTTGGGATCGACCGCGCCGCTTCGGGCGCCCGCCATGGTGGCAAGGGTCTGCACCACGGCGATCTTGTCCTTCGCCGCCGCCGATATCACCACCAACTCGGCCGAGCGGCCGCACGGCACGAAGGCCATCTTGCGCATGGGGTCGTAGATCACAGCGTCGGCCCCCTCGCCGGTCGGCAGGGTCTGCAGGGTCTTTCCGGTGGCGGCGTCGATCACCGCGGCGACATTGTTGCCACAGGCCGCGATCAACACGCCGGCCGATGACGCGTACGCCAGGCCGCTCGGCCGCTGGCAGCCGTCGAGCGGATAGGAGGTGACCGCCTTGGTCTTGATGTCGATTTCGGCGATCTGGTTCTTGTCCGTGACATTGACAAACACATGGCCCTTGCCGTCTGCCGCCAGGAATTCAAGCGTGCCGCCGACCACGGCCTGGCCGGCCAGGGCCTGGGTCTTGGGGTCGATGAACTCCACCTCGCCGCCGTTGTGGTCGGCCACGAACTCCAGCTTGCTGGAGGGGTCGTAGATGGCGCCGTCCGGCCCCTTGCCGACCGGAATACTGGCCAGTTGCGTTCCGTCCTTGGCCGAGACGATGGTGACGGTGTTCGTGCCGCCGTTCGTGATCAGAATGCGGCCGCCCGGCAGCGGCGTGGGCGAATGCGAGCCCATGGCAGGCGCCAACTTCGGCGTGACCTCGAGAGTCTCGACGTTCAGGCCCTGCACCTGCGGGCCGCGCGCAGTGTAGACCATGCGCCCGGCGGCGTCGAAGGTGGAGTAATCCCAACCCCCGTCGGGCATGGAAATATGGCCGACCACCTTGTAGCTGGGCGCGCCCTGCGCGAGGGCCGGGCCCGTGAAGGCCAATGCACAGAGCACGGCCGCCGTCGCCAGATGCTTACGATCCATGGGTTATCCTCCCGCTATGATGGCGGCGCGCGCCTTGCTCTGGCTTTAACCCGCCGCGCCCGCGCGGAGTGTTGATAATTGCCAATGCGGCGAGCCGCGCCAGCCCCTAAACCCGTCCAAGGACGAGACAGCCGTTGGTGCCGCCAAAGCCGAAGCTGTTGGACATGACCGTGTCGACCGTGCGGTCGATGCGCTGGCGCGCGATCGGCAGGTCGGCGAAGGCGGGGTCCAACTCGTCGATGTGGGCGCTCTCGGCGACGAAGCCGTTTTGCATCATCAGGATCGAGTAGATCGCTTCCTGGGCGCCGGCCGCGCCGAGCGAGTGCCCGGTCAGGGCCTTGGTCGAGGATATGAGCGGAACCTTGGCGCCGAACACGTCGCGCACGGCCTCCATTTCCTTCTGGTCGCCGATGGGGGTGCCGGTGCCGTGGGGATTGAGGTAGTCGATTGGCCGGTCCACGCCCTGCATGGCCAGGCGCATACAGCGCGCCGCCCCTTCGCCCGAGGGCGAAACCATGTCGAATCCGTCGGAGTTGGCGGCGTAACCCAGGATCTCAGCGTAGATCTTGGCGCCGCGCGCCTTGGCGTGCTCGAGCTCTTCCAGCACCACCACCCCGGCGCCGCCGGAGATGACGAAGCCGTCGCGGTTCTTGTCGTAGGGGCGCGAGGCGACGGCGGGGGTGTCGTTATAGTCGCTCGACATGGCGCCCATGGCGTCGAACAGAACCGAAAGGGTCCAGTCCAGCTCCTCGCAGCCGCCGGCGAACATCACATCCTGCTTGCCCATCATGATCTGCTCGGCGCTGGCGCCGATGCAGTGGGTCGAGGTGGCGCAGGCCGAGGAAATCGAGAAATTGATCCCGCGAATCCTGAACCAGGTGGCCAGGGCGGCGGAGGGCCCCGAGCACATGGCCTTGGGCACCGCGAACGGCCCCACGCGCTTGGGCCCCTTTTCTCTGGTGATCTGGGCCGCGTTGACGATCGCGCGGGTGGAGGGGCCGCCCTCGCCGACGATAATGCCCGTGCGCTCGTTGGACACTTCGTCCGGCGTCAGGCCCGCGTCGGCGATAGCCTGCTCCATGCCGATGTGGGCATAGGCGGTGCCGGCGGCCAGGAAGCGCGCGGCGCGCCGGTCGACCATGGATTCCCAGTCGATCTGCGGCGCGGCGTGCACCTGGCAGCGAAAGCCCAGTTCGCGATATTCCGGCGCGGCGACCACGCCCGAGCGCGCCTCGCGCAGGGAAGCCAGCACCTCATTGGCGTTGTTGCCAATCGAGGAGACGATCCCGATACCCGTGACGACGACGCGACGCATACCGGCGTTCCTCCAGCCTCAGACCAGGTCCTTGGCGTCGAACAAACCGACCCTCAGATCCTTCGCTTCGTAGATGGGCTTGCCGTCGACCTCGACCACCCCGTCCCCGACACCCATCACCAACTTGCGAATGATCACGCGCTTCATATCGATCCGATATGTAACGAGCTTCGCATCGGGGTTTACCTGGCCGAAAAACTTGACTTCGCCGACGCCCAGCGCCCGGCCCTTGCCCGGTCCGCCCGACCAGCCCAGGAAAAAGCCGACCAGCTGCCACATGGCGTCCAGCCCCAGGCATCCGGGCATGACCGGATCGCCGAGGAAATGGCATTTGAAGAACCATAGATCGGGATTGATATCCAGTTCGGCGATCATACGGCCTTTGCCGTGCAGACCGCCTTCGGCGGTGATCTCGGTGATCCGATCCAGCATCAGCATCGGCGGCGCGGGCAGCTGGGCGTTGGTCGGGCCGAACAACTCGCCGCGCGAGCAGGCGAGGAGATCGTCGTGACTGAAGCTGGTCTGCTGCGCCAGGGCGGTGGCCATACTCGTTATTACCCTGTCAGGGCGACGCACGAGGTGCGCGCCCGGTGGCTTGGGCGCCCTCGGTAGCAGGTCAGGCGGCCGGCCTCAACGGCATTGCGGCGCCTCTGAGGCGCCCCACACCTCCTCGGCCGGGGTCCAGCCCGCCGCGCCGCCGACCTTGATCTTGCACCAGCCCTTGTCGCACCGGTCCAGCTCGGCCAGGGCGCGGCTCTGCAGATAGGCCTTCACATGGGCGTCGGAGCGGGCGGACTCGCGGATCGGCAGGGGCTGAGCCGCCAGGCGCATGACCGTGCGCCGCCCGTCGGTGGTGCGCTTGTGCACCCAGGCCACGCCGCCTTCCGGGTCGCAGATGCGCCGCCATTCGTCCGTCTCGGCCACCACCTGCACCGGCAAGCCCTTGGCGTGATAGACCCACAGCAGGCGCGTGTCGTCGCCAGGACCGGCGCGGGCGTTGACGTCGGCGAACTTGAGCGAGACGTAACGCGGCACCGGCAGGCCCGATGGCGTCACCCTGGGGGCCGGCTGCGGCGCTGGCGCGGCCGCGATGGCCGCCACCGAAATCGCGCCAGCCAGGGCGCCGAAGATGACGATAAGGGCGGGCCTGGCCTGAGTCATGGACCGTTCGGATCTTTCGGGGCGGCGAATCGCCGACATGATGAACGACAGGTCGCTAGCAATCCATGAAGGCGAGGCCCCTTGGCGATGGCGGCGCAACCTGCTGAAACTGCGCCATGCTCCCCGCGCCGCCTCCACTCAGCGACAAGCCGCTCGAACCCGGCCTGTACATCGTCTCGACCCCCATCGGGAACCTCCGCGACATCACCCTGCGCGCGCTGGACGTGCTGGCCGCGTGCGACCTGGTGCTGGCCGAGGACACGCGCGTCGCGGCCAAGCTGCTGTCCGCTTACGGACTGCACAAGAAGGTCGAGCGCTACGACGAGCACGCCGCCGAACGCGCCCGGCCGCGCATCCTGGCGGCGCTTCGGGACGGGGCGCGCATCGCCCTGACCTCGGACGCCGGCACGCCGCTGGTGTCGGACCCCGGCTACCGCCTGGTGAGCGAGGCCGTGCAAGCGGGCGCGCGCGTCTTTCCCGTACCTGGCGCGAGCGCCCTGCTAGCGGCTCTGGCGGGCGCAGGCCTGCCGACCGACCGATTCCTGTTCGCCGGCTTTCCACCGCCCAAGTCCACCGCGCGCCGGGCTCTGTTCGGCGAACTGGCCCCGCTGCGCGCCACCTTGATCTTCTATGAGGGCGGCTCGCGTCTGGCGGCCTGCCTGCGCGACATGGCGGCGGTGTTCGGGCCGGACCGTCCGGGCGCGGTCGGCCGTGAACTGACCAAGCTGCATGAGACCTTCGTGCGCGGCGAGCTTGCGGCCCTGGCCGCCGATCCGCGTCTGGATGCGCCCAAGGGCGAGATGGTGGTGCTGGTCGGTCCCGGCGCGCAGCCCGCAGCCAGCGAGGAGGACGCCGACGCGGCCCTCGACGAGGCGCTCGGCCGCTTGTCGCCGGCCGACGCCGCCGCTGAGGTTGCGCGCGCCCTGGGCCTGAACCGGCGCGAACTCTATCGGCGGGCATTGGAGCGGAAGGGCGTGCGGTGAGGCGGCCGCCGCGGCCTGGCGCCGCGCCGACCCGGTCCGCCCGCGGCCTGGCGGCGCGCGCGGACGGCCGGGGCGCGGAATGGCTGGCGGCCCTTTGGCTGATGGGCAAGGGCTACAGGATTCTGGGCTTTCGGCTGAAGACGCCGTTCGCCGAGATCGACCTGCTGGCCCGCCGCGGCGCTGTGCTGGCGGTGGTCGAGGTGAAACGGCGGCGCACCCTGGACGAGGCGCTCCAGGCCGTGGGCGCGGCTCAGCGCGAGCGGCTTCTGCGCGCCGGCGCCAATCTGGCGGGACGGGCGCGCGATCCGAACGGCCTATCGGTGCGGCTCGACCTGATCGCGCTCGCGCCCGGCCGCTGGCCGAGGCATATTCCCGGCGCTTGGGGACAAGAGTAAATCCGGCGGGCAGTCGGGGGGGAGCGGTTCGGCGGAATGACGCGCGAGGATGCTGAACAGATCCTGGCGGACGCGGCCATAGCGCCCGGCGACGCGTTTCCTTTGCTGGAGGCCGCCCTGGCGTGCGCCGTGCACGACGATCCCCAACGCGACAGCGCGCCGGTGCGGGTTCTGGCCGACCAGATCGCCGCGCGCCTGTCGCGGCGGCTGGTCTCCGAATCGGCCGAGGAGGCGATCGCCGAGACCCTGTCGGGGGACTTCCATTTCACCGGCGAGCTGATCAATTGGCACGATCCCGCAGGGGCCGACCTGATCGCCGTGGCCGAGCGGCGGCGCGGCCTTCCGGCGGCGCTCGGGGTGTTCTATCTGGATGCGGCGCGGCGGTGCCGGCTGCCCGTGGCGGGGGTGGACTTTCCCGGCCACTTCCTGCTGCGGATCGAGAGCCGCGAGGGGCCGCTGGCGCTGGATCCGTTCAGCGAGGGCCGGGTGGTGCTGCCATCGGAGCTGACCAAGCGGGCCCTGCGCGCCGGCCTGACGCCGGCGGTGGCCGACCGGCTGGACCTGCTGATGGCGCCGGTCGACGATCGCGCGGTGCTGATCCGCCTGCAGAACGTGATTTTCGCGCGGGCGCAGCGGGCAGGCGACTATGCCATCGCCGAACGCGCGGCCCTGCGCCGAGCTCTGCTCGATCCCTACGACCACCGCGCCTGGATCGACGTGGCCGCCGCGCGTGAGGGACAGGGCGCCCTGGCCGGCGCGCTGGAAGCCCTGGCCAAGGCACAGATGCTCGACGGCGGCGCGGCCATCGCCGCCCGAGCCGCACGCGAACGCGTGCGGCTCAGACTCAACTAGGACCTTGGCCGCACGCGAACGCGTGCGGCTCAGACTCAACTAGGACCTTGGCCGCACGCGAACGCGCGCGGCTCAGACTCAACTAGGGCCTGGGCCGCACGCGAACGCGCGCGCCTGACGCTGAACTAGCCGCCCCTCGTCCGCGCGCCTATGTAGGAGCGGCCCAGCTCTGGCGCAGTCAATCAAAGGTGCAGCATGGCCTTGAAGGTCGCCGTTCAGATGGATCCCGTCGAGGGGATCAACATCAACACCGACACGACCTTCCTGATGATGGAGACCGCCCAGGCGCGCGGCCACACGCTCTGGGTCTACCGGCCCGAGGCCCTGTCGATGGAAGACGGCAAGGTCGCCGCCCGCGGGCGCCCTCTGAGCCTGCGGCGCGAACTGGGCAACCACTTCACCGCCGGGCCGATGGAGACGCGCGACCTGTCCGAGTTCGACGTGGTGCTGATGCGCCAGGACCCGCCGTTCGACATGGCCTACATCACCGCTACCCATTTCCTCGAGAAGATCCACCCCCGCACCTTGGTGGTGAACAATCCGGCCGAGGTGCGCAACGCCCCGGAGAAGCTGTTCGTCACCGGGTTCGAGGGGGTGCAGCCGCCGACCCTGATCACCTCCGACATTGAGGCGATCTACGACTTCCGCGCCCGCCATGGCGATATGGTGGTCAAGCCGCTCTATGTCGGCGGCGGGTCGGGCGTGGCGCGGCTCAAGGCTGACGACCCCAACCTGGACGCCCTGATGGAGCTGCACGGCATGATCGACCGCTCACCGGTGATCGCCCAGAAGTTCCTGCCGGCCGTGGCCAAGGGCGACAAGCGCATCCTGCTGGTTGACGGCGAGCCGGTGGGCGCCATCAATCGCGTGCCGGCCGACGGCCAGGTGCGCTCCAACCTGCGGGTCGGCGGACGCGCCGAGCAGGTCGAGCTTACCGCGCGAGACCTCGAGTTGTGCGCCATCATCGGGCCCGAGCTGCGCCGCCGCGGTCTGCTGTTCGTCGGCGTGGACGTGATCGGCGATTACTTGACCGAGATCAACGTGACCTCGCCCACTGGCGCCCAGCAGCTGAAGAGATTCTCTGGAATCGACGCCACGGCCCATATGTGGGATCGGATCGAGGCTTTGCGGTCTGGACGCTGAGGCGCCCGCCATTTGCGCAGATATACAGACTTTCTGTAACCGTCATGTCGCAGGCGCCCGTTTCGTTCCATTTTTGTTCTTGATCTGAGCGCGGGGTTCTGGTTGGGTTGTGCATAACTTTACCTGAGTCCACTCAAGGCGAGGATGGCGATGCTGGCCCGATGTGTTTCCGTCGCGTTTCAGGGCGTCGAGGCCCGCCGCGTGGAAGTCGAGGCTCAGCTGACCGGCGGCGACGTCAAGTTCTTCATCGTCGGCCTGGCGGACAAGGCGGTCACCGAAAGCCGCGAGCGGGTGCGTGCGGCTTTCGCCGGCCTCGGCCTGGCCATGCCCAGCCGCCGGATCGTGGTCAACCTCGCGCCCGCCGACCTTCCCAAGGAAGGCAGCCATTACGACCTGCCGATCGCCCTGGCCCTGATGGCGGCCATGGGCGTGCTGCCGATCGACGCCCTGCAGGAATGGGCGGCGGTGGGCGAGCTGGGGCTGGATGGCCAGATCGCGCCCGTGTCGGGGACCCTGCCGGCCGCCGTGGCCGCCAACGCCATGGGCCTGGGGCTGATCTGTCCTGAGGCCAACGGACCGGAGGCCGCCTGGGCCGGCGGAGCGCGCATCCTGGCCCCGCGTTCGCTGATCGCGGTGGTCAACCATTTCCGCGGCACGCAGGTGATGCGCGCGCCCGAACCCGGCCCGATGCTCGAGGCCGCCGCCGTCCCCGACCTGCGCGACGTGCGCGGCCAAGACAGCGCCAAGCGCGCCCTGGAGATCGCTGCGGCGGGCGGGCACAATCTGTTGCTGATCGGGCCGCCTGGATCGGGCAAGTCGATGCTGGCCCAGCGCCTGCCGGGCCTTTTGCCGCCCCTGTCGGCGGAAGAACTGCTGGAAACCTCGATGGTGCATTCGGTGGCCGGGCTGATCGCCAAGGGCGCCCTGACCCGCGCGCGCCCGTTCCGCGCGCCGCACCATTCGGCCAGCATGGCGGCGCTGACGGGCGGCGGGCTCAAGGCCAAGCCGGGCGAGGTGTCCCTGGCCCACAACGGCGTGCTGTTCCTGGACGAACTTCCCGAGTTCGCGTCCCAAGCGCTCGACAGCCTGCGTCAGCCGCTGGAGACGGGCGAGGTGACGGTGGCCCGGGCCAACGCCCACATCCGCTATCCCGCCCGTGTGCAACTTGTGGCGGCGATGAACCCGTGCAAGTGCGGCCACGGGGGCCTGGGCCGGGGCGCCTGCGGTAAGGCGCCCCGGTGTCAGCGCGATTACCAGGGCAAGATCTCCGGCCCTCTGTTCGACCGCATCGACCTGCAGATCGAGGTTCCGGCGGTGACCGCCGCCGACCTGGCCCTGCCGCCGCCGGCCGAGGGCACGGCCGAGGCCGCCGCCCGGGTCGAGCGCGCCAGGGCCCTGCAGGCCGAGCGGGCGGAGGGGGCCGGCGAGGGAGAAGTCTCGCTCAACAGCCGGCTGGAGGGCGAGGCGCTGGAGCGGGCTGCGGCGGCGGACGGCGCGGCCAGGGCGCTGCTGACCCGCGCAGCCGAGGCCGGCGGTCTCAGCGCCCGCGGCTGGACGCGCACCCTGCGCCTGGCCCGCACCATCGCCGATCTCGACGGCTCGCCGGCCGTGCGCCGCATCCATGTGGCCGAGGCCCTGATCTATCGCCGCACGCCGGTGGAGGCGCTCGGCGCGCCGGCCGCCATGAACGGGGTGTCGGCATAAGGCGGCGACTTGAACGCCGGACTTGAGACCGGACCCGCATCGTCCGATATCTGAAGCGAGCAAGCGCCGCGGCCCGTCGGCGACCAGAAAAAAGGAGCGCGTCATGTCCCAGGCCGTCAGGACCGAAGTTGAGCGATTGCTGGCCCAGGCCGACGAGCGGGTGCGGCGCGCCGAGCAGCTCCATCAGGACGGCAGCGAGGCGCAGAAAGTCGAGGCGGCGGGCCAGCTCACTTGGTTGCGGCGGCAGCGGGACGAATTGAAGGCGCGTCTGGCCGAGGTGGACCAGCCCGACGGCGGCGGATCGCGCGTGCTCCAGTGGGTCAAGGAGGACTGGATGCTGCTGCTTCAGCGGCTGGACGCCTTCATCGACGGCCGCTGAGCCCGCTCTCCGCGTCATGCTCGGCCACGACGGCGCGGGCGACATCGGCCATCAGAGCTTCGCGCTCGGGGATCGGGCGGCGGGTGGCGGCGATCATCACAGCCACGGCGTAGACGCGGCCGTCCGGCGCGCTCAGCAGGCCGACGTCGTTATAGCCGGTGCTCTCGTCGCCCAGATCCTGGCCCGTGCCAGTCTTGTGGGCGATGGTCCAGCCGGGCCCGAGCCCGGCCTTGAGTCTTAGAGGGCCGGTCTGGGTTGCGCTCAAGGTCTGAAGCAGGCGCGCGGTCGAGGCCGGACTGAGCAACTCGCCCCGTTCCAGGCGGGACAGGCCCTTCGCCACGGCGTCGGGGGTCGCGCCGTCCGGCGGGTCAGCGACATAGGCGTCGAGCCGGGCCTGACGGACTGGGACGGGAATTTTCTCGCGCGCGTCCCAGAAGGCCGTACCAAACGAATATTCTGGCCGCCACGCGACGCCTGCGATGCGCGACTCCAGTTCGCGCTCGCTCTCGCCCGCGCGAATGTCCGCCAGGCCCCGCTGCCGCAGCGCCCGCCGCACCGCCCCGCCGCCGCGCACCTTGCGCAGCAGTATGTCGTTGGCCGCGTTGTCGCTTTCGGCGATGGCGCGCGACAGCAGGTCGCCCAGGGTGGTGGCGTAACCATCGTCGACCAGCATCTTTTGGATCGGCTGGAAGAACACGCTCATGTCGGCCGAGCGAACGGTGACGGGATCATCCAGCGACAGCAGGCCGCGATCGACCGCGTCCATCAAGGCCAGGGCCGTCCACAGCTTGGCCACGCTCTGCTGGGGATAGAGGGTTTGCCCGTCGTAGGCCGCGATCCAGCCCGTCTGCACATCCTCCACCGCGATCCCGACCTTGCCGTCGAACCCGTGGGCGAGGTCCTGCAGCCTTTGATTCAGCGCGGCGGGCGCGGGCGGCGGCGGCGCGGCAAGCACGGACGGCGGGGCGGAGCCAGCGCAGCCGCCAAGTCCGGCGAGCATGCTCAGGCCCAGAGCGAGGGCGGGGCGCAAGGCGAAGCGGTTCATCGGCGCCAGGGTAGCGAACCGGGCTGCCCCAAACCACCCGATGTCATGCGTGACCTTTTTGCCTCATGCTGGGACATATATGCGACGTGAACGGCGCATGCCTTGCACCCGGCGGCGAAGCAAGTGAAAGTCTTTTCACGAGAGGGGCTTCTTCGTTTCCACGAGGAAGGGTGAGTCTCACGGCTGGCGGCCTTCGGGCCGCCGCAGAGCGGTTTGCGCCAAAGAAGCGCCAGGGCGGTCTCCGGGAGGGGGCCGCCCTTTCTGTTTGCGCCGCCGTTGTCAGGGTCCGGCCAATCTTCCCTCAGCCGCCCGGTCCATGGCCTGGGCCAGGGCCACATCCTTCTCGGTCACGCCGCCCGCGTCGTGTGTGGCGAGCGTCACCTCGACCCGGTCGTAAACGTTGAACCACTCCGGATGATGGTCCATCCGTTCGGCGACCAGGGCGATCTCGGTCATGAAGGCGAAGGCTTCGGGGAAGCTCCTGAAACGGAACGTTTTGGTGATCGCGTCGCGCCCAGACTCCGCCCACCCGGGCAAGCGCGCGACCGCAGAACGGGCGCCGATTAGCACTGCAGTTTTTCGCATGGGCTTTCACTGGAAGGAAAGGCTGACGCTCCTAGTGTGCCGTCCATGGACCTGAACCCGTCAAGTACCCACGATTACCCGCTTCCCGTCGCCGCGCCGTCACAGGCGCCGGGGCCGGACTCCGCGTCTCCCGCCGCCGCGCCCGTGGTCCAATGGCCGCTCTGCATCGCCTTCTACCGATCACCTGAGGCTGCTCAATCGGTCGGCCGCGTTGCGCCGGGCCTATGGCGTCGCCGACGTGGTGCTGAACGACAGCCGGTTCCTCGATCGGCTTTGCCTCAACGGCACGGTGCTGACCCTGCCCGGGTCGGAGCTGGCGCCCTTGATGCTCGAGCGCGCGCCGGCCGGCGCCGCGGTCCTGGTGATCGGTTTCAACGCGGCGGTGAAGGCTGACCTGACCGAGCGTTACCCCCGCCTGCGCTTTTCCTTCGCCGAACCCTCGATGGGCTTCATCCGCCGCCGATCCGAGCGCCGCGCCCTGGTGCGCCTGGCGCTGCAGACCGCGCCGGCGATGCTGTTCATCTGCACCGGGGCGCCCCAAAGCGAGCTATTGGCCGCCCAGATGAAGCGCGCGGGCGTCAAGGCCGACATCCTGTGCTGTGGCTCGGCCTTCCATTTCCTGGCGGGAACCCAGCCGCGGGCGCCAATGGGGGTGCGCCGGCTGGGCCTGGAATGGTCGTGGCGCTTCCTCACCGAACCGCGCACGCGCCGGCGCTACCTGGCCGACGCGGCCTTCCTGGCGCGCAACGCATTCGCCTTCGGCACCCTGGGCGTATGCGGCCAGGCGCGCTTTTCCCGCTACCAGATCGGCTTGCAACTTTAGCCGGCTCATACGCCGCGCGCGCCCTTGAGAAACGCGGCGGCTGCGGCTTTGGGCTGGCCGTTGTCGTCGAACAGCAGGGGCGCGTCGGTTCCGTCGCCGGCGTTGGGCGCATGGCGCAGCCACGAGTCCTGGTCTCGAACGCCCCAGGTGGTGAAGCCGTAGCGCTGGGCAGAGGGCAGGGCGGCCAGGGCCTCGGCCGCCTCGCCTGCGAGGCGGGCCTGGGCCTTGAGCTTGTCGGCCCGGCTCATCAGGCGCGGATGCTGCAAGGTGACATCGAACTCGGACACGTGGATTTTCAGGCCGGTGGCGGCCAGATCGCGCACGGCGGCGGTGATCGCGCCCGGCTGAAGGTCGGGCTGGACATGCGTCTGGGTGCCCAGCCCGCCCAGCGGGGCGCCGCGCTGTTGCAGCTCCTCGACCAGGCGCAGGAAGGTCGCGCGCTTCTTGGGATCACTCTCAAGGTTGTAGTCGTTGAGAAACAGCACCGCGCCGGGATCGGCCCGGCGCGCGAAATCCAGCGCGATGGACACATAGTCCATGCCGAACACCTTGCGCCACAGGCAGTCGCGGTAACCGTCGCCGTCCTCGGCCACCGGCTCGTTGACCACGTCCCAGCCCACGGCCTGACCGGCGTAGCGGCCGGCCACCGCCAGGATGTAGTTGCCATAGGCGCGCTCGAATGCGGCCCGGTCGCCTGAGAGTTTCTCGAAGGCCGCGGGAGAATAGATGTACCAGATCAGGTTGTGGCCATGCAGGCGCAGGCCGTGCTCTCGGGCGAAGGCGGCGATCAGGTCGGCCTTGGCGAAGCTGAAGGTCCCGTCGGGCTGGAGGATCTGCTCCATTTTCATCTCCCAGTCGGCGGTGACCTGGGAGAAATTGGCCAGCAGCACCTCTTGATAGGCCGCGTCCTCCAGTCCGCCGACCGAGATGGCCGCGCCGACAGGGAAGGGCGCGGTCTTGAGCGGCGGAACGGCGACGGGTTGGGCGGCTACCGCTTGCGCCTGGCCGCGGCATGCGGCCATGGCCGGCAGCATCAGTCCCGAGGTCAAGATCGCCCGGCGCGACGGTTGGCTGAGGTTCATGCGGCCCATGCTGTATGCGCCGGGTTGATTTTGCGTTCCTGCCGGCTCGCTCACCGGAGCGACGACTGTGACGCTAGATCGATTCTTACTAGAAGCGAGTCTCTGGGGCGTGGTTGGGGCCAGGATCGTACATGTGCGGCATTATCGGCATCGTCGGCAAAAGTCAGGCAGCGCCTCGACTGATCGAAAGCCTGAAGCGGCTCGAGTACCGGGGCTATGACTCCTCGGGTGTCGCGGTCCTGACCGATGGCCGCATCGAGCGGCGCCGGGCCAAGGGCAAGATCGCCGCGCTGGAGACCAAGCTGGCGTCCGAGCCGCTGGTCGGCCAGGTCGGCATCGGCCACACCCGCTGGGCCACGCATGGCGCGCCCGAAGAGCGCAACGCCCACCCGCATGTGGCCGGCAAGGTGGCGGTGGTGCACAACGGCATCATTGAGAATTTCGCCGAACTGAAGGCGGCGCTGATCGAGCGCGGCGCGGTCTTCACTAGCGACACCGACACCGAGGTGATCGCCCAACTGATCAACGAGAACCTCGCCCTGGGCCTGGATCCGCTGCCTGCGTTCAAGGCCGCGCTCGACCGGCTGCACGGCGCCTACGCCCTGGGCGTCTTGATCGACGGCCATGACAACCTGATTCTCGGCGCCCGGCGCGGCAGTCCCCTGGTGGTGGGCTATGGCGAGGGCGAGATGTTCCTCGGCTCCGACGCCCTGGCCGTCGGCCCCTTCACAAACCGCATCTGCTACCTGGAGGAAGGCGACTACGTGGCCATCGGTCACGACCGGGCGATGATCTTTGACGCGGCCGGCGAGCCGGCCCCGCGCGAGATCCGCACCGTGGCCGCCTCCTCCGCCCTGATCGAGAAGGGCAACTACCGGCACTTCATGGAAAAGGAGATCCACGACCAGCCGGAGGGGTGCCAGCGCACCATCGCCGCCTATGTCGACGCCCTGACCAACACCACCGCCGTGCCGGGCGGCGTCGACTGGAACGCGCTGCAGCGGGTGCAGATCGTGGCCTGCGGCACCTCCTACATCGCCGGGGTGATCGGCAAGTACCTGATCGAGAAATACGCCGACCTGCCGGTGGACGTGGAGATCGCCTCCGAGTTCCGCTACCGCGAACCGGCCATCCGCCCCGACGCCCTGGTCATCGCCATGTCGCAGTCGGGCGAGACCGCCGACACCCTGGCGGCCCTGCGCTACTGCAAGGCCAAGGGCATGACGAGCGCGGTGGTGGTCAACGCCGCCGAGTCAACCATGGCGCGCGAGGTCGATGTGGTGTGGCCGATTCACTGCGGGCCCGAGATCGGCGTGGCCTCGACCAAGGCCTTCACCGCCCAGGTGTGCGTGCTGACCGCCATCGCCGTAGCCGCCGCGCGCGCGCGCGGGCGCATCGACGCGGCCGAGGAAGCGCGGTTGGTGCGCGCCCTGATCGAGGCGCCGCGCCTGATCGCCGAGTCGATCCAGCTGGAGGACAATGTGCGCGACGTCGCCCTGGAGGTGGCCAAGGCCCGCGACGTGCTCTACCTCGGGCGGGGGCCCATGTCGGCCCTGGCCCTGGAAGGCGCGCTGAAGCTCAAGGAAATCAGTTATATCCACGCCGAGGGCTATGCGGCGGGCGAGCTCAAGCACGGCCCGATCGCCCTGGTGGACGACAAGACGCCGATCGTGATCCTGGCCCCCTTCGACAGCTATTACGAGAAGTCGGCCTCGAACATGAGCGAGGTGATGGCGCGCGGCGGCCAGGTGGTGTTCATCACCGACCCCGAAGGCGCGGCCCAGGCTCCGGCCGGCGCGCGCGAGGTGATGGCCGCCCCGGCGTGCGATCCTCTGGTGGCGCCCCTGGTGTTCTCGGCCCCGATCCAGCTCCTGGCCTATCACGTGGCGGTGCTCAAGGGCGCCGACGTGGATCAGCCGCGCAACCTCGCCAAATCGGTGACGGTGGAATAGCCGCCGACGAATGACCACCCCCCAGCGCCCCCACGGCCCGCTGCGCTCCTACGGCCGGATCAAGGCGCGGCCGGTCAAGGCGCGCCAGGCCGAGACCGCCGAGCGGCTGATGGCCCAGATCGCGCTCGATCCGTCGCGGCCGATCGATCCCGCCGCGCTCATGCCCGGCGCGGCCGAGGCGTGGCTGGAGATCGGCTTTGGCGGGGGCGAGCATATGGCCGCCCAGGCTGCGCGGCGGCCCGACGCTCTGGTGATGGGGGCCGAGCCCTTTCTCAACGGCCTGGCCAGCGCTGCGCGCCATATTGACGAGCAGGGCCTCGGCAATGTGCGCCTGTATCAGGGTGACGCGCGCGAGGTGTTGGCCGCCCTGCCGGACGCCAGCCTCGACCGGGTGTTCGTCCTGTTTCCCGATCCCTGGCCCAAGGCGCGCCATCACAAGCGGCGTTTAATCCAGCGCGAGACGCTTGCGGAATTCTCGCGCGTGCTCAAGCCCGGCGGGCGTCTGCGCTTCGCCACCGATTGGGCCGAGTACGCCGCCTGGACGCTGGAACGGGCCCTGGTCACGCCCGGGCTTGCCTGGACCGCCCAGCGCGCCGACGACTGGCGTCGGCCCCCGGCGGACCATGTGACGACGCGGTACGAGGCCAAGCAACTGGGCGATTGCGCGCCGATCTTCCTCGACTTCGAGCGCGTGTGAGGCCGTTTGGCCGCGATCATCCCCATCGACAACCCTGACGACCCGCGGGTCGCGGTCTATCGCCAGGTGCGCGAGCGGGACCTGGCGGGACGGCAGGGCGGGTTCATCGCCGAGGGCGAGGTGGTGCTCCGTGTCCTGCTGACCGGCGGCGGGCCCCACCGCGCCGCCTCGCTGCTGCTCGATCCCAAGCGGCTGGACAAGCTGGCCCCGTTGCTCGCCCATCTGCCGCCCGAGACGCCGGTCTATGTGGCGGGCCAGGCGGTGCTGGACGCCATCGCCGGCTTTCACATCCACCGGGGCATTCTCGCCCACGGCCTGCGCGCGCCGGACAGGGGCGCGCAGGCGCTGCTCGGCTCGCTCGGCGAGCGAGCGCTGGTGCTGGCCCTGGTCGGCATCGCCAACCACGACAATATGGGCGGGCTGCTGCGCAACGCCGCCGCGTTCGGCGTGGACGCCGTGCTGCTCGACGCCACCTCGTGCGATCCGCTCTACCGCAAGGCCATCCGCGTTTCGGTTGGCGCGGCGCTCAAGGTCCCGTTCGCGCGCGCGGCGGCCGGGGAAGACCTCGTGAGCCTGCTCGAGGCCGCGGGGCTGCAGGTGCTGGCGCTCAGTCCCGGGGGCGCCGAGCCGCTGGCCGGTGTCGAGCGGCCGGCGCGCGCGGCCCTGCTGCTGGGGGCCGAGGGGCCGGGCCTGCCCCCGGCGGTGCTGGCGCGCACGCGGACCTTGTCGATCGCCATGGCCGCCGGTTGGGACTCGCTCAATGTCGCGAGCGCCGGGGCCGTGGCCCTGCACGAACTGACGCGGCGCGGGGGCTAACCCTTTCGCGTCTTGGACCGGTTCAGGGCGACCGCCGCGCGGATCAGCGCCTGGAAGGCCACGGCGTCGACCGTTTCGCCCTCGTGGATATCGATCGCGCGCCGAGTATTGCCCTCCAGGCTTGAGTTGAACAGCTTGGCCGGGTCGTCCAAGGCCGCGCCCTTGGCGAAGGTCAGCTTGACCACGCTTTTGTAGGTCTCGCCGGTGCACAGGATGCCATGGTCGGACCATACCGGCACGCCGCGCCACTTCCATTCCTCGACCGCCTCAGGGGCGGCCTGATGAATCAGGGCGCGCATATGGGCCAGCGTCGCCCCGCGCCAGTCGCCCAGGTCCCTGATCCGCCCGTCGATCAGCGTGCTTGGGCTCTCGCCCTGGGGGGTGTCGGTCATGCGCTCGGCCCTGCTGACGTGTCTGGCGCCATCTTGCGGCGGGCGGACGCGATCTGTCGACACCGCTCCGCGCCCGTCTTCCCGCCCGGGGCCGGTCAGTTCGGTTGCGCGCCCCGGCCCGCGACGTTAACCAGGGGCATGACCGCGCCGATCATCGCCCCCTCGATCCTGTCCGCCGATTTCGCCCGCCTGGGCGAGGAGGCCCGCGCCGTGCAGGCGGCCGGCGCCGACTGGCTGCATGTGGATGTGATGGACGGCCATTTTGTGCCCAACATCACCATCGGCCCGGACGTGGTGAAGGCCCTGCGCCCGCACCTGACCATCCCGATGGACGTTCACCTGATGATCACCCCGGCCGATCCGTTCCTGGAGGCGTTCCGCGAGGCCGGGGCCGACATTCTATCGGTGCATCCGGAAGCGGGGCCTCACCTGAACCGCAGCCTGCGCCGCATCCGCCAACTGGGGGCCAAGGCGGGGGTGGTGTTCAACCCGTCCACCTCGCCCGAGGTGATCCGCTACATGATCGACGACGTCGACCTGGTGCTGGTGATGTCGGTCAATCCCGGCTTCGGCGGCCAGAGCTTCATTTATTCCCAACTGAAGAAGGTTGAAGCGCTGCGGGCGATGATCGACGCCTCGGGCAAGGACATCGCGCTGGAAGTCGATGGCGGGGTCAACGCCGAGACGGCGCGGCAGTGCGTGTCGGCTGGGGCCACGGCCCTTGTCGCTGGAAATGCCGTGTTCAAGGGCGGCCCTGGCGCCTACGCCGCCAACATCGCCGCCCTCAAGGGCGGATAGAGCCCGCGCCATGGCCGCAGGGCGTCCTCCTTCGGCCCGGATCGCGGCCCTGGCCCCGCCCTCCGCGCCAAGCTGGGCGGCGGCCGCGCTGCGTTTCCCCGCCTGGCAGGCGCGCGAGGAATGGTTCGGCTCGCCGCCGCACCTGTGGTCGATCGCCCGTCCCCGCCCGGACCATCAAGCCGCCGCCCCGCGCGATTTCCGTCCCGCCGACCTCGCCCGCGGGCGCGCGGTCCTGGCCGGCGGCTTCGCCTATGACGGGCTGGAGCTGCAGGTCGGATCTGACGGCGATCCGTGGGACCGGCCCGCGCCTTCGCGCGCCTTCGCCGCCGAGCTGCATCGCATGGACTGGCTGCGCGACGTGCTGGCCGCCGACGAGGCCGGCCCCGAAGCGGCGCTCGGCCTTGTGCACAGCTGGACGCGGCTCTTCGGCCGCTGGAACCGCTTTTCCTGGTCGGCGGCGTGCCTGCCGCGGCGGGTGTTCAATCTGGCCTGCAGCCTCAAGCTGCTGTCGGCCCAGGGCGAGGCCGCGCAGGCGCGGCGCCTGCTCGAGAGCTTGGCGCGCCAGGCTCGCCACCTGCTGTTGCTGAATGACGGGCCGCGCTGGGCGGCCGAGCGCGCCGCGATCGCGGCGGTGGCCGGAGCGAGCCTGGCCGGACCGGCTGGCGAACGCCTGTTGGCCAAGGGGCTGGAGCGGCTGACGCCGGCGCTCAAGGCCACGGTGCTCGGCGACGGAGGCCACGCCTCGCGGTCGCCCGAAGCGGGGCTTGAGCTGCTGCTCGACCTTTTGACCCTCGACGACGCGCTGTTGCAGCTCGGCCGGCCCGCGCCGGTGGAGATGGCCCGCGCCATCGACCGCCTGGGCTCCGGCCTGCGCTTCTTCACCCTGGCCGACGGGCGCCTCGCCAGTTTCCAGGGCGGCGAGGCGAGCGAGGCGGCGCGGGTGATGGCGGCGGCCTCGTTCGGCGAGGCCGCGCCGCCCTCGGAGGGTTTGGGGCCGCCGCCGTCGCCCAGCGCGCCGCATTCCGGCTACGAAAAGCTGCTCGGCCGGCGGCTGCAGCTGATCGTCGACGCCGCCGCTCCGGCCACGGGCGCCTGGAGCGAAACCGCCTGCGCTCAGCCACTGGCGATCGAGATTCTGGCCGGGCCCGACCGGCTGATCACCGGCTCGGCCTGGTCGTGCCGGGCCGAGGGCGCGCCGGCCTTGCGCCTGACCGCCGGCGCCTCGACCGCCACTCTGGGGAGGGCCTCGGCCGGCCAGGTGACAACCGGGCCGCGCGCGCGGGTCCTCGGGCCGTGGCTGGAAGGCGGGGCGAGCGTGGTGCGGCTCAGCCGGCACGACGCTGACGCCGGGGTATGGCTGGAGCTGGCGCATGACGGCTGGACGCGGCCCTTCGGCCTGGTCCACGAGCGGCGGCTCTATCTCGACATCGCGGCCGACGAACTGCGCGGCGAGGACCGGGTGCGGCCCGACGCGGACGTCGCGGCGACAGAATCGGCGACCCTGCTCGCCGTGCGGTTTCACGTGCAGCCCGGCGTGGACGTGGCCATCCAGGACGGGCACAAGGCCATAGTCCTGACCGGGCCTTCAGGCCAGGCGTGGCGCCTGAGGCACGACGCGGCCGAGGCGAGTCTGGAGCCTTCCATGCACCTGCAGGGCGGGCGGCCCCGGCGCACCAGCCAGATTCTACTGCAGCACCCGATCCGCGCCGATCGCACCGCCCGCGTCCGCTGGAAGTTGGCCGCCGCCGACGCCTGATCACGCCTGGGCGCGCCTTGGCCCCTTGCCTCGGCCGCGCAACCGCTCCACAAAGCCGCCACAATCGGCAAGGGACTGGTCATATGGCGGAAGGCTTCGACATGCCCGAGGGCGCGTTGATGAAGGGCAAGAAAGGCCTGGTGTTGGGGGTGGCCAACACCAACTCCATCGCCTGGGGCATCGCCTCGCAACTGGCCGCCCAGGGGGCTGAGCTGGCCTTCACCTATCTCGGCGAGGGCCTGGAGCGGCGGGTGCGGCCGCTGGCCGAGAGCGTGGGCTCCAAGGTCATCGTGCCCGCCGACGTGACCGACGACGCCTCGATGGATGCGGCCTTCGCCGCCGTGGGCGAGGCGTTTGGCGAGATCGACTTCCTGGTGCATTCGGTGGCCTTCGCCAACAAGAACGAGCTCAAGGGCTCGTTCATCGACAACACCACCCGCGACAGCTTCCTGATGGCGATGAACATCTCGGTATTCAGCTTCGTCGACTGCGCGCGGCGCGCGGCCAAGCTGATGCCGAACGGCGGATCGATCATCACCCTGACCTATCTGGGTTCGGAGCGGACCATCCCCAACTACAACACCATGGGCGTGGCCAAGGCCGCGTTGGAGGCGGCCACTCGCTATGCCGCACGCGACCTCGGCGCTCAGAAAATCCGCGTCAACGCCATCTCGGCCGGGGCCATGCGCACGCTCTCGCTGGCGGGCATTTCCGGCGGCCGGGGCATGATCGCCCAGGGCCGGGCCTTCTCGGCGCTCAAGGAAGACACCTCGATGGAGGGCGTGGCGGGTTCGGCCCTCTACCTGTTGTCCGACCTCGGGCGCTCGACCACCGGCGAAGTGCTGCACGTCGACGCGGGCTTCCACATGATCGGTCTGCCGGACGAACTGGCCGGCGAGGCCTAAGGCCGGCCGCCCAAGCGGCGCAGGGGTGAGGCGAGCAGCACCAGCAGGGCCGCGCCGATCCAGCCGGCGAGCAGGGCGATCACGCCGGCCCAGCCGTGGCGCGTCCACTGCGCGCCCGCCCAGGCCCCGACCAGGGCCGGCCCGAGATAGACGAACTGTAGATAGAGCGCCGAGGCCTGGCCCCGCGCGTGGGGCGCGCGCGAGGTGGTCCAGGCGCTGGCCAGGGCGTGGACGCCGAAAAATCCGCACGTGACCAGGCACACGCCGGCGAAGATGGCGATCAGGTTGGCCGACAGGGTCAGTAGCAGGCCGGCCAGGAACAGGCCGAGGCCCGCCGCCGCGACCGGCTTGCGGCCGTAGCGGTCGCCCAGACGCCCGAAGGCGGCCGAGACCGGCGCGCCCGCCAGGTACGACAGAAAAACCACGCCCGCCGCGGCGTTGGACAGGCGGTAGGGCGCTTCGGTCAGGCGGAACGAGGTCAGGTTGAACACCGCCACGAACGCGCCCATCAGGCAAAAGCCGATGGCGAACAACCACGGCAGGCCCGGATCGGCGAACAGGGCCAGGACGGTGCGAACATAGTCGCCCAGCGGCGCGGGCGGCGCCGGGCTGAAGCGGCGCGAGGGCGGCAACGCCTTGACGAAGATAACCGCGGTGACCACCCCCAGCGCGCCGACGCCGGCCATGGCCATGCGCCACGATCCGGTCAGATCGACCAGCGCTCCGGTCAGCAGCCGCCCGGCCATGCCGCCGATGCCGTTGCCGGCGACATAGAGGCCAATGGCGGAGCCGAGGCCGGCCGGCGCCACCTCCTCGCCGAGATAGGCCATGGCCACGGCCGGCACGCCGCTGATGGCCAGGCCGCTGGCGAAGCGCAGAAGCAGTAGCATGCGCCAGTCGGGCGCCGCCGCGGCCGCCAGGTTCAGCCCGACGACCGCAAACAGCGACACCGCCATCACCGGTTTGCGCCCCAGACGGTCCGACAGGGCGCCGACCACCAGGAGGGATGCGGCTACGCCCATGGTCGCCGCTGAGACCGCCAGGCTCGAGCCCGCCGCGCCCACGCCGAAAGCCCGCGACAGCAGGGGCAGCAGGGGCTGCATGCAGTAGAGCAGCGCGAAGCATGAGAAGCCCGCGCAGAACAGGGCGAAGGTCGCCCTCCGATAGGCCGGTGACCCGCGCTCGAGAAACTCGCTCATGCCCCCTCTTAGACCCTGGCCGGGCCGGGCGTCATCATTCCGCGGCCTTGGAGGTGCGCGGCATGTCGGCGGCCAGTTCGCCGGGCCGGCGGCAGTGGCGCTCGGCCCCGAAAGGGTCGATGTCCTTGAGGTACATCCAGGCGTCGCGGGTCCAGCGAGCGTCGGCCAGGGCGTGGTGCGCCACGCCGGTCTGGGGCGGCAGTTCCGGGTGGTTCAGGCCCATGGCCCACTGGCGGATGTCCAGGCAATGCTGAGGATAGTGGAACGGCAGGTCATTGACCCCGCCGAACAGCCACACGAACGCGACCCAGTCGAACGCCGGATAATAGCCCCAGAACACCGGCGACGGATCATGTTCGGTGAAGTTGCGCACCGCATAGCTGATATTTTCCAGCGACATGGCCGGGCCGTTCAGCTGCGGGCGGACGGTCTGCAAGGTCCAGCGGCTGGCGCGGCTCCAGTCGACTTCGTCGGATTCGGCATAGAACTCGCGTCCATCCTCGGCTACCAAGGCGACGCTGATCAGATCGAGCGACCAGGGCCGCTCGATGAACTCGGTGTCGATCCAGTACTTCACGCCTTGGCCTCCGTCCGCACGTCCCGATCCGGGAGGATGGGCCGTTCTAGTGTAAGGCCAAGCTTTTCACGGTTTGGCGAGCATCGCTTGTTCGGCTTCCGCTGGACGCCGTGCCCCGCTACAGCAGGTTTCATGTCCGAATTCATAGACTTGGCCGGCGCGTCCGGCGCCCACTACCGCTTCCATCGCGTGCCTGATGTGGACGAGCTGCCCGCGATCGCCGGGAATTTCGTCTATGTACGCGGCGCCCAGCCGGATTTGGCGCTGGTGTGCGCGGGGACGGGCGAGAGCCTTTCGGTCGCGCGAAAGCGGTGGGCCGAGGCGGTGCGGGACCATGGCGCGGAGGCGCTGTACGTGCGTCGCAACGTCTCGCGCCGCTCGCGCCAGGTCGAGCACCAGGACATCGTCGCCAATCTGCACCCGCCGATCGACGCGGGTGAGGCCTTCGGCGACTGAGGTCCTAGGCCGCCTTTCGGCCCTGCTGGTCCAGGGCGTGGAAGTCCTCGTCCGAGAGGACGATCCCGGCGGCGCGGACGTTGTCCTCCAGGTGGCCGGTCTGGCTGGTGCCGGGGATGGGCAGCATCACCGGGCTGCGCTTGAGCACCCAGGCCAGGGCCACCTGGCTGGGCGTCGCGCCGGTCTTCTTGACCACGGCGTCCAGCGCACCGCCGGGCTTGGCCAGATCGCCCGCCGCCAGCGGGTACCAGGGGATGAAGCCGATCCCTTCCTTGGCGCAGTAGTCCAGCACGTCCTCGCTCGACCGATCGATCAGGTTGTAGCGGTTCTGCACCGTGGCCACCGGGAATAGCTTGCGCGCCGCCTCGATCTCGGCGACCGACACCTGGCTCAGGCCCGCGTGCCGGATCAGCTTCTTGTCGAGCATCTGCTTGATCGCGTCGAACTGCTCGTCCTGGGGGACCTTGGCGTCGATGCGGTGCAACTGCCACAGGTCGATCTGCTCGCGCTTCAGTCGGCGCAGGCTCATCTGCACGCACTGCATCAGATATTCAGGCCGCCCGACCGGCAGCCATACGTTGGGTCCCTGCCGCGTCAGTCCGCCCTTGGTGGCGACGATCAGGCCGTCGTAGGGGGCCAGCGCCTCGGCGATCAGGTCCTCGCTCACGAAGGGGCCGTAGCTGTCGGCGGTGTCGATGAAGTTCACGCCCAGCTCGGGCAGGCGCCTGAGGGTCGCCAGCGCCCCGGCGCGGTCGGCCGGATCGCCCCACACGCCTTGGCCGGTGATGCGCATGGCGCCGAAGCCAAGCCGGTTGACCGTCAGGTCGCCGCCGATGGCGAACTGGCCTGACGCGGCCGCGGTGGGTGTGGACATGGGGATGCTCCTGAAGGGTAAGGCAGAGTTGGGCGTGCGGTGCGCGCGGCGCCAGTCCTCAGGAGAATGAAGTGGGGCCCTGTAGGTTTCGCCGCTTGTGAAGTTCGCCGGCGCGATACGCGCCCCGGGGAGTCGGCCGCGGGCTTTGGGCCCGCCTCGGCCTTGGCCGCCATCGCGGCGATATGCGCCGCCGAGGGGTGGCGATGGTCGGCGGCGCGGTTTCGGCGATGGCCACGCCCGGCAAAAGGCCCGCCAGCCCGGGCAGTGCTTTCATCATCGGCGGTTTCCTCGGCTGTTCAGTCGCCCGAAACAATATCAGACCGCCGGTTCCCACCGGCATTGTGGAAGTGAGCGGCGTCTGGCGCACAAGAAAAGGGCGGGCCCTTGCGGACCCGCCCTCTGCAATTTCCAGCCTGCGAATCCCAGCCTTATTCGGCCGGTTCCTCGGCCTTGGTTTCGCTCTTGGTCAGGTCTTCGCCGGTTTCCTGGTCGACGACCTTCATCGACAGCTTGGTCTTGCCGCGGTCGTCGAAGCCCATGAGCTTGACCTTCACGATCTGGCCTTCGCTCAGAACGTCGGACACCTTGCCGACCTTTTCCTTGCTGATCTGGCTGATGTGAACCAGGCCGTCCTTGGCGCCGAAGAAGTTCACGAAGGCGCCGAAGTCCACGACCTTGACCACCTTGCCGTCGTAGATCGCGCCGACTTCAGGCTCCGAAGCGATCGACTTGATCC
>Ga0335069_10000178_pt1 | contig 110656 bp, 64 predicted proteins | sample Lox_Sample_11_FD_206714 | JGI IMG/M metagenome (GOLD analysis project Ga0335069, IMG submission 206714) | Soil microbial communities from Loxahatchee National Wildlife Refuge, Florida, United States - Lox_Sample_1.1 | ecosystem: Environmental > Terrestrial > Soil > Wetlands | place: USA...
TTGAAAGTACAAGGGATATTTTTCAGCGACCCTCATGCCCGCGAACAAAAACATTCGGTAACTCCTACGACGTTGATGAAAGCAAAAGACTTAAAAAGCGACATGTTGGCAATAGCTACGATGTTGATGAAAACACAGGCAGTTACGCGCCGAACCCTACAATGTTGCTGAAAACAATGCCACTTACTTCCTGCGGCACACCGTCGCGGGCGTCGATTTGTAGGGGCAGGGCTCGCCCTGCCCGAGGGCACCCCGAGGGGTACCCTTACAAAATCCGCGCCGGAATCACTCACGTCCCGGCAAAACGGCTGGGACGCAGGCCCCACGCATCGCTCCGTGTCCGGGTAGCCGCGGCGCGATTTCTGTACCTCGGGTTATTGACGAAAGCAGCGCACTGGGGAGATCGCAGACCTCTAACAACGGAGGTCTGCGCCAGCCGCCGCTATTTGGTGTGGGAGCGTTCGACCTCGTATTGTTTTCTCTGTTCTTCCTGGGCGGCATGTGACGGCACTCCCAGTTCGCGGCGCAGTGCATCCGGGATTAAACCGCGATTGTACGGCTCTTGCGTAGTCGGTTTTCCGGGCTCGAAATGAAACTGCGTACCATAAATCTGCGGCTGGTGGATGGAGTTAAGGTATCGGTCCAGCGTGGCGGCGGCAATCCAGAGAGCGCTGCTTTGTCCTCGCGAGACCGCGACCATCGCCAAGGTGTGGGCCGGCAAGTAATCATCGGGCGCGCTGCCGTGCTGAAACACGAAGGCGGCCCGCTCGAAGTCTTCGCCCGTGTGGAGTTTGCCGTCTGCAAGAAGCTGACGCGTCGACTGGCGGCGCGCGGCGTCGGCTTTTCCAACCACCGCCCAATCAATCTTCTCGATACCGGCCTCGCGCTCCTTCTGGTCTGCCGCGAAGATTTGCTCCATCTCCGCATTGGAAACATTGCTGTCATCCAAGAAATAGGAGCGTGCACTGTTCCAATCCGTGGCAACGGCCCAGGGTTCCTTCTCCTTGCTCACCGGCCAAAGTTCGAAGGTAGGCAAGAGAATTCTCAGGGTCCCGCGGCCTGGTTCCCCGAGGCAGAGTTGGAAATCATCTTCATCGTTCTTGTCAGCGGGGTTTTGAGTTGTAAAGGAAAGGCAATTCTCCCGGCGGCTGGACCGAACAATGGGATGATGAATCACCGGGCCTCCGATGCTGGAGAAACCAACCCCATTATTCGTTGAGAAATGTTGCGGCCGCACGAGCGAGCCGGTAAGAGTTGTGGTGCTCCCCGGGACAGGGCTCAGGCTTACGACAAGAAAAACACGATTTCCAAGCCTCAGGACCCAATCCCCGGCAAAATCCGCCGTTCCTTGAGCCAAACCGCTGCCGCCGAACATGACGCCGAGCAGCAGCGCCAGAGATAAGCGTCTGAGAAAGCCCACGCGGATCATGGGTTGCATGATGTCCTCCCGCTCAATCGTAGCCACGGTCACCACCGTACTACGCGCCGGGGATTCCCATTGAAGGATACGCACAGTTGGAACACCAACGATGGCTGCTGCCCGCGCGACGGGTCCACGCCAGCCGGGTGCACTCTAGCACACTCCACGGATGTCGCACGACGACGAGCGTACATATTGTTCCCTCGGAATGTATGTGACCGGATGGGTCGAGGCTCGTAACCTGAAGATAGTCCGCCGCACTCGGCGCGAACACCGAACCACGCACCGGATGGGAGCCTCTTGGGTCCAAAGGGCGGAAGCGCTCGGCTTGCTACTCGCCGGACTCAGGCGCTCGGGCCGATTTTCAGCACATCAGCATAGACCAACCGGCGCGCGGGCTGGGTGGGTGAAACCATAGCCGCGATCCCCATCTGGGGTTGGGTAGCGTCAGCCAAGAAGGTTTCATATTCACGGATAACCAGGCGCAGTTCCTGGAGCTTCGGCACCTTGTAGCGGTCCAACCGGATTTGTCCGCGCCAGACAGTCGCTGCCGGGCTCGTTTGTGCCCCGAGCGAAATCGTTGCTTCCGGTACGGGCACCCAACCCAAGTCTCCGTCGGCGCCCACCGGCTTGGCTTCCACTGTGACTTCCATGGTGGAGGGGCCAGCGGCCGCCTTGGAAGCTTGATAGCTCGTCCCGACCACAGCCAAGTCAATCTTCTTGGGATTCTTGGGATCGACCACGATAGTCGCCGTGCGGTCCGGAGTGAGCTGGGCAAAGTCCGCCAGCACGACGCGCGACAGGTGGGCATTCTCAACCGATATCGGCTGGTAGCGCACCAGCGCCATACGGATGAACGGGAAGTACGAATTGCCGAAGTTAAGGTTGATATCGCAATACCAAAGTCCGCGGTCCTTGTCGTACTCCGGCTTGTAACCTGCGACGCCCACCCGGTAGTAATCGGGAGAAGGCTCCGCCTTGTCCGCCAGCTCTTCCAAGGTCAGGTTCGTGGCGGTCTTCACAGTATTCTCGAAATTCTCCAGGCGGGGAAGGTCCTGCGGCAAAGGAGTGGTCTGCCAGATCGGGTCCATGCCCCACTGCGTCACGAGCTGCCTGAGCACTTCAGGAACCTGCGAGGTGGCAGCCAATAGAGACGCTGCGGCCTTCGCCCCGGCGGTATTCCTCTGCTGAGAAACTGCGAGTGCCGCAGTGTCCTGCGTCGAGACGGACTTACCTTTCTTCCCCTTCACGATAGGGCTCGCGACCGGAAATATCGGCAACGCTGGGTTAGGCCAGATAATGACTCCCAACAGTTCCCCGTCGCCCGACCCATACCACGGGCGGTCGAGATAAACCCGCAACCCGCCTCCCTTGCGAGCACTAATGGTGCCGACACCCTTCAGGTTGGGAATGGTAACCGGGCCTACCTGTACGCCGTTCTTGTCAACCGTGACCTGCGATTTCTTCTCCCACTCAAACGTGGGAACCACGTAAAGCACCTCGGGCCGCGGAGGCCGCGCGGAATTCGGCACATCCACCGCCACGGCAGGACTGGTGCGGCTCAACTGCGCGGGATCCTTGATGGGGAAATACTCCGCAAAGCGCGTGGTGGCCACAGCGGAGTAGTTCACTTTGCGGTATTTCGTATCGCCGAAGTCGTGACGCCAGGAATAACCAAACTTCAGCGTAGCCGGGAACACCTCGACCGGCCGCACCGCACGCACATCTGTGGGAATCAACGTTCCTGGTTTGAGGGCAGTCACGGGAGAAATTACTTTGGCCGAAGCCGCTTTCCCGTCCGGCATCACCACCTTTTGCTGCACTACCGGAGCCGCCACAACGTGTGTCTTCGACTTTGCAGCGGGGGTAACCGGCGTGGCTTCAGAAACTGAACTCTGCGGCAAGGCAACGCTGGTTTTGATTTCGATGGCCGTCTGGTCGGCGGTGATCTTCCACTCTTTCACATGGGCGCTGCCGTTCAGGGTCTTGGGGCCGTTCGGATCGCTGGGATCGTCCAAAGGCTCCTGCCACGCAGCCTCAAAATCCACCTTCACCGTGCTCTTTCCGTCGATGGGCATTGCCTGGTCATCGGCGATGTAGGCGAAGGTCTCTCCCAACTGGCGATTAGGGGCGAGAGAATGAAACTGCGGAGCGATCAGCGGCTGCTGCACGGCGTGAACCAACACAATGGCGTGGCTGGGAGTAACCATCCAGTGGCGGCCCGACGCGACGGATTGCTTCAACTGCGCCAGGTTCGCCGGCGCCGCTTCCACGATCCAACTCCACACTCCCAGGCTTTGCTGGTTTCGCGCGCCCACGTCACCGTCGCCCAGCCAGGAGCTTAAATTGAACGTCGCGACTTCCGCTTTGGCAAGCTGCACGGTCAGCGTACGGCTGCCCTCATCCCATTGCCAAGAAGTCTTCCCCGCACCCTCGGTGACCTTCAGCAACAAGGGGACGGCGCCCGGCCAGTCCACTGCGGAAGGATAGAAGCTAAGCGGTGGAGCCGTTGCCGTGACGTGGCTTGCCGAATCCAGCAGCGCGAGCGACGCCCCGCGGCACAGCGGATCAGGCAGGTAAGGAATCTCCAGCTTCGGCTGAATGGGCAGCCGCGTCAGCGGGTCGAGTGCAAACGCTCCGTCCGCCTTGACCGCAATCATCTGATAGGTAGCCGAGTCCTTCTTCATGGCGCCCGACGGCGAGTCGAACATCGAGTGGCGCTCGGCCATCGCCTCGCTAGTCTTCGGGGGAGCAATCAGCCGCAGCGTATATCCCTTATAGTCTGAATCAGAGACGAGGCTTGCGTAGAGCGAGGCATAGTCGGAAGCGGACTTATCGTAGTTGCTGCGAATGACGGGCCGGTACAGAGACTCACCGGGCGACTTGGTTCCGTCGAGCGTCCTGGTCACAACCGCGAGCGGCGCCACGACAGGCTCATAACGGGTATAGAGGTGTGGACCCGTGGCCATGGAGAAATCCGCAGGATCAGGAACGTCATAGGCCAGGCTGTTGCCCGCCAGGTCCACCACCCGGGCGCGGACGCGATACGTATTGGCAAAACGCAGGCGCGGCAAGGAGCCGGGCTGAGGCGCGAAAGAGGCCACCATCTTGAAGTCGCTGGAAGCCCGTGTTTGGGCTATCGCAGGATCATCCAATCTTTGCGGGGTTCCATCCGGAGCAATCGTCTTGCCCGGCCGGGGCGCACACAAGCTCCAGCCGTTCCACGTGAACATGGATTCCTGCAAATATAAGTCCTTGGGCGGCTCGCCCCCCGAAGTCGAGGCCACGGGCTGCGTGACACCCAGTTGCACAAACCCCTCGTCATCGTACTGACGCGTCAGGTTGGCTTCGAAGAAGTTATATGTTCCCTTGCGCCGGCAAAGTGAGTGCCAGCTCTTCGATTGCCCATCCCAGACGTCCACGCGGTAGCCACGGACCAGATCGTCCGCATAATTGATGACCTGGTCCGGCGCGTTGCCCGCCAGGGCTTGGTTCTTGAGCGCTGTCTTGGCCATGACGCCCGCTAGCCACGAAGCGCGATTCGTCTGCGCCAGGGAGATTCCCGCGGTGCGCAGGGCTGGCAGCGGCGCCGTGGCTTCGGCTTCCGCCGCAGTTGCAGCCTGAGTCCCCGCCGTGGACTGCTGAGCTGTGGAGGTGGTGAGCGCCATCGGATGTAGCGCCGAACTCGCTGCCGCCGTTTGCAGCACGGATGATGAAGCCAAGCGGTCAGCGAGGTTCACCATCTTCAGCGCCGACCCCGGCACGTCGACGTGCACCACGGGATACGACTTCTCATCGCTAAGGTTCAGCAAGCCGCCGACGATCTTGGAATCCGCGGTTTCCGGGCGCGCGAAAAACCGTCCTTTGCCGGCGTCGAGCGTACACGCGGTCTTGGGGGAAACGTCCGTGCTAAAGCTGGAAGGCGCGGCGTCTGCGGGCCACGAGGGAAGCACCTTCACAGTGGAATTCGCCACGCCCGAAGGAATCGGTACCTCAAGATCGATGACCAAACCCAGCCGGCGCATCAATTCCGGGTAATTGCCGAGTGTCGAAACCAGCTCATGAAAATCGATGTCCGGCGGCGTGAGGGGAGTAATGTCTCCCGTGAGCTTAGGATATTGCATGCGCACTTGGAGAAAATCCCGCGTGGGCTGTAAGGTGGCGGAACTGCGCACGGCCCGGTTCTGCTGCATTTCCTGGTAGATGCTCTGGAAGGCATCCACCGCCGTGCTCTTAAGCGAGAGCGAAGGCCGAATCAGGGCGTTCAGATTCCGCGTGGCGCTCGACTGCACATGCGGCCGGAGTGTGCTGACAAAGGTCTTGAGCGGGGTAGGAATCACCACCTGCTGCATCACTGGCTTGGCGGCCGCGGGTTTTGTGCCCGCCTTGACGCCGACCTGTTGAGCCACCGGCGCGGGCGTCGCCGGTGCCTCGTAGAGGCTGAGGGGCGCAAGCTGCTGGCTCACCAGGCTGCGCGCCGGAAACTCCGTGGGGGAGGCCGCACCGACCTTTTGGTACTGAGATTTCACAAACGCACTCACGTTCGCCACAGGGTGCGCGTAAATGATGTGGTCGGAGTAATCAATAACCTGGTAAGGGGCAACATAGGTCGTGGGCTTGAAGAGCGCTGCCCACAGTTCGGGTTCCACAGCCGGCCCTACCCGAGTGGCCGGGACCGCCGCGCTGCCTTCGAACTGCACCGCGAACTGGACCTTCTGCATCTTCGCGGTCCAGGCGACAAAGTCGGGGAATTGGGAGAGTTGGGGCCGCGGAAGCCCTTCGGTCGTCTCCAGGCGCGGTGAGACAAAGACCGAGAGCTGCAAGACGCTGCCGCCGCTCTTGATGCCATTCGGCAACGCCGTCCACATGATGGTTTGTTTCTGCGGCATAGGTGCCTCCCAAGTACAACAGCTCGTGAGCAGTAGACAGGTGGACGGGGGATTGCTGTTCGCCGAATGCCCCTCTGCCCATCTGGCCGGCTATTACGCGAACGCTTCGCAGTACGTCTGCCAGTCAGCGTTTTCCATCTGGTCCGCAAATCCGACGGGCATCGACCCCACGGGATAGGGCATGCCGGGGTCGAACAACGCGGCATGCTGCCCGCCGCCTCCCGCAAAGTCGCGTTCCACGGTTAAGTCCACACTCTTACTGAAGAACATGATTGAGATCTCGACCGTCAGGGTCGCACGGCCGTGCAGGCGGTTACCCTGCGAGTAGTAGGTCAGGCTCATGTCGAACTCGACAGAAACCGTGATAATGCCGAGGACCTCCACCGCACCGCCGCATTTCAAGTAGCCCGTGAGTTCTGACCCTGTGGTCTTGTCGTAGGTGTAGGAGACGCCGGCCATCAGGTAAACGCCGCCGCTCGCCACGCCCAGGGCCAAGGAGAACGAACCGCCAAAGTCAAAGCCGCCCGATATGCGTTGGACGCCGTGCGGGGTCACTGTTATCCCGAAGAACCCGCCGCCTCCGAATAATGAAACCGTCAGGAGGAAGGGTTGATCCTCCGTGCAGAAATCGAATTCGAAGGCAATCGGTTTGTTGGTGAAGTAAACATTCAATTTCGCCCCGAGACTTATGTTCTCGAGGCTGAAGACGCCCAATCCCACCGGCGGTAGGCCCAGCGAGAAGCCCATTTCGATTCCTTCGGTGGTTATGTTCAGGTCGGGGGGATCGCTGAACCCGCCCAAGGGAATCAGCTCTTTGAGAGCGTTCACAAAGCTCAACGGCCCGGCGAATTGAATGCCGCCCATGTCTACGTTGAAGTCTGGCTTCTTGCCATTCACCGATGAGAAGCTGATTTCTTTGAATTCGATGACCAGAAGCTCCATGATGCCGGGCACCAGGTGAACCTCAAACTGCTTGAGCGAGCCCGTGACCTCGGCAGTTGGCGGTTTGCTGTCGAGGTGTTTGGTGAGCTTGGCGTTCAGCGTCAACGACTTCGTCTTGTCCCCCTTGACGACGAAGAACTCATCCCCGCTCAGGGAGACGTTTTGAATCTCCGGCTGCCACGTAAATGAAGTCACGAGGGTGTCAGTACCCTTGGTGGTGACGAATTTCGGCACCTTCTCAAGCGCTCCGGAGAAATCTGAAACGGCCGCGATGATCTCTTTCAAGGAAATGTCACCCAGCAACTTCGCGCTCAGCGCGTCTTTGAAGATGTCCGCAGGATCAAAACTTCCCGCCACCATCTTAGCCAGGTCACCTGCCACAGGACCCAGGGTGCGCGAAAGCCCGTTGATGGTCATGCTGGGCGTCAGCAACCCGCCGACCTTGTCTGCCGTGGCTCCCGCTGCGCCAAACTGCAACGGCACGGAATCGAGCAGTTCAGCGAAGATCTGCCCTTTGTTAGCGGCCGAGTCGAACCCAGAATTCGAGTACGTGTCGTGATATTTGATGTTGGTTGTGGCGGCTGAACCCGTCACCTGCTCGATCGCCGCCACCCGCACTTCCGCCTTTTCAATGGCCGGGTAGAAGTAAGGTTGCGGGCGCGCGGGCGGCTGATTCACATCCCACGGCTGAGCTACAAAGGTAAGAGAGTTGGTCTCAAAAGTCGTATCGCCGGGCTGAGTGTTCTGGGCATAGGCAATCTTCTGACCCGCCAAGGGCCGGTTGCGCCGGTCGGCGTTGGTCTGTCCAGAGCCATAAATGCCAATCAGCTCGTTCGCATAATTCGGGATTCGGCCGATGGTGGCATCCACGTAAATCAGGGGCACCGTGAATTCCGCGATCTTACCCTCCCAATCCACCCCTTGCATATGGAACTGGAAGTCAGCGTTCGCGACCCGCGGGTAGTAAGCACGGGGGTTGCTCGAGCCCTTGTCCTCATTCAGAAGCGGCTGGCGAATGTCCAGGGCCGGCGTGCTGAGGGTTGTGATGCGCACCGTCTGGAACGGGATATTCGGCCCCTTCGGGTGCGGTTGCCCCGGTGCCGGATAAGTCTTCTCGTGTTCCTTCACGACCACGAAGGTCCGTTGGCGCAGGTAAGCCGCCATCTGATTCCCGCGCGGAGTGCGATTGAATTTGCGCTCCGTGATGATGACCTGCACGGCACGGTGGCCGAAGGGGAATAGATAGCCCTCGGTAACAACACGCACGTACTGGTCGCGGCCCATCGCCGCGATGTGCCGCCACTCAATCAGGCTGAAAGCGGAATTCGCACAGTTCTTGTCGTGAAGTCCCTGATCTACCGGAGCCCATGTTCCATGCACGTTTAACCAGGCTCCCAGGGTTGAGAGCATCAAGCGATTCACCTGAATCGGCACGGGCGCATACGCGCTCTCATCCCCCTTGGACAGCGACCGGTCCGCGGAAAGCCGCACGAGCTGGTAGCGATCCAGCGTGGAAGGTGAAGTGAGAAACGTCGGCTGTGGAAAGGGAGGTTGGTCGTGAACCGCGTCAGGGCAAACCGACTCGTAGTCCTGGGCCCACACAGCTCGGACGGTACGGTAGTAATCGCTCTTCTCATCCACCTGCCCGTCCTGTGAGCGGACACCCAAGCGCGTGTGCCACAACTCCGTTCGCGTTCCCCGCTGGACCGCCTTGAAAGCATGAGCCCATCCCGCGTAGTAACTCGGCGACAGAATCAACCGGTAGGGGGCCTCAATCGCGGTCTGGTAAAGCTCGGGAGCCTTGACTCGAAAGATCTCCGCTACCGCCGAGGCCACGGGGGCCTGCGGTTTCACCATCGACAACGCTTCGTTGCCCTTTTTCTTTTTCTGTGCCTTAGCAGGTTGTGCAGCACTGGGCTGGGCAACCGTGGCCTGGGTCGCCTGGTAGTAGTCGGCCGATTTCTGCACCGCATTAACCCGCGGTTCTTCGGCAACCGGCGCTCGGCCGATGCTTGTGGCGGCAGAGGGCGCTGGTTTCGGCGGAGGTGTAGCGAGGAACGTGACGCTCTGCTCAAACTTCGACCAGTCCAGAAGCGTGTCGAGGGAGTAAGGAATTTCCTTGGTCGTATCAGGAACGATAAAGGCAAGACGGCTTCGGCCGGCAAGGCGCGCCGGAACAGGCGGTTCGCCTTCCGCAGGCACAGGTTGCGGCGGGTCACCCTCATTAAAGGCTGCTTCCACAATGTGCTGCGGCCAGAAATCCACCACGATGTAGGCCTGCTGATTTGTCGCGCCGCGGACCAGGCGCGCTCCCGTGCTCCCTGTAGAGAGATTCAAATTGAAGAAATCAAACTGCAAAGAAAGAAGGTCATCGGGGCGGACCACTGTGACGCTAAAACTCGGCGCTTGCAGGCTCCCGGAGGCCAGTGGGGCGACGGTCACGCCCACCTCTTTGGCTACCTTTTTCTGATCCCCGGGGGCGATTGCAAACGCCAACTGCGTACCTTCGCGAACCACACTGGGCTCGGCTATAGCCCCCGACAACGGGGCTGCAATCCTCCGCAGTGCCGACGCACACCGGACGCGTGCGGAACCGCCCGTCCCACCCGTCACTTCAAAGGGCTGCGCGTCCGGACCACCGCCGATTTCAAAGCTGCATCCCGGCGCGTGCAGCCAGACAGGCTGCGCATCCGTATCGGCGACAAATGCGGCAGAGGATCCCTCGCCGTCAAACGCCACGGCGTACCGGGCCTTCCGCAACGGCAGCCGGAAGGACGCACCATCCTCCCCCATAAAGTGGTCGCCCGGAAGGAAGTCAAACGTGGGCTCGCCGCCGCGCGACTCCGCCACCAACGCGTGGCAAGCTTCGCCCCCGGCATCCTCCCCCGCCTCGATATGCAACGTATCAAACGAGCTGTCGGAGCCAACGAGTTGCCACGACTCTTTGTGCCGAAACTCTGGACCTAGCGCCCAAGCCTCTCCCCCTCGATTCATGGCGAGCAGCGTGCGCTTCTCTGCCGGCCGGCCAAGCAGGCTTGCCTCGCCCGGTGACAGCAGCGACACCGCCAACGAGTCCGACGATGCGGCCCCACTTGCGCCCGCGAGCTTTGCAATGCGGCGCCCGTGTAAATGCAGCGTCCAGTTCGGGAAGAACTCGGCCTGCGCAACACCGGCCGCCGCAAGGTTCGCCGCCGATCCCAGCCCGCAAATTCGTCCACCTAGCCGGACTCTCGACCGGGCCGCGACGTCACCCTCGAGCCAGTTTCCGAATGGCGTGCGGCTCTCAAACCCTCCCCAAGCCAGCCGCAAGTGCATCTGCCAGCCCACAACCCCACGGAGCACTTCACAATCAAAATCGGCGGGGATATCCGTGCCCGGATAGCGCGCATCTTTCAACTCAACGCGGATTTGATCAGCGCGGCGGAGAACGGTGAGGCGTGGACGCCCGCCGAAGCGGCGCGTGTCGATAACCCACTTGTCGCGACCTCCCATTCGGAAGGCCACGCGCTTTCGCCCGGATACCAACTGAAAGGATCGCGTGTCCGATGCCGACGCCTGTAAGGGAAGCGCCATAGCCGCTGCTCCCGCCAGGCCTAGTAGGCCACGGCGGGTCACCGTCAAAGCCTCCTGAGATTCAAGGAGGTCGGCCGCATTCAACCCCGGCCGCGCCAAACGTGGCCAACGACGGGCACGAAGAGCATTGAGGTTCAGTCGAGTGCGCCGCATGAGGTCACCTCCGAGTGGCCGTCCGTTTCATCCAACACTTCTCACCACAATTCTGAGAGGGGATTCCATGAGTGGTTGGCCCACTGCAGCACGTGAAAGTACCGAGCGCTTTGGAGTGCAGCACATTTCGCTGCAGCTTCAACCGCGCGAGCTGACTCGTCGCCTTATTGCTCAAGGTACAGCAAGACGCGGCATCGCCAGCAAGCCGGGATACTCAATGCTGTGAGAAACTACAGTACGGCAGGCTTACCCTGTCGCCCACACCTTCACTGCTCCACAGGACTCCGTAAAGCACTCGGTAGGGGACTCAACTCACTCTGTTAACTACCCTTCCCTCTAATACACGCGCAGTGTATCCAGGGAGAGTACAATTGTCAATGCGTGACGTCCCGGGCAAAACGAGCCCACGGCACACAATTCGTGCCGTGGCTACCACTGCGTCCTGGTTACCACGTCAGCCTGATTACCGCAGCAGGCGGACTCGCAGGATATTGGCTTTGCCGGTGAGCGTCAGGTTCAGTTCGTCGCCATTCAGGCGGCGCGTGGGAATCCAACGCTCGCCTTCAAACGTGCCTTCTTCCAAGGTGAGAAACTGAGCGTTACGGGGCGGGCCGCTTAATTCGCGGAACCCTATTTTGAACCCGGTTCCCACCACCACGTAGTCGTCGGGTGCAAGTTCGATAATCATCCCGCGCCCACGAGATCCCTCCGGCGTGTAGGGCTTCAGGAACTCCACGACGGCCGCCAGGCTTCCGTCCAGCCGCACCGTCTGCGCCCAGTCTTCATCTTGGACAATCGCGTGCAGTTTGTCGGTTCCCTGCCTCGCCGCGACGAGGTCGAGCAACGGGCTCAGCACTCGGTAGGTGTCTTCAAACTCGGCCGCCTTCTCGGTGACCTTCCCTTCCTCGACCGCATCGTCAATCCCAAAGGGGCTGAAACCCAGGCCATCAAAATCGGCGAACGTGAGGAACGCATTCGCGGCATTGTGCGGGATGAAGTTCACTTCCGGGACAAACAGAGGGTTATCGGCACGGGCGTAGGTTGCGCAGGTCTCCCTGAACTCGGGAAGATAGATGTCAGGCGCGAGCAGGTCGAGATGCGTCGCCGCTGCTTTCCAGATGTCCAGGACGTGCTCGGTAGGCCCGCCACTGGGCCAGTCCCCGGCTCGCGCATTGCCCGGACCGATCAGCCAATTATTCACATACATCGGAAGCGGATAGGATTGCTTACCGGCCTCCGCGACACGATCCACATAACGCGCGATGAACCAAGCGCTGGAAACTTCCGACGCGAGCTCGCCGAAAACCTCAGACCACGTTCCTGTGGAACGAAAATGCGACGCGGCCCACGCGGCTTTGAGGCTTGGTGTCAGAGCGTCGCGATGCTGCTCGAGGTAGCTCATCAATTCCGCGGGCACGGCCCCCTGGAACCGCCGCGTAGCCTCGGGAGAATAATCGCGGTCGGTGCCCAGCAGGCCGGTCTCGTTTTCGACCTGAATCATGATGACGGTCCGCTCGGCCTCGTCAACCTTGCGCAGGTGCTCCATCAACGCCGCGAAGGCGTGAGCGTCGGCGCCGCGCGCCGCTTCCGAGATCGGCGAGAGGATGTCCGTCTCCTCGCCGCGCGGCCCGACGACGCGCGGGAACTTCACTTTGTCACGCTTCACCCACTCCGGCGTGTAATGCATCTCGCCGTTCTTCCAGGACGCAAACCACAGCAGTACCAACCGCAAGTGGTTGCGCCGCGCACCGGCCAGAGTTTCGTCGATAAGATGAAAATCAAACCGCCCGGGCTCGGGTTCGACAAGTTCCCAATAGACGGGAACCTCCGCAGTGTTCGCGTGCAGAGCGGTAAGCGACCGCCAGACGGGATCGAGATCCTGCGGATTCGTGGCGCTGGAATTGTGCGCCTGCCCGCCCAGCATCAGGAAGGGCTTGCTGTCCACGAGCAGGCGGTACTTGCCGTCCACGTGCTCCAGACGAGGAATCGCTTGCTGAGCATGCGCCAGAATGGGCGCGAACAACATCAGGCTGAAAATCAACAAGACAGCTTTACGCATCGTGCTTCTCCGGAAACTGAAAGGGTGTAATCCAACCCGGATTTCTCGCCGGTTCTGGGAAGGGCGGGGCTTCAGCCCTGCCGTTAGGACGCTCCCGAGATGTTGCCCTGGTGCCGCGCCCTGTGCAGCTTGCGATCGCAAGCTGCACAGGGCGCGGCACACAACGAGGATAAGGACCACGGTAGCGGCAGGGCTAAAGCCCTGCCCTTCCGCTAACGTCCAAAAGTGGTAAGAAATCCAAAATAATGCACCAGTATTGTAAGGGCGCACGGCCGTGCGCCCCCAACTTTCTTCTGCCACCAATCACCATGGAGTGTTCTACTGGTGCTCGATTTCCAGAAAATCGTGGTCTTCGTCCAAAGTTACCTTATCGGGATGAAATGGCAAGGGCACCTCGGTTTGGAGCGTGGTCGAACCCACAATCCTGAGGAAACCCATTCGCCGCGCCGATCCGCCCACCGTCGCGTAAATCGGAACCCGCGATTGGAAATGATCGGAGACACCCGACTGCGCCAGGGAAAGCTGCAAGATCGTCTTGCCGCCGTCACCAGGCTTCAACGCATACTTGAAATTGAGTTCGGGAACTTCCGTACCGTAAACCCACTGATCGAAGAACCAACCCATGGGCTCGCCCATGTGCTTTTCGACGACGCGCTGGAAATCGGCGGTCGAAGCGTTGCGGTTGGCGGAAGTGGCGGCGAACTCATGCATCATCTTGATGAAACGCGCGTCGGGCTCCGATTGACGCGGGTCTTCCATAAGCATGCGGAGCATCTCCAGAACGTAGGCGCCTTTGTAGTAAATCAGGGCTGTGGAATTGCCATTTTCCAGGTGGCCGTTCAACTGATAATTCAAATAGAGTGGACCCACGTCCACCGGCCGGTGGCCTTCGGTGTTCTTCGAGAGCAGCCACCTTCGCTTCAGGTCCCAGAAAGGACGGAACTTTTGGGGCGCGATTCGCTTCAAGTAGAGCCCCGCGGAAAATTCCGCAAACCCTTCGGACATCCACTGATCGCGGTATGTCTTCCAGCCGACGAGATGCCCCCACCATTGGTGAGCCATCTCGTGTACCGCTACGACGTTGTAGAACTCTCGCTCTTCACCGGAGTCGGCCAAATGAAGCTGGTGCAGGGTGGCAGGGTCGAGAAGCGAGTCGTAAGGGAGAAAAACCAACGTAGGCCAACTCTGGCCGTAACCGCGAATGGGCTGCTCAGTTACGGCGACTGCCTTGAAGGGAAGGTCCCCATAATAGTACTGATAGAGCTTCAGAGCCTGGAGGCTGACGCTTGCCGCGTAAGCCGTGTTGGCCGAGGTGCTGAATCCGCCCCGGGCAATTCCCAGCTCGCCGTCAAGGTTCCTGCTACCACCGATGCCGCTTTGGAGCTCCGCCATGTCGATCGCGCTGGTCAGGCCCTTTAATTCGTCGGGAATCTCCTTCCCGCCGTACGCGGTGACGGTCAGGCCCGAATTCGATTGGCTCTTCTCGACAAAGTCCCCGTAATTAAAGCCCACGACACTCAACGGCACATCCGTATCCCAGTCGGTTTCCAGTCCTTCCTTGTCTTTGCTCGACTTCACCAAGCGGCCAGTGCCGACAAACTTGAACTTCTTGGGCGAGAGAAAATGCAGAGTGTAGTGCGTGCGGTCGTCAAAGGCCCCGAAGCTGGGGAACCAGGACTCACGCGCGGTCACATAGTAGAGCCCCTCGCCTTTCTGAAATACAATGCGGCTGTCGTGCGTTGAATCCTCTTCGTAGCCGATCTTGACTGAGTAGCTCTTGCCGCTGGCCGCAGGCTCCGGCAGTATCACCCAGGTATCACTGTCCCGCTCACGAGGCTCCTGGATGAAAGGTACCTTTTTACCCTGCCCATCCTGGAGCGTGGAAATACGCAGCACGCCCTCAAGCTCAAGCGGCAGCACGCGCGCCGTACCACCCGGCACCTCGAACTCCATGGTGGCTGTCGCCGAAAGGTGATTACCCTTGCCGACTTCGGCATCAATGTTCTCTTGCTTGCAATGCGCCAGCAGCGCTCGATGCTCCGGCCAAGCGGTGTGCGCGTACTCTTCCGCCCGGTGGAAACCCGCCACCCACTCGTAGTACTCGTCGCGATTATAATGGAGTAGCAATACCTCTTCGTCATTGGCAAAACCCGGCAGAAGCAGGGCATCACGGTTCCAACTAATCTGATAGAGCAGGTCACCGTGGTGCTGCCCTTTGAAGTCCGCCAGGAAGAAACCCTTGCTGGAGGGATCGGTCATGTCCGCCAGCATGCGCGCCCCGAGATTGCGCATCTCAAGGTTTCCCTTATGCTGGTTCTCCCACCAACCATTGAAACTCGTTGAGTACTTCTTCTGGGCAGCCTCGAACGCCTGAGTGGCCTCCTGCGCATTGGCTCCCGGATGAACTTTGAGTAATTTCTGCAACTGCTCCCAGGAATCATCCGTAAAGAAAAACACTGCCCGCTTGAACTCATCCTGAAGCGTGGTACTGCCGCCAAACCGAGCGAGCTGATGCTGGAGCGCTGGCGTGGGGGCCTTGATCTGAATCTTTCCCTGCCCCTCAAAGTACGCGGCTACGACATGACCCGCCACCGGTTCCGCAAAAGTGAGGTGGCCATCGACAAAGGTGAACGTCGCAGCGTCACGCTGCCAGTCCACGTTGGCCGTCACGGCTCCCTGATCGCTTCCCTTCAGAGTTCGGAGCTGTGCATAAACCTTCAGCAAATCGTCGGCGGGCGCCGTCGAAAGATCCGCGGCGCGCGCACTGGCACAGAAGCTGAGACACAAAAGTGCGATTCCGACTCGCGTCGACATAAGAACATCCTCCCGTAACAATATGTGCGCCACTTCCCGGCAGGAATCAGAAGTGACTCATCATGAAATGGCGCAAGACTACATCTGGGAAGACTGCGAGTCAAATCAGGCGAGAACAGAGAGTGACATAACGACTGTGCTCACCGCAGCGTCGTTGGCACAGATTCGACGCCAATCTCGGCACGTTGCGGTCGCTGGGCACACATCTAGTCTGCGCGCTCTGTGCCTTCGACCTTAAGCACAAAACGCGCGGAGCATCTCAATGAAGTCTAGGTGCACTTCTTCTGACCACGGAGGACACAGAAAACTGTCAGGAGTTCTTGGGTGCTGCGGGAAGTTGCATGCGCCCGCGAAACGCCTCGAGCGCTTCCGGGGCACGCTTCGACATCCACTCGGCGTACTTTTCTGCCAGCGTCTCAAGATTCTTGAACTGGTAGGGATTCTTGTTCTGGACGCGCATCTCAAGGGCGATGGGCTTGATGCGTTCCCAGGTTACCCAAAGCTCGGCGTTGCTCTCGAAGAAGAACTCTTCCTTGATAAGGCCGTGAAGAACGATGGAGGCCGCCATATCCCAATAGCTGGCAGTCATGCGGAAGAAGGCGTTCTGCTCTGAGCCCGCCGGACAAAGCCGCTGAAACTCGGCAAACGACTTGGCGCGGAATTCCCTTGCCATCCAGTCGCGCGCCTGGCGCAACCGCGCCTCGCGACGCAGATCGTAAAGGCGTAACAACAACTCCGCATCGTAATTATCAGGGTGCTCTTTCATCAGGTCCTCCTCAACAAACCAATGTAGCAAAGGCGAACGCCCACGGGCCATCTTACCATAGAGGCAACAGGCTCACCGCAGAGACGCGGAGACGCAGAGGAAAACTCTCCCCCTCCTAAACCTCTGCGCTCGGCAATGAGAAAGCTCTTGGCGGTTGATCTTTGAAGCGGACTCTGTTAGTTCGCCGGCGCGGCCGGCTGCGTGGAATCCCAAAGCAGTCCCCGCACACGCCGCTCAATCAGGTCGCGCACAGCGCGAAATGCCTCAATCCCATGCCCATAAGGGTCGGGGACGTCCCACTCCACAACACGCCCCTTGAATCCCTCCGGCGGCGTACACTCCACCCCATAGCCCATCGGCACGATGACATCCATCTCCGCCACGGCGACGTCAGCGAGCCCCTTGGACCATTGCCCATCGAGTGAAATTCCTTTTTCGCTCATCGCCGCGTGAGTGTGCTCAGTGATTTTACCGAGCGGGTGAGACCCGGCACTCTCGGCCCGAACCCAACCTTTACTCAAGTGCTTCGCCCAGGCCTCTGCCATCTGGCTGCGGCAGGAGTTACCAATGCATACAAAGAGGATTCGGAGTGGATTACTCGGTTGGGCCATAGCATCGTCGGGCCAACGCGACACCCGGCCATGGAGTCATTGAGTAAGCAGTCCCCCCAATGACCCGATGACCAAGTGGCTCAATCGCGCAGTTTCCCCAGAAAGTAGCGATGGATCGTCTCGTCTTCTGTTAACTCAGGATGAAACGTACCGGCGAGGATGTTGCCCTGCTCAACCAGCACAGGCAGGTCCCCGCACCGGCCGAGCACGCGCACCCCGCCACCCACGCGCCGGATAATCGGGGCGCGGATGAAGACCATTTCCACGGGGTGGCCGGAAAGCTCGGGGCACTCACCGGACTGCACGGAACTGTCAACCTGACGGCCGTACGCATTGCGCTCGACGGCAATGTCGATCAGCCCCAGCTTCTCCTGTGGCGGATTCACCACTTCTTTCGCCAGCAGAATTGCTCCGGCACAGGTACCGAAAACGGGCTTCCCCTTCCCCGCAAAATCCTTGATAGCGGCGCCCATGCCTTCGCCGTCGAAGAACTTCAACATGGTCGTGCTCTCGCCGCCCGGCATGATGAGCCCGCTCACCTGATCGAGATCGGCGGCGTGCTTCACCAGCATCCAGGGCGCCCGAATGCGGTCGAGCATCTTGGCGTGCATCGCGAAGTCGCCCTGGACGGCGAGAATTCCTACGGGTTTGTGTCCGTTGTTCATAAAGGCAGTCTTCAGTTATCAGTTGTCAGTCGTCAGTTGTTCGGGGATTGTCGCGTTCCGCATTAGACCAGCGAATTGCTATGCGACGGACAATGGACTACGGACAACGGACAGTTCTTAACTTACCACCCGCGCGTTTGCAGCAACTCCTTGGGATCAAGTTTCTGCACGTCGATGCCGCGCATGGCTTCACCGACTTCCGCCGAGCATTCGGCCACCACTTGTGGCTCGTTGAAGTGCGTCGTGGCGCGGACAATCGCTTTGGCGCGCACCGCGGGGTCCGAGGACTTGAAGATACCCGAGCCCACGAACACCGCTTCGGCGCCGAGCTGCATCACCAGCGAAGCATCCGCAGGGGTGGCAATGCCGCCCGCGGAGAAGTTCGGCACCGGCAGCTTGCCGTTCTGGCTGACCCATTTCACCAGGTCGTAGGGCGCACCCAGTTCCTTAGCCTTGTGCATCAACTCTTCCTCGCGCAGTGTGGTGAGCAGGCGAATCTCGCTGGTAACGGCCCGTAGGTGGCGCACGGCCTCGACAATATCCCCTGAACCCGCCTCGCCCTTGGTGCGCATCATCGCCGCGCCTTCACCAATGCGGCGCAGCGCTTCGCCCAGGTTGCGCGCTCCGCACACAAAAGGCACCTTGTACGACCACTTGCTGATGTGGTGTTCCTCGTCGGCAGGCGTCAGCACTTCGCTCTCGTCGATGTAATCCACGCCGATAGCCTCGAGCACCTGCGCTTCCGCAAAGTGGCCGATGCGCGCCTTCGCCATCACCGGGATGGTCACAGCGTCCATGATCGCTTTGATGATCTTGATGGATGCCATGCGCGCCACGCCGCCTTCCTTGCGGATGTCGGCCGGCACGCGCTCCAAGGCCATGACCGCCACGGCTCCCGCGTCCTCCGCGATCTTGGCCTGTTCGGCCGTGGTGACGTCCATGATGACGCCGCCCTTCAGCATTTCCGCCAGACCGACTTTCAACTTCATTGGCTGATCATATTCCCACATTGGAAATCTCCTCGATTGGCAGTCAAATCTTCAAACACTCTCCTAGATCAAAGCCACACTGGCGCTCGCCGGTGACAACCGGCTCGCCTTCTTGGCACGGCGCATCTCAATTTTCAAGAGGTCGCCCAGGATGCCAATGCCCTTCTCAATCTTATCATCCGCAAGAGCCGTATAGCACAAGCGCAGGGCATTGTGCCGGGGATTCTGAAAATAGAAGTAGCGCGAAGGCGTGAATATCACCCCTCGTTCGCGCGACTTCACCAAAAGCTCCGCAGCGTCCGAGTTCGGGGGCAGTTCCACCCAAACGGACATGCCGCCTTCGGAATAGTTCACACGGGCCTCGGGCGGGAAATGGCGCTGCACGGCCCGTCGCAGCACGGCCTGTTTGTGCTCATAAAGCTTGCAGGTTTTGCGAACCCATTTGCCGAGCCAACCCCGGCTGCCCATTTCCTGGATCACGGCCTGTCCCAACAGATTAGTGTGCAAGTCGGCCTGCTGTTTAGCCCAGCGCAGACGCTCGATAACCGGGCGCGCGGCCGCAATCCAACCCACGCGCAGGCCGGGGAAACCTACCTTAGAGAAGCTGTTGAGGTAGATGACGAGGCCAGCGTTGTCGAGCGACTTGAGCGGAGGAAGTTGCCGGCCCCGGTACCTTAACGGACCGTAAACGTCGTCTTCGACCACGGGCACTTGAAAACGTGCGGCTAGTTCCAGCAGGCGCTTTCGTTCCGCCAGGCCCATGCTGTAACCGGTGGGATTCTGGAAACTCGGGCTGCAGAAAATCAGCCTCGCACGTTTCTGTTCGAGCAAGCCTTCGAGCGCCTCCAGATCCATCCCAGCCGGGCTTACAGGGACACCCATCAGTCGCACGCCCGGCGATTCAAAGACGTTCCACAGACCGGTATAAGTGGGGTTCTCACAAACCACCGTGTCCCCTGCAGAAATGAGGGCACGCCGCAGCAGGTCAAGCGACTGCTGGCAGCCATGCGTCACCAGAATCTCATCGAGTTCCACCCGAATTCCGTCGCGCCCGAGGCAACTCTGGAGATAAGCCTTCAGGGGCTGATAGCCTTCCGTGGCGCCGTATTGCAACAAGCGCCCCCCTTCGCGGCGCAGGACGGCGTCAGCAGCTCGCCGCACCAAGTCGGGGTCGGCCAACTCTTCCGAGCCGTGGGCAACGGCGAAAGAGATTACCCCTTCTTCCACGGAGTTGGCCAGCAAGCGCGCCAAGGAATCATGCGGAAGCTCTTCGGTGAAGAACCGGTCCCAAAAAAGACCCTGCGCGGCGCGACTCGCCGGACGGTTTGCCGTGCGGATCGTCGCCGCCAAGGGCGTAATAAATGTCCCGCGCCCGACCGTACCCTGAATCAGGCCTTCCGCTTCCAGGTCCGCATAGGCATTACCGACTGTCGTGCGATGCACGCCCAAACTGTGAGCCAACTCGCGGCTGGGATCGAGGCGGTCGCCCGGCTTCAATTCGCCCTGTACGATGCGCTCGCGAATCTGGTCGCGAACCTGCACATACAGCGGCTTCCGCAAAGTTGCATCGAGTGTGACGAGCATTGTGGCCTCAACTCCCTGGCCTATCAACTAGTCCAATGTATGCCCGAAAGCGCCCATTGTAAAGAGCCAAGTAGGCCAAGCCAAATACAGACCATTTCCGGGGATGAGCAAAATCTGTCGTGCGGACGGACGCCTTCGGCATAGGTGCGGATGAACCACCAGGGAAAAGCTGGCGTTTACCCAACCGTAGGGGCGCACCGCCGTGCGCCCTGCTAACCGCCTCAAGCCTATAGTTGCTGCAGGTAAGGATTGGACCGGCGTTCTTCGCCGATGGTGGTCGGGGCGCCGTGTCCCGGGAAAACCTGAGTATCGTCAGGAAGGATCATCAGGCGAGTCTTTATCGAGCGCAGGATATCTTCCGGCGAGCCTTCCCAGAGGTCGGTGCGCCCGATGCTGCCCTGAAATAGCGTATCGCCGCTGAAAACCTTCGGACGATCTCCGTCAAGATACAGTGAAATGCTGCCCGGCGAATGACCGGGGGTGTGGAGAACTTTCAGGGTGAGCGCGCCGCAACGCACCGTATCGCCCTCGCGCAGGACGCGGTCAACCTTCGTGATCGCCGGGGCGGGGACTCCGAGCCATTCCGCCTGCGTCGCAATGCCCTGGTAAAGCGCCAGATCGCTCTCGTGCATCAGCAGCTCGGCGCCGCTCGCCTGTTTGAGCGGTTCAACGCCGCCGACGTGGTCGATGTGCGCGTGTGTCGCGACGATGTACTTGACCTGGAGGTGATGGCGGTCCAGAAGGCGCTGCACTTTCTCGACATCGCCACCGGGGTCGATCACCACGGCCTCACCTGTGGATTCATCACCCAGGATCGAGCAATTGCAGTCCAACATCCCGACAGAAAGGATTTCGTGAATCATTTGAGCTAATCGTGCCGCTTTTCAGGACGCAGCAGTGGGAAGAGGATCACGTCGCGAATCGAGCGGGAATCGGTCAACAGCATGGCCAAGCGGTCAATGCCGATTCCCTCTCCACCCGTGGGCGGCATGCCGTAGCTGAGGGCGCGGATATAATCCTCATCGATGGCGTGCGCCGTCAGGTCGCCCTTTTCCCGCAGGAACTGCTGGTACTCGAAACGGTCACGCTGGTCGGCGGGATCATTGAGTTCACTGAAGGCGTTGGCGATTTCCATCCCTCCCACATACAGCTCGAAGCGCTCAACGAAGTTGGGGTCGTCTGGTTTCTGTTTCGACAGCGGAGAGACTTCCAGCGGGTGATCAATGACGAAGGTGGGTTGAATCAGGTGCTCTTCAGCAACCAGTTCGAAGAACGCCACCAGTAACTCTCCCGCACGCTTCTCTTTGGCTTCGTTCTCACTGAGCGGCGCCACGCCGCGCTGCGCGAGCCACTGGTTGAGAGCCGGGACCCGTGCCCGCAACACGTCCGCATTGCCAAGGTCCGAGGCGTCCAGCTTCTCCACGTCCTGAGGCCAGAACTTCAGAACCGCGTCTTTCATGGTGAGCTGTTCGAACTTGGCGAAGGAGATACGCTGGCCGGCGTAATCGAATTCCAGACTCCCCAATACGGTCTCGGCGACATGACGCAGCAGGCGTTCCGTGAGCGTGATCATGTCATGGAAATCCGCGTAGGCCTGGTAGAACTCCAGCATCGTGAATTCCGGGTTGTGGTGCGTCGAGATGCCTTCGTTGCGGAAATTCCGGTTGAGTTCGTAGACGCGGTCGAGCCCGCCGACAATCAGGCGCTTCAGATAAAGCTCGGGAGCGATGCGGAGATAAAGGTCAATGTCCAGCGCGTTGTGATGGGTGACAAACGGACGCGCCATGGCGCCGCCCGCCAGCGGCTGCATCATAGGGGTTTCAACTTCCAGATAACCCTCGGCTTCCAGAAAATCCCGGATGGCCCGCACCAACCGGCCACGGCGCTCAAAGACTGTGCGAACCTCGTCGTTCACCATCAGGTCCACGTAACGCTGGCGGTAGCGCAGCTCGACGTCCGTGAGGCCGTGCCACTTTTCCGGCAGGGGCAGCAGCGCCTTGGAGAGGAATTGCAGGTGCTCGGCGTGCACGGTAAGTTCACCGGTCCGGGTGCGAAACAGATAGCCCTCGACGCCGATGATGTCACCAAGGTCCAGCAGCTTATAGAGCCCGAAATCGCGCTCGCCGACGGCATCGAGGCGAACGTAGACCTGCAACCGTTTTCCGCCTCCCGCCAGGTGCGCGAAACCGGCTTTGCCGTGCGGACGGATGGTCATGAGGCGGCCCGCGACCCGCACGGGAACCTTGCGCGCGTCGAGGTCCTCGGCGGTGAGCGTCCCGTATTCCGCCAGAATGCGGGGTAGTGAGTGCGTCACCTCGTACTTTCGCGGGTAGGGCTCGTAACCTAGTTCGACAATTTCCTGGAGCTTCTTCCTGCGCTGCTGAATCAGATCTTGCGTTTCCTTCTCAGACACGAGCGTCACCCACAATCTACAAGGATTTTCGGATCACAGGCAAAAGTGCCATTATAGGTGGCCGGTGAAAACAGTGTCAAGAAACCCAGCCTCCCAATCCCAACGAGCAGGACTCTGCAGACGGCGACAGTCCATTAGGCTCCCCGCGGCACAGGCACATAGCACCCGAAAACGCTCTCGCACCAGGACGGGGCGGGCGTTCCCGCCAAGCGCCGCGGCCGTTTCCCTCCCCTGGGCGACGCTGATCGCAAGGCTAGACGGCTACCCGTCTAGCCGGACACATTAACCATATAATAACCCACTTTCATTTTCTGCCTTGAAGGGAAAACCGGAATTTCTTATAGTAAAGATGATGCAGTGGTTCATCGGGGGCTTGGTCCTCGTGACGGTAGGTGTGATCATGCGCGGCGTGCTGCGCATGGGTTCAAATCTCCAATCGCGTCCGGGCGGGCTAGTACCCCTCCATCCTGATCTCCAATCCATCTATCACCCTGTCGAACAAGAAGTTGAAGCCCATTCTGTCATCTTGGGGATCACGCTCAATGACGCCTTCACCGAAAGGGAGGCTAACCGTCACGAGATGGCCTGGCTAGTAGTAGGCCTGGCGAGCGGAGAGTGGGACAGGCTGCGGGGCCTCATTACCGGCCTGCAAGAAACCCTCGCCCACTACCTTCCCGAAACTAACGGCATCGTTCCCATCCGCCGCGTTACCGCGGATAACTTCAAGTCGCGAGCGGTGGTTGACTATGTAGCGCTTTACGAGTTTCTGGATCAGGTGCTATTCAGTTCCAAGCAGCGCTTCGGACTTCGATTGCGCGTGTTACTCCACGCTTGTAGCCTACTCAGCAAGGAGTTTCGCCGCACTTGCCGGGAAGGCTCGCGGACGATGGACTCAACGCCCGAGGTCTGGAACCAGTTGGATCAGTATTTCCACGATTTCGATCTGCTGGCGAAAGAAACGCTGCTGACGCTACGCACGCTGCTCGCCTGCCAGGACCCGGAGGGAGTTCAGGCGCTGGCGGCCGACCTCCAAAACCTGTTGGAGCGCGGAGTACGCGTCTCTGCCCCGGTCATGACTGAGTAGTTCCCTGCCCGCACGCGCTATCGTGCCAAGACAGCGCGCACCAAGTACGAAAGCCCCATCAACAACAGGAGAACATTCGCTACCAGGAAGAGGTGCTTCTTGAAGCCCTTGTGCAAACCTGCGCCCCACGACATGAGGAGCACAGAAACCACCGAGGCGCCGTAATATCCGCCGGCGCTCCCCGCAAAGAACGGGACAGCATGCCAGAAGCCCTTCTGACGGCCCTCGGCAAGAATCGGCCCCGCGATGGTGAGCCAGTAGACCCAGGTACCGGGCGCGGCCAGCTCCGCCAAGAGGGCCACGGAAACGCTGGCGTAGCCCAGGACCGCGGAATCCGCCATCTCTTCCTGCGTCTTGTGGCGAAGCTCCCACAGCCCGTAGCCGGCGAAACTAATCACAACCGTACCCCCGGCGTAGGCCACGTAGTGAGCGATCCCGGGTGGGACAAAACGAAAAGAAAACAACGTGACCAATAATAAGCAGCCATCCACCACAAGCGGCGGCACAATCAGCACAAAAAAGCCACGCACCCAGCGGCCCAACGCAACTTGTGAGAGGCAGATCATGTGCAGCGGGCTGGGAAACAACCCGCCGACGATTCCCATCCCCGCGCCGATCAGGAAAAGTTCCATAGAAGTGAGTCGCGATGTTATGCGGTAGCGCGAGGATTGTAAAGAGGAGAAGACAAAACGGAATTGAAAATGACCATTCTCCTGTCTTGACAGAGCCGTTTCAACACGGGCGAGTCAACCTCGTCAACGACTCAAGCTGACGTTACTAATTCCGACCTTCCTCCCGGCTGGTGATAGGCACACCCCTCCCTGGGCTCGCGCCTGGTGGGCACGCTCGCACTCATCCGCCCGTAGTTATGCTCGCTTCAAGACTCGCACGGCTCCCGTGAGAAGCACGGCGCCACCGACGGCAACCAGGATGGTATAAATCAAGCCGCCCTGACCGGCGAATCCGATTTTCCTCATGATGAAGCCACCGATGACGGCGCCCAGGATGCCGAGGATGACGTCCCCGATGACACCGTATCCGGCTCCCTTCATGATCTTTCCGGTAGACCAGCCTGCGATGAGTCCCACGATAATCCACCAGACGATATGCATAGTTCTTTCCTCCGAGTGGATAACGAGAACGATGCTTGACTCCACCTGGGTCGCAAGGAGACTCGTTCCATATCAGCCGTTCCTCGCAGCCTAGGCGGTGAAGGCTCGTACGCGGTGCAGCATTCCTGAAACGATGCCCGCCAGGCTCGGAACGATCAAGAACATCCAGACCTGCGAAAGCGCCTTGCCGCCAACCAACAAGGCAGGGCCGAGGCTCCGCGCCGGGTTAACCGAAACGCCCGTGATGTTAATACCAAAGATGTGGATCACGGCCAGCGTGATGCCGATGGCGAGCCCCGCCATTTGTGTGGGAGCTCCCTGCTCGGTTGAACCCAGGATCACGATGACGAAGAGCAGTGTGGCGACAAACTCGAAAACCATCGCGGCGGGGAGGCTGTATCCGGCCTGATACCCTTCCCCCCACCCGTTCTGCCCCAGGCCGCTCGCCGCCACGTCGTACCCCGCGACCAACCCTCGCGCAATCACGGCGAGGACCGCCGCGGCCGTAATGCCTCCCAACACCTGGCCTGCAATGTACCCGAGCAAGTCCCCGCGGCTCATGCGCCCCGCCGTGAAGAATCCCAAGCTGACCGCAGGGTTGATATGGCAGCCCGAAACAGGTCCGATGCCGTAAGCCATCGCGATCAACGCAAAGCCAAAAGCGAAGGCAATGCCTAAGTGACCAACCTCTTTACCGGAGACGACTGCTGTTCCACATCCAAAAAAGACCAGCGTGAAAGTGCCCACGAACTCAGCAAAATACTTCTTCATATCTTCGCCTCCGCCGTCTGAGTTATATGCACGTGCTTACTTCTTGAAAGGCTCCCCCCCGTGCGGCGAGTAGGTCGCGAGCGCTGCGGCAAGCGGCTTTGCCGCTCCGGGCACAGCCGTATTGGTAAACAGAATCTCCTTCGCTCCCAGCTTCTTGCCGTAGAGATTCTCGTTGGCCGTGCTGTCGTCTTTGATGACCTGGCCTTCCAGCGACAATCCCGCGAAGGCTCCGCGCGAGCGTGAGTAAGTGAGGATTTCCGTCTGCATCAGCGCTCCGGTCGAGCCTTCCGCCGTGCGCCCCACAGGGCCACCGGCCACCGACGCGTCTGCTCCCAGCTTGGTCTTGCCCTTCACCAGCTTTTCGGCGCCGCTCGCATTCAGAACCAGCAGCACAAAATCCGTTGCCTGCCCGCCAATCTGGAACCCCAGGCTGGGCCCACCGATGGCAAACATCCAAGGTGCGCCCCACGCGCCTGTCCCTCCTTGCCTGCAGATCAGACACCCACGGCCATAACTGCCGCCCAATCCCAACGCAATTTTTTTCTGCGAAGGAATTACGCCGACACAAACCGACTTGTTCAACAAGTCCTTCGGGATTCCCTGCTCGGGCGTCTTCATAATCTCGTTGATGACTTCGGCTGACTGCTCCAGCCTTTCAACTTCCTTGCCGCCCTCTGCGGCAACTGCAACTCCGCAGACAGCTATCGATAGAACAAACGAAAATAGGGTTTTCATCGTTGGTCCTTTCCCCGCACGCGCAGGTGCTGATTGGTACGCGGCGTGAGTTTTCCGGAAAATTCGCGGTCTTGCCCCCTGCGGTGGGAATTATACACCCAAGACCCCATGGCGACATCGCGGCACGGGGAACGCATACCTGGTCTGGGAAGTCTACGCTCCCACCCAGGTGCGGATGATGCCGGACCGCAAAATTGGAGGGTTGCATCCAACTGGCGATTCGCCGCAGAATACCTGCGGCGGTCTTCGAGGCTCTTGCCAAGGGCCGCCGCTCTCGATGGGACCGCGAATCCTCATTCTGACTCTGCCGCACGGCGCGGCACACCAACGGGCTGCCAAAGCCCTGCGCGACGCATTCTTGGATCTTCGACCCACGTCCGAGGTGAAGGTCATTGACACGCTCGAGCACTGCACAGCGTGGTTCCGGGCCTACTACAATTCCTATTTGATCCCTCTGCGCCTGTGGCCCGGCCTGTGGCGATGGATCGAGAGCAAGCAGCATGAATCGGAATCCACGGGCCCCGGCTGGCTCTACCGCGCTGGCGCAAGTCCCCTCTTTCGCTACCTGCGCGACTTTTCTCCTGACGCCGTTATCGCGACCGAAGTCGGCACGTGCGAGCTTGCGGCCATGTACAAACGTGAGGCCCGGGCCGCCTTCCTGCTGGCCGGTCTTGAGCTCATGGACTTCAACCGTGCCTGGATTCAGCCGGAAGTCGATCTTTTCCTCACTACCCACACCGATCTCGCCAAAGAGTTGGTAGACGCAGGCGCACCAGCGGGGCAAGTGGTCACCACCGGCCAGCCTATCGACCGCCTGTTCAGTTCCCTGCCGGATCGTGCGACAGCGCGCGCGCGGCTGGGTCTCCCGCAAGGCACTCCCCTGGTGCTCGCTCTCTTCGGCGGGGCGGGTTTCGGAAACGCCGAGCACATGATCGAGCAAGTTGCCCGGGTGACCCTTCCTCACGAGATGGTCATGATCACCGGCCGCAACCAAACTCTCGAACGCCGGTTGCGAAAACAGTGCCAGCAATTGCCAGGCGTCCGCGTGCTCGGTTGGGTGGACAACATTCAGGAATGGATGGTGGCTTCCGACCTGATGATCAGTAAACCTGGGGGAGCAACACTCACGGAGGGATTTGCGTGCGGGCTGCCCATGCTCGCGTTCGATCCCCTGCCCGGCAACGAGGAGCGCACCTGCCGGTGGATCGAGAAATGGCAAGCCGGAATCTGGATCAGAGGACCGGAGGATTTGGGAGCAACGATCCAATCGCTACTCGAAGATCCCGTGAAACTCGCAACCCTGCGCGGCCGCGCCCGGGCGTTGGCGCGACCGCAAGCGGCTCGCGACGGAGCACAGGCCATCCTGCACCGGCTGGCTCAGACAGGCGACCCGCGAGTCCACACCTAAACTTCTGGCTAGACGAGAACCAAGTGGGGATGATAAACGGCGCCGGAGACATGGCGGGCCACGGCGATCAGGCGGCGATCCGGATTGAGAATCTTCAGGAGTGCGGCAGCCGGAGAGTGCGTTCCGGCGGCGGTGCCGCGTCCGGGACGCAGGGCTTGGGCGAGTTCAAATGTATGTCCATGCCGCACAGCCGCCTCTTCGCGCCCTTGCACGACCAGTTCGGAGCAGTCCGGCAGGAGTGCTTCGACCCGGATCAGGCAGGACGCAAGCCCCCCTTCACGGTGAGCCTCCTCGAGCCGCTCCAGCGTGACCGCACGTTTTTGGGAGAATTCGGCCACCGCCGTGCGCCGCAGGCACGCCAAGTGCGCGCCGAAACCCAGTTTCTGCCCGAGATCGTGGGCGAGAGAACGAACGTAGGTCCCGCCCGAGCATTCCACAGCGAACTGGACCTCGTCGCCGTTCACCTCCAGCAACTCCAGGGCGTAAATCTCCACTTCGACGGGTTCGAGATTCACCGGCTTCTGTTGCCGGGCCAGTTTATAGGCTCGCACGCCACCGACGCGCTTCGCGGAATAGGGAGGCGGTGTCTGCATCAACCGGCCCGTGTACTCCTGAAAGAGCTTTTCCAGAGACGGCCGGTCCAGCAAGACGGGACGCGGTTCCGAAGCGGGTTTCCCGGTGGCATCGTAGGTGTCCGTCGCGAAGCCGAAGCGGATCTTCCCTTCATAGGATTTGCGCGACTTCAAATAGAACTGCGCGAAACGCGTGGCCTTGCCGACCGACACGGGCAGCACTCCCGTGGCGAAGGGATCCAGCGTGCCGAAGTGTCCCACTTGCCGAGTGTCCAGGATCCTGCGCACACGTGCCACAACGTCGTGCGAGGTAATACCGGCCGGCTTGTCAATCACCAGGACGCCGCAAACTTCAACCGCTGTAGGCTTGGATTCTGTCATGTCGATGCGAAAAGCCAAGGGTAAAGTGTAAAGGGCAAGGGTTAAAGAAAAGAAGCAGCCTTTACCCTTTACACTTTATCCTTTGCACTTCCGTCTTCCTTGTGGATTTTCTGGAGAAGCAATTCAATTTTCTGGCTCTCTTCCGCGCCGTGATCGAGGACGAAGTCGAGCTCCGGCGCGCGGCGCAAGGGCAGGCGCTGGCTGATTTCGTGCCGGATAAAGCCTGCCGCCGACGCGAGGCCCGCAATGGTTCCCTGTTGGTCATCCTCATTCCCCAGCACAGAAACCAGCACTCGGGCATGCTGAAGGTCGGCACTCACCTCGACGCGCGTCACCGTGGCGAAACCAATGCGCGGGTCCTTCAACTCCCGCACGAGCATTTCCGACAACTCCACGCGAATCTGTTCTCCCAGCCGTTCTTGCCGGCGCCCAGCGACACTCATTGATTTCTATCCTTCAGTGGCAAACAGAAGCGTGACACGGTGCGTGCGAGGTCCGGAGTCCGAAGTTACCGATCTCGGACTCCGGACTTCGGACATCGGACTTTCTGATATGCTAGAAGTACTCCAGCGTATGATCCGCGACGTCGTCGCCCAGGATATCCTCGGCCTCAGCCAGAACCTGGCGAAAAACCGAATCCAGCAGCGTCTGGCTGTCGGAGATCGAGACGACGCCCAGCGTAGCGCGCTGCCACACGTCCTGGTGGTCCAACTCGGCCACGGCCACGTTGAACCGTGCGCGGAAGCGGTCCCGCATCTTCCGCAGGACCGCACGCTTTTCTTTAAGTGAGTGGGCGTAAGGAAGCTGGATTTCCAGGGTTAAAACGCCGACCGGCATCACGCCAGCCCTCCGCCGGCTGTGGCCGCTAGACCAAGGCGGGCTCGCTGACCCTTTCCTTCACGTAAGCTTCAATCACGTCGCCGACTTTGACGTCATTGAAGTTCTCGAGGGAAATACCGCACTCCATGCCGGACTTCACTTCCGCGACGTCATCTTTGAACCGGCGCAGCGACCGCACCTTGCCCTCGTACACCACCACGTTGTCACGCAGCAGGCGCACCTTGGACTCCCGCGCGATCTTGCCGTCCTGGATATAACACCCGGCCACCGTTCCAATCTTGGTAATATGGAAGGTATCGCGAACACTGGCTCGCCCCAAGGAGCTTTCCTTGTAGGTAATCGCCAGCAGTCCTACCATGGCCTTCTTGATCTCTTCGGTCACGTTGTAAATGATCGTATGGAGGCGGATATCCACGTTTTCGAGCTGTGCCAGTTCGGTGGCCTTGCGCTCGGGCCGCACGTTGAAGCCGATGATCACGGCGTTCGAGGCCGAGGCCAGCAGCACGTCGGACTCGGTAATAGCGCCCGCGCCCGCGTGGATCACCTTGACCTTCACCTTTTCCGTGCTGAGTTTCAGCAAGGTCTCGGAAAGCACTTCGACGGAGCCTTGCACGTCCGCCTTGATGATCAGCGGCAATTCCTTCACGTCGCCCGCCGCCATCTGTTCGTGGAGTTGTTCGAGGGTCAGGCGCGCAGACTTGCCGAGCGCTGCCTCACGCAGCTTCGCTTGGCGGTGCAAGGCCACCTGCCGCGCCTTGAGCGTGTCATCGATCACCTGCAAGCCGTCGCCGGCCTGCGGGACATCCTCCAAGCCCAAGACCTCCACGGGAGCGGAAGGAGGCGCTTCCAACACCGGCCGCCCATGATCGTCAAACAGAGCGCGCACCTTACCATAAATGGCGCCGACGATGAACGCATCACCAATTCGCAGGGTGCCGTTCTGAATCAGCACCGTGGCGACGGGACCGCGTCCCCGGTCGAGTTTGGCTTCGAGCACAGTCCCCGTAGCCAGACGTTGAGGATTCGCCTTGAGGGCTTGCATGTCTGCAACCAGCAGAATCATTTCGAGCAGCAGGTCGAGGTTCTTGAGCTGCTTGGCGGACACTTCCACGGTCACTGTCTGCCCACCCCATTCTTCCGGCATCAGGTCGTGGTCAGCCAGCTGGCGCTTGACGCGCTCGGGCTGAGCTTCGGGTTTATCGATCTTGTTGATCGCGACCACAATCGGCACTTTGGCCGCGCGCGCGTGGTTGATGGCTTCCAGGGTCTGCGGCATGACGCCGTCGTCGGCCGCCACCACCAGGACCACCACGTCCGTGACGCGCGCTCCGCGAGCCCGCATCAAGGTGAACGCCTCGTGGCCGGGCGTATCAATGAAGGTTACCTTGCGGTTTTGCACGAGCACTTGGTAGGCGCCGATGCTCTGTGTGATGCCGCCCGCCTCGTGCTCGGCCACGTGCGTCTTCCGTAAGGCGTCCAAGAGCGAGGTCTTGCCGTGGTCAACGTGGCCCATGACCGTTACGACGGGTGCGCGAGGTTTCAAATCCTCGGGACGGTCGGCCTCTTCGGCTTCCTGCAGGACTTCTTCTTCGTAAGAGATGATCTTCGCTTCCGCACCAAACGTGCGAGCAATCTCCGTGGCCGTCTGGCCGTCGAGCGTCTGGTTGATCGTCGCAAAAATGCCTTTGTCGAGAAGGCGCTTGATCACGTCCTTGGCGCGCACTTCGAGCTTCTCGGAAAGCTCCTTGATGGCGATCCCTTCACTGATAGTGATGTTGCGATTGATGGGGACTTCTTCCGGGACCGCTGGCCGCACGGGTCCGGAAAACGGCGGCATACCGGGCCGGCGCATCGGCATAGGGCCGGGCCTTCCGGCGGGCGGCCGAATCGACGGCGCGCCTCCCGCCGCAGCGGGAGCACCCGCCGCTCCGGGACGCGCCGAAGTGGGATGCATGGGCCGTGGCTCACCCGGACGCCGTACCGGTTGGGGCCGGCCGGGGATCGCTTTCGGCTTCCCTGTCGGTGAATAGATCGGCTGATGGGCGTGCGGGTCGGCATGACGGCCGGACCGCAGGGGGCGAATGCCCCTCGGAGGCAGGAGAGGCGGCGCGGGCGCTTCCGGACCCTTGCGAGGCAGCGGAACTTCCCGCATTGCACCGGCGCGCGCCACAGGGCCAGCCGGAGCTTCGGCCCCAGGCCGGGGAATGACTCCTTGGGCAGGGCGCGGGACTCCGGGTCGGCCGGCGACCGGCGTAGGCTGCGCAACTCGCGCCGCAGCGGGTGGAGCACCAACGGCGGCAGGCGTTCCCGCGGGCGCCACAGGATGCGGCATCGGCTTCTCCGCACCGGGCACCGGCTTTACGGGCACAGGCACACTGACTGGTCCAGCGGCAGGCTGCGGTGAAACCACGTGATGCGTGGGTGGCGCCGGGGGAGGCGGTACAGCCACCGCCTTACGCGCCGCCGCCTTGATTTCCGCAATGCTATGGGTGAGCGGGGTATCGATCTTCAAATCGTGCAGTTTCTTCAGGTCAAAGATCGGATGGGCAGGTGCAGTTTCCGCAGCCGGTGCGGACGTGTGAGCCCCCTCCGGGGCCGCGGCCTTGGCAGGCGCCGCAACAGGTTCATTCTCGGCGCGGAAATGTGCCCGGACTTTGTCAGCGAGATCGTCGTCGAGCGCACTCGAGTGAGATTTCTTGTCGGGGATACCGATCTCGACCAGGTATTCCAAAACCAGATGGCTTTTGACCTCGAGCTCACGCGCCAGTTCGTTGATCCTTATCTTACCCATGCTCAGTTCGTTTTCTCCCTTGCTCTTGCCCATATGCTGGGCGACGGAAATCTGCCCGCCGGTTCGTGCAAAGCCTTGGCAGCCTTATTTCATGCGTTGTCCCCTTTCTCGTCCTCGGTTTCTGTTTTCTCAGCACTGGGCGAAGACTCTTCCGCCTGTTCCTGAACCGCTGCAGCCGCCTCTGCCGGCTCGGGAGCACCGCTCGTTTCCGGCGCGGCCTTCTCCTCTTCCTTGGCGACCGTCTCTGCCGGCACTTCTTCTGCTGCCTGTTCCACAGGGGCGGCGGCGCCTTCGCTGCCCGCGGTTTCCGCGGCCGGCGGCGCCGCTTCCGTTGTTGCCTCGTCCGCAGCCGCCGACTGTCCCTGTTCGAAGTAATCGGTCACTATGCGGCGAATCCGGTCCACGGTCTTTTCCCCGACGCCCGGAATTTGCATCAGGTCCTCGGGAGTCATCTGGGCCAGTTGCTCCACGGTCTCGATGTTGTGCTCGCGCAGCCTTTCCAGCGTCTTGTCGCCCAGCCCCTTCAACTCGGAAATGGCGGCACCGCGCAGAGCCATCGCGGCCATCTGCGATTCGATCTCCTGACGTTTTTCCTCTTCGCTCTTGATGTCAATGTGCCAGCCCAGGAGCTTCGCGGCCAGCCGCACGTTCTGGCCTTTCTTGCCGATGGCCAGAGACAACTGGGTGTCATCCACGATCACTTCCAGGTGCTTCTCCCCCATGTCGAGAACCGAGACGTGGTTGATTTTCGCCGGGCTCAGCGCGTTCGCGGCAAAGGCCAAGGGATCTTCGTTGTACTCGATGATGTCGATCTTCTCGCCGCGCAGCTCGCGGATAATCGACTGCACCCGCATGCCCTTCATGCCGACGCAGGCGCCCACGCAGTCCACATCCGGGTCCTTGGAGAAGACGGCCACCTTGGTGCGCTCGCCAGCCTCACGCGCGATGGCCTTGATGACCACCGTGCTGTCGTAGATTTCCGGCACTTCCATTTCGAACAGCTTCTGCACCAGCATGCCGTCGGCACGCGAAACCACGACCTGCGGCCCCCGGGCGGCGCGGTCCACTTCCTTGATGATGGCGCGAATCCGGTCACCGATCTGGTAAGTTTCCAGGCGCGACTGTTCCTTGCGAGACATGCGCCCTTCCGTACGCCCCAGGTCCACAATGACGTCGGGACCTTCCATGCGCTTCACGGTGCAGTTCACCAGCTCGCCGACGCGCTGGTTGTACTCGGCATAGACGGTGTCGCGCTCGGCTTCCCGCACTTTCTGGAAGATCACCTGTTTCGCAGCCTGAGCGGCGATGCGGCCCAACACTTCCGTGGCCTTGGGAATTTTCACCGTGCCCTCGACGGCGGCTTCCGGATCGTACTTGCGGGCGTCGTCCAGGGAAATCTCGTGGTCGGGGTCCTGGACGGTCTCCACCACTTTCTTGACCGCGTGGACCTCAACGGTGCCAGTGTCCTTATTAAAGTGCGACTCGAGATCTTCCGCCGTCCGGTAATACTTCCGGGTGGCTACCAGAATGGCATCTTCTACAGCCGCGATGATGATCTGGGCGTCAATCCCCTTCTCGCGGCTCAACTGGTCGATTGTCTGGTACAAAAGGCTCGTGCTCACAAGCTTGTCCTCTTCTAGGGTGCGGGACTCAGCCCCCCTGGTTACCTCTAGCCGCTTACCGCTCTCCCACACGCGCGAGAGATAGAACCGACAGCATGGTGCGTAGAACTCTTCCACCAAGCCGGCATCCTGCCGGCGCGCTTATAGTCCGCCGCCAAAGCGCCGCTAAAGCTCCACCACCAATTGGGCCTTGCGGATATTCGAGAGATCAAACTCTCTCAGGCCCAGGTCCCCAAGGTCCAAACGAACCTTGCCATCGGCGAAACCCGCCAGCCGCCCCTCAAAGACCGTCTGATTCTCAACCGCCTCCCGCACAACCAAGCGCGCCTGCCTGCCCACAAAATGACTGAAGTCACTCGGCTTGGTGAGCTTGCGGTCAAGACCTGGAGATGAAACCTCCAACACGTACCTGCCCGGGAAGAGATCTTCCACGTCCAGCAGTGCTCCGAGCTGCTCGCTTACCAGTTGGCAGTCGGCGTGGGAGACCCCGCCCGTCTTGTCAATGAAGATTCGCAGCAGGGGGTTTGAGCGCCCACCCTTGAGTTCCACATCGACTACTGTCAGGCCTTCGGAAGTCGCGACGCGCTCCACCATCGCCCGAATTTTCTCAACATCGACCATCCAGCCCTGCGGCTGCACACTTCCCCACCTTGGTTCCGCCATGGGGCGGATCCGACCCGGCCTAACAAAAAAGTGGGCTTTCGCCCACTGTGTGCGTTCGCCGAATAAAGTATAGCCCTCGCCTGTCGCGAATTGCAAGGTCATTCGGGGGAGGTGTTGGGGGCGCTCAGCCGTGCGCCCGTACGATTCCCTTGGTCCGTTACCGACAGATTGGGATCGGTCGTTTTGTCTTGCCCGAAATCGTCGGCGGTGCTAGTCTGGCACTATAAAGGGCAAATACCTCTTCGGGTCTTGGGATGCAGCACGCCACGCACGGGTACGTGTGTCCGCGGAAGGAGTCCTATGCTGATCGACACGGAAGAGAAAGCCAAGATTGCAGTCCTCTCCTCGATAGGAACCGCGCTCCTCACGAACGGCCACTTTCTGCTGGGCGGAGGATGCCTGGCCCTCCTGCTGCCCTGGTCCGGCCTGGGTCGCGTGGCATCCTGGCTGGCTGACCCGGCCATCCGCTGGCGGCTCCGCAGGACAAAACGTGCATCCCAAGCCATCGAGGCGGCAGTTCAGTACTAACCGGCGTTTCTCACCGCAGAGGCGCAAAAACGCAGAGGTTTGAAAATAAAGGACTTTTCTCCGCGGTTCTGTGGTGAACGCGTCCATTCGCAGTTTCCCCACCCACACCACGCCTAAACAGCCTGCGGAAGAAGGCCGACTCCGATGTCATCCTGAGCAAAGCGAAGGACCTCCGCATTCTGCTTTCGGAGCGACTACCGACGTCCGATGCGGCATCGATGCCCGCTGCGCGCGAGCAAACACGGAAAATCAAGCAAAACTCCGAACTCCGACTTCCATGGTACGCCCCGCCCCCAAGGCCGCACCTGCACGTTGCATGATAGTGTGTTAGCATAGGCCACTTCATAGGAGGATCGTATTTCGTCTCTAAACCATAAATTAAGAGCCATTCCCCTGGGGGGTTTGGGCGAATTCGGCATGAACATGATGGCGTACGAATTCGACGACCACATCGTGATCGTCGATTGCGGCGTCATGTTCCCCGATGCCCAGCTCCTAGGGGTCGACATCGTCATTCCCGATCTCCAATACGTCCGCGAGAACCGCGAGCGCGTGCGGGCCATTCTCTTGACGCACGGCCACGAAGACCATATCGGCGGCCTGCCCTACTTGCTGGAAGAAGTCAACGTACCCGTCTACGGCGCCCCTTACACGCTAGCGCTGGCGAGATCGAAACTGGTGGAACACGACCTGGCCGAGCGCGTGGATTTGCGCGAGATGCACCCCCACGAGCCCTTTGACGTGGGACCGTTTCACATCGAGTTCATCCATCTGACGCACAGCATCATCGACTCCGGCGCCCTGGCGCTCACGACCCCGCTCGGCACCGTGATCCACACGGGCGACTTCAAATTTGACCCCACTCCCACCGACCAGCGGGTGAGCGACCTGCACACGCTCGCCGACTACGGCCACCAGGGAGTGTTGGCGCTCTTTGCGGACTCGACCAACGTGGAACGCCCGGGCCTGACGCCTTCGGAGCGCGCCGTCAGCGAGCGCTTCAGCCAGATCATGACCGAGGCGAAGGGAGCGGTAGTTATCTCCTGCTTCGCCACGTCCATGCACCGGCTCCAGATCGTTGCGGACCTGGCGCACGAGCACGGCCGCAAGGTCTGTTTTGTGGGCCGGAGCATGTTTCGCAACTCCGAAATCGCTCTCCAGATGGGACGGTTGAAGGTGCCGCCCGGGCTGCTGGTCCCGCCTCAGGAACTCCGCAAATTGCCGCGCAACCAATTGGCCATCGTGCTGTCGGGCAGTCAGGGTGAGCCGATGTCGGCCATGGCGCGCGTCGCCGTCTCGGGGCATCGCTGGGTGTCGGTCGAGCCGGGCGACGAGGTAGTGATCAGCGCGCGCGTGATCCCGGGCAATGAGAAGCCCATCTTCCGTATGCTCGATCACCTCTACCGCCGCGGCGCCCGAGTCCATTACAACGACGGCAGCCAGCCGCCCGTGCATGTCTCGGGACATGGCAGCGTGGAAGAGTTGAAGTTGATGCTCAACCTCATCCAGCCTAAGTACTTCATCCCCATCCACGGCGAGTACCGGCAGCTCTGGCGGCACCTGGAGATGGCCAAAGAACTGGCCGCGGTTTCCGAAGAAACCCTGTTGATCGAAAGCGGCGACGTGCTGGAATTCGACGAGCGGGGCGCGCACCGCGGCGGCCGCGTCCCGGTGGGACGCATCTGCATCGATGCGGGAACTTTCGACGAGGTGGAGGAGCTCATTCTGAAGGAGCGCCGCCACATCTCCGAGGACGGCATCGTAATTCCTATCCTCGCCATCAATGAGCACACAGCCCAGCTCGAAGCCCCGCCGGAAGTTGTTTCGCGCGGATTTGTGCCGCTGAATGAAATCCCCGAACTCGTGGCGAGCGCCCGCGAAGTCATCCTGCGGACCATCGAAAAGTCGAACCTGGAAGAGGTGGGCGACTGGGGTGTTATTAAGGAGAAGATCCGCAGCGCGCTCAAGAAGCACTTCGACCAGGAAACCGGCAAGCGGCCCATGATCCTGCCGGTGATCTTGGAAGTGTAAAGCGGCCGCGTGGGAATCCCACGCAATTGCCAACCGACGTAGGGGCGCACGGCCGTGCGCCCTTGCCCGCACACAAGAGGGCGCTTCCACCTCTTCGGGCGGCATGCGCATATACGGCCCTGATGACGGCGCCTCGCTGGCATCTCCAATCCCCATGACCGTAATCCGTCGATAACGGACAGGCCGCTGCCTCGAAGGTAGGGGCGAGCGGCGCTCGCCCTGGGGCGAATACCATTCGCCCTTTGGCCCGGATTATTCGTGAAAGGGGTGAGGGAGAACAGATGGAAAGAGGTTTCACACAGAGGGCACGGAGCCGATCAGCATTCGAGTCGCAACAGCCGCGGGCCGCAGAGTGCACAGAAGGAGGCTCGAAGAAGTCTCCGTGCTCTCTGTGCCCTAACTCCGTGGCCTCTGTGTGAAACCTTTTCCCATCTTCCATCGCCCAAACATGTCAGGAATAATCCGAGCTTGGAGGAGAGGGGAGGTCGGTTGACCGTCCCCAGCGTCACCCTGATTTGGGCAGCGCTGCGTCGCCGGGCGCCCCGGCGATCTTTGCCCGCCTTTACCGCCGGATGACAGAGGCTGCGGAAAGAGGCCGCAATCTGTCATCCTGAGGAGGCGGAGCCGACGAAGGCCCCCTGTAGTTGCTTGAAAAACCCAATGCGGGGGTCCTTCGCTGCGCTCAGGAGGACATCATAATCACACTTTTTCCCGCAGCCTCTACAGCCCGGTTCGAATCCCGGACGAGACGCCGAATCCGCAACCGAGGGACGGGGCGCTTGCCGCCCGTGCCTTGAAGGTACACATTATTAGTCTTGACATATTTACCATAATGATATACGCTGAGGGCGTTTTCCCGGAGCGTGGCGGGCGGGACGCTCAGGCCACGTCGCTGCGACCCTACGATGTTTATGAAACGCGGGCACTTACGACCATTTCGGGCAAGATTACTGAAAGTTAAGCTGTTGAAGGCAAACGTGATAGCTTTCAGCGACCCCCGTCGCCGCGAAAAAAAACATTCGGTAACTCCTACGATGTTTATGAAAACAAGCGACTTAAAAAGCGACATGTTGGCAATAGCTACGATGTTGATGAAAAATAAGCCACTTACGGGTCGTACCCTACGATGTTGCTGAAAAAATGATAGTTGCCGTCGTTTCCCGATTCGCCGCCGGGGTGGGTGGCTCGCGATCCCGGGAGGCAGCGTGACCATCTTGTCCGTGCTCAGTGCTATAGCGGCGCCTGGCCCACCGGCGTGTAGGGGCGAGCGGCGCTCGCTCTGGGGCGAATGCCATTCGCCCCTACACGGAGTTGAGCCGTGGGGGGCGCATACGTCCCGACGGCTCTTTGTCAGGATGTATGGGACTGGCTCAAATCGCAGACCTCTGACCACCGAGGTCTGCGCCAGCCGACGTAGGGGCGAATGACATTGGCCGGCGACGACTGGCGGCTGACAGGCCTTACTAATCCGCGTGCAATCGAACTTCTTGGTATAACATGGATGAGGTTCAGGCCAAGGTGAGTGTCCACATCGTTTGTAGCAAAGCCCAATTCTGAGGAGAATGGATGCCGCTCTATCAAGCGATCGTTCTAGCTGTAGTGCAAGGCCTTACTGAGTTTCTTCCGGTTTCGAGCACGGCGCATCTCTGGTTGATCCCGTGGCTCTTGAAATGGCAAGACCCCGGCTTAACGTTCGACATCGCGCTGCACGCCGGGACGCTGGTGGCGGTTCTCGGCTACTTCTGGCGTTACTGGATCGAGATGATCAAGATGGTGCTGGGAATCAGCCCGTCAGGCCCGGCGGCGAACTCGACTGGACCTGTAGCGATGCTGGGGGAGAACCGGCGGCTCTTCTGGTACCTCGTGATTGCCACCATCCCGGCGGGGATTGCGGGATGGCGCTTTGAGCACGCGGCCGAAGAGCAGTTGCGCTCGCCGGCGATTGTGGGCACGGCGCTGATCCTGGTGGGCCTGCTGATGTGGGCAGGAGAGTATTTCGGCCGGCGGGACCGCGACCTCGGGCATGTCGGCTTGGGAGCATCGCTCGCCGTGGGCGTGGCCCAAGCCTTCTCGGTCATCCCCGGCGTCTCGCGTTCCGGCTCGACCATGACGGCGGGCCTCTTCTGCGGCATGAAGCGCGAGACCGCGGCGCGCTTTTCGTTTCTGCTCTCCACACCCATCATCGCGGGCGCGGCCTTGAAGAAAGGATTGGAGATTCACCATTCGGGTCTCCCCGCCGAGATGCGAGTGCCGTTCCTTGTGGGGATTGCGATCTCAGCAGTGGTGGGGTACCTGGTGATCGCGGTGCTGATCCGGTATCTCGAACGGCGCACCTTCCGAGCTTTCGTTGTTTACCGAGTTGCAGTGGGCGTGCTAGTATTGGCCCTCGGATGGGGATTGCGTCACTAGCCTCGGGACCCGGAATACGGGGTTCGAGATTGGGGATTCGGAATTGGAAGTAGGGGGGCGTGCCAGCGCCGAGCCCCGAAGCCCTAGTCTCGGATAATGAGGTGAACGATGGGGAGCCCATCCGTGCCATCTTCCTCTAAGACCAAAGAAACGAACTCCAAGGGCCAGAAGACTGCGCTTCTCGACTCGCGCCGGCTTTCCGAGCTGATGGGCCTGCTGACTGCGGTGGCAGGCCTGCTGACGCTGCTGAGTCTGGCGTCGTTTCAACCCATCGATCCCTCGCTGAACACCGCGGTCGCCTCGGGAACCCAGCCACACAACTGGATCGGGCCCGCTGGAGCACTGGTGGCCGACGCGCTATTCCAGATCTTCGGCTGGGTCGCTTACCTGATTCCCATGACGCTGCTCGTGATGGGAACGCGCTGGTTGATGGTGCGGCCGTTTGGAGCCCCCTGGACCAAGGCGGTTGGAGCGGCGATCCTCATCGTCTCGCTGAGCGCCTTGATGGAGATCTTCCCCTTCACGCCGGCCATTCACGGCGCCTTGCGGGGCAGCGGGGTGTTGGGATACCTCGCTGCGGCCGGTCTGATTCACACCTTCAACCGCGTGGGAGGAAGCATCGTCGCCGCCACACTGTTCCTGGCTTCGCTCTTCCTGGTGACGCGTTTCTCGTTCGGCGCCGCAGCAGAGTTCCTGAAGCAGCGGTATAGCAGCGTGATAACACCCCTTCAGACTCGCTGGAGCGCTTGGCAAAAGGCTCGTGATGCCCGAACGGCGGAACGCCGCCGGCGGCAAATGGAGCGGCTGCGCGCCCTCGGCAAGCCCGCAGTGGCGATGCAGCGAGTGAAAGCTGGATCGTCAACACCAACAGAACCCGCTGCCGCGCCGCCCACCATCGTGACGACTCCGGAGGGCACGTCCAAACCCGAGCCTGCGGAAAAGCCCGCCGCGCCGCCCGTGGTGCACGCATCGAAACCGTCGGCGGGAGCGGCGGCTCCCAAGATCAGCGGCCGCGCCCATGGTGGCTACAAGCTGCCCAGTCCCACACTGCTGCGGCCCCCTGCAGATTCCGAAGGCATCGATGAGGACGAACTGAAGGAACGCGCTGTCCGGCTGACCGAGAAGTTCGGCGAGTTCGGCGTCACCGGCAACGTCACGCAAATTCATCCCGGCCCCGTCGTGACCACTTACGAGTTCAAGCCGGAAGCCGGCATCAAGTACAGCCGCATCACGAGCCTGGTAGACGACTTGTGCCTGGCCATGAAAGCGGAGTCCATCCTAATCGACCGTGTGGTGGGAAAATCCACGGTGGGCATCGAGGTTCCGAACGCCCGGCGCGAGATCATTCACCTGCGGGAACTGATCGAAGCGAGCGAATTCGCGGCCGGGACCTCAAAACTCAGTCTAGGCCTCGGCAAGGACATCACCGGCAAGATCCGCATTGGCGATCTGGCTCAGATGCCCCACCTGCTGATCGCAGGCTCAACGGGCTCCGGCAAGAGCGTGGCGATCAACTCCATGGTGGTCTCCATCCTCTACAAGTCCACGCCCGAGGAAGTAAAGCTGATCCTCATCGATCCGAAGCGCCTGGAACTCAACCTCTACGACGGCGTCCCGCACCTGCTGACGCCTATCGTCACCGAGCCCAAGCAGGCCGCGAACGCCTTGCGCCGCGCGGTGATGGAAATGGACGACCGGCTGCGCAAGCTGGCCGAACACGGCGTCCGCAACATCGCCCAGTTCAACCGCTTGTTCGAACCGGAGTCCACGCTGAACCTGTTCGACAATAACGGCGAGCCCGAGCGGCCCCTGCCCTATATCGTGATTGTCATCGACGAGTTGGCCGACTTGATGATGGTGGAGCCGCAGGGCGTCGAGGAATCCATCACGCGTCTGGCGCAGATGGCGCGCGCCGTGGGCATCCACTTGATCCTCGCGACACAACGGCCGTCGGTGGACGTCATCACGGGCTTGATCAAAGCCAACATGCCCTCGCGGCTCTCGTTCCGCGTGGCCTCCAAGGTCGACTCGCGCACCATTCTCGATACGAACGGCGCCGAAGCCTTGTTGGGACGCGGCGACATGCTGTTTCTGCCTCCGGCAAGTTCCCGCTTGCAGCGCCTGCACGGGCCGCTCGTGACTGAGCAGGAGATCGAGAAGGTTGTGGAATGGTGGAAGGCCCAGTCGGAGCCACAGTACAACCAGGACTTCCTGGAGCCGCTCCAGGACAAGGAACAGGAAGGGTTGCCGGAAGAAGGAGAAGAAGGAGAGAACGCGGAATTGGACAGCGTTTACGAGGATGCCGTGCGCATCGTGGTGGAATCCGGCAAGGCTTCCACTTCCCTGCTCCAGCGGCGACTGCGCCTGGGATATGGGCGTGCGGCGCGCCTGCTGGACATGATGCAGAAGGACGGCATCATCAGCGCTCCCGATGGCGCCCGACCGCGCGAGGTCCTGAAACACCCTGACTGGCTCCAGGAAGTGGATGAGCCACTGCGCTAGTCAGGAGCCCGCAAGGGCAATTACTGAAAAAGCGGCGGGCGTTGTATCATAGGGGTGGCGAAAGGGATAAAGGTACACTGATGCCCGTGGAATCCTACCTACACCCGCAGCAGCGGCGCTCGACGCGCTTGCAGTTCCGGTGCCCTGTCGAGGTTCGCGCCGCCGATTCCGAAAGAGAAACCCCGGGCGAGGAAACGGAGACCGTCAGCATCAGCAAGTTCGGCGCTGCGCTGCGAGCGAGCCGCCCTTACACGCTGGGGCAAGTGGTCTCGGTCCGCACGAAGAAACATGGCCATGTCGGACTCTTTGAAGTCGTGTGGGTCGGCCGGCCGGGAACAAGCGAGGCTGGCCAGATCGGGATCGAACTCCTTGATGCTCGCCGCTTCTGGGGTATTGAGTTTCCGCCGGACGACTGGAGCGACAGCCAATAAAGCTACTTCTCATTCTTGACAGAAAACGAAATCCCCCCGAGAATAGTTTGCGATACTTGCTCTAGCGTAGTGAGTAAGTTCGCGCCGGAGCAGGACGGCTCTGTTTGAAGGAGTCGCAAGCGTGCCGCGGTAGCTCAGGTGGTAGAGCGCAGCCCTGAAAAGGCTGGCGTCGGCGGTTCAACTCCGTCCCGCGGCACCATCTCAAGTCTGATCGTCTTTCTCCCACGAGATATCGACGTTTCCGAGTTTTCGTGTGAACCTTCATCTGCCGAGTGTGATGTTGCACTGCCACTAAGTTCGCACCTGTGTGCCAAGTCGTTTTTGTAAGGCGGCCAGCTTGGCGTAGAATGCGGTGATGCTGCGGCCGTGGCGCGCCATTCTCGTGGTCAGCTTGGGGCTGGCGTGGTGCGCGCTCGCCAGCGAAGGCTTGCGCCTGCCCGACTTACCGATTCTCACGCCAAGTGACTTCCAGCCAGAGGTTCGCGACCAGGTCCAGCACGCCTACGACGCCGCCCGCAAGCAGCCTCGGGACGCACAAACCGTCGGCGCGCTGGGGATGCTCCTGGATCTCTACAACCGGCCCGATCAGGCTCTGGCTTGTTACCAGCGGGCAAGCCGGCTCGACGCGCATTCTTTCCAGTGGGCGTACTACCTCGGGTCACTCCTGGCAAAACAGGGTAAACACGGCGAGGCCGCCGAGGCCCTGCGGGGTGCGCTGCGCCTCAACCCAAACTACTTGCCCGCGCAGTTGAAACTGGCAGAGAGCCTCTTCAACGCCGGCGACATCGACGCCAGCAAGGGCGTGTACGCGGAAATCCTCAAGAGGTCACCCGAGGTCGCGGAGGCAGACTTCGGGCTGGGGAGAATCGCTGTAGCCCGAGGCGATACCACAGCCGCCCGCGAACTCTTCCGGAAGGCATGTGAACTCTTCCCCACTTACGGCTCTGCCCACTATGCGCTGGCACAAGTCGACCGGAAGCTCGGAAACAGCGAAGAGGCCAAGCAGGAACTTGCCTTGTATGCCCCGAACAAGTCAGTTGTGCCTCCCATCGACGATCCCCTCCGCGACCAGTTGCGCCAACTGGACCGGAACGCTGCCGTGCACCTGGAGCGCGGAGTGCAGCTCGAGCAAGTGGGGCGCGTGAATGACGCCATTGCAGAGACCGAGGAAGCGCTGCGCTTGGACCCTGGCCTTGTAAAAGCCCACATCAACTTGCTTATCCTCTACGGCCGCCTCGGCGACATCGCAAAAGCCGAAGAACATTACCAAGCGGCCGTGAAGCTCAACCCCGACCACTTTCCCGACGCCTATTACAACCACGGCGTTCTCCTGCTGACGGAAGGAAGACTCCAAGACGCGGAGTGGGCCTTCCGAAAGGCCCTCGACATCACCCCCACGTACGAAGCCGCCCACACCCATCTCGGAGATCTGCTGGAACGCCAGGGGAAGCTTGCGGAGGCGGCCGCGGAGTACAGGAAGGCGCTCGAAACCAATCCCTCCTCCCGCCGGACCCACTTCAGACTCGGACGCATTCTGGTCAATCAGCAAAAGTATCAGGAAGCAATCGAGCAGTTCCTGCAAACGACGACACCGGTGGATGAGGAGACGCCAACCTACTTGTATGCGTTGGGAGCTACTTACGGGCGGGCCGGTGATCGCGCGAATGCCCTGCGCTACTTGAGACAGGCCAAAGAGGAGGCCGCCGCGCACGGGCAGACTACCCTGGTCACGCAAATCGAAAAGGACCTCGCGGCCCTACAGACAAGGCAGCCCCAAGGCGTGCCCGCCGCACCCTAGCCGAGGGTGATCAAACCCGCGCTTGCCCATTATGTCTAGCCGAGGCAGGTCTCGCCGTTATCCGGTCGAAACCCAAGTCGTAGGGTCAGGGGAAGTTATCAGGCGCGATTCGGCCCGACGGTCGTCACGAGTAACGAAAAGACTGCTTTGCCAACTCATCTGCGAGCAAGCTGTTTGCACAATCCCCATATACGCTGGCTGGAGGCGAGGCAGTTTGATCGAGTTTTGTGTATAAGGTCAAACTTGTGACGGGCCACTGCAAGATTGGGCTTGACTTCCTTGGATTCCCCACCTATTCTCGCCACCATACAGGTAGTCAGTTACTCGGACAATTAAAGCGTGCCGCACCTCGTGCGGCGTGACAGATGACGACGGAACCCGCGGCTTATCCCTGGATCGACTAGGCAGTTAAGACACTGAAGTGTGCAGTCGTTCTTGCGTCGGGTCGGGTCAACGGAAGGAGGCACCCAGATGTCATCAAGGGCAACTCGTTTACTGCTTTGCCCGCTCGTGGTCCTATGCGCGATGCTTTCACTCGCAACGCGGCAGGCCAACGCCCAGGTGCTTTATGGTTCGGTAGTAGGCGCCATCACCGACCAAAGCAACGCCGTAATACCCGGGGCGAAGGTCACTATCACCAACGATCAAACCGCCCTGCGGCGCGAAACGACGACCGACGCTGCAGGTCAATACAGGATACTGGATCTCCCCCAGGGCACGTACACAATAACGGCGACCGCCGCCGGATTCCAGGGCTTCAAGAAGACCAATGTAAACGTTGTCATCGGCCAGGTTAATGCCCAGGACCTGCAGATGCAGGTCGGCACGGCAACGCAGGAAATCACGGTGCAAGGCACACTAGCCGTGCTGCAAACCGAGAAATCCGATGTACACACCTCGATCAGCAGCTTCGCGATCGAGAATCTGCCGACGGATCCATATCGCAACTTCCAAACCGCGGAACTCCTGGCTCCCGGCGTCTTCTCAGATTCGCAAATTACCCGCTCCTACCCCAATTCCTATTCGGACACGCCGGAGCGTTCCCTAAACATCGATTCGAACGGCCTGCCGCCACGGATTAACACGACACGTGTGGATGGCGCAACCGATCTGTTCATCTGGCTGCCCAACCATATGCTGGTGGTCCCGCCGCAGGACACGATCCAAGAAGTCAATGTTCAAACCTCCAACTTCGACGTGGAAAGAGGGCTGACGGCGGGCGTGGCAACGGACGTAGTCTCCAAGTCCGGCACGAACGACTTCCATGGAAGTCTGTACGGCTTCCACAGCGACAACGCCATCGATGCCGCGAACGTCTTCTACGCTGGGGGACGGAAGGCCAAGCACATCCAGAACCAAGACGGTGGCACGATCGGGGGTCCGATCAAGAAAAACAAGCTGTTCTTCTTCGCGAACTGGGATGGGCTCTTCGAACGAAACAACTACTCCGCCCAAGCCCTCCTCCCGCCGACTGCCACAGGAAGTATCAGTGACTGGCGCGGGGGAGACTTTTCCAGCGCGTTAGGCAACAAACTCTTCGATTCCGACGGCAACGCCATCATGGTTCCCACCTCCGAAGGGGCCAGCGTCCAATTGCAACAGGGAATGGTTTTCGACCCGACGACTGGGAACGCCGATGGAACCGGTCGCGCCGTGTTCTCCTCGGACGGGGCGCTCAACGTTATCCCTTCAGGCCGGCTTAACTCGGGCGCCATGGCGTTCATGAAACTGATTCCCACGCCGAATTATTTCCCGCGTGGCCAAGTCTTCAATTCCGACACGACGGCGAACTACTTCATCAGCACCGTGGACAGTTACACGCGCCAGATCTTTGGCGGCAAGGTCGACTGGAACCGGAATGACAAACACACGATTTGGGCCAAGTACATGGGGCAGAACTTCAACGCGATTGACCCGCCGTGGTACGGCGAAGCGGGCGGGGGAAACGCCACGGGTAACGGCCACCAATTCGCTCAGACGGAAACCGTTGGGCACACCTGGACGATTTCGCCCAGCATGGTGCTGACCGGCAACCTGGGCTTCACGCGCATGGCGGAAAACAGCCAGCCCCCCTCGTACGGAAAGCCCCTCGGCGAGACTATCCTCGGTATCCCGAATGCCAATTCACCGGACGGCAATCCCCTCTACACCGGGCTCCCGGGAATCTACATGGGGTACTACTCGGGGGACTTCAATACCCTAGGCGACGCCAACTCCTGGCAACCCGTCTTCCGCAACGACTGGACGGCCACTACTTCCCACAACCTCACCATCATTCGCGGCAAGCATGAGCTTCGCGTGGGCACGGAGATTTCTCACAACCACTTGAATCACTTCCAACCCGAAATCTACTGCTGTCCGCGTGGATACCTGATTTTCAGCAAGGACAACTCCGGTCTGAACATCCCCATTGATGAGCAGATGAACCAGATGCCGGTCTTCACGTCGGGCGGAGTTGCCGCGGGCAAAGGCTTTCAGACTGGACGACAGAATGAAGTGGCTCTGTTCGATTTGGGAATCGTCTCCGAAACCAGAAAGAGCCGTCAGTACATCAAGAACACTGCCAAAGACACGCAATCTGCTTTTTACTTCGGCGACCGTTGGAAGGTTAACTCCAAGTTCACTGTGAATCTGGGGCTCCGGTATGAGTACTTCCCCTTGATTACTCGTGACGGCGCCATCAAGTTCGAGCAGTACGACGCCACCACGAACGAAACGCGGCTGGGCGGGGTCGCCGGCAATCCTGTCCACTTAGGCGTGAGCTCGAGCAAGAAGTTGTTCATGCCGAGTATTGGCCTGGCGTACCGGCTCAACGACAAGATGGTGCTGCGAACCGGGTTTGGCCTGTCGAACGATTCGTTGCCGCTCGAAAGGCCACTGAGGGGTTTCTTCCCCTTAGCCATGGGGGCTGATAACGTGGTACCCAATTCCCACGTAAGCGGTTGGCAGCCACTCGGCACCTTTGCGGACGGAATCCCTCCCATCGCCGATCCCGACATCTCATCGGGTTCCATCATTGCGCCCAACACGGTTGACGTTGGGACTCTCGCTCCGGGTGAATTCAAGCGCGCTTACATCGAGTCCTGGAACTTCTTTGTGGAGCGCCAGTTGCCCGGGCAATTCCTCCTCAGCGTCGGGGAAGTGGGCAACCACTATGTCCACATGATGAACGGGAGGGACATGAACCCTGCCACACTGGGTGGTACGAGCACGAGCCAACCGCTCTTCCAAGCGTTTCAGCGGACGGCAGGCACCTACCTCTTCCAGGGCTACTTGGACACCCACTACAACTCACTCCAAGTCACCATCAACCGTCACTTTAGCCAGGGGTTCTACCTCCAGGGGTCCTACACTTGGTCGAAGGCGGTCGGCTACACCAGTGACAATAGTTGGGAAAACGCAATGAGGTTTGATTGCGCACCCTCACCCGCGGCTCCCCAGGGCTGCCAGAGCCTCAACCGAGGCACCTTGGACTTCGATCACACGCAAATGTTCAAGGCGGCACTCGTGTACGAACTGCCGTTCGGAACCGGCAAGAAGTGGGCCAACTCCGAGAAAGTCTCTCGGGCGATTCTCGGCGGCTGGCAGGTCAATAGCGTCGTGAGCGCATGGACTGGCGCGCCGTTGACACTCGGTCAGAGCGGCGGCGGCGACCTCAACACGCCAGGAACGAGTCAGGACCCGAACCAGGTTGCAGCGGTCAAGTACCCGAAGGGGACAGGCCCAGGCCAATACTGGTTCGACCCGGCCAGCTTTGCTCCGGTCGAGGAAAACGGCACGCTCGGCACCGTCGGGAGGGATCCCTCTTGGCTCAGAGGACCGGGGGTCTTCCAGATTGACGGCAGCTTGTTCCGGCATTTCAAGCTGACAGAGCGCTTCAACCTGGAGGTCCGCGCCGAGGCGCAGAACCTCCCCAACTCGCCTCACTTCAACAACCCCAACACTACCTGTACTGACGTCGCGGGAAAGTGTGGAGGGAAATTTGGCCAGATCAGTTCTGGTTACGGCGAACGATACGTTCAACTGGGACTGAAGCTCAGGTTCTGATGCTGGATAAAGGAACAGCCGTTACCACAAACACTCTCCAGCGGCTGTTCTGAGTCACAACAGGTTGTATCTCCTCGGCGGGCGCACCTCTCGCGCCCGCCTCTTTTTTTCAACGCATGGCGCCGACGCGCGACTGCAATCATGGGCGCCTGTACCACAGCGCGCCGGCCAGTCTTCATGGCAACTTAGCATTCGACTACAGATTCACTTGAATCGATCGCGATATTGTTCACAGAGGGAGGTGCTTTGCTGGCAGAGGGCATCAAACTCGCGGGTGGCGTTGGTACGGTCATTCAGGTTGAGGTAGGCAAAGGCCAGACTCAAGCGCGCCGGCGTGAGATCCGGCTTTAGTTTAAGGGCTTTCTGATAGTGGTCGACCGCCTCCTTATATTTCCCGACGTTTGCCAGGGCGGTTCCCAGGTAATGCTCCAGCCGCGGATCTTCCAAGCCCAGCTTCTCGGCTCGGCTGAGCGGTTCGACCGCATCTTGATAGCGCTTAAGATCGACCAGGGTAATTCCGAGTTCCTGCTGGAAGATAGCAATAGAAGGCATCGCGGTGACAGCTTTGAGAAGGTAACGATAGGCTTCCTCGTTGTTGCCTTGAAGACGCGCAAGCCTCCCCAGCGCGTGATAAGCAAAGTTGTCGCGAGGATTCTCGTGCACGACAAGTTCCAGCAGCGTCTTCGCTTTCTCCTTCTCACCTTCGACCACATACACGCGCGCTAAACCCATCAGGGCACGGTCAAACTTGGGATTGATCTTCAAACTATCCTGGTAACTCTTCTCAGCCTCGGGCCACCGATGCGTCTGAGAAAAGTTCTCCCCCCTGAGAAAAGGAATCACAAAAAGGCCCGGCTCCTGGGTGGCCAGCGGTTCTAAGACGCGATTCGAGTCCTCGTAGCGGCCCGCTTCGTTGAGTGCATGAGCACTCATGACCATCTTGAAGAGTCGCAGTTTGTCCTTGGGATCGGGCAGCGGCCCGCTGGCCGCAGGTTGTCCGCCGGCCGCGTAGGCCAGGTAACCCAGGGACTTCAGTTTCTCGACCGTTTCCGGAGGCAAAGGAGGCCCCGCCGGGGCCGGACGAGCAGAAGCGTAGCGCTGTTCGAAACCCGTCAGTTGGTCGCGCAGCGCGGCAGCCAGCGAGGCGCGTTCGCCATAAAGGTTGTGAGCTTCCCCGGGATCGCTCCGCTCATCATAGAACTCAGGGCGCGGCGCACGGATGAACTTGAACTGCTCGGTCGTAATGCCACGCAATTCGCTCCAGCCGAAGGAATCGCGCGGATAGTAGGTCTCCGAATAAACCGGGCGTGAGCTGGGCGCGCCTTTTCCCAGCACGTCCGAGGCGAGGCTCGCCCCCTGGAACTGCTGCCGTAGAGGATCTTGCATGTGCAGCAGATCAAGCAAGGTCGGCGCCACGTCGATGACCCCGACCAAGCGGTGGGACACGTGTGGCGCGGTCATTCCTGAAGGCGGCTTGAAAATCAAGGGAACGTGCAACGTGGAGTCGTAGATAAAAAAACCGTGCTCGTCCTCACCATGTTCACCCAACGACTCACCGTGGTCGCTCATCAGGACAATGAGAGTCCGGTCATACAGGTTCTTGCTGCGCAGATAGTCAAACAGTCGGCCAAGGTGGCTGTCCGCGTACGCGATTTCGCCGTCGTAAAGGTGGCCGGAGTATTGTGTGTGGAACGGCTCCGGCGGATCGTAGGGAGCGTGCGGATCGTAAAGATGCAGCCAGATGAAGAAGGGGTGTGCGGAAGACCCACTTTGGGGATGAGCTTGAAACCAATCCAGGACGCGGCCGACGGTCTCTCCCGCGCGACGCTCGATAGCCGCCGGATTGCCGATTTCCACGCGCCGCACCGTAAGCCGGTCATCGTACTCTTGAAAGCCGCGCCCAAGTCCCCAGCTTGATTCCAGCACAGCCGAACTCACGAAGGCTGCGGTGTCGTATCCGTGGCGCTGGAACGCTTCGGCCAGCACACCTACGCCCTTCTGCAGTGGACCGCTTGTGAAGCCACGCACGCCGTTGTACATGGGATAGGTCCCGGTGAGGATCACGGCGTGTGAGGGCGGCGTGGTGGGACTCTGTACCAGAGCGCGGTCGAATCGCACCCCTTGGGCAGCCAAGCCATCCATGGCCGGGGTCTTAACGCTGCGGGCGCCGTAGCAGCTCAGGCGATCAGCGCGCAGGGTGTCAACAGTGATGAGCAACACCGGCGTGCGGTTGGAATCAGCGGCAAGATTGCGCTGCGCCAAGCATGGCGCACACAGAGCCGCGAGAAACACCGCCAAGAAAGCTGGATTTGACGCAGAAGGTTTCACGGTTAACGGCCTTGCTAAAGTGAAAAGTAATGTCGGCTGCAGCGCGCTTCGCGCGGGTCGCCAATAGGACCTCGCGGCCCACCCGGCGCGAATATGATATGGATTTCAAAAGCAAGGGTAAAGCAAGAACTTGCGTGCCTGCGAAGGGGATCGCTGCGTCCGCGTACGACGTCCCGATCGACTGCCAGATGATTCTGCTGAAAGAAGTTATTAACCGTTACTGAAATGGTGGCACGCAGGGAAAAGGAGTAAATCGCAAACTTAGCGGTCAAAATACATATTCAGAAACTGTTTTTTCAATATTTTCGGAATATTAATGATGCGAACGCAAGATTCCCCCGCCGTGATGTCCGTGACCGACTTGACTTTTTTGTGGTTTACGTATATTGTAGCGGCCGAGCTGGTGAAATACTGAAAGCTGCAGTACCTTCTGCATCGCGTTGGGCTTCCGGATCTAGACATTCCAGAATCAACAACCAAAGGGCTACAGAACCCATCTTCCCTTCAGACTTGCTTGCGTCGGGCCGGGTAATTTGAGAGGAGACAACCTGATGTCGTTCAGAACAGTTCGGCTTGTCTGTTGTCTGCTGGCCGGGGTGTTTTTGGTGCTTTTGTTCCCAACCACACAGGCCACCGCTCAAGTGCTCTACGGCTCAGTGACGGGCAGCGTGACCGATCAGAGCGGCGCCGTCATACCGGGGGCACAGGTAGCAATCACCAACGATCAAACGGCTCTGCGGCGTGAAGCCAAAACAGATGCCGCAGGACAATACAGGCTCTTGGATCTTCCCGAAGGCACCTACACGATCACCGTAAGTGCCGCCGGCTTCCAGGGAATAAAGAAAACCAACATTGTCGTGACCATCGGCCAAGTGAACGCGCAAGACTTGCAGTTGCAGGTTGGCGCGACCACGCAGGAAGTGACCGTGGAGGGGTCCGCGTCAGTTCTACAAACGCAGAAAGCTGACGTACATACTGAAATCAGCAGCTACGCAGTTCAAAACCTGCCGCTGAGCACGTACCGGAATTTCCAGGCAACGGAATTGCTTGCTCCCGGCGTTTTTTCCACGTCCGGCGTCTCCAACAGCTACCCGAATTCCGTTGCTGATACGCCGGAGCGATCTTTCGAGATCTTCTCGAATGGTCTTCCGGCCCACGACAACACTACCCGGGTAGACGGCGCCACCAACATCTTTATCTGGTTACCCGACCACATGCTGGTTGTGCCACCGCAGGAATCGATTGAAGAAGTGAACGTACAGACGGCAAACTACGACGTGGAGAAAGGTCTGACGGCCGGGGCCGCCGTGGATGTCGTCACCAAGTCCGGCACCAACCAGCTCCACGGTTCGGTTTATGGCTTCCATACGGACGATGCCCTGAACGCCGGCAACTGGTACAACCATGGCAGCAACACCGGTATCCTCAACAACGATGGGGTCGCCATCGGCGGACCGATTAAGAAGGGGAAGCTCTTCTTCTTCGGGAATTGGGATGGGAGCTGGCAACACCAGGCGGAAGGCTACACCGACCTCATCCCGACGGATGACATGCGGAATGGCAACTTCAGTTCCTATCTGGGAGCTACTGTTCCAGGCGTCAGTGTCTGCACCACGGAAGGTGGAAGCGTTCCCTTACAGCAAGGGATGGTGTTTGATCCCACCACCGGCAACGCGGATGGCACGGGGCGTTGCGTGTTTTCCTCGAGCGGGCAGCTCAACGTCATCCCGCCGGGCCGCATGAACACGGGCGCCCAAGCCTTCAACAAGCTCATCCCGGAGCCTAACATCAACACAGGCGTTATCCAGACGGGCACACCGTATAACATCGTCGGCAGCAAGGCGGCCCGGCCACTAAGCCGTGAGATCTACACCGGCCGTGTCGATTGGAACCAAAGCCAGAATCACACGGTCTGGGCAAAATGGTCAGGCCAGGACGCCAATTTCTACGAGCCGTTCGATCTGGGGGCGGCGGGTGGAAACGGCAGCGGCACAGCGCACCAATTCGCGCAGATTGCCACGCTGGGCCATACCTGGACGATTTCTCCCTCCCTCGTTCTCACAGGCCATATCGGCTTTGACCGAATGAGCGAGTATGCCCACCCGCCAGGATATGGAGAGCCTCTCGGCCAAACGGTGCTCGGCATCGCGGGAACCAACACTCCTTCCGGGGATATCCGCTATACCGGTCTTCCCGGGATTAACCTCCAGGGGTTTAGCGGAATGGGCAGCCTCAATTCCTGGGAACCCGACACTCGGAATGACTGGACGGGCACGACTTCCCACAACCTCACCTGGATCAAGGGCAAGCACGAAGTCCGGACGGGCATCGACATTTCTCACAACCACCTGAATGCCTTCCAACCGGAAATCTTCTGCTGCCCGCGCGGGAATGTGATTACCGACTACGGAGGGACGGCGCTCAACACGACTGGTCTGACGACCAACAGCGGCGGCGCAGTCACCCTGACGCCATTCGTGCAGAACTCGATGGCGCTGTTCGACCTGGGCATGATTTCCGAAGCCCAGAACGATGCACAGTTTATCAAGTCCACAGGAAAGGACACCCAGTTTGCTCTCTACGTCGGCGACCGCTGGAAGATCAGCTCGAAACTGACCGCCGACCTGGGAGTGCGCTGGGAATACTTCCCGTTGATTACCCGCGATGGTGAGGATAAAGGCGAGTTATTCGACACCTCTACCGGTCAACTTCTTTTCGGTGGACTGGGAGGCAATCCCACCCACAATGGCATGACTTCCAGCAAGACCCTTTTCATGCCTCGGATCGGCTTGGCTTATCAGATTAATCCGAACACCGTGGCCCGCGCGGGGTTCGGAATGTCAGACGACACAACCCCTCTGGAACGACCGCTGCGCGGCTTCTACCCGCTCGCCATCGGAGCGGACAACTTTGACACTTCCAGCACCGCCGAAGCAGCGGCCTGCGCCGGACAAGCGTCGGGATCAACTTGCTATAACCCCGTCGCCACGTTCGCCCAAGGTGTACCGGTGATCGATGTACCCAATCTGTCGAGTGGGAAGATTACTCCGCCCTCCAACGTTGACGTCGGGACGCTGGGGCCGGGAGCATATCACCGTGGGTACGTGGAATCCTGGAACCTGTTTGTTGAACGTAAGCTGCCCTCGGACTTCATGTTGAGTGTCGGCTATGTGGGCAATCACTATGTCCATGAATTCAACGGCAGGGACCTCAACGCGGCCCCTCTCTACGGTGTCGAGCCATCGTTCGGCGGGATACAAAGAGGCGGAGGAACCTACCAGTTCCAAGGCTACCTGGACTCGCACTTCAACTCCCTCCAGGTGTCGATAAACCACCGAACCTCCCGTGGACTCTTCGTTCAGGCTGCCTACACCTATTCGAAGGTGATGGGCTACGTGAATGACAACACGTGGGAAAACGGTCTGGAATTCAATTGCCCGCCTTCAGCAGACATGCCCCAAGGGTGCCAGCCGCTCAACTACGGTCCCTTGAACTTCGATCACACCCAAACCTTCAAGCTGGCTTTTGTTTACGATCTTCCCTTCGGCTCTGGTAAGAAGTGGTCAAGTTCCAAGGCCGCAAACCAGATTATCGGAGGTTGGAAACTGAACGGCATTTTCACCGTCTTCACGGGGGCACCGTTGCAGATCAGCCAGGACGTGAGCAACATCTCCACGTATGATACGAGTGCGGTACCAAACCACGTCGCACCGGTCAAATACATGGGCGGGAAGAACAACGCCAGCGGCTTCCCCGAGTGGTTCGACCCATCCGCGTTCGCTCCGAACCTCTCCACGACCAGCATCGGCAACATTGGCCGGACCGAATCGTGGCTCAGAGGACCAGGCCTATGGCAGTTTGACCCCAGCCTGGCTCGGATCTTCAAGCTCACCGAGCGCTTTAACCTGGAGGTTCGTGCCGAAGCTGAAAACCTCTTCAATACGCCTCACTTCGGCAACGGCATTGGCGGCAGCAATAACGGCTTGAACACCACCTGCACCACCACCGCAGTGGAAGGCGGGAATACCTGTGGTACCAGCTTCGGCTTGATTACCGGTACCTATGGCCAACGCGTTGTGCAATTCGGCGCGTTCCTGCGCTTCTAGAATCTAAGGGTCTTGACGCCGGGAATGCACAACTGCTGATCCCGGCGGTCTAAACTCCGAAACATGAACTCAGCGGGCACCTTCGGGTGCCCGCTTTTTTGCGTTATCAGATCGTCATCCCGGCTTGTCGCGATCATCTCTCGGACGACAACCTGACGGATCCCTTTTTCGTCACCGCCGTTAGATATTGTCCCTTCCTGCTGGCTCATGATAATACTTGCTATCGTGAAGGAGCACAAAAGACTCGGGCGAGTTCTGCCGTGTGCGCTGGTGATGTTGACCCTGGCCGTTCCGGTTCGCGCGCAGGAGCAGGCCCTGGCTGAGAAAGCACACCATGCCAAGGAGTTGATCGCGGCGGGGCGGCCCGCGGAGGCCATCTCGATTTATCGCGAACTCGTCCGCGCCATGCCCGGCAACCCCGGCTTAATCATGAACCTGGGGTTAGCTTTGGACATGTCTGGGGACAAACGAGCGGCGATCCGTCAGTATCAGGCCGTTCTGAAGCTCGACCCCGAATCTTTCCCTGCCCTGTTGTTGTTGGGAACTGCCTATCTCGACGTAGGCCAACCGTCTCTTGCGACCGCACCACTCGAAAAAGCTGTGAAGCTCCAGCCGGCGAATTTTGACGCGCAGGTAAATCTGGCGGAAGCGGACATGGCCATGGAACACTTCGCAGCGGCCGCGTCACGGTTCGAGAAACTATCTCAACAGGACCCATCAAGTCCCAAAGTGTGGTACGGGCTGGGAACCTGTTACGACGCGTTGGCGCAAACAAGCTTTGATGAACTCGCCGAGGTGGCGCCCGGCTCCGCCTATTGGCTTTACCTGGTCGCCGAATCGCGCCTGACAACCAAACAAACCTATAGCGCTTTCTATTTCTACAAGCAGGCCCTGGCGAAACCACCCTCGCTGCGCGGAGTTCATGCGGCTCTCGCGGAAATCTACCGGGCAACGGATCATGCGGACTGGGCGGCGGTCGAGGAAGCAAAGGAAAAGGAACTGCCGCCACCTGATTGTGCGACCGAGAAACTCGAATGTGAGTACATGGCGAAGAACTATCTGGCCATCACGAGCGATGCCGGCAAGGATGCCGCGGCGCTTTACTGGAAAACGCGCGCGTACAACCAACTGGCGCTGGGCGCGTATGGCCAGTTGGGCAGGCTGCCACCCTCCGTGGAAGCACACGAACTGCGGGCCAAGATTGAGTCCAAGCGCCGCCAATACGCGCAGGCCGCCAAGGAGTGGCGCGCGGCCCTCGATCTGGCACCCGCTAACCCTTACGTCAAGCGGGAACTGGCAATGGCGCTCGCCCAGTCAGGAAGTCTCGACGAGGCCCAGGCGCTCTTTCAGGAACTTCTCGCGCGTGATCCCGGTTCAGCATCGCTGAACTATTTCCTCGGTGACGTCCTGCGGAACGCGCAAAAACCGCGAGAGGCCATTCCCTATTTGCTGAAAGCCAGAGCTGCTGACCCGAACTTCCTTGCCGTCCGAAAGTCTCTGGGACTCGCCTACATGCAAACCGGCGAAACTGAGAAAGCGATTCCAGAGCTCAAGGCCGCCTTGCCGCTCGATGAAGACGGCAGCGTGCATTATCAGTTGGGCCGCGCCTACCAAGTCCACGGCGACCGAGAACTGGCGCGCGAGATGTTGAAGGCATACCAGGAAATGCAAAGCAAGAATCAGGAAGGCAACAAGGCCGTAGAGAAGGAAGTTGCGATCACGCCGCCATAGATCAGACGTAGCGCAGGGCTCGCTTTCCAGCCCTGCGGTTCTTCAAAATGCTCGATCTCCTGCCGCACTGCAAAAAGGCCAGGTGCCCTGGAAAAGCCGCAGGGCTGGAAAGCGAGCCCTGCGCTACTTGACTGATTCCTTGACTTCCAGCCGCTGGTCAGCCGCTACATCACGCAGCACCTGCACAATTCCGCTCGGCCAACGAATTTCAATCTCCGGGATCTTGTTGACCTTGCCGAGCCCAAAGTGGACACCGTAGTGACTGGAAGAGGCGTAGGCGACGGCGGTGGTCATGTGGTTCACCTGGTTGCCGATGCGCACGCGCGCGCCGATGCCATCGCGGTTGCTCTTGGTTCCGACGAGTTTGAGAATGATCCAGTGGTTGTCGTCGGGACTCGTATTCTGCCAAAGCTCGACCGGGTCCTGGAGTGAGGACACCACCATGTCCATCTTGCCGTCGTTGTTGAAGTCGGCAAACGCCAGGCCGCGGTGCGCGCGCGGGACCTGAAAGTCGCTCCCCACTTCCGTCGTCACGTCCCAGAAGGTGCCGTCACCAAGGTTCGCGAAGATACTGTTCGGCTGGCGGTAGTGGTAGGCCGAGAACTCCTCAACATTGTCGTCAGCGTGCGAGTTCGTACTTACCAGATCTTTCCATCCGTCATTATTAAGGTCGATGATCCCTGCGCTCCAGCCTCCGCGCGATGCTGAGAGCACTGAAAGGCGGCTAGAGTAAGAGGCATCTTCGAACATGCCGCCGCCCATGTTGTGGAACAGTGGAAACGTCTCGTTGTTGAGATCAGTGACGAAGATGTCGGGCAGGCCATCGTTGTCATAATCGCGGAAGTCGGCCCCCATGCTCGATACGGGTTGCCCCGCGTTCATCAGCGCAACGCCGGCTTGCAGCCCCACTTCCTCGAAAGTCCCATCGCCGCGATTGTGAAACAGGAAGTTCGCCTGGTTGTCGTTGGTCACGAAGACGTCCATGAAGCCGTCGTCATCATAGTCCGCAAAGGCAATGCCCATGCCGCGCCCTTGGGATTTGCCGATTCCGGACTTCTCTGTGACGTCCTCGAAGGTGCCGTCCCCTCGATTACGATAAAGCGTGTTGGTGAGGCCCTCGAAGTACATTGGATGGCAATACACACGTAAGTTGCGGGAAGGATCACCGCAGAAACGGTTGACGTCAATCGACCAATGCGCGTAGTTCACCACAAAAAGGTCCAGCAGGCCATCGTTGTTGTAATCGAACCAGCCGCCCGCCACGGCCCACTTGCCGCTCTTGATTCCCGCCTTTTCCGTGACGTCCTCAAAACGGCCGTTCCCCAGGTTGTGGTAGAGAATATTCCGGTTCACGCCGGCCACGAACAGATCCACGTGGCCGTCGTTGTCGTAATCGCCGGCAGCAGCGCCCATGGAGTATCCTTCGCCCGCGACGCCCGCTTCTTCGGTGACATCCTTGAAACGCATGCCGCCTTCGTTTCGATAGAGACGGTTCCAGTATTTCGGTGATTCCTTCTGGAGCGAGGGGAGCGCGGCGCCGTTGGCAAAGAAGATGTCAGTAAGGCCGTCGCCGTTATAGTCAAACGCCGCCACGCCGCCCGTCATGGTCTCAATGAGGTGCTTAAGGGGAGTGGGACTGTTCTCAACCTGGAAATTCAGTCCCGCAGCACTCGCCACATTGCGAAAGCGGATAGGAGCGAGGGCCGCGGCTTTCTTCGCCCCCGGAATCTGGCGAGCGGCCTGCGCGAAGAGACCCGCACCTCCACTCAAAGCAGGCAGTCCCAGGAGCAACCGACGAAGCATGGCGCGGCGGCTTGTGCTCATTCGAGTCTATTCATACGGTACGAGCCCCACCGATGTCAAATCCCCAAGAACCATTGCACTTGTCAGCGCAACCTCCCCCCCAACGATGTCTGTCGGTTTGCCGTCCTGCATCGCCACAACACCCCCGCCACCGCGAGCGAGAGCCCCGCGTCACCAGAACCGGTATCATACGATTTTTCCGACAAAATTCTGGACGAAACTTATAGACATCCGAGGCCTCATTGTTGTGCACTAGGTGGCCGTAGAGGTTTGTCTTGCCGCCAGCGCGTGATCGTGCGAGCCTACGGGCCACGTGAGGGGAGCGAGACTTCGGGACCGCTTATACGAAGAAGAAGCGTGCTCCTACGGCGACAAGGCGTAGCCACAATCGCGTGGTAGAAAGCTCGAGGCGTTCGAGAAGGACACGGGTGGACTCCCGTTGTGGAGTTAGGAGTTCAGTTGGGCGTTGCATCTGCCAACCTGGATGCTAATGCGGTCCCGCGCCTGCGGCGAGTGCTCTCGCTCTGGGACCTGGTTCTTTACGGCGTCGTCGCGGTAACGCCAAGCGCTCCCGTGACCGTTTTTGGCTTGGTCTCGGTGCGGGCTCGCGGGCATACGGTAGACACCATACTCCTCGCCATGATCGCGATGTCCCTCACCGCCATCAGTTACGGGCGCATGGCGTCTCTTTACCCTACAGCGGGCTCCGCGTACACGTACGTCGGCAGGGGACTTCATCCGCACCTGGGGTTCCTGGCCGGGTGGGCGATGCTGCTCGACTATCTCATCATCCCGCTCTTCTGTGTTGTGTACGGGTCCCTCATCGTGCAGCGTATGCTTCCCGGAGTCCCGTACGTGGTTATCTCAGCGAGTTTCGCCTGTGGAATCACCTACCTCAACGTGCGTGGCATCCGGGCAACGGCGAGGACAAACCAGGTTTTGATGGCGTTCATGGGACTGGTGCTCGTGGCTTTCATCGCGTTCGCCATTCGCTACTTGTTGTATCACGCGGGTTGGGGAGGTCTCTTCTCCACCGCGCCGTTCTATGACCCCCGTGAGTTCGACGCGCGCGCGGTATTGCACGCTACATCGTTCGCCGCGCTGGCCTATATTGGTTTTGACTCGGTCACGACTCTGGCGGAGGATGTTCACAACCCCAAACGGAACGTCCTGGTGGCGACCGTAGCGGTCTGTCTCTTTACCGGAACCTTCGGAGGTGCACTCACGTATCTGGCCCAACGTGTTTGGCCGGATTTCCGAACCTTCCCCGACATCGCCACCGCCTTCATGGATGCCACCCGCAAGGTCGGGGGCTCTGGGTTGTTTGAAGCAATGGTGCTGCTTTTGATCGTAGCCAATCTGGGGTCAGGGCTCACCGGACAGGTGGGCGCGGCGCGACTGCTCTTCGGCATGGGCCGGGACAACGTCCTGCCCAAACGGTTCTTCGCCTATCTCGATCCCAAAAGGAACACGCCCACGTTCAACATCCTCGTGATCGGCGCTTTGACATTTGCGGGTTCACTCGGGAAACGCTATGACTTGATTGGCGAGCTGCTGAACTTCGGAGCCTTCCTGGGCTTTATGGGCGTGAACGCCGCGGCTATACGCCAATTCTACATCCTGCCGCAGAGCGGGCGGACGCGGAGCTTCTTGCACGATCTCCTTCTGCCCTTTCTGGGGTTTGCTTTCTGCCTGGTGATTTGGCTGGGTCTGGGCAGCCTCGCGAAGATTGTCGGTTGTATATGGTTCGCCGGGGGCCTTGCTTACGCCGCAGTCCGCACGCGTGGCTTTCGTTTGGAACCCGTGATGATCGATTTCAGAGAATCTTGATATAAATTCTCTTTGCGCCGGACTAGGCTTTGGCGCGCAATTCCGCAAACAGCGGGGAGCGAGACACTATGACAATGAAGAAATTCATCAATCAACCGGAGAATATTGTCCACGAGCTGTTAGAAGGCTACGTTGCAGCCTACCCCCAAAAGGTGCGGCTTGCCGGCGACTATCTGGTGGCGCGGGCAATACCGAAGGCCATGGGTAAGGTCGGAGTCGTCACGCTGGGAGGGAGCGGCCACGAGCCGGGGCTAAGCGGCTTCGTCGGACAGGGCATGTTGGACGTGAGCGTGCCCGGGGAAATCTTCGCGGCACCCGGCGCTCCGCGTTGCCTGCAAGCACTGAAACTCGCAGATCGGGGTGCGGGGGTTCTCTTCGTGGTCCTGAACCACGCGGGGGACGTGCTGGCCGCGAATCTCACCCTGGAGATGGCGTCGCGGCAGGGATTGAACGTCAAGGAAATCCTGACGCACGAGGACATCTCCTCGGGGCCGCGCGAGAAGCCGGAGGAACGCCGGGGGCTGGTGGGATTCCTGCCGGTTTACAAGATTGCGGGTGCGGCTGCCGAAGAAGGCCAGTCGCTGGCGGAGGTCTTCGCGGTCGCCGATCGTCTGGAGCGCAATATGCGCACCCTCGCGGTGGCCGTGAAAACCGCCACGCATCCATCCACCGGCCAGGCCATCTTTACCCTGGGCGACGACGAGATGGAAATCGGCATGGGACAGCACGGCGAGGCCGGAACCGGCCGCATGAAGCTGAAAACCGCCGACGAGACGGCGGAGATTATGATCTCCGCACTCCTGGCAGACCTGGACGCGAAGGAAGGCGAGGACCTCCTCGTCATCCTGAACGGAGCGGGCGCCACGACCCTGATGGAGCTCTTCATCGTCTTCCGGCGCGTCAGCCAGATTCTCAAGAGTCGGAAGATTCGAATCGCGCGGAGCCTGGTTGGAGAGTTCATCACCACGCAGGAACAGGCAGGCTTCCAGATGTTCATTGCCAGGATGGACCCGGAACTCCTGCGTCTCTGGGACGCGCCGTGCGACACTCCCTACATGGTCGTGCGCTGATGACATCCGCGGTTGGAATATGCGAATGGGCGGCGATGCTGACTGGCGCCGTTGCTGAAGTCAAAGCGGGCCACGCGCGGCTGTCTGAGCTCGACTCGATCTGTGGCGACGGCGACCACGGCACGACGATGCTGCGGGCGGCGAACCTGTTGGAGAAATGCGTGGCGCAAAGCTCCGGCAAGAGTATGCAGGCCTTCCTAACCGATGTCGCTTGGACCCTGATGGGACTGGACGGCGGCGCCACGGGCCCCTTGCTGGGTAGCTTCTTTCTCGGGATTTCAGAAAGCGTGGGCACGCGGAACGAACTGGATGCCCGGTCACTGGCCGAGGTCTTTGAGGTGGGGTTGGCGGCCCTCGGGCGGCAGAGTAAGGCGCGCGTGGGAGACAAGAGCATGCTGGACGCACTGGCGCCGGCAATTGTGGCCCTTCATCAGTCTGCGGACCAAGGCCAGTCAATCCTGGACGCCCTCCGGGCTGCGGCGGTGGCCGCCGAGGAGGGTGCCGCAAGCACGAAAAAGCTGGTGGCACGAATTGGTCGTGCTAAATATCTAGGAGAGAGAACCCTGGGAGCGCAGGACCCCGGAGCAACTTCGGTGTCGCTGCTTTTCAAAGGCTTCCACGAGGGGATCGAAAAGCTCGATTCATCAAAGGAGACAACAACATGTTGAAGAAAGCGGACAAGGAAATCGTTTGTGTGGCGGAGTTCAAAGCCAAGGCGGGCAAAGAGCAGGAATTGCTCGAGGCTCTGCACGCCCTCATTCCTGCCACGTGTCGTGAGAAGGGCTGTATCCGTTACGAACTGAACCAAGGGATCGAGGACCCACGCGCCATCACGTTCATCGAGAAGTACACGAGCAAGGAGGCGTTCGATTCTCATTGCGCCACACCGTACATCAAGGAGTTCTTTGACACCTATCCGCCCAAGCTCGCGGATTCCGTGGTGGTGACGCTTTATAAGGAGATCCTGCCGTAGGCGGGCGCGGCAAACCTTGGGGTAGCACGTATCGGCTGTTTCGCTGTCGTCCTGAGTGCTTCATCGGCCTCCAGCCCACGGAACGATATGAAGACCCTACTCGTCGTCGCCCCCGCGCAGGCGGGGGTCCAGTTTCGAGCAACGGGGTTCCCGCCTGCGCGGGAACAACGGGGAAGGCGTGTTTTTCAAGAGAGCGCCCCCACGGGTCTGCGATTTACTGAAGCTAACGAGAGTTGGTTGTTCACAACGTTGTGAGGGCGCACGGCCGTGCGCCCCTACAACTAGGATTGACAGAGGGAAGACCCTCTCATAAGGAAGCTCTATGATCGGAACAGATTTCCGCAAACTGGACACGCCCGCGTTGCTCGTGGACCTGGACGCCATGGAGAGGAATTTAGCCACGATGGCGGGATTCTTCCGCAACCAGCAGGCAAAGCTGCGTCCTCATTTCAAGAACCATAGGGTGCTGGCGCTGGCGGACCGGCAAATGGCGGCGGGCGCCATCGGCCTTACCTGCGCGCGACTCTGGCAGGCGGAAGCCTTGGTGCGACACGGCATCAAGAGCGTCTTGATAGCGAACGAAATTGCCGGCGAAGCGATGATCCGCCGTTTCGTGGAGCTATCTCACGCGGCGCCGGTCATCGTCGCGGTGGACAATGCGCGCGTGGTGGACGACATGGCGCGCATCGCCGGTGACGCTCGCGGCCTGCTCAACGTGGTGGTGGATGTTAATTTGGGACTCAATCGCTGTGGCGTTGCACCTGGCGAACCCGCCTTGGAGTTGGCCCGGCGCGTCGTGAGCAGAGGTCTGAAGCTACGCGGCCTGATGGGATACGAAGGGCACTTGCAGCCGCTACCTCCGGGGACAGCCAAGGAGCGTTCCGTCACTGCCGCGATGGAAGCTCTCGCGGACTCTCGCAAGCGTCTTGAGGCCGCGGGCATCCCCGTGGAAATTGTGAGCTGCGGCGGGACGGGCGATTTCGCGATTGCCGGACCCTACCCGGGCGTCACGGAGATCCAAGCAGGCTCCTACCTGTTGATGGACGCGTGGTATGCGCCTGCGGCTCCGCAATTCGAACTCACGCTGACCGTCCTCGCGACCGTCCTGAGCAAGACGCCAGGGAATCGGCTGGTTGTGGACGCAGGAGTGAAGGCCATCAGCGGCGAGCGCGGTTTGCCCTCCGTCAAGGGCCGGCCGGATTTGCGCGTCAAGGCTCTACATGCTGAACACGCTCCGATCGAGATCCTGGGGGGCGATACGCCCGCCGAAGTCGGCGAGACCCTCGAACTGCTGGTGCATTACCACGATGGGACCGTCAACTTGCATCGCCGCATGTTCGGCATCCGGAAGGGTGTGGTGGAAGAGGTCTTCACCATCGAGCATCGGCCTTAGGCAAGAAATAGAAGGCAAGGCGGGCCTCCGGCGGAGACGCTGCCTTGCGAAGTTTGCAGATCTGAGGAGAACATATGCGCTTAAAAAACCAAGTGGCAATTATCACCGGCGCGGGAGCCGGAATTGGAAAGGCGATAGCTCTCCGCTATGCGGCGGAAGGGGCCAAGGTGGTCATCGCCGAAATCAACGACCGAACCGGGCTCGAAACAGCCCAGGAAATCCAGGCTGCGCAAGGTGACGCCCTGTTCGTCCACACGGACGTAGCAGAGGAAAAAGACGTTCGGGCCATGGTGGAAGCCGCGCTCGCACGCCACGGGCGCATTGATATCCTCGTCAACAACGCCGGCGTGCTGATTTACGGCAAGGACACACGCCTCCACGAACTCAGCACCGAGGTGTGGGATCGCACCCTGGCCGTCAATCTCCGCGGCCACTGGCTCTGCTCCAAGTACGTGATCCCCGGCATGATGAAGCAGGGGCGCGGATGCATCATCAACTTCGCCTCGCCCACGGGCCTGCGCGGATATGACAACCTGACGGCCTACAGCGCCAGCAAGGGAGGCATCACCGGTCTCACCCGCGCCATGGTCGCCGATTACTCTCGCTATCATATCCGCGTGAATGCCATTATCCCCGGGACTATTGACACGCCGATGAACGCAGTGGAATTGTCGGACGAGAAGATGCGGCAGAAGCTGATTGCCATGGCGCCCTGCGGCCGGCTGGGGACGGGAGACGACGTCGCGGGTCTGGCGGTCTTCCTCGCCTCGGACGACGCCGATTACTGCGTGGGGGGATTCTACACGGCGGACGGCGGCTTGATGACTATCTGACACGCTCGGCTCCAGGCATGGCGGAATACGCGCCCCTCTCGGCGCGATTCCGCCCCCGGGCATGTTGCAAGCCCGGCCGCTCGGGCGCAAGACTCAGCATGGGCATATGCCCCACACCGCTTCCCTTCCCCAGTCGGCGCCGATAAGCAAGCGGCGTGACCCCCACCAACTTCCGAAATACCATTCCGAAATAGCTCTGGTTACAGAACGCCACTTCCTGGCTGATGCTGGCCAGAGGCTTGTCGGTCGTGGTCAGGAGGACCTGCGCCTTGGCGATGCGGAAGTGGTTCACATAGGAGAGGAACGATTGCCCGGTCGCCCGCTTGAAGAAGTACATGAAGTGCGAACTACTCATGGCGCAAAGCCGCGCCGCGTCTTCCACCAGGATCGCCGAATCGTAGTTATTCTCCAGGTGATCGAACAACGGCCGCAACCTCTCCAGGTCGGCGCGCTTGCGGTCAAGGTGCTCGCGCGTGCCCAAGTAGGCGGAATAGTGGTTTAACAGCAGGACCAGGATCATCTTGAGATAGGTTTTGACGGTCAGCCGCGCGCGTCCCGTGGTGGCAGGCAGTTGATCGTGGATGCGGCGCATCAGGGCGGCAACCTCCGCGGGGAGGCCGCTCCCGGCGGGTATCACGTGGGGAAAGTCGGAACTCTGCGCGAGAAAGGGCATGAGGTATTCCATCTCCTCGCCTTTTCCGTCCGCCGCCCGGATCAACTCGGGCTCAAAAAACAACAGGGTCAGCCGCGACTCCAGGTTCGGCTCGTCAATGATGCGATGATAGAGGTCGCTGCCAACGACGACCAGGTCGCCCTCGCGTACCGAAAAGAGCCTCTCCTGGATTTGTACGTTGAACCTGCCGGCGGAAACACAAAAAAGCTCGAAGTAATGGTGCCGGTTCATGCGCACCGCATTGCGGCCGCCGAACGTGAAGAAGCGCACGTCAATGGGGAAAGAAGGATCGAAAGGATAGACATGCGTGCCCTCGGCATTAATCTGAGGTTCCACCACCTGGAACGCTTTTTCCCACGGCGCGGTGATTGCAGGCATGGCCTCCACCTCATTCGTACCAAATTCTGACAAGAGTATAATGACATCTGGTCGTGGGATCAATTGTCATCTTGCGCGTGGTGCGAGTGCCTTTTCGCACCGGAACCTCATTCCAGCGTCGCCCATTGACGCTGCCCGGGAGTAAGAAGCGCCCTGCTGCGAGAACGCGCGGGATTGCTAGTTCCGGTGTAGGGGAACGAGCTTTCACAGGTTAATGGAACGCCCGTCGTTTGCGGAAGATAGATGTAAGGGCTCACGGCCGAGCGCCCCTACGATGTTCACGACGGTGGAGCTACATTCCCGCGGAGTGCCCCCTGACGATCGCGGCGCGTTTTTCTCAGAACCAGTTTGGCGCGACCTCCCCAAGACCATCCAGCGAAAGACGAACACCCGCACCCATCCATCTCGAACCACTCTCGCATCGTAGTTTTGCAATAAATATTTGTGTAAACGTGATAGATGCTTTCCCACGCCCAAACTAACGTACACCCCGCGGGAAAGAAGCCTATAATCTGCCCACGTGATTTCACGTTCGAAGAGGAGGACAGCATGGAACGGCGAACTTTTCTGAGGAATTCCCTCGCTGGAGTTGCGGGAGCTACGCTCGGAGCCGCGAGATCCTGGGCCTCGTCCGCAGCAGCCCCGCGGTCCCTGGCGCCGGACGACAATGAGGTCCCCGGATGGGTCTCGTCACGCTGGCCCGCCTCGGGCCCGTTACGCGCCAACCCCGCCAATCCCCGCTACTTCACCGACGGCAGCGGGCGTGCCATTTTCCTGACGGGCTCTCACACCTGGGCTAATTTCCAGGATACTGGCCTGCCGCCCGTGCCGCGCTTCGACTATGCCGCCTACATCGACATGATGGTGAAGCACAACCACAACTTCATGCGCTTCTGGCACTGGCTTGCGGCGGCCTACGCTCCCTGGACAGATGAGAAGATCCTGTTTGAGCCGCTTCCCTACCTGCGCACCGGCCCCGGCACGGCGCTCGACGGGCAACCCAAGTTCGACCTCACGAAATTCAACCCCGAATACTTCGAGCGCATGCGCTCGCGCTTGATCTACGCTCGCGACCACGGCATTTACGGCGCGGTGCAACTGTTCCAGAGCTTCAGCGAAAAGAAGAAAGACGATCCTTGCGACCCCTGGCCCGCTCACCCCTACAACGTGCACAACAACATCAACAACTTCGACGGGCAAGAGGGCACGACGGGGATGGTAAGCCTCTATCGGCCCGAGGTGCGCGAGATGCAGGGTGCCTACCTCCGCCGCGTCATCGACACGGTGAACGACCTCGACAACATCCTCTATGAAGTCATGAACGAAGGCGGGAACAAAGATTGGGACTGGTGGGTGGTCGATTTTGTGCACGACCACGAAAGCAAGAAGGGGAAACGCCACCCCATCGGCCTGACCGGCTACAATTCCGAAGGGCTGAAATCCATGCTCGAAAGCCGCTGCGATTGGGTCTCGCCGGGCGGAGATGACGGCGAGTACTTTCTGAACGACCCGCCCGCCTGGGACGGCAAGAAGGTGGCAGTACTCGACACGGATCACCTGTGGGGCCACGGCGGAACTCCCTCGTGGGCCTGGAAGAGTTTTTGCCGCGGGTACAACACTCTGTTGATGGATTCCTGGGTGCCCATCCCGGGCCACCCTTGCGGAGAGATGAATTGGGCTTCCCGGCCCGGCTACCCGACGCGTGACCTGAATCGCGCCGACTCCTGGGTGTGGGAGCCTGTCCGCAAAGCCATCGGCAACACGCGCACGTATGCCAACAAAATGCATCTGGTGGACATGACGCCGCACGATGAACTCGCGGCCACCAAGTACTGCCTTGCGAACCCGGGGCATGAGTATCTGGTCTATCTCCCCGAGGGCTACCAGGTGAAAGTGGATCTCACGGGCGCAGCGCGCACGTTTGAGGTCGAGTGGACGCACCCCATCGAAGGAACCGTGACCGGCGGAGGAACCGTCAAGGGCGGGGAGAAGGTCGAATTCATGGTCCCCTTCCCCGGCCCCGCTGTCCTCTACCTGCGCGGCGTGTGAGACTCTCGTAGGGGCGCACGGCCGTGCGCCCTTACTCCCCTGCAAAGCGCAACGTTGCGTGAAGGACATAAACACATGCCAAGAACCCTAAGCACCTTCGCCGTCATCCTCCTTCTGGCAGTACAGAGTGCCTTCAGCCAAGCGATCCGCGTGGACGCGACCAACCCGCACTATTTCTCTTTCCACGGCAAGCCCACGCTGCTGATCACTTCCGCCGAGCACTATGGCGGAGTTCTCAACAAGGACTTTGACTACGTCACGTATTTTGACGCTCTGAAGGCTTACGGCCTGAACTACACGCGGATCTATCCGGGAGCCCTGTACGAGCCGGTGGGAAAGTTCATGCCGGGGAACACGCTGGCGCCCCGTCCGCGGAGCCTTGTCCTGCCTTGGGCGCGCAGCGACCAGCCCGGCTTCATGTTGGGCGGCAACAAGTTTGATCTCGACAAGTGGGACCCCGAGTACTTCGCGCGTCTCAAGGATTTCATCGCTCAGGCCGGCGCGCGCAATATCGTCGTGGAAGTGTGCCTATTCAATTCCGAGTATTCCGACACGTGGCCCATCAGCCCGCTGTTTACCGAGAACAACATCCAGGGGGCAAACAACTACGACTATCTCGACGCCCAGACCCTGAAGCACCCGGACCTTGTCGCCCGGCAGGACGACTACGTCCGCAAGATCGTCCGGGAAGTGAACGAGTTCGACAACGTGATTCTGGAAATCTGCGACGAGCCCGCGCTGTTTACGCCGCTTGCCGACGCGGCTCCGTGGGTCGCGCACTTTGTGGAGGTCATCCAGAGCACCGAGCGTCCCTTGCCCCAACAGCACTTGATCGGCCAGGAAGTGCAAGGTCCGCCGGGCGGTCCCATTGATCTCTCGGGCAATCCCGGGGTTTCCGTCGTCGTGACGCAGTACCTCTACAACTCAGGCGACCAGGAAATGGGCGGGCTAAAGGGCCTCGACTACGAGTACAAACACAACAAGCCCATCGAAGAGAACGAGACCGACTATTATCCCATCTGGTACCCGGGAGATAAGGTCGCGGATTCCCGCCTGGAAGCCTGGGAATTCATGGTGGGCGGCGGCGCCGGCTTCAACCAACTGAATGGGCTCTACACGGTCGCGAACCCCGCGGGCAAGACTCCCGACAACGCCCAGATGCTGCGCGCCCTCGAAAGCCTAAAGACCTTCCTTGAGGGCTTTGACTTCGTCAAGATGCACCTCGACAAGAAGTTGGTCGCGAGCGGCGTCCCCGCCGGCGCACATTGGCGGGCCATCAGCGAGGCCGGGAAGCAGTACGCCCTCTATCTCCACCATGGAAAAGGCGGACGCGGACAAGCCTATGAGGCTGTACCTGGAAAGTACACCGAGGCCCTGGTGCTCAACTTGCCTGCTGGCAATTACAGGGTCGATTGGATTGAGCCCGCCACAGGCGCGGTCATCCGTTCCGAACAGGTCCGCCACAAAGGCGGAACCCGGACGCTCGCCACACCAACCTACACGCTCGACATCGCACTGGCCATAAGGCGCCGCTGACAAACCAAGCACACTCGGCGGTCACCTCTGCGGCCGGCGAAAGCCTCACACAGAGTTCACTGAGACGCTCCGAGGGCTCCGTGTTTGGGCTTGAAGGCACAAAAGACACGGAGAGACCGCCTTGCTAGCGCAACCCACGGTGGCTGCACACTACGCCTGATGTCGAATCAGTATCACACCGTCTCCGTCTGTAGGGGCGCACGGCCTTGCGCCCTCACACCTGTGGCAACTCAACCTTCTCCGCGCCAGCGGCCAGCGCGGCCCGGCATCACACTGCCCGCGAATCCTCGTAGTTTTACAACAAAGAATTGTGGGAAATGCATAGACTTTTTGTTCTCCTGTTTTTTAGACTCCCCTCAACTGGTAAATAACGGAACCGGGCCGTATTCCGGACGCGGCAAGGGGTGTGCAGCCTAGCGGCACCTCACAAAGTGCACCTGTGGTACTGAGTTCTTTGGTGTCCCTTCCCCAGTCGTTGCCATCACGCTGTGGGCGAAGGGAATCCTGGCGGCGGGCACTATCGGCAGGTCTTGGAGTCAGAGTAGCTTTCGTAGACAGTTCTAGGAGGAAGCCCATGATGCGACTCGCATTGAGGCGCGGCAGGTTCGTCCTAGCCGTGTCATGTCTTGTCGTCCTGTTCTCGTCTGTCTTACGCGCCCAGCTCTATACCGGTACGGTAACAGGGGTGGTCTCGGACCCCTCCGGCGCCGTGGTTCCCGCCGCGCAACTGCAACTCGTGGACGAGCAAAAGGGATTCACGTTCACGGCCACGAGCGACACGGCCGGAGACTATCTCTTTCGCAGCGTGCCCCCCGGCAGCTACAAGCTTCTCGTTCAGGCGCAGGGGTTCAAAAGCGAAACGCGAAGCGGCATCAAGCTCGACGTCAACCAGAACGTCACCGTGAACTTCTCGCTGCAATTGGGAGCCGCCACGCAGTCGGTGGAGGTCACGGCGCAGGCCCCGCTGCTGCAGAGCCAGGATGCGGTCACGGGCCAAGTGGTCGACCGGAAATTTATCAATGACCTGCCGCTCCTGGGCCGAGCACTTTCCAACCTGGCCTTCCTGGCGCCGGGCGTCACGGAAGTGGACACCGCGTGCCCGGCCGGCATGACCGGTTCCGGCACCAGCGGCGGCAACTGCACCGCCAACAATTTCGTGTCGAGCGGCAGCCGCAACTCGACTTCGGATTTCCTGATCGACGGCGTTTCCACCTCCAACTTCGAGCAGCACGCGGACATCCTGATGCCCACGTACACGCCCTCGGTGGATGCCGTCGAGGAGTTCGCCGTCCAGGAATCGAACTTCAACGCGGAGTATGGCTTCACCGGCTCGACTATCATCAACATGGTCACGCGCTCTGGAACCAATCACTTCCACGGAACGGGGTACGATTACCTGCGCAACAAGGTTCTGGACGCTAACGACTTCTTCAGCAATATGGCGGGTCTGCCCGTCCCCCAACTGAAGCAGAATAACTTTGGCGGATCAGTGGGCGGCCCCATCAAGCGCGACAAGACGTTCTTCTTTTTCGACTACGACGGTACGCGCGCCCATTTCCTGGAGAGCTTCGCGGCAGGTGTAGCCAGCGCCAAAGAAAAGACGGGCGACTTCGGTGAGATCTGCACCACGCCCGGTCCCTTCGGTATGGGCGGGACTTTTGATGCCAGCGGCCGATGCTCCGTTGACGGCGGGCAGTTGTGGGACCCCTACACGGGCGTCTACAACTCCGACCAGGGTGGTCCCGTGCGCTCCGGGTTCATCCCATTCAATAACCTCGCCACCTACACGAGTCCCGGGAACCCCAATCTCAATAACACAGGCTATCAACTGGCGAATACCCAGGGGAATCTGATCGACCCCATCGCTTACAAGTACATCCAGTATTTCCCTGCTCCCAACGTGGGTACACCCGAAACCGCTGGCTATGACCCCTACACGAATTGGCGGAGTTCCTCCGCGGCAGGGGTCCGCAACGACCAGTTCGATACGAAGGTGGACCATCGTTTCAGCGACCGGGACCTATTCAGCGTCAAGTATTCCCACGACAAGAACTCCAACCCTCCCGTTAACTGTTACGGGAACGCGGCAGACGGTTGCTCGGTGGGCATCTATCAAGCCACCGCGCACCTGTTCGCCGTGAATCACACCCACACCTTCGGGCCGGGACTGCTGCTGAATGTCTCCTACGGAATAACGCGCGGCACCTATGGGCAGACCATCATTTCGGGGCAAGCCCCCTACAAGGGGATTTCCCCCTCGGCCACGCTGGGAATGCCCACTTACATGGACCTCTCCGGTCTCAAAGAACTTCCAGCGGTCATCCTCTCCGGGTACTCGATGGCGGCCTCGACGATTCCTACTCTCGGCGGCGTCAGCCTGGGAACCCAGCCCTGGTGCTGTGCGCGGGAGGGCGAAGAGACACACGACCTGCTGGGGACCCTCAGTCTGGTCAAGGGAAAGCACAGTTTGAAATTCGGTCCCGACGCTCGTCTACACCGTATGAACTACACGCTACCGGGCACGCCGGCCGGGTATTTCTCCTATGACTTCACCAGCACGTCCGAGTTCCCGTTCTCGGGTGGCGGAGACGCCATGGCCAGCTTCCTGACCGGCGTGGGCGGTCCGGGCGCTTGGGGGCAATACGAAATACCGAACTTCGTCAGCACCCAGAGCTTCCAGTACGCGGGATTCGCCCAGGACAACTGGAAGGTCAGCCCCAAGCTCACGCTGAACCTTGGTGTCCGCTATGAGATCAACACACCCCGCAGCGAACGCCACAACCGCATGAACGAACTCGACCCGAATATCGAGTCTCCCGTCACTGCACCCGGGATGGGAACGCTGCATGGCGGCGAGGTGTTCATGTCTTCGTCGCACCGCACGAACTACAACATTCCCTGGACCGACATCGGACCGCGTTTCGGGCTGGCCTATCAACTGGACAGCAAGACCGTGCTCCGGGGCGGTTACGGAATCTACTATTCGACGGGCAGCACGGGCGCCGCGGGTGTAGGTGCAGTCGGATACCAGGGTTATGACGAGACGACTCCCTGGATCACCACCTATCAGCGCGACGGGGCGACACCCTGGGGAAGGTTCAGCGACCCCTTCCCGATTACCGGGCCTAAGCTCCCGCCTGGTAGCAGCCTGGGCCTGATGAATGACGTGGGCTTCGGCGCCACCGGCCCGATCCCGGCGCTGGACTCGACAACCCCCTACGAGCAGACATGGAGCGTGAGCCTGCAACGCAATCTGCCCAGCAACATCCTTCTCGACGTCGCATACGTTGGCAAGAAGGGTACGCATCTGCTTTACGGGGGCGCCCAGAATCTGGATTACCTGAGCAGCCAGACCATCCAATCGACCTCGGCTGGAGATCTGCTTTCGTATGTTTCCAATCCCTTTGCGGGGGTTATCACCGACCCGAACAGCGGCCTTTCGAATTCCCTGGTGCAGGCCTATCAACTCAAGCTGCCCTATCCGCAATTCACCGGCTTCAACCGTGACCTGCCACCCGTGGCGAACTCGATTTACTCGGCGCTGCAAGTGCGTCTGGAAAAGCGATTCTCACATGGGCTCCAGTTCCTTGTGACCTACACCTGGTCAAAGTCCATCGACGACGCTTCCACCAGCCAGGGATGGCTGGGAGGGCTCGTGACCATGCAGGACCCGAACAGCCTGAAGCTGGAGCGGTCGCTTTCGAGCTTCGATATCCCCCACGTGCTCCAGTTCAGCTACACCTACGAACTGCCGGTGGGTAAGGGTAAGGCGCTCGCGAGCAAGGCAAATCCCGTGGTGAACGCCATCATCGGCGGTTGGCAAACTACCGGGATTTGGCGCTTTGCGGACGGCAGGCCCATCGCTCTGGGACTTCAGGGCGGGCAGAGCTTGCCGACGTACGGCGGGCAGAGGCCTGACTTGACCGGTGCACTCGCCTGCAACAACGGGGCTGATTTCCTGACCAACTACTTCGCGAACCCGGACGTTCTCTCTGTCCCTGAGCCGTTTGCTCTCGGCACAGCAGCACGCACGGAGGGGAGTTGCCGGCAGCCGGGGCAAGCCAATGCGAACCTATCGCTCTTCAAACAGTTCACGTTATCGAGGCTGCGTGAGGGCGCCAGGCTGGAATTCCGTCTTGAAACCTACAACGCGTTCAACCACCCCCAGTTCGGCGGGCCAAACGCCAGCTTCCAATCTGGCAATTTCGGCGTGATTACCAATCAGGCGAATTCCCCACGTCAGGCTCAAGCTGTCCTGAAGATATATTGGTGAAGCCTCTCCGGCTGGACCCCTGGAGCGTAGACACGCGCCGGGGGTCCGCTTTCTTCCCTGTGTCCTCCGTGCGCTCTGTGGTGGTATCGTCACACCTTGCGCCATGACCGGAATAGCGGCTAGTGCCCTCATCTCAGGCGTAGCGCCGGGCTTTAGAGGCCGCGGAAGAACGTTGGGGGATCGTCATTCTGAGGAGCCAGCAGGCGACGAAGAACCTGCGTTTGCTTGAAAATACGAAATGCAGATCCTTCGCCCCAAGAAAGCGGGGCTCTGGATGACAGCGTTCGCGGCATTTTTCCGCAGCCTGTTTAGCCCGGCATGTGCCGCTCCTTCACTGCGTTCAGGACAGGCTCTGAAGGGCGGCGCTACCTCCTTGGGGCACCACCAAAGGGCGATGACGATGCTTGCTGCCGTCATTCTTTCCTTTGCCTTCTGTCGAGCCGGCCAGGAGGCGGCAGGCCACGCGGAAAAGGGCCAGCAACTGATGCAAGCGGGAGATTTGCCCGCCGCAGAGCTTGAGCTTCGCCAGGCGGTGAAGCTCAACCCCAGGGATCCCACCATTCTCGCCGACCTTGGCGTCGTCCTGGGAATGGAACAGAAACTAGCCGATTCCAACCGCTTCTTCGAGGAAGCCCTTCAACTTGACCCCGCCAACGTCGCCGTACGCCGCAACCTGGCCAAGAACCAGTGGCGGCTGGGCGAGTTCGCCAGCGCTGAAGCGAATCTCCAAAAGGTCCTCAAAACGCACCCGGGCGACGGTGAAAGCACCTTGATCCTGGGCATGGTCGAGGAGAACCTGCATCATTTTGCTGCCGCGGCGCGCCTGCTAAGTTCTGCCCCCACGCTCACGCGGCAACACCCCGAGGCGGTCGCTGCGCTGGCACAGTCTTACTATCAACTCAAGAAGTCAGCTGGCGCCCGCGAGGCCCTGCGCGGCCTGCTCCAAGACCGCGCCGCGCCCGAAGCCGTTTATCTCGGAGGACAGACAGCGCTCGAAGGCGAGGATTTTGCGACGGCAGAGGAGCTGTTCGCCGCCGCTGAGCCGGGCTACCCCGATCGCGCGAAACTCGGGTACTTCCTCGCGCTCGCCCGTTATCGCGGCGGGAAGTTCCGGGATTGCCAGAACACGCTCACCGGCACCCTGGCCGCCGCGCCTGCGACCCGCGATCTCTACGCTCTGCTCGGATGGTGCTACGCACGGCAGAACCAGCTCCAGGATGCCACCGAGGCATTCGACCGGGCCGTCGCCCTCGATCCTGCCAATGAAACGACCTACCTCGACCTTGGCACGGTACTGCTCGATCACCAGAGAGACGAATTGGCTCTGGAATTAGGGAAAGAGACCGCCGCGAAGTTTCCGAATTCCCACCGAGCCTTGATGCTGCGGGCGACCGCAGAGGCGAACCTCGGCCATCTGACCGACTCGGTCCAATCCTTTAAGCGCGCCGTCGAATTGCGTCCCGAATCTCCCGAGGCAAACTACGACCTGGCCGTGGTCCAGTCGCTCGCCGGTTTCTCCGGGGAGGCACTAAGAACCTTGGAACTGGGAATCAAGAAATTCTCACGCGACGCGGCCCATTACCAGGAGTATGCTTCCCTCGAAGTCCAACGGGCAGAGGGTGGCGATGCGGCAGCAGAGACGCGGGCTTACGAGGCCCTGCACAAGGCTCTAGCTTTGGACAACCGGCTGGCCAAATCGCATGAATTGCTGGGAAGGCTGGAACTCAAGAACAACCGGGTCGCGGCGGCGGTGAAGGAACTCGAAACGGCAGCCAGGCTCGATCCTCGGGATGGAGCAACCCATCAGGCCCTGTCGCGTGCGTACGCACGCCTGGGAGCACGCGACAAATCCGCCAGCGAACTCGAGATTTACCAGCGATTATCCCAAGCAGAACTTCAAGCCGGCCACGGGCGCGCGCCTGTCGCGCTGCGGCGCTGGTGAGCCCCGGCGCCGGGATCAGTCGTGAACGCGATTGGGGAGAGCGACTGGAAAGAGGTTGCATACAGAGGGCACGGAGCCGATCAGCCTTAGGGTCACGGCGGCCTCGGGTCACAGAGTAGACAGAGGAAGTCTCGAAGATGTCTCCGTGTCCCCTGTGCCCAGACTCTGTTGTGTGAACCGTTGTGTTTCACCGGATCCGGAAAGCTCTTGACATATTTTACTATATGTGTTATGTATCTTGGTGTACTATTTTCGAGTCTGCGGCACGGAATTAGCTCCCGAGAAGGTCGAAACGCGAGGCTCGATCTCCAACGATGTTTATGATAACAAAGGGAGTTAGAGGTTTTCAGCGACGCTCACGAACGAAGCGCCAAAGTTAACAAGTTATTGAAAAATAAAGACTTGATAGTTTCTTCGGAAAATGGGGCACACAGTGAAAATGCAGGATAGTCCTACGATGTATATGAAAACAAACAACTTAAAAACGACATTTTGACAAGTCCAACGATGTTTATGAAAACAAACAACTTAACTTATCGCCATCCAACGATGTTATAGAAAATAAAGGTACTTAGCTAGTTTTTAGGCACTTGATCCGCACGTGCGAAGCGTGCGTTTCATCACAGTTTCTCGAAACCGCCTATGGACCGGACATCGCCCCTCTCCGTTGCCATTGTTGCTGCCTTCCTTGCCGTCTCGTTCTCCTTCCCCCAAGTTCCCGCTGATGTGTTCGACCGCGCTGCGGCGGCGTTCGGCCGACAGAACTACGCAGAGGCCGAGCAGGTCCTTCGGCCCGCGCTTGCCGCGCACCCGCGCGACGCTCGCGCCTGGGGTTTGATGGGCGCGATTCTCGACGCGGAGAAGCGCTTTGCCGAGGCGGAACCTTTCTACCAGCGGGCGCTCGCGATCACGCCGAACTCCGCCTCTCTGTACGGCAATCTTGGAAACCATTACCTCGAACAAGGCCAAACCGAAAAGGCACGCCAAGCCTACCTGCGCGTGGTGGCACTGGATCCGGCCAATCGCAACGCCAACTCGCAACTGGCGCAGATGTTGGTCGACCAGAAGAAAGGTGCAGAGGCGCTGCGCTATCTCGACCGTCTGCCCAAAGAAGATCAAGCCACCCCCGCCGTTCAGTTGCTTCGTGCGCGCGCCCTTCGGGAGACAGGTCAGGCCGCAAGCGCAGAGGCGGTACTGCAGGAGGTTCTGAAGCACGCTGGGCAAGACGTGCGCGTTGCCTATTCCGTGGGGATGCTCTTCGCCGAATGGAAGGACTATGTGCCGGCCGAGGAGGCCTTCGCAACGGCGCTCGCATCGGCTCCCGGGAACTTTGAGGTTCTTTACAACCAGGGGCTTGCTGCGCTGGCCGCACATGATACGAGCCGAGCGGCGGAAGCATTTCAGGCCGCGCTAGAGCAGCACCCCGGCGACGTGGACTGCCTGATCGGCTTGGCCCGGGTTAAGGATGAACTCCATCGCGACGATCAAGCGGCGGGGCTTCTTTTCCAGGCGCAACACACAGCACCGGAACGAGCTGACCTTCTCGAATTCCTCGGAAACGTTCTGGCGAAACTCGGTCTCTATCGCGACGCGGCTGCCGCCTACGATCAGTGTCTGAAGGCGCATCCGGAGAGCGACACCGCCCGGCGCGAATGCGGTTATGCCTTGGCGCGGGCCGCGAAACTGACGGAAGCCTTGGAGGACCTCAACTGGTACGTAGGAAAACACTCCCGCGATCCTATTGGCTGGTTTGAGCTGGCCGCGACTGAGTCACTTCAGCAAAAAGAGAAGGCCCTCGAACACTTCAATCGCGCCTTGGAACTTGACCCCAAGATGGCGCCGGCGCACCTCGCCCGCGGCATTCTGTTGCGCCAGGAAGGCAAGGTCTCGCAAGCCATCACCGATTTGAAGTTCGTGCTGGCACGCGAGCCGGATAATTTCCGCGCCTGGGAGGAACTGGGAGAAGCTTCGCTCGCAACGAGCCAAACCACCGAGGCGCTCACGGCTTTCGAGAGAGCGGCGCGCCTCGCTCCCGAGAACGCCGAGGTCCTTTGGCGCTATGGTCGCGCTTTGCAGCGCGCGGGCCAGAAGGCCGCAGCAGAAGAGGTGCTGGCCAAGGTCAAAGCGCTCGGCAAAACTTCCGGAGCGCTGGCGTCTCCGGAAGTCCTGAGCCTGGAATCCTCGGGCCAGCCGGCAAACCTCGCAACCCTGCAAGAACTAGCGCGCGCGAATCCCACCGATACGCGGCTGAAACTACAGGTCGGAGAAACGCTGCTGCGTGAAGGAAAGGTGGCGGACGCACTGAGCGTCTTTCAGGAGATCCGGAGTTCGGGCGGCCAAGCGGCGGCGGGCGATTGCGGCGAGGCGCTGCTCAATGCCGGACAATACAAAGCCGCGCGGGAGTTCCTGCAAGAAGCCGCCGAAGCAGAACCCTCGAATGCCCAGCGACGGTTGGACCTTGCACTCGCGACGTTCCACGACTCGGGCCCTGAGCCTGCCCTGGTGGAACTCGACCGGACCCCGGCCGCGGCCCGCGCGGGAGACTACTACCTGCTGCGCGCGCAGTTGCTGGATTCGCTGCACAGGCCCCAGGAAGCAGCGGAGGCGTTGAACCAGGGCATTCAGTCCTCGCCCACGCGGCCCGACCTTTACTTTCAGGCGGCGCTGTTCCTGATCAATCACGATCAGGTCCAACAGATGATCAACTTCCTCGAAAAGGCGGATATCGTCGTCCCCAATAACCCTCAGCTCTGGCTGACGCGGGCCATTGGTCTCGCCATCCTTCACCAGGACGATCCGGCAGCAGCTTTGTTAACCAAGATGGAAACCCTCTGGCCGGAGTGGTATCTGCCCTATCTTGTCCACGGGCTGGTTCTCTCTTACCGCGTGCGGCCCGCGGAAGCGAAGCCGCGTCTGGAAACCGCCGTGGCGCTGGGCGCCCGCCAGCCGACGGCTTATTACCATCTTGCCGCCGCGATTATCACCACAGACCCCGCCCAGGTTGCCGAGGCGCAGGCCGCCATCCGCGAGGCGCTCGCACTCAATCCCAAGGACCCTTACATCCAGTCATTGGCCGGCAAGATTGCCTATCTGAAAAAAGACTATCCGGCGGCGGTCGAGCACCTTCGCGCGGCCCTCGAAATCTGGCCGGATATGGTCGAGGCTCATGAGCGGCTCAGTACAACTTATCGCGCCATGGGCAAAATGGATAAGTTCCAGGAAGAGCGCAACGCCGTGGCGCGCATCAAGCAACAACACCCTGGCGTCGAAATTCCTCCCTTCCCCGCCGACGACCTGCTATTCAAGGTGAGTGAACCTGCTGCCCTCCGCTGAAACCATCTTGCTTTCAATACCAAGTTGCTTTCACGGATGTACTTTCGCAAGCGGAGGGGCGCTGATACGTTGGAACCTTTGGGTTCGTACCCCACAAACGGCACGGTGGGGGGCTTGTGCGCTCCGGCTGGCGAAGGCGCCGGCCGCGTCCCACGCGGCCCCGCAAACGGAGCGCGCGCATACGTGGGTGCGCCCCTACGTTCGGCTACCGGCGCCGTAGGGGCAGACCCATGTGTCTGCCCGACGCTCTCCCGTTCCGCGAGAGGGCACCCGACGAAGGAAAGCGGGCGAGGCGGCTTGCTGGTACCCAAGCGAATGCGATTTCGTAGGAGTGTTCTCGCAGACAGATTCCGCGTGATAGAGTACGGCCTGGAGGTGGAGACCCATGAAGCATTCCCGTGCGCGACGAGACCTCCTTGTAATTCCGGTACTTACCGTCCTGGTTCTTGTTCTTGATTCGGCCCTGAGCCGAGCGTCCGCCCGTCAAGCGCCGGCCGCACCAAGTGAACGCATCACCGGCGAGCTGCGCATCGGGGCGGAGTTTTTCCTGAGCCCAACCGAGACGCAGGAAAGTGTCCGGCGGCACTTCCGGCTGATGCACGAGAACGGGCTCACTCTCGCCCGCATCTTCGTCATCTGGGACGACGTCGAGCGCACGCCGGGCCATTGGGACTTCACGCGCTATGACTGGATTTACGACTCCGCGGCGGAGTCCGGCGTCAAGATCGTCGCCACTCTCTGCGCCGAAGACCCTCCCGGCTGGGTGGGCAAGACGCCCTTCTACCACCACCGCACGAACTTGAACGATCCCGACATACGCCGGCATGCGGCGACCTACATTGAGAAAGTGGTCAGCCGCTATCGGAACCACCCGGCGCAAGGGGCCTGGCTTCTCGCGAACGAGCCCGAGAAATACGACACCGAACCCGCCACGTTCGAAGCCTTCGGCAAGTGGCTCGAAGCAAAGTACGGAACCGTAGAGGAATTGAATAAGCACTGGTTCCGGCCTCTCGAGTCTTTTTCCGCGGTTCGCATCACACCGGATCAGTTATCCGAATACTGGAACGACTATCACGAGGTGGTGGATTGGCGGGAGTTCAATATCGATAATCTGGTCAGTGTCCTCGAGTGGATCAGGAACCAGATCCGCGTGCTCGATTCCAACCACCCGACGCACATCAACGTGACCGCTCCCACAGGCGGCGCGTACGGGCAAGACGTGTGGAAGGAGAAGCGCATCGTCGATATTCTCGGAGCCTCGATCCATCCCGCCTGGATCTTCCCACGCACCTCGCCCAGCACCGAATATGGCGAACGCTTCGCTTACCGTCTAGACTTGATCGGCACGCCGGCCGACGACCGACCCTGGTGGGTTACAGAACTTCAGAGCGGCCCGACCGTCTACACCGGCGGCTTTCCGCTCAATCCCACTCCGGCTGACATGACCCGCTGGCTCTGGGATGCTTTTGGAGCGGGCAGCCGCGGCGTCATTTTCTGGTTATGGCATCCGCGCGCCGGTGGAACGGAGGCGGGCGAATGGGGTCTCGTGAGCCTTGAGGGCCGGCCTTCGGTTCGGCTTCCCGCGGTTAAGGAAGTGGCCGAAGGGCTCCACCGCAACGCTTTTCTGGCCACGGCCCGGCCGCAGCCGCCCAAGGTCGCCGTCCTCTACAATCGCGAGTCTGCCATCATCCACAGTCTCGACGACCGCACCCAGAACCGCGGAGACGAAGTCGAAGAGTCGCTGATGGGGTGCTATCTCGCCCTCCACCGCGCCCACATCCCCATGCAGTTTGTGGACCTCGAACAACTGAAAAAGGGACTGGCGAAGGACGTGAAGGTGCTCTATGCTCCCTACTCCTATGCGCTGGATGACCAGGCGGTGACTGCGCTGCGCGACTTTGCGCGTCAGGGCGGCACACTCTGGGCCGACGGCTTGACTGCGTGGAAGAACGAACGCGGCGAGATCCGGCCGACCATTCCGGGCGGCTTGAGTGATGTGTTCGGCGTCGAAGCGTCTGACATCTACCCGGTGAAGGTGGACGAACCCTATTCGGTGACAGCGGGCAATGAAGCCGCCGGGGAACTCTGGAAACTGCCGTTGGAGTTGAAGGGCGCGCAAGTGGTGCAGAGCGACCGCGAAGGAAAGCCATTCGCAACGAGCCATCAGTTCGGCAAAGGGCAGGTGCTCTATTTCGAGTCGGCCCTGACTCTGGCATACTTCAAGCGGGCCAACCCTGTCGTTCAGAAGTGGATTGTCGGGCCCGCCGTCGAGGCGCAGTCGAACGCACCGGTGCAAATGAAGCGAGGCTTCGAAACAGTATGTTTTCGAGGGCTCACCTTCCCCTCTGGACTGGCGGCGGTTCTTTCCAATTGGGGGGCGTCAGGACCCGTTACGGTGGTCTTTCGCGGTCAATTCAGGGTTACCGATGTACTTTCCGGAAGGCCGGTCCAGGTAACGCTGGAACACGGGTCCACTGCGGCGACAGTGGATCTGCCGGCCGGGACGGTCAGCATTCTCAAGGCAACCGTACCCGGCGAATGACGTCGCACGGCGCCGGTTCGTAGTCCTGCATGGATGCCCTATGAGGCGGTGGTGCAAGTGCACCTGCACAATTCGTTGAGGAGGAACGCATGCGTTCTGTTTGTGGATTCCTACTTGCAACATTGCTTTGCACGGTCAGTCTTCAGGCCCAGACAACGCCCCAAGCTGTCGCGCCGGTGCTGGCCGCGCCCATTCAGCCCGTGGCCGTGACGGCGTATCAAGTGCAGCGTTACATGATGGCGCGGATTCCCAGGCGGCCCGTCGCCGAAAACTCCGAACAGTGGACCAGCTACGAGAACAAGTTGCGCGAGCACTTCCTGAATGACATCGCTTTCCACGGCTGGCCGCGCGCCTGGGTGGATTCGCCGCCGCATTTCGAAGAAGTCGGCACCGTGCAGAACGGGAAGGGATACCACTGGCGCAAGCTGCGCTACGAGGTGGTCCCCGGTTACTGGTCGACGGCAATCCTCTACGAACCGGAGAAGCTCGAAGGAAAGGTGCCGGCGATCCTCTATGTTCAGGGCCACGAGCATTCGGGCAAGGTCGTAGAATACGCGCAAAAGGCCTGCATCAACTTCGCGCGGCGCGGGATCGTCGTGCTCGACCCGGAGTGGATCGGCATGGGCGAGCTTTTCGAGAAGCTCAATGCGCATGATTACGGCTCTGCCCTCGACCTGGTGGGGGCAAACGCTCTCGGCTTGTTCTACCTCGCCATGCGCAGAGGGCTCGACTACCTCACGCAGCTTCCCCAGGTGGATGCGGCGCGGCTCGGAGTCACCGGTCTTTCCGGCGGCGGCTGGCAAACGATTGTGCTAAGCGCGCTCGACCCGCGGGTGGCCGTCATGGTGGAAGTCGCCGGCTTCGGCTCGTTCGAGTCGAACCTCACCCACCCCGCCGATACTGACGACATTGAGGAAACGCCCACGGATTTTCTGGACGGCGCGGATTACGCCGACCTTGTCGCCATGCGCGCGCCTCGCCCCACGCTGCTGATCCACAACGCCGAGGACGATTGCTGTTTTCGTGCCATGCTGGTGAAACCCTACATCTTTGAGGAGAACAAACCCTTCTTCCAAATCTACGGGGCGGAGCCGGACTTGGCGTATTACGAGAATCGTGTTCCTGGCACTCACAACTACCAGCTCGATAACCGCCTGCAGGCCTACCGCTTCTTCACCGAGCATTTCCACTTGCCGGTTGCGACAACGGAAATCCCCGCCGAGGCCGATTTGAAATCCGTGAGCGAGCTAAACGCGGGCCTGCCTGCGAATAACCTGACTACCCTTGGCCTCGCGAAGAAGTTTGCGGCGGAGATTGTCCGTTCGCCGATCCCCGCCGAGTCCGCAGCAAGAGACGCCTGGGCTCGCGACCGGCGCACCGCGCTCGGGACTCTCATCCGTTACAAGCCCGTTTCCGTGGCCAACGCCTGGCGCATGTGGAACACCAAGAAACAAGATTTGGAGACACTCTCTTACCGATTCGATTTCTCGAACGACCTCAGCGCCACGGGAGTTTGGTTAAAGAGCATCGCGGCGCCCGCCGGCGCGCCGGCCACGATCGTCCTTAACGACAAGGGGCGCAAGGCCGCGAGCGAGACGGTCGCTGCTCTGGTCAACCACCACGCCCAGGTGCTCGCTTTGGATCTCGTCTTCAACGGCGAGACTGTTCCGCAGAGCCCCGACCCCACGGACTACGAAATGCTGATCGCCAGCATGGGTGATCGTCCGCTGGGCCTCGAAGTTGCGCAATTGGTCGGCGCGGCAAAGTGGCTGAAAGAAGTCTCCGGACAGACTGCGGTGCGCCTGGAAGCCACGGGCATTCGAAGCCAAGTCGTAGCACTCGCGGCGGCGGCGCTGGAACCCGCGTTGTTTTCAGAAGTCGCCACCTCGGGCGGAATGCGCAGCCTGCAATATCTTCTCGATGCGCCGGTACCGCAGCGCTCAGCGCCCGAACTCTTCTGCCTGGATCTTTACAAGGAGTTCGACCTCGACCAGTTCCTGGTGATGTCGGCCCCTGCCAAAATCAGCCAAAGAGATTTGCGCTGAAAGAAAGCTCGGAGAAAAGGCTGATCATCAGGGAGTGCCTTCGGCCCGGAGCGTTACGATTTGGTGGGGCCGCACGTCAAAGGTGACACTGCCGTCCTGCGGCGCGAGTTGCTGCTGCGGCACTTCCACCGCATTGCACAGCCATGCCGAGCTAACCCGCAGCAGTGGCGACGAAATCCGAACTTGGCCCGGTTGTCCTCCGAACTCGACGAGCCGCAGAACCAGCCCCTTGCCGTCTTCCGCCTGCTTCCAGGTGGTCAGCATGACATTCGGGTTGCTGATTTGGAGAAAGGTCCCTTCGGAAGGGTCAAGTGGCCTCGGCAGTTCGATGGCCTGGTCTTGAGGAAGTATCTGGTCCACCTCGAGCGGCGTGATCGCCTCCCAGCCAAGGCGGCTCAAGGCCGACTCATCGAGGCTGGCCGCGCTCGTCACGACATAGCGGAAGGTGAAGTGACCGCCCTGCCCTCCCCGGTAATTCGTGTGCCAGTAGTTGTTCATGAGATACGAGAAAATCGTTCCCTTGCGCTCGCCAAATTCCTTGGGCCAGGCGCCCCGCACGATATCGCCAAGCGTGACGAGAGGCGCGTCGAGGGGCAGGACCGCCGCCGCAACGCCGCTCTCACTTACAGCCGCCCAGTGCTGAACCGTAAACCACTCCAGTCCCGCGCCTGGATACATATTCCTGGCAGGGTCCACGACGCCATTCTGGATTTCGTAGTGGAACTCGGGCCGCTGCACGGAGAATGGAAATGCGAAGTAAGTTCCTTCGCGCGTGAAGACTTCCTGTTTATCAACCTCGCACGTTAATTCGATCTTCTTGGCATTGGCGGGAAGCAGAATCGTCGTTTCCACCCGCGGCGTGTTCACTGCGGAACTCTCCAAGCGCGCCTCGGTGCCGAAAGGCGTTTGCTTAACCCACAGCAACTTGCCTTCGGAGGCCGGATGCGGCGTCATCTCCGGCGCGGGGTAAACAGCCGAGTATTCCACCAGCCGGTTCGGGAGCTGATCGGCGCCCGTCACGTAAACGTACTGGCCAAAACGGTAAGGACTCGAAGCATCCACTAACTCCCGCTTGAGTTGTTTATCGTAGATGCTGCGAATTGCTCCGCTCGCGGGATCAAGTTCCACACGGTAATACGGGCTTTCGAGCGCGGCGGCGCTGCCGCCTTCGGGCCCGGGGCCGGGCGCAGTAGCCACCTTGAGTACGTAAGCTTTGTAACCAAGCCCCGGAACGCCGGAAGCGAGGAACCGGACTCGACGGTAACCACCGCCCGAGAACAACACTTCGTAAGGAACAGATTGGCCCGTTCCGCGATCCGCAAGGTCGTATCCATCCGCCAGATCGACGTTGACCCAGCCCGCCCGCTTCCAGTTCAACGAATTGAAAACCAGGAAGGTGCCGTGCGGATCCTGAATGGAGTTGGCGATGGAGCCGAGGCTTCGTTCGATCACCCGGTTCACCAGTTGGCGCCCTTCCGTCGCGAAGGCATCCTTCACCGCAAGCTGCTTTACTGACTGGAAGGCGTGGGGAGTGCTCACACTCATATCGGCGGTCCAGGTGTGCTCATCCATAAGGATGAGATCCCGCCACATCTGGTCCAGCGTCTCACGGTCCGGGGCCAAACGGTGATCGATCAGCGTGCTGAGGGTTGCGAACTTTTCGGCCGATAGAGCGCGCACTTCGTTCTCGCGTCCCAGGGCCACGTAGTAAGCGTCAGAAGCGATGCCGTCTTCCCAATACGGGCCGCCGTCCCCCCGCACCGTGGGGATCTCCGAACCAAACTGCTTGCTGATGTGTTCCATGGCATCCGAAAAACCTGAGAACACCAGTTTGGGATAGGCGTAGGTGTGGTTCCATTCTTCGGCAAGCGCCGCCTGCTGCGGGTACAAGTCCGTGTTCTCGGGCTGCGTGCCAAAAAGGATAACCGCATCGGAGCGGTAATCCGGCCGGTCGTACATCTGCAGGAAGACCGGCAGGGAATCGTGTCCGGCAGCGATCTGCGGCGGCAGGCCGAACAGCGTGAGGACTTGATGATAGTGGCGCGAGTACCACATCAGAATCTTCGAGCCGTCGGGGCCCTCCCACCAGAAGGGCGACTTTTCATTCAAATGACCGTAGAGCAGCACCGGCGCGCGGTCGTTGTTGCTTGCGGCGATGAAGTACTTCAAGCCGGCCGCGGCCAGCACCGACGCATAAGACCACGAGTAAGACGGAACGTCCGCAATGTTCGCGTAGTCGACAGGGGTCTGGATAGCCTGATTGCGGAAATAGCCTGCGTAGAGAGAGCGAATGAGGGTCTCCGCCGTAGGGACGCCGGTCAGCAAGTTCGCGTATTGCGACGGCAGGAAGAGCTTCCGGTCCTTTACCATCGCAAGGAATGCGTTTCGCTCTTCCTTCGTGCGCGTGCGCACAAACTGCTCCACCACCCAGTCGCCGTCGAGGCTGAAGCGAAAGTCCGGATGCTGGTGGACAAACTCCATGGCTTCGTCAATCACGCGCGCATGAACTTCCGAAACCTTCGCCTGATAGTCCGTAAAGCCCACATCGAGATGTTCGTGCGGCACCACCAACAGATTCCACTTTTTGCCGGGCTGCAAGGCCACAGCGAATCGCTGGGTGTGCCCATTCAGGGAAAGCCTCAGCGTGCCGGAAGCCTGCGCACTGAACTCGGGGACAGAGAATTCCGTACGGAATTCGCCGAACTCACGGTCGGTGGGCAGGGCGCCGGTGAACGCTTGCCCGTTCAGCAACAACTCGACTTTGCTCTTCTTCGGGCGCTCGCCGTAGCTTGCAAAGACGTCGACCAGATTCTTCAGTTGCCCTGACTCCTGGCGGTAATAGATGGTGGAAGCAGCCCATGCTCGCGTCGCGGCCACATACGTGCCAGCGGGGTCATTGTCCAGTTCGAGAGCATCGTAGACCAAGCCCGAGTCTCCCGCCGGCGTGCCGCCCATCACGCCCTGATCGCCGGGTTCCGGTTCATCTACCGCGGCGAGCGTGAGGTGATTCAACCCGGCCCGCAAGAATCGCGCCGGGAACGTGACTTCGACCGTGTCGCTTGAGTATTCCGGAAAGAACGCCCCCTCCAAGTCACCCTGACGGAAGTCCAGCTTGGGCTGAGGGTAGAACCGGCCGGCGTGCCCGTTAATGGCTACGTCAAGAGCCGAGATGCGCGGGTGTTCAATGAGAATGGCAATCCGCAGGCGGTAGACACCTGCCGGTCGAGCGGGCAGATCAAACTGGATTTCCGCCGGATGAGGCCGGCGTCCCTCCGGACCGTTGGCTGAGCCCGGCTGGAAGGCATGCCAGTCCCTCTTCGAGTCGCTCTTGCCAACAACGTAAGCAGGCGCATTTATAGGGACCGGAACCGCCTGCTGGAACCCCACCGAAGATCCGTCGAATGCGCCAAGGGTCCAGACGGGCCGCCACGAATCCGCAGCCGTAACCTGCGAGGCGAACAGCGCCACAGCCATAACAAACCCGCAAACCGCACGCGTCACGAGCGATCCAGAAGGTTCCATGGCATCCTCATCGTTGTATCGGCGTTCAGATCCTGATTTGTTGGGCTTTCGCAGTTAAAGCCGGAACTGCCTCCCTTGGCAGTCTGATTTCCGAACAGCCTTCTCTTCGCGGGAATGACGGGGAACGGTAATTTTCGAGATCCCGCGGCGCAGGACCTCCGCATTCAGGTTTCGAAACAACCACACCGGCCCCTCGTCGGCCATCGCGCCGGGAAAATCGTAAGCAAACCGGCTAGGCTGCGGACTCCTTACAATCTGCGTCTTTCTACTTTGCACTCAGCGTGTCGTAAAGCGGCTGCACAGGATGGACTTCTCCCGCGTCGTCGGCCACGGTGACCGCCAGGATTCGGATCTTGTCGTTGTCCGGCAAGGTCAGTTTCGTCGCACCCCGCTGCAACTCCAGCGAATACGCGTACAGATAGCAATAGGAGTACGGCTCGTTGGCGCCTTGCGCGGAATGCAGGTGCGAAGCGAACCAGGCCACCGGCGCAGGCTTGATGAAACCCGGCGTTAACCCGGTGTACTCCATCTCCTCGTGCGTTTTGGGCCCGTGCGCCTGCACGTCCGCTCGAATGCGCCGTGCGTGCTCAGCCTCACGGCTATGGTCATTCGCCGCCGGCTCAGGTGGCACGGGGTTCTCGACCTGCTTCACCTTCCAGGTGCGGGTATCCCACTGCCCGATGTAACCCGCCCAGTCCTGAATCGTCAGTTCCTGGGCACGATCGCCTGCACGGAACGTGCCCGTTTGATCGCCGTCGGCCCCAGCCGCCAGCAGATACACCCGGTTGAACGTCCCCGCCGGCAAGTCGATGGTCTGCCCGTGGGCCACGACCGCGTTGGGATTCCCCGTCCAGGCAGGACCGAGATGAAAACGGACGCCATGGTAAGCGAGTTGCGGAGGTAACATTTCTGCAGGAAGCGTGCGCCCGGCGGAATCAAAACCGCTCTTGCCCGGCATTCCATCCTCGGTCGCCGCCGCCAGATCGTAGTCCAGCGCCACCGACTCAAACCCCGTAGCAGTCAATTTCGTAGACGCCGGGCTAAGCTTGACGGCAAAACTCCGGATCGCATAAGGCCGGAGCGACGTCACCAGGTTACCCTCGGTCACCATCGCCTGACCCACTGGCTCCTCTTGCCCGTTCACTTCCCGCGCAGACTCAAGCGGCGCGGCAAACGAAACATTCAATTCGGGAACCGCCTGCCCTTGCATCTCCACCATGCGGACAATGACTTCGCTGCTGTTTTCGGCCTTCTTTACGGCCATCACCTGGACGTGGTCGCTGTTGACGTGCAGGAGCGAGAAACTCTTGCCTAGCGCTCCCGCGTGTTTCCCCGCCGCAAACGCCAAGAGCGGGTCATGCAGCCGCTCAGCCTGCCAGTCCGTTCCGCTCTTCCGCCAATCGCCGGCGTGTGCGGCGAGACCATACACGAACTCATGGTGGCCCCAGTCCTGCGTCGTCTGGTCCGGGAATTCCTTGGCATCGCCTCCGCCAAGGCCAGGCGTGTAGAGCAGAGTTAGACGAACCGTGTGATCGTCAGGCTTGTCGGACCCGGTCTTGCTGCCGGAGAGCACGGTTACTCCGTACGCGCCACTCTTGTCCGTGAGGTCGAACCATTGGTGCGAGGCCACTTCAAACTTTTTCTCGTCGTTGCTACCGCGCTCGATCGTGCCTGCGCCCCAGTTGTAAGTCGCCTCAGGGTTCGCAGCCTTCAGAGGAAAGCTGGCCTTGAGATCAGCTTCCTTCGTCCTCCAGTCGATGGCATTGGCAATTTCCACGCGGTTCCCGGCGTCGCCCGCCGACAGCCGAATCGTCTGGACGAACTTCGAGCCCTCCGCCTCCCGAGTCACTTCCAGCGCGACCCGGACCGGGCCGCTCTCGACCACGCGAACTTTGGCCGGTCCGCCCACGTAAGCGCGCGGCGGTTTCTGCCGGTCTGCCCAGTCCATGTTCCAGGCAGGATAGTCATAGGGCCGGTCCGTCTGGAACGAGAGCCGGGCCGGCGCGGAAAGCAGTTCCCGCTTGAGTTCCTTGTCAAAGATGCTCGCCACATCGCCGTTCTTGTCGATGCGCAGCCGATAGCGAGCGCTCTCAAGCGAAGAATCCGTGACCTTCAGCTCGGAAGCCGCAGCCCCGGCCGTTGCGGACTGCACGTCATAGACCGCAAAGCCCACCGAGGGAGCCTTGGCCAGGAACAGCACCTTGGCGGTTCCCTGCCCCACTTCCACTAATTGCGCGGGTACGTCTTTCCCGTCGGGACCCACCACGCGAACCGCTTTCGGCGCGCCACCCGGGAATGAGAGTGCAGCTTCAACGACGTCCTCACGCTCAATGTTCAGAGGGTTGTAGACGACGACCGGCGTGCCTTCCGCTTCCGTATTGAGCCCGGAAGCCACCGCCTGCGTGGCGCTGGTCAGCACGTCGGCGAATTGATTCAAAGCCACCACGTCGTCGTTCCAGGCAAATTCATAGGCTTTGGGAGTAGCCGTGCCCGCCAGCGTGTCGTGGAAATGGCCGCCCATCACGAGCGTCCAAGCATCATTGAGACGCGCGAGCGGATAGGGGCGTCCACCCATCCAAGCAGCCGCCACGGAAGCTCGCTCCGCCGCGTCCGCCAGGATTTCGTTGTCACTATTCCATTGCTTGTGCATTGCCTGTGAAGTCAGCGAGCCCGCCGAATGGTTGGTAAGTTCCAAATCACCTTTGTAATGCAGCAGGCGCGCTGTGTCGCCGTTCTGGAGGATGTCGAGGAACATCTGGTCGGCATTCGAGGACACCACGTTGACGGGGCCATCACCGACCAGGACAGCCGGGCCGGTTGGCTGGGAGGAATTCTCCTCCTCGTCAGCACCCGGAGGCGGCGGCAGAACCGTACGGCTCTTCGTCACGATCGCTTCCAGCAACTTCACGGAAGACTCCCTCGGCGAGCCACCGATGTCGCCGGTGCCGTAATAGTGATAATCGGTGAAAAGACCGCTGGCTTTCCCGTCCCGTTCAATCCGCTTGGGCCAATCCACATAGTCTTCACCAACCGGAGCAGCGCTGCTCCTGCTCAGGTCATAGCGGATGCTGCCCGTGTAGTCGCCGGGGTTCAAACCCGCCAGCACGCTTGAGCCATCCAAACCTTCCCACACGCCGACGTTAAAGGGAGTGCCGCGGGGCGTCTGCTCGGGCGAATCAGGCCCGCCCACGGGGGCTGACGAACCCCAAGTCAGCTTCTGCGTCGAGAAACCCTTCACGCCCGCCGCCGCCAGAATGTTCGGCAGCGAAGCGGGAAAACCAAAGCAATCCGGTATCATGTATTCGGCGCTCGCCTTGCCAAACTCGCGGCGGAAGTATTCGTTGCCGTAAAGGACCTGGCGGATGATCGCCTCGGGTGACGGAGAGTTCACGTCGCCTTCTTCCATCGATGAACCGGCCGGGAACCAGCGGCCCGCTTCGACGTACTGCTTCATCCTGGCGTAGTCGGCCGGGAAATACTCCTTCATTAGGCGATAACGGTTGGCGCCACTGAAGTTGAAGATGTAGTGCGGGTACTTCTCAAACAGATCAAAGTTGAGCCGCATCGTTTTGGGCAGATACTCGCGGATCACCTGCGGAAACTCCCATCGCCATTGCGTGTCCAGGTGCGCGTAGCCCACAACGTAGAGCGTCGGTTGCTTCGCGAGATCGGGAACGGCATGGGCTCCAGGCTGGCCGGCCGCTGTCGGCTGTCCGCCCAGGGAGTTGGACTGCGCAACGGCGGTGCAGACCATGAGGAACAACCCTAGCAGCACGGCGAGCGTAACCCGCGCCATCCTCGTCATGATTCCGTCGTTTGCTCTGCCCCAGTTCCGAATAATGCGGTTCATTAATCCCTCTCAACTTGTGCCGATTCCGGCGCGATCTCTGCCCTGCCAGCCCTCCGTCCATCTGCCGGCAGGAAGTGGCGAACATTATACATCCAGGGGTTCCGGGATTCAGGGGAGGGATGTCTCCCCATGATCCGTCGGTAGAAGCACGCGAAGATCGTTGGGGGCGCCCAAGGACATGCCCCTGCGCCGCAACTCAGTTCGCCCGCCCCGTGTAGGGGCCCACGCCGTCCGCCCGGGGCAAGCGCCGCTTGCCCCTGCCTGCGAGGCAACGGCCTGTCCGCTATCGACGGATTAGGGGTCCCCGTAGTGTCCTAATTTGACCGTAGCGCCGCCCTTTAGGGCGGCATTTGCCGGGCTGAAGCCCGGCGCTACACGCCGGATTAGGGCACTACCAGGGTTCCCCGGGCTGAACGAAATCGGCGAAAAGTGTGGTAGTCTCGTAGCTAGCCGCTTGCGTGCATAGACGCCGCCAGCTCTCACGCGGAGGGATGGGTGAGTGGTTGAAACCGGCGGTCTTGAAAACCGTTAGCCTCGAAAGGGGCTCGGGGGTTCGAATCCCTCTCCCTCCGCCATAACCGAAACGCTCCCACTCAAACTGCCCAATCGGTCTGGTTACGCAAATTCGGCGCCGTTCCGAATTGTGCTGTCCAGAATCAAGATCGCACACCGGGCGACACCCCGGTAGACTCAATCAGCACACTTGTGCGACCCCGCGGCTGCGCTATGTGCGTTTACGCGCTCCGTGGCCAGTGAATTTCTGACTGTGCGCTCTTCCTTCAGTGCGAAATGGGACGGTGCCTGCCGGCTCGATCAACAATGGCCGCAACCCGCAGGGTGCGAAAAGTCCTCGGTCGTGACAACTCGGCTACTTGCTTGTTGTGTTCTTGAGCACGAGCACAAGGATGCGCCCGTCAGAGTGGAACTCTCCTCCCGTCGCGGTCTTGGCCGAGGTCAAAGGATCAGCGGGCGTAACGTGGTCGCGCTGGACAACGAGCCCCGTTCCCGAGAGTGTGCCATTCACATACTCACGCTCCCCGTCGATCGCCGGATCGATCTTGTGCGTTACGCCGTTGTTGCGCTGGTCGCGCTCGAACCCGATATCATGAGTTGCCGCCACGCACCACAAGGAGCGTCCATCAACCTCGTAGGGCGATTTCCAGACGCGCAGGTGGTTGCGCGACATTGCCACCTTAACCGGCTCACCGTGGGCGAAGCCATAGTCCTGCGCCCGGTTGAAGAGAAACAGCGTGCTCATCGGCATGGTTAGGTAGTCTTTCTTCTCGATCGTACCCAGCACGGCGCTCAGCACCGCATTGCCTACCGACTTATCCACCTTCACCCATCCGGCTGTGGTGAACACTTGCACCATCTGATCTTCTGTTCCCACGATCAAGACGTTCACCATGTCGCCAGGCTTGCCGTCCGGGTCGGACACGCGCCGTGGAATCTTGCCAAGCAAGTCCGGGGTGATGCCCGCGACGCGAGTTTCCGCCGGGCCACCAACGTTTTTGGCATCCGCGGAACCCTCCGCAAGAATCTCCACTTTCACGTGGAAGCTTCCCTCAGCGGTTGCCGCTTCCTTCATGCCCTGGTTGATCCCCAGGTACAATCTCCCCGTCACAGGGACGTCATATTCCTTGCTTTCGCCGACGAGAAACGCTTGCGCGTAATCACCGGACCCGATCCGTGCGATCAGCGCGCCGTGGCCTGCATCCGTGACCGCATACTGGTGGATAAGGTCAGCCCATCCACGCGGCAGCCCCGCCGGGCCAAAGGTCCCCGACGTCCGCATCTTTCCGGAGTAAGACGTGTCTGCCTGATAGGTGATCTTGCCGGTCGCGGTGAAGCGAAGCTTGGCGCCTCCGCGCAGGTCAATGTTGGTGTCGACCCACTCCTTGGTTCCGGGCACGTCGAACTCGTAAGACTTGTCGCTGCTCGCTGTCGGCGAGGCCGTTTGTGCCCGCACGGCGAGCCCCGAGAATACGCAGCCCCCCGCAAGTAACATGAACGCCGCCAGCCTGACAGCCTTTGTTGCCTGCGCAATCTTCATAACTTGTCCTCGCGTTGCCTGATTATCCCCATCCACGATTCAGGGTACTTGGACAGAATATCTCCGGCCAGTGCCGAGCGCAACGGCTGCACCCTTCCGGGCAGTGGTATGATTTGGGGTTAATACCGGCTCTTCACTTGGATTATTCATCACTTGCTGGGAGCACCAGAGGAAAGAAAAGCTTTCACATAGAGACCACGGAGCCGATCGGCATTGGAGTCACCTCAGCTTCGAGTCACAAAGTGCACCGAAGGAGTCTCGAAGGCGTCTCCGTGGTCTCTGTGCCCTAACTCCGTGGCCTCTGTGTGAACCGTTTTTCTTCTTTCATCGCCCACGAGAGTCATGAATAATCCGGGTTGATGACAGTCATTCCCGCGCGGACGAACGCGTTTTCCCCAGGCTTGTATCCGCAAGGACTTGCAAACGGGATTCCTGCCTCCGCGGGAACGACGGAGGTGGCAAAGTGTCGCCCTTACCGAATGACACTGCCAGGGAGGATGACGGGACAAACCCAATGAGGGCAAACGGAAATAGCTTTAGGCGGTAAAGCCGGAGGATATCCTAATTGAATCAGGCCGGTGAAGCCCTCTTTACTGCACGACAACGCTACCTGACTTCACGCGCTTGATGGTGACTGCGTAGTCGCCGTGTCCCAGATCTCGCGTGGTGTATCCCTCGGAACCCAAATCGCCACGCGGAGCAAGCTTGGCGCCGTTCAGAGTGACACGGGTTGGTTGGAATGCCAGCCGAAGATACTCCGCCCCCGCATGTTGGGTTGCTGTGTATTGGATCTTCTTCGGAGAGTACGCAACGTCCTTCAGCACAGCCGCGGAATACAAGATATGATTCTCGCTGGAAGGAGCCCATTCCGGTACTCCCGCAAACGCCGCATAGAACATCCGGGGGCACTCGCCGTAGCAGTCGGACCACCAGTTTGAGATATCTTTGCTCACCGGGCTTTCAAAGGCTTCGCCGTCCGGGCTGTTGCAGTAAGTCACCCAGTTCAAGGAACGATAGGCCTTCTCCTTGTAGGCCGCGTCGCCCGAGACTGCGTACCAGCGGGCACACTCGGCGCCATAGCGCGCGGTCTGGTAGTCCATCTTGGGGAGAAATGAATCCTGCTCGCCCACGATATTCGCTCCCCACTGGGTGGCGGGTTCGTCCGGCGCGCAGCGAGACACAAAGTTGTCTTCGGTCCACTTGATCAACTTGAGGACATCAGCGCGCCAGTCAGCGTCCAATTCCGGATCGTCGAACAGGGCCAGAGTGAAGTCGCTCTCGGGAGTGTTGCTCTTGTACGTGTTGCTGTTCACGTCGGTGTCGGTGTGCCCATCCGCCCAGTAACCGGTCTTCAGGGGATAGTTCAGGAGGAACTCCCGCACCTTCGCGCGCGCTTTCTCATAGGACTTCACATCCCCGACCTTCGCTCGAATCAACTGGTCGAACAGCGTGTAACAACCAGTCCAGTGCGCGCCGTACTCGGCAGTGACCTTCCCGGTGTCCATGACGACGCGATCCGGCCACACCGACTGCGTAGCAGTACTCGTACGCACCTTGCCGGCCAGCACGTTCGCGACATTCAGCGCAGCAGTCAGGTATTGTTTGTCGCCGCTATAGAGGTACATCCGGTAATACGCCAGCCCCATGTCGCCCGCGTAGCCGACCTGAATTTCGTGAAGGACGAACCGCTTGCCGCTCGTGAAACCACGGAATTCCATATCGCCGGCGTCGGTCGTCGTGTAAGGAAAGTTCGGCCAGGCGAAGTTAGATGGGCTCGTGCCGTGCGCCAGGGTGTAGTCCATGAGCTTCTTCACGATCTCCATCACCGAAACGTCACCCGTGTAAGCGTAGTAGAGACGCGCCGATTCAAACCAGTTCGGAATCTTCTCGGCCACGTCGTTCATCCAGGTGTCCGGTTCCAGATTTCCGTTCTTGTCCCGGAACGCACAGTAGAAGTAGTACTGCGGGTACGACGACCGAGCTGCCGGGCCCGGGCAGTTAGGAACTTTGGTCTTGATGAAATCCCAGCGCAGGCGAAGGAATTGGTCGTAGGCCTTCTCGGCCGGTCCCGACCACGGAACAATCTTGTTCTGGCCGTCCAGGACCACTTCGTGGCCGTTGAACATGTCGGCCGCGCGCGTGGTCGGCAGACCAGCTCGCAAAGCGGCCACGGCCAACGCTCCGAGAACCCCTAAGGCACATACCAAGCTGCGTCTGGACCGCATGTCGTGACCTCTCATTCCGCTTTGCCTGACTTGCCCACCAGCGTGAAGACCGCTTCAGCCGGGAAATCGATATCCACATGGCCGTCCCGTATCGCGAGCGTACTAACTTTCTGGCAATCCAGTTCGCGCGTGGTTTCATAGAGGTCCCACGCAACCGGACCGGATGCGCCTTGCGGCAGGTCAACTTGCACGCGGTTGGCTCCACCTTCTTTCACGCCCACAACCACGATGGCCTCCGGCGAACTGCCCTGAAATGCAGATAGGGTCAGCCCCTTCGCCTCACTGGTGACACCGATCCGGTGCCAACCCGGCCGCACAAAGTGATAGAGCTGCCGCGTCGCGTAATAGCTCTTCTTCGGTGAATAAACATGGCTGGCGCTGCGGAACAATCCGTAGAAGCAGAGCCGCCGGGCACACTCCTCGTAATCGTCAAAGGCGTCAAAATAGAAGATCGCGCTGGCGCCTTCATTGAGAGCCGTCAGCGCCCGCCGGTTGGAAGCCAAGGAGAAGTTCTTCCACTGGTTCTCAAAAGTCTTGTCCTCATCGTTCAGGTCGCCGTATTCCGTGAGCCATACGGGAACCTGCGAGTACTTGCTGGCCTTCACGCGCTCAACCTGCGGGCCCACGGATTCTTCGCCGTAGGTGTGAAACGCGAACACTCCCACCAGCTTCATCAATTCATCGTCTTTCAAAATCGGGTCAGTATAATCGTTGGTGATAACAGCGTTCTCAGCGACGGCCAGCCGGATATCACCCAGACCCTCCTTCTTCAGGCGCCGGGCCACCGCCTCCAGAACCTTCGGGGCCTCGTCAGGATCGATGCGCGGACCTTCGGGCGGGTAGCAGTCGGTTTCGTTAAAGGGGCTGAAGTATTCAAAGTCGATGTGCGCCTGGATGCGCGCGTACTCCACCATCGACACCACTTCCTCAGCGAACTCGTCATACATGGCCGGATTCAGGTGACCCTGAAGGGCGGGAGCTACCTTCTCCTGGCAGACGCGGTGGCGCAGCGGCGGGGGATTCTTATCGGTCATCCAGGCCGGCGCAGGACCCATGAGGGAAAGCATCGGGCGGATGCCCCGGGAATTGAGATAGCGCAGACCATTCCACGTGGCCTCGAAGATGGGCGTCGAATAGCGGTCGTTGTAATACTCCCAATTCATGGCATTGGGGTCGCTGTTGTCGTTGGTTTCCTCCCAATTGCTGTAAACCAGGTAAGGGACCACGCGAAACATCGTCACGCCGAGATCGTCGATTAGCTTGTCGAACATCGCTTTCTGATCATCCCGGAAGTAGGGTCCCGTGTAATTGATGCCGAATCCCTGGATCTCCTGGAACTTCTGGCTGGGATCGATCCGGATTCGCGCAGATTGGTCTTGTGCGCCAGCCGGTGAAACAGCCGAGAGAATGACGAACAAAAGGAAGCACGCTGCCGCTCGATGCTGAGTCATGCACGCCTCACGAATTCACAAAGTCGCCCCCGTGTGGGCCGATGCGGTGCCGCGCAGATCTCCATGGGCGTCCACTGAACGGGGCCTCTCTCCGCAAGAAGTGAAGAGAGTCAATGAGCAGTGACGCCTCGATATTCGACCAACCAGAGAAGAAGGTCAAGCGCGTTTAGACGCGTTTAGACTCTTCGATGTCGGGAAGATTGAAACATCAGTTTCGCAGGAACACAACAGCAGACGAACACCAATGACCGAGTGGCACATTAGGAAGCAAATCAGCGAGAAGGCTAGAGAGAACCACTGCCAGCTACGGAGTGTCATCCTGGGCGCGCCGCGGGATCTCGATTTCGTGCGCCCAGGATAACGGCCTCATCACACCCGTTCCACAGCCGTCGGGAAACTAGCTCTGAAGGTAGGCGAGGGACTTCTTCACAGAAGTCTCATCGTCCAGCAGGGGTGAATACTCAAGCCCGAAGACACCTTGATAACCAAGCCGCTCGATCTCCTTCAGAACGAAGGGATAGTTGGTCTCACCGTTGAAAACCTCGTGACGGCCCGGCACGCCCGCGGCGTGGAAGTGCGCGATCACATCGATGTTCCGCTCAATGTGCTTCACCATGTCACCTTCCATCACGCGCATATGGTAGGTGTCAAAAAGCATACGCAAACGCGAGGAGCCAAAGCGGCGACAAATCTCCGCGCCCTTGTCGCTACTGATCAGCCAATGATCCGGGTGGTCGTACTTATCGTTCAAAGGCTCCAGCATCACGGTCACACCGACTTTCTCCGCCAGCTCCACCACGGGTTTCAGCCGCTCGATCACCGTGGCTTCCATGGTCTCCTCGTCGAGACCCGCCACCCGATTCCCAGGCAGGACGATCGTGGCTGGAATCTGCGCCTCTTTGGTGTACTCCAAGGTCTTCTTCACCCGGCCGTAGAAGACGTCCATGTTCTGGCGGGGATCGGTAAGATTGCCACCCATCGAGCCGTCCGGAGCATTGATGACCGTATCCGTGAACTTAACCCCAGCTTGGTCAGCCAGCTTCGCCAGTTGCTCGGGGCTTCCCTTAAAGGAACCGTCCACCCACCACATTTCCACGTATTTAAGACCCAACTCGCCGGCCTTTTTCACACGTGCTTCGAACGGCAGGTGCAGTAATGCCATCTCCAAACACAGCCCGATTCTCATGTTCCGATCTCCTTGGTCGCCATCGTCAGAAATTTGGCACAACGCTTTGGTCACAAATTGGTATAATATTAGGGTGTTCCGCGACCTTGTCAACAACTTTTGTCATTAGTCGCATTTTGTACAAGGGTTCCGCGGTACGAAATCGTGTCTGCAAGTCCTTGTGCTGCATTGCGCGAGCACTCTGCCGGGATGGAATACACTAATTCAGACGGGATTGGGATGCTTCACGATGTGTAGAGTAACCGGCCTCTGCGCCAACCCGCGGTGGCCCAAAACCAACGTGTGGCACCACGACTTAGCGACGCAGCCGAGGCCACGCAGTCGCTGGCTGCAGTGACATTCTTCGGTAGTATTCTTGGGGGAGAAATGGGGAAAGAAAGCAATCATGGACGATTCACCACTCCTTGACGTTTTGCACCATATTTATGGTCGGAGGCAAGTCTCACGGGCAGTCTTGGCGCACGAACTGAACGTGGCGCCGAGCTATGTCAGCCTGATGGTGCGGGAACTCCTTGCCAGTGGCGTGATATGCGAGGGCGGGGTGGCACCGTCGAGCGGGGGAAGACCCGGCAAGCTCCTCCAGGTCAATCCCGAGCTGGCGCATTTGATCGGAGTCGATATCGGAACGATCAACTGCCGGACAGTCGTCACGGATTTCCTCGGCAACGTCCTTGCTTTCCGGCAGTTTCGGTCGGAGGCAGGTCAAGGTCCGGAATACCTGCTGGACCTTATTCACCGCGAAATACAAGGATATCAGCGGGACTTCCCCCGAGTGCAGGCAATCGGCGTGGCTCAGTCGGGGGTCATTGATCGCAACACCGGCACCGTCCTGTTTTGGCCGAAACTGAAGGGTTGGCAAGATGTCCCGGTGAAGACGATCCTCGAAAAGGAACACAACCTCCCGGTGGTCGTGGAAGATTCGGCGCGCGCGATGGGCGTCGCCGAACAGGTGTTCGGTCAGGGAAGGGGCCTTACCAACTTCGTGCACGTCATGGTGGGGACCGGCATCGGCGCGAGCGTGTTTGTGAACGGGAGTCTGTACTTGGGCTCTTCCGGGCTGGCTGGAGAACTCGGACACACCACGATCGAAGAGAATGGGGACCTGTGCTCCTGTGGAAACCGCGGCTGCCTGGAGGTGTACTCTTCCGGCTGGGCGATTATCAACCGAGTCCGAACCGCCTTGGCAGACGGCGTGACGTCCACCCTTTCGAGAGAACTTGAGACTCACCCGGAAGGACTGTCCGTGGAAATGATTGTCGAGGCGGCACGCGCGGGCGACCGCTTATCGGAGACCGTCCTGTCAGAAGCCGGGACGCATTTGGGGACGGCGCTGGCCGGAATCGTGAACCTGCTGAACCCGGAGAAGGTCATTCTGGGTGGCGCCGTGCCCCGCGCGGCGGGCGAGATGCTCCTCAACCCGCTCGTGTATTTTCTTAAGGCGCGTGCCTTCCAGCGGTCGGTCAGCGCCACGGAAGTGGTCATCTCCCAACTCGGCGAGCAAGCCTCCGCGCTCGGCATGGTGGTGCTGCTGGGCAAGGAACTCCTGAGCAAGCTCGGCGGGGAGCGGCTACGGGCCACGCGGCACGCATCCGTGCAGGAGAATCCGCCCGAGGCGTCCTAAGCTTCACAACCAGGCCCTGCACCCAACAACCCCCAGGACCCGCGCCGCGGACGGGAGAAGCCTCGCGGCATTCGGACAAGTTGGAGATACTAAGAGGAGAAGAGAATGGGCGCTTCGACAACTCAGAATTCCGTAACCGCGGCACCGCGTCTGCGGCGTGTGCTGACCCTGTGGGACCTCATCTTCTACGGCATCATTCTGATCATGCCGATCGCCCCGATCCCCATGTTCGGGATCGCGCAGAAGCTCTCCAACGGCCATTTTGTGACGACCATTCTGTTTGCCATGACCGCGATGATCTTCACCGCGGTCAGCTACGGGCGGATGGCGGCACTTTACCCCACGGCCGGCTCGGCATACACCTACGTCGGCCGCGGCCTGAATCCGCACTTGGGATTCCTGACCGGCTGGTCCATGTTTCTCGACTACCTCATCCAGCCGCTGCTCAACGGCGTTTTCGTAACCCTGACCGTCAAGCGCTTTCTCCCCGAAGTGCCCTACTTTGTGCTGGCCGCCGTCTTCGTGGGGCTGATGACCTTCATGAACCTTCGCGGCATCCGCTCGACGGCGCGCGCTAATGTCATTCTGCTGGTGATCATGTCCACCGTGATCGTCATCTTCATGGTGCTCGCGGTGCGTTACCTTTTTCACTGGGGAGGATGGGGGGGAGTCTTCTCAATTCAACCCTTCTACGATCCCAAGACTTTTGACATCCGCACAATCTGGACCGCCACTTCCTATGCCGCGCTGACCTACATCGGCTTCGACGGGGTCACCACGCTGGCCGAAGACGTTGTAAATCCGAAACGCAACATCATGCTGGCAGCCGTGTCGGTTTGTCTGTTTACGGGGATTGTGGGAGGCATTGAGATCTACCTGGGCCAACGGATCTGGCCGAACTACTCCACGTTTCCAAATCTGGAAACAGCCTTTATGGACGTCACCCGGAAAGTGGGCGGGCCACTACTCTTCCAGGCCCTGGGAATCGTCCTGATTCTCGCCTGCATGGGCGCGGGCATGACCGGCCAACTCGGCGCCGCGCGGCTGCTGTTCGGCATGGGGCGCGACAACGTCCTTCCCCGGCGCTTCTTCGCCTACCTCGACCCCAAGAGCAACACACCCACCCGCAATCTGTGGGTGATCGGGGGCATCGCCTACATCGGAACGTTGCTGATTTCTTACGAGCAGGCAGGCGAGATTCTGAACTTCGGCGCCTTCCTGGCGTTCATGGGTGTGAACCTGGCGACGTTCTGGCAATTCATAGTCGTCCCACCGCCCCAGTACAAGCGCCGGGCACTTCAGGACGTCATCATGCCGCTGTTGGGTTTCGTGTTCTGCCTCTGGATTTGGATCGGGCTGAAGACACCGGCCAAGATCGTGGGCGGCACCTGGTTCCTGATCGGTCTTTCCTATTGCGCCATTAAGACACGCGGCTTCCGGACCCGGCCCATCATGATCGATTTCACCGAGTCGTAGGCCTGCGCCCGCTCGACAAGGCCGGCGGACAAGCTGGCTCAAGGCCTCCGATTCTCGGCGTCTGCGTGCGAACCCGCCTGTACGGACTGATGCGGTGCGCTGCGAGCGTCGAACCCGTTGAATCCCAACACCCGCCGCCACTGCAATTCGCGCATCTCGCGCGGCATCTCCGTTGGAGCCTTGCGTCGCGGACGCGTGGGCGGCGGGGCCAACCACGGTGAGTAATTTCTTCGCACCTTCCGGTAAAAAGATAGACCCACTTTCGGCGTGCTTGAACTGAGTTGGTTGCTATCCCACTGTCCACCAGTGACCATGCCCGTAATAGGTGCTGGCCGTCAACTTGCCTTATCTTTCGAGAGAGCCGCAGCAGCTCGGACTCTTTGTCATGCAACAACTAAGATTAGAGATAGCGCACGCCCGTTACTGGCCTACCGCCTCTCCAGAAAGGCATGAAACCCGACGGGCGCAGTCAACGTCTCCGTTGGGAAGGAATGGAAGCACTGGGACGCGAACTCCCAGGAAATGAAAAGCAGGATCCAGGAGGTATTGATGCGCAAGGCAACTCTGGTTTTGGTCACGGTGGTTGTCCTCCTGTTTATGGCAGGGTGTGGCAGCCAGTCCCCGTCAACCGCGCACGAAGTCTCATCGACAGCCACCGCTCCCGTCGCATTGACAATAACAGACACGCCTCCTGACGGCGTCACGGTTCTGTTCTTCCAGCTAACCATCACGGGGGCGACACTCTCACCGGGAGACGTCCCGCTTCTGAGCAGCAACAGGATGATCCCCGTCAATGTTTCCCAGCTTCAAACAGAGTCGGCCTTCTTGGGGAACGCTAGCGTGGCCGCAGGAACCTACACCGGCCTGAGTCTGACGTTTGCCAACCCGCAGCTCACGATCTACAACGCCTCAAACTCGGCTATCAGCTCGACGTGTGCCATCGGTTCGGTCTGCCAACTGACGCCGACCACGACTCCCCTGACATTGTCTTTCTCCTCGACGCCTTTCCCCATCGACTTGTCGGCAAGTTCCCCCCTGGCGTTCAAGCTCGATATCCATCTGAACACGGTGATTCAGTCGGATCTCACCGTGAATCTGGCGGCCACGGATGGCGTCACCCTTTCGAAGTTGTTGCCACCTTCAGCAGGGCGACCAATCCCAGGCATTGGCAAGCTGAGGGGAACGGTGCAGAGCGTCGGCACTGACCAGTTCACTCTTCAGGCCTTTGACGGAAGGAACTTCACAATTCTCGTGGACAGCAACACGGCTTACAACTTCCCTACCAGTGTCTGCTCTGCTGACGCGTTCTCCTGCCTCGCGACCGGGCAAGTGGTTAAGGTGACCGTGAGCCTGCAATCCGACGGAAGCCTGCTCGCCACTAAGGTGAAGTACGTGCAGCTCTCGACGCAGCAGACCGTGGAGGGAAACATCGTCAATCTGGCGACGTCCGGCAGCAACACGATCATGGATCTAATCCTTGAGAATGATCCCTCGGCATCCATGGCCACGACTTTCCCGTTAGGGCATCACGCCACGGTAACCGTCCCGAGCAGCGGCGTGAGTTATGCGGTTGATTCCGGCAGCTTCGTCATTCCCTCCGGGCTGAGCTTTGCCAGTGCCTCGGACTTGCAGGTCGGCCAGGACGTGTTGGTCGATGTAGTGCAGGGATCCACCACCAGTTCAATGGCGACAGGCACCACCGCCAATGCCACCCACTTCGGTCACGGCCGCATCACTTTCACCACGGACAGCATTCAGTTGGAACCCGGCCAGGTGACCGGCATGGTGCAGACAATCACGAGCGATTCGCTGAGTTTCACCCTCCAAACCTTCGCGAACTTCTTTGTGGACTGCCTCGGGAAATCCGGTGCGGCTCCCGGTTGGGCCCCCATTCAAATCACCGTGCAGACCACGGATGCAACAACCTTCAACGGTTTCACGACGAATAGCTTTTCAGGCTTGGCAACGAGCAACGTGGTGTCTGTACACGGGTGGCTCTTCTCAACACCCAGCGGCGCCACGACTACTACGGTGGCGGCTGATTCAATCCTCCTGAGGCCAGGACCGACACCACTCTTCTAGGAACCTCCAATTAACCCTGCGGAACCATGGGGAGACTCGACGAGGGGTCTCCCCTCTTTTTTGCTACGCACTCCTCGACCCCGGACATCCGTCCAAGCACCCCGCCGAACATCAACAACCTAACCTGGCGCGCGGCACGGGCACGTGCGCGGTATGGGATGCCAGCCGAGCCGCGGCGTGAATGGCTAATCGATCAGCGCCGCACTAAACGTGACCCCGCCCATCGCTGAACCTGCTATCCCGGCCGTCTACCGAATCAGCATGGCCAGACGCATCAGTTCGCGGTACTATGTTCGCGTCTCTGGACATACAGCGTATCCGCGAAGGGGCTCGTGTCTGGCAGGGCTCTATATGCGGACGACGCCAGGCGTCGAACTCGGGCCAAAACCTGAAGCCGGAGGTTCGTGTGGGAAAACCTCTCACCAAGGCAATACTAACGGATAGCCATTTCTGGATCCCGCTTTCCGTACTGATCCTGGGCGTTTCACTACTAGCTTATGTCCGCTAAAGAAACTGGTCTCTTGGAAAAAGGTACCTCCTCATCCCTAACCGGGCATTCCTTGCATGTGCTCGGGGTGATGTGCGGGCTGGCCGCCGGCGCCTGGCTGGGTGGTGCGGAAGCGCCGACCAAGCTGGTGACGCTGGGCCTTTCACCCTTTCTCATCTCGCTGTGTATGGTGTGTGGTGTTTTTGTAGCCCGCTGGACACTTCCCGTTCTTCTGAAGGGCACGAAGTACGTCTTCTTCGACTTGCGCGAACGCGCCCACCTGATGGTATGGGCGGTTCTTGCCGGCGCGCTTTGGGGTGTCGCCAACACGCTGACCGTCTTTGCGATCCGCGATGTAGGCCTCTCCATCGCGTTTCCTCTTTGGAACACCAATTCTCTGGTGGGGATTTTCTGGGGCTGGTTTCTCTTCCGCGAACTGAGGGGGCATGCCTGGAAGGCCGCCGCCAAAGTGCTGGGAGGAGCGGGGGCCATAGTGCTCGGCGCCACCTTGCTGGGGCTCGCGACCGTGCACCAGGCGGCCGGAACATCTCACCGTCTGGTTCCCGGAATTCTCGCGGCGCTGGGCGCGGGTGTGCTGTGGGGAACAATGTACGTTCCTTACCGCAAAGCGTATCTGAGCGGGATGAATCCGCTCTCCTTCGTGACGGTATTCACGGTAGGAGAGCTAGCCACAACGGGCACGCTCGCCTGGGTGTTCCTGGGTGGCGCGCAGCCACTACTGGGAGCCTTTGCGGCAGCCCGTCCGGTACTGTTCTGGCTGTTCCTGGGCGGATTCTGCTGGGTTCTTGGCGATCTCTTTCAACAGTACGCCGCAAAGTATATCGGGATCGGCCGCGGCATTCCACTCTCGAACACAAATCAGCTCTGGGGTCTGGCTTGGGGAGCACTGGTGTTTGGCGAACTGGCGGAGTTTGGCCGGGGGCCCCGAATTCAGGTGATCGCGGGTTCGCTCATCATGATCGCGGGGGCTATATTGATCAGCAGCGCCGAGGCTCCGGCAGGCGAGCAGTCTGCCACAAGAGAAGCCGCGCTACGCGAGTGTAACCGCTACGGACTCGACCCGGTTGCAACCGCCGCCGCCTTATCGGGGGAAGACCCCGTGGGCGCCGCGCGGCGAGGTCGCCGCTGGTGGGACTACCTCATCGTGGGCACGGCCACAGCGCTGTTTGTGTGGTTGGCACGGTACGCCACACACCCGCCCCTGGCGATGTCTGGCGTGTGGGCCACAGCACTCGGAATTGTCATGTTGGCATTCCTGATCGGATGCGGCTGGCTACTGTGGAAATGCACAAGATTCTCGTGAGCCATGGGGAGGCGGCCTGTCCGGCCGCAGCTAGGTCGAAGCGGCTTGGTTTTTCTCCCAGAGGGTAATCAGCAGAGTGCTTCCCAGTACCAGCACTCCTCCTATAACGCTCGCCAGCGTGAGCCGTTCGCCCAACCAGATCGCCGCAATGGGTACGCCGAAAAACGTAATCAGATAATTCGAAAGCGCCGCCTGGATGGCATCAAGCTTCTTCAGTGCCTTCAGCCAAAGCACCATAGAGAGGAAGTTGTGGAAGAAAACTAGCAAGAGCATCCCGATCCACGTGCGGGAAGTGAAATGCGGGATACAGCTGAACACGTCCCGTTCCCGAACCAGGACCAGCGGCGTCATGATAAAGAACATGGCGAGGTAGGTATAGAAGAGCATCGCCATCGGCGTGTAGCGCTCCATCGTTTTCTTGCCGTAAGTATTGTAGAAACCGCTGCCGGTCATACCCAGAAGAACCAGGAAGTTCCCCAGCCAGTAAGTCCTGCTGAAATTCATGTGACGTATATCGGAAGCCGAACAGAGCATGACCCCAAACATCGCCAGCGCAAAGCTGACCCAGCGCGTACCCGTCATTCGCTCACCGAGGATCAGCGTAGCCAGAATAGCCATGAGAATCGGCGCCGACAGAGCAATCAGCGCCGCGTTGCTGGCCAGCGACATGCGCGTTCCCCAGGTTGTCCAAACCTGCGCGGGGAAGACTCCCAAGGCCGCCAACACGAAAAAGACGAGGACGTCGCGCTTTCTCCTGAGGCCGGGTTCCGTAACTTGCTTCCGCTCGCTGCGCACCAGAGGGTAGAGCATCAACGTGGCGAGCGTCATGGGACCCCAGACCGTGAAGAGTGGCCCTACCTGATCCTGCACCAGCTTAATGCACGTGAATTGCAAGGCCCAAATGAGATTGCAGCAGAACAGTACGAACCATGACCGCATTCGGATCGGCTCCCGGCAAGGCTTGAAGATCAGAATTGAAGGGCACTTTTTCTGAAAACTGAAGGGGCGGCCCGCCTCTCCCCGCCTCGATATTGCCAGGGCAGAGTCAAGCCGCCCATTTGGCGCTCGACATCCTATCAGATATCAGCAACTCCAGTAAGGCCCCTTGCGGGATCACTCATGCCAGGAAAGCGTGCTGATCGAAATCCCCGGCAGGCTTACGGGAAGCGTCTGCCCGTGCCACTTCACTTGGGCCTTGACAGTTTCCTTCCGGCTGTTAATAAGCTGCACGACAACCTTGCCGTCCGGTGCGCGGAAAGCCATGCTCCGGACCTTGTCAGCTTTGCCGGTGGTCTGGATGCGAACATCTCCCGGCCGCACGAACTTGCTGAAGTGGGCGAGATAGTAGTACAGCCCGGTGTAGATAACCTTGTGAGTCCGGCTGTCGATGATCACCACCGGGTGTTGTTCGTTAGGATCAGGATTCCCGTGAACCGGGGAAACGAGCCACGGGCCACCCTTCTCGTTCAGCACCATGTTCCAGTAAATCCAAGCTGAAGCGCCCGCCTCGATGTCTGACATGATCATGTTGCCCCACAAGTCGCCGTCATCATAATTGTAAAGCGGCATCGGCATGGTGCGCGGTTCGCCGATTTCGTAAGCGTGGCAAACTTCCGTCATCCACATCGGGAACTGCGGGTACTTGGCATGGATCGCGGCGATCTTGGCGAAGGCGTCTGGCTTGGTCCAGTCGTAACCGTGATAGGCAAGCCCACTCACGTATTTCCGTGCCTGTGGGTCATCCAGTGCCAAGTGGTAATTCTGCGACGCGTTCTCGCGTGACGGAGCTTCACTCAATTGGATTCGCGTTTTGATGCCTGACTTCTCAAGAAGTGGCCCCACATGGTCCTTAAGCAGGTCACGAATCTCATTGTACGGAATCTTGGTATAAACACTCGGCTCGTTGAACAAACTGAGGTAATCAATAAAGACTCCGTTCTTTGCGTATTGTTGCAGGTAAAGCAAATAGTAGTGCGCCAGCGCGTCGTAGTATTTGGGATTAACATCCTGTTTTTCCCGATCGGTCGCGTTGGTCAGCATCCAGTCCGGTGGATAGTCCATCGGCGCCTGCAAAACGAACTTCCCGTACTTGCGGGCGCGTTTGATAAAAGTGATTTCACCGTTTGGTCCCAGATCACGCGCGATGGAAAAGTGCTTCATCGCGACATCTCCGGGTGTATCGTCATAAGTAAAAAAAGGTCCCGCAGACTGGAAGTCGGTGGCACCGATCACGGTCTTCATCGCGGAAAACCCGGCCCCGTGCTCGGGATCGAACAGGGCGCGTAGAACCTCTTCCTGTTTATCCGCGGGTAGAGTGTTGATGCACATGAGACCCGCTTCGAGAAGCGAGGCACCGAATCCGTCCATTTTCTGGTACTTTACCGCGTCGTTGACAGTGAACACCGGCCCTTGCGCCGCCGTGCTGCCAAAGCGCAACGCAGGTTTCGCCGCCAATCTGTCCCCCGCTTGCGAGGAGACGTAAACCTTTACCTCCTGCCCCACCAGTCTGGTCTGAGCACCGGCCAACATGGCAGCAGCCATCGACAGCAGAAGGAATTTGGAGTAATGCTGAATGATGCTGTTTACATGATTTCGTCTTTGCATTCCCAGTCCTCCATGGTTTCACAATAGCTTGAGCGCCCTCGCACTATAAACCGTGTCACTTTTGAGTACAATCATAAATTGCATTTCTGAATTTTGTGCCTCGAACGGGAACACACCACGCCGACCACAAAGCCGGTAGGCAGCGAGCCAACAGTGCGGTAGACTCTAACAAGACGCCCATGGACCTTCTTGCTCTTTGCTTTGCCGTGGCCCTTGCTGTGCTCCCCGCCTGGAGCGGACAGGCCCCATCTCCTTCGGCGGGCCCTGCCGACGCCAACGAAACAGTGAACGCCGCCATGCAAGCACTGCGCAAAGGAGATTTCGGCACCGCGATCCCCGCACTGGAGCAGTTGACCAAGCTAGCACCGGGCGTAGCGGAATATCAGGCAGATTTGGGGATGGCTTATTACCTGGCGGGACGTCCTCACGATGCCGTCGCTCCCTGCCGCAAGGCACTCAAACTAAAACCTACGCTCGCGTCCACACGGTACTTTCTAGCCGTGAGCCTGGCCGAAAGTGGTGACTGCCGTGCCGCCCTGCCGCTGCTTGAAAAGAACTCCGCCACGGTGGGGGACTCACAACTGCGTCACGTCATCGGAATGGACGGGACGAAGTGCGCCATGGCGGTGGACGAACCGTACCGGGCCGTCATCTTTCTTGAGGCGTTGAGTCGCGACACTCCGAACGACCCTGACGTGCTTCTGCTCAGCACGCACGTTTTCTCGGAACTTTCAACGCGTGCGTCACAGCAACTCTTGCGCGCTGCGCCCGGCTCCTATCAGGCCCATCAGTTGAACGCCGAGGTTCTGGAAACGCAGGGCAAGCTCTCGGACGCCATCGCGGAATATCGCAAGGTTCTCGCAATGCAACCGCACCTGGTGGGAATTCACTATCGCCTGGGGCGCTTGTTGCTCGCGGGAGATCGTGATGCCGCCTCACTCGACGCAGCACGGAAGGAATTCGAGGCTGAGATCGAGAGCGATCCCGGCGACCCGGCCTCGGAGTACGAACTGGGCGAGATGGCTCGTGAAGCTCGCGCTTGGGACGAGGCGATCGGACACTTCACGCAAGCTCTCGGGAGTGCGCCGGACTTCCCTGCAGCCCTCGTTGGGCTAGGCAAGTCGCTGGTCTCCGCAGGGCGTGCCGCAGAGGCTGTGGCGCCGCTCGAAAAGGCCGTGCGGCTGGCGGGCGACGATCCTGTCGGGCACTATCAGTTATCCTTCGCTTACCGCCGCGTAGGGCGCGAGGCCGACGCGCAGAAGGAACTCGCGCTCTATCGGGATCTGCACCAGAAGCAGGAGCAAGCCAGCCTCACCATTCGTCACGGATTCGTCGGGGACATCTCCAGCCCGCAGACCGCCGAGCCTCCGGAATAATCGATGCGTTGGACACGCCGTCAATTTCTACAAGCGGTTGGCGCAAGTGGAAGCATCCTCACCGCTCCGCTGCATTTGGGAGCGCAGGGAATGGCTTCGCGCGGAGTCCGGCCGGCGCCCCGTCCGAAGTTCTCAGGCCGCCCCTTCCCGGTGACCTTCACAGATGTCGCGCCGCGTGCAGGTCTCACGACTCCCGTTGTTTATGGCGACGAGTGCACAAAAAAGTACATCGTGGAAGCGAACGGCGGGGGCATCGCGTTCTTTGATTACGACCAGGACGGCTGGCTCGACGTCTTCCTGTTGAATGGAACGAAGCACGAGGGGTTTCCCGCCGGCCAGGAACCGACCAACCACCTCTACCACAACAATCGCGACGGCACCTTCACGGACGTCACCGAGAAAGCGGGGCTTCGCCACTCAGGCTGGGGCTATGGGGTGTGCATCGGCGATTATGACAACGACGGGTTCGAGGACCTGTTCCTGACCTATTACGGGAAGAACGTTTTGTACCACAACAACGGCGACGGCACGTTCAACGACATCACCGAAAAGGCCGGACTCCTCCAGAAATCCAATCGTTATGCCTCAGGGTGCACGTTCGTTGATTACGACCGCGATGGCCGCCTGGATCTGTTTGTAGCGCGCTACATCGACATGGACGTGGCCACGACGCCCGTCGGGGGCGCCAATCGCTACTGCCTTTACAAGGGTGTGTCCGTCAACTGTGGCCCGCTGGGACTCAAGAAAGAGTTCTGCTCGCTCTACCACAACAATGGTGACGGCACTTTCACCGAGGTTACCGAGAAGGCCGGGCTTCACAAACCCGGCGGGCGCTACGGTCTGACGGCCGCGGCCTTTGATTACAACAACGACGGTTGGCCTGACCTGTTTGTCGCGTGTGACTCGGCCCCCAACCTGCTCTTCCGCAATAACCATGACGGGACCTTCACGGAATGCGCCATGGAGTCCGGAGTGGCCGTGAATGGCGATGGGCAAGAACAATCCAACATGGGCATCGCCGTAGGCGACTACGACGGCGACGGCTACCTGGACCTTTTCCTCCCCCATTTCTCAGACGACACGCCCATCCTCTACCACAACGAAAAAGGCGAGTTCTTCGACGATCTGACTTATGCCGCCGGGCTCGCGGTCAATACGCAGTACGTCTGCTGGGGTGTGGCCTTTGTTGACCTCGATAACGACGGCTGGCTCGATCTCTTCCACGTCACGGGCACTGTGTACCCCGAAGTGGAAAAAGTGTACCCGGATTACAAGTTTCGAACGCAGCGCGTGGTCTATCGCAATCTCAGAAATGGAAGCTTCGAAGAAGTCACGGAACTGTGCGGCCCCGCCGCTCTGGAACCACATGCCAGCCGGGGCTGCGCGTTCGGCGACTTCGACAACGACGGAAACATCGACATCCTGATCATGAATCAGAGCGAGCCACCATCGTTGCTGCATACCGAGAACCACAGCGGCAATCACTGGCTTTCCGTGAAGCTCGTCGGCACGCGCTCGAACCGTTCGGCTATAGGAGCGCGGGTGGCAGTGACGGCGGCAGGCAAAAGGCAGATCCGCGAAGTGCTCAGCGGATCGAGCTATCTCTCGCAGAGCGACCTCCGCCAGCATTTCGGCTTGGGCGCCGCAGGGAAGGTCGACAAGATTGAGGTACAGTGGCCGGGCGGCAACCTAGAGAAACTCGGCAGCGCCGAAGCGGACCAGTTTCTGACAATCCAAGAGGGCCGCGGAGTCATAAAGAGCCAGCGCTATCGATAAGCAATAGTCACCACCAAGACACAAAGACACCAAGAAAAACAAAAACGGCAAGACCGTCGATAGAGAGCTGCGTGGCATGTCCCCTTGAATTAGGTCTTTCTTTGTGCCCTGATGTCTCGGTGGTAGCTCTCTGGCCCCTGGGTTCCCAACACGCCAGATCAGGGATTTTCGCCCGGGACCTG
>Ga0335069_10000179_pt1 | contig 109933 bp, 104 predicted proteins | sample Lox_Sample_11_FD_206714 | JGI IMG/M metagenome (GOLD analysis project Ga0335069, IMG submission 206714) | Soil microbial communities from Loxahatchee National Wildlife Refuge, Florida, United States - Lox_Sample_1.1 | ecosystem: Environmental > Terrestrial > Soil > Wetlands | place: USA...
TCCACTGCGGGGATACCTCCGGAGGTATCCCCGCAGCTCATTCAACCTAGTAGTGCTCACCACCTTCAACTTCACCGCAGGGGGGTCATGATGTACCCACCGGTTCCCAGCCGTGTACACCTTCCGGCTTGCACTTTGCCGGAGCTCAGAGTATCACACCGCCAAGCTTGGAGATGGCGATTCGAATTCCGGGAGGGTAATGGCGCATGAGCACTTCTGACTCGGTCCCGCCCCGACACAGCGACGTTTACGGGGCACGGTATGGCTTCGACCCGATGCGGTTCGGGCTGATCGGCGTGGTGATCCTCGCCGCCGCTGTCGTCGTCGCGTTTGTTTCGGGCTGGTTCTTCTGCCGCATCGAGCCGCCCACGGGTACCTGCGCCGTGTTGACCCGCCTCGACGGCGCTGATATCCCCGCCAACGATATCATCGCGCTCTCGCCCGACCAAAAAGGCATCCAGCTCGAGCCCCTTAGCGAGGGACGATATTTCCGCAACCCTGTCTATTGGCATTGGGAAATCGTGCCGCTCGTGCAGATCCGGGAAGGGGAGGTCGGCGTGATGATCCGCCAGTTCGGCAAGGAGCCGCCCTCGGGCCGGTTCATCGTCCACAACAAGGAACGGGACGGCACGATGTACCGCGGCGTCATCGATGAACCGCTCCGCCCCGGCTCCTACCGCATCAATCCCCACGCCTACATCGTCGAGAAACGGCCTGCCGTGAAGATCGAGCCCGGCGAAGTCGGCGTCGTCACCCTCCGTTACGGCCGCGATCCTGAGCAGCCCAACACGATCCTCGTCAAGGACGGCGAACGCGGCGTGCAGGAAACCCCGTTGCGCCCCGGCACCTACTATCTCAATCCCTACATCTATCGCGTCGACATCGTCGGCGTGCAGAGCCACAAGACCGAATTCGAAATCAATTTCCTCTCGAAGGACGGCTTCCGTTTCCCCGTCAAGGGCGCGGTCGAATGGGCCGTCGATGAATCGAAGGCGCCCGAAGTGTTCGTGAAGATCGGCGACGAGGAAGACATCGTCAACAAGGTCATCCTGCGCTCCGCCCTGTCGATGAGCCGCATCCAAGGCTCCAAGTACAGCTCCGCCGACGTGATCAGCGGCACCGTCCGCAAAGCGTTCCAGGATGAATTCAACCGCCACATCACGTCCGAGTCCGCCAAGAAAGACATCCTCGTCAAGGCCGCGCTGATCAGCGAGATCGAGCCGCCGCAAAAAATCGCCGAGCCGATTCGCGAACGCGAGATCGCCATCCAGACCCGCTCCAAGTACGAGCGCCAAATCGAGCGGGCCCACACCGATGCCCAGGTCGCCCAGCAGCAGAAGATTCAGGACCAGAAGGTTCGCGTCGTCGCCGCGCAGACCACGTTCACCAACGAGGTCCAGAAAGCCACCAAGGAACAGCAGGTCCAGGTCATCGCCGCCCAGCGCGACCTCGACGTCGCCCACAAAGACCTCGAGACCGCCGAGAATCAGGCCCAGGCCATCGTCTCCACGGGCCAGGGCGACGCCGACGTGATCACCTATACTCGGACCGCCGAGGCCAACGCCCTGCGGTCGATCATCGCGCCGTTCGGCAGCGGCGAGGCCTACGCCCGCTACCTCTACCTGAAGAAGATCGCGCCCAACATCGATTCCATCCTCGCCAACTCGGAGGGGCCGCTGGCCGAACCCTTCCGCGATCTCTCCCAGCCGCCGAAGGGAGGTGCCAGGTGATGAAAAATCGCACCGTCTTCTGGCTGGTGAGTGTCGCGCTCATCCTGTTTGTGGCGTACATGTTTGTCTACAACGGTTTCTGGGTCTGGATCGTCGAGAATACCGTCGTGCCACCGGGCAAAATGCTCGTCCTGATCGCCAAGACCGGCACGCAGATGCCCACCGGCCAAATCATCGCCGAGCCCGGCCAGAAAGGCGTCCTCCTCGAACCGCTCGGCCCCGGTCGCCATTTCGTCAATCCGTTCCTCTACGAACGCCAACTGATGGATGAAGTCGTCGTCCACGGCGGCGAGATCGGCGTCGTCATCACCAGGTTCGGGCGCGAATTGCCCGCCGGCGAATTCCTCGCCGGCCCCGGCGAGCGCGGCATCCAGCGCGAAGTCCTGCTCCCCGGCACCTACCGCCTCAACCCGCACGCCTACGAAATTCGCGTCGTGAAAATGATCGAGATCGATCCCGGCTATGTCGGTGTCGTCACCGCGCGCTCGGGCAAGCCGGCGCAAAACCAACTCGCCGGCCCCGGCGAGCGCGGCGTCCAGAAAGTCGTCCTCCAGCCCGGCCTGTACCCGCTCAATCCCGAAGCCTTCACGGTGGACAGTATCGAGATCGGCTACAACCAGATCACGATGGCCCACGCCGGCAAATTGCCGCTCACGCAGACCTCGGGGCAGTTCGAGGGCAAACTGAAACAGGCCCAGCCCATCGGCCAGGCGCTGGAAAAAGCCCAGGCCCCCTCCGGCCAGTCGACGCTTCCCGTCCTGCCCGCCGTCACGTTCCCGTCCAGTGACGGGTTTGAAATCACCATCGACGTGACGCTGCTCTGGCAGTTGTTGCCCGAAGACGCCCCATCGGTCGTCGCGCGTTACGGCAACATCAAGAAGATCGAGGAGAACATCCTCATCCCGCAGATCAATTCCACCGCCCGCATCAAGGGCTCGACGTTCGGCGCGGTCGACTTCATCGTCGGCGACAAACGCGAGGAGTTCCAGCGGGCCTTCCAGGAAACCATCGAGACCACGCTCCAGGAAAAGAAACTGCAGGTCGATCTCGCTCTCGTCCAGGACACGCTCGTGCCCGACAACATCTCCGGCCCGATCCAGGACGCGCGCATCGCCGCCGAATGGAACATCACCAACCTCGAACGGACCAAGACCGAGGCCAAGAAAGCCGAGCTCGATGAAAACATCGGCAAGATTCGCCAGATCGAGCAGGTCGTCGAGTACGAGACGCAACGCCTGGAAGGCAACATCCACGCCGAGCAGGAAAAACAGGTCAACGAAACCGCCGCGCAGACCCGCCTGCTCGTCGCCGAATTGGCCCGCCAGACCGCGGCGATTCGCGCCGACGTGAAACGCAAGCTCGGCGGCGCGGAAGCCAAGGTCGTCCAGATGAAAGGCGAAGCGGAAGGCAACGGCTACGCCCTGCAGGTCAAGGCGGTCGGGTCGTCGGCCGACTACGCGTACTACCAGTTCGCGCAACAATTGCCCGAGCAGGTCAAACTGATGCTCATCTATGCCGGCACCGGCACGTTGTGGACCGATCTTGATAAAGCGTCGAAGACCGTCCCGCTTGGCATTTGGAACCAACTTCAGCAGCCGACGCCGCCCACACCACCGGCGGCAAAATGAGGCCCGCTCTTATGCCCAAGCCATTCAATCATCGCTCATTTCATCGCCGACGAAAACTCTTCAAGGTCATCGGCCTGCTCTTGGTGCTCGGCGGCCTGTTCACCCTCCTCAACATGATGGGCGAACTGCCCGACGAACCGCTCAAGGGCTACAACGCCGTCTTTGCCGGCGCCGTGTTGATCCTGTTCGGTATCATCTTTCTCTACGAAGGCTACAAGCTCCCGCTGGCGGAGGCGATCGAGCTGATCCACGAACGCGGCCGTGGCGTCACCGAGTCCGAACTGGTCCACGACATGCGCGTCGACCGCGTCACCGCGGGCCGAATCATCCGCGCCCTCGTCGACAAAGGCTTCCTCCGCCGCGCCTCCGATCAATCCAGCCAGACCGAAGAAGTCTTCGAGCCCGTCCGCTGACGCTCGTGTAGCCGCGAACCTTGTTCGCGGGCGCTGGGAGGGCGAACCTACCGCTGAGCCACGCGCCGAGCGCGGCCTTTCAGCCGATTCCGTCGTAGCCGGGCGCTTGTCCGCCTCAGGCGTGCAGTCGCCGCGCCCGGGGTAGGATAAGGGCGACGCTCCGTATGCGGCTGCGCGCGCAGGTCCGGGTTTCCGGGGCGACTGCGCCGCGAGAGAGGAATTTCCCCGACACCAAATGAAGGGGTTTCCCCTACAGACACTGCTATTGGAGCTTTGGTATTTATCTTGGTTTTGGCGAGGGAGACGTAGCCACGACGCTCGCCATCCTGTTTTGGGTTCGAGTAGGAGGCGAGGACGTACTCGAACCAGATGTTGGCCGTCAGCGGCGTGTCCGGTAGTAATACGGAAGTCGGAGTACGCTACCCTTTTCCCAGCCTCCAAGTTGCGACGAGCCTGCCGTGTCTGCTCGTCGTCCACCCACTCAATTCAAAAAAGGAGAGGAGTATATGCCCCCCATAATTCGTGCCCTTCGCGGCGAGGGTCGTATCGCCGTGGCAGTCAGCGTGCTCACTGCACTGTTGATCCTGTCGCCGTGCTCGAAGTTCGAGGCCTCGGCACAACAGGTGTCCGATTCGTACAATGTTCAGCACAGCTTCTGGTTCTGGCCGGGGTGGTGGCCCATTTGGCCGGGCAATCCACCGTGGTGGTTCATGCCCCGCGGGATTGGCTGGGATTGGGCAAATGCGGCGGCGTGGACGCCCGCCGTGGGTTTGGTCCAGCAGTCGGATGGGCAAATTGCCATGATGCCGCCCCGACTTAATATAGTGGCCAATGCCGTGGCCGATTCCGACGGAAGCCACGCGGACGCTCACGGCTCCGTGACTCTTCAGCCAGGTTGGGGCTTCCAGCCCTTTTGGCCCTGGGGCTGGGGCTTGATGCGGGGGACGCTTCGGGCCTGGGGAACCGCCAGCGTTCAACCCGGCTCCGGTTTCGGCGCATGGACCAGCGCCAATAGCGGGGCAAGTGTCTTCATGTGGGGCGGATTCGTTTGGTGGCGATGGTGGTGGATCAGATGGCAACCGTTCCTCTGGAGTTCGGTCAGCGGGCACGCCTGGGCGCGACGGATCGACCCCATCAACTACCAGATCTTTGATCAGTATGGCAATCTGGCGGAAAGCAACGAGTTGATGCACATCACGCTCGACGGAACGGGCGATCACCAATTCGACTGGAGCACCAACGGCGTGATCACCGTAACTCCGTCGACGAATTCGGACTCGGTGCTGACCTGGGAAATGAGCATCCAAAACCCGCCGGAGAGTAGCTACGTTACCAACGCACATGTGGGTTTCCTGCGGCTCACATTCACGGCCGGTGCCGTCACCGAATCAACACAGTCCGGCCAGTTTGCCTCGTGGTCAATCCCGAGCGTTGGCACGACAGGAACCGTGCAGATCATCGCCCAAGAGATTAACATGGGCGTTGATTTCGGCAGCAATGTCGATGCCGGGGTCATCCTCGGAGGGGCGGCTGAACCGGAGCAGTCGGCGCCCGTCTTTGACGCGACACCGACCCTTGGTGCGTATCCCCTGGCCGTTCGAGCCTGGGTTGCCTCGAGCAGTACGAACGGCGCCTTGTCCGTCTTGTCCTGGGGCGATGGCACGACGAATTACTCGTCCAGCCCGTACCGTACGACGCACGTCTACGCCAGCCCCGGCACATACGCGATGACGCTGATGATCGATGGAACCTCGAGTACTCATCAGGTCGTGGTGTTGGATGGGAATGCCGATGCCTTCGGCAAAGGAATGTCGAACCAGGATCAATTGCGGGCTGGCATCGATCCGACCACTAACGCTTCGTTTTTCAGGGTCACCGGCATGGCGGTCAACGGCAACGATGTCGTTGTGACCTGGAGAGCATCCGGCAGCGATCCGAGCGGGTTGGCCACGATGCCGTTAACGAACTGGGTGCAAGCCTCCCCGGGTACGATCGGCAGCGGATTCACCAACAACTTCCGTGACGTCAGTTCGCCAATCGTCATTTCGAACCATGGGGACTGTACCATGAGCTACGTTGATACGAGTGCCCGGACCAACGGACCCTATCGGTACTATCGGATTCGATGTGGCCCGTGAAGTCGGGCAGAAGAACCAGCAACAGTGCCTCTGCCATCAGGAGCGCAGCCGTGCTTAACTGAACGGAAACTCCGACCAAAGCCCGTTCACGACTCGGTGAAGCGTCCACGGCTGCGCTCCCGTCTTCTGCGTGGCGACAACAAGCGGGTTGATGGCCTTGTAGCCGAGGCGCCTGTCCGGGCTCGTTGCCTCGATGGGTCCACCCACGAGGGTTTTCCCTGCCATAAATTACAGGGTTTTCCCCTATAGACACCCGTAGCGCGATTCCGGTATGTATCACGCTCGGCGAGGAAGGTGTAGCCGCGACGCTCGCCAGCCCAGTCTTGGGTTCGGGTTTTGGAGGCGAGAACGAACTCGAACCAGATCTTCGGGGTCTGTGGCGTGTCCGGAGGCGAACGGAAGGGCAAGTCCTGTAATCTTCTCCCTGCCTTGATCTCGCGACGAGTACGCCGTGTTGACTCGTCACCCAATTATCTGGCCGTGCAACCCCATGGTGCGCCGAAACCGTCTCGGATTCGTCCTGCGCCATGCGGTCGAGCCTCATTCGGCAGCCTCAGCGCGTCTGGCCAGCACACCCACCAACCACCGTCGGCAAGAAGTACCAACCATGAAGGAGTCTGAAAGGAGCATCATGAAGATTCATCACCTGTCCTTGATTGCTGCCGTCCTCGGCGTCGTGACAGTATCCGTTTCGCGCCCGGCGCGAGCCCAGACCATGTCTCTCCCCACCTACTATGTCACGCAAACAGGGGCGACATCCATGCAGGCCAGCAACCTGGCCAGCTTGCTCGCCATACCCCCGAGCAAGATCACGCTCAACAACGGCTTGGCCTCGTTCATTGACCCGACCAATTGGTTGTACGTTCCCACCGTGCCGGTCACGGATCCCACCGTGATCAGCAACCTGACCGCTGTTAGCGAGAACCCAACCACGAATGCTCTCAGCTTCTACGCGCTCAACTTCACCGCGTTGAACAGCCTGCCGGTCTACAGCAGCAACGCCGCCATCAGCTCGGCCAGTGCCGCCCTGGCCGGCGCGGGACTCACCCCCGTCTACGGCACGCCGGTCGCCGGCAATGCCCAGTTGATCGCCTCGTACACCGCGGGTTCCGGCGCTACCAACTCGGCCAATGCCTTTCTCGACACCTCGGTAAGCTACCAGTTCACCGACCCCGGCGGTGGTGGCTATCCGTTGATCGGCCCCGGTGCCCAGGTCCAAATCGCCTACAGTCCCACCGGCAGCGTCACCCGCCTGTTGTATTCCGCGCGGCAATATACCGAGGGGCCATACGTGTCGCTGATCTCGTCGAGCGACGCCAGTAATCGCGCCGCCGCCCTTCTGCCGCCCAACGCCCAGGTTAACTTCCTGCAACTGGTCTACTACAGCCCGGCCTTGATATCCGACTCTGGTTCGTGCTGCGTCCAAACCATCATCCCGTGGTACGCGTTCAATGGCACGGTCATGCAGTACAATCCGTTGACCGGCTCCAATAACATCATGAACACACCGCTACAGTTGATCCCGGCCACGGACGATCCGACCTACGTTCCGACCCTCGTTCTCAGCGTGGCCGCCCCGGGCCTCACCCAGGTCGTGGCCAACGTCGCCGTCGGCGGCGGCGCGCCGCCCTACACCTACACGTGGAGCGGCTCCAATCCCGACGTGTCCACCAATACAGGTGCTTCGATCACCTATACCCCCGTCTCGCGCGTTTCGGTGCCGCGCCTGTCCATCGACGGTTCGGCGCTCGCCACCGGCCATGTGGTCACGCTGTCGTGGCCGGACGCGTCGACCGGATTCGTCGTCCAATCCACCACCGACTTGGTGACGACCGCGTGGGCCGACTACCCCACCACCCCCGCGGATGTCAACGGCACGAATGTTGTCACGATCCCGGTCGATGGCTCCCCGCAGGTGTTCTTCCGCCTGCGCCAATCGCTGAGTCAGACCGACACGGTAGAGGTCGTGGTCACCGATGCGAATGGCGTTTCGGTGCATGTCTCGACGACGGTACTGACCGCGCCCCAACCCCGTTCCCACGAGTACGAAGACCCCGTCTTCCCCAGCTTCGGCACCGAAGCTCCCTATTATGCCGGGGGTTGGGTCAACGATGTGAATGACTGGCGGTCGGTCATGAGAAACCCGAACGTTGGCTGCTGGTCCCGAGCAGAGAGTTTCTTCTGGGCCAATTACTCGTCGTGGCCGGGAGACTTCATGGAGCCAACCCCGCGGTGCTCCCTGCAAGCCATCCTGCCAAGTTGCACACCGGGGTTTTCGGCCTATGCCGACGCCGATTACCTGAACTGGGGTGTCAACGCCGCCAACTTCGTGCTGTATCTGGGTCACGGCGCCCCCACCGCGATCAGTTTCACGTGGCCGAACTGGGTGCCGATGAATGGTGGCGCCGCCTACGGCTTGTGGCTTCGGAACCCGGGCGTGAACATGCTCGCCGATTACTGGATCAATAACAACGGAATCCCGTGCTGGACGTACAACCTGTTAAGATCCTGGGGCAATCAGGGGTCCTCGTGCGATCACCTGGATTGGCTGGCCTTTTACTCCTGCGAAGTCTTGCAGTACTGCGCTGCCGAGTTCAATGCCTGCAATCCGCGCGCGGCCGGCAATTTCGCCGCCTGCTTCCCGAATGCCTGGCAACGCTGGGGCAGCGCGTTCAACGGCCTCCATATCGCCCTCGGCTTCCACACGGAGATGTACTACGCCCCCATGGACACCGCCTCGCCCTTCGCGGTGAACATGCTGACCTCCACCAACACGATCGTTGGCGCCTGGTTCAGCGCGTCGACGGCGACTCAGCCCAACGGCCCCTGCCCGAACGGACCGGTGGTCGCGGCCGCCATGGGACCGATTGGCCCCGGCGGGGTTACGGACATCAATGATCGTTATTGCGGACCGATCGGCCCGTCCATTCCCCCGCCGTACACGAACGGCTGGTGGTACCTCCATAACTAGGGTGGCCGCGAATAAAATGCGGTGTGCGGCCCGGTGATCGCCGCAGTCGCCCCAAGCGGGCTGCGGCGCGTGCCGGAACAGAGTATGCCAGAAGCGCAGCCGTGAGGACAAAACGGCAACGAAACAGCAACCTCGAAGCCGCGTTCAGGACTCGGTGAATCGCCTGCGGCTGCGCTCTGGCCGTCTTCTGGCTCAGGGTACGATGTTCGGGCCGCAGGCACGAGTCAGGTAGATCCTGCCCCGGCCCACTGTGAGGCGCGAGCTGTTCAGTCCGGCTGATCTTCGTGACGAGCCGAGTGCAGACGAACGTGGTCGATTCGGACTTGTGAAACGCAAAAGCCAGGAGCACTCTCAGAACAGTTTTTCGACAGATACGTTCGTGGTTACGCGCGCGCGATGGAAAGCACTCTCGCCATTTCAACTGTTTTGCCGATCTGATGAAAATCCGTGGCACTGATTTCGTGATGTTTCGAGTGACCGACTTGGCGAGGGCGGCCCGGTTCTATCGGGAAACGCTTGGCCTGAAGCAGGAGGTTTACAGCGAGGAATCGCAGTGGGCTGAGTTCAACTGTGGTAACGTGACACTCTCGCTGCACGGCGGGTTCGAGATACCGAAGGGAACGGCTGGCAGCCGGATCGCGCTCGCCGTGGAGGATGTCCACGCCGCATACGCGGAGTTGAAAGCCAAAGGGGCGCGCATGGTGGGCGAGCCGGTTGACTACGGGGTCTGTCGGGCCGTGGAGCTACTGGACCCGGATGGCAACATCGTAATCCTTCATCGCCGGGCCGATGGCACTTTTGGCCCATAGCGCGGGGACAGGCGGGAAAATCGCTGTTCGGCGGACGTCTCCTGATGCCGCGGCTGCCTTTCGTCTCCTCGGAGGGGATTAAGGAGTGGGTTAACTCCGCTCCTCAAACTCCGACGTTGGCCGAAACGGCAACCCGCGTTTTCCCCCGTACAACTTCTTCAACCTGCGGTCGCTCGATCTTCTCCGCCGGCGGATCACCGCCGGCGCAACGCAATTCCCAGCCTCGCGCCGGAGTTTGCGCCCCGCCAGCCAATCCTCCCACGAAATCGCCTTGCCGATGGGATCGGAGGAATTCTGCGTTTCGCCTTCATCCGGCCGCCAGCCTATCCCACACGCCGCAAAAGGACCAGACCTCGTGGCGCCTGTCCTCGCATTCTGGCCGCGAAGCTTGCTCGGGGGTCACACTCACGGACCGTCGCTGCCCTTTTCCGCTCTCGCTCTCGCCCAGCCCCTAACTTCTGGCTTCTGGCTCCTGAGTCCTGTCTTCTGTCCCTTTCCGATAGCTCGACACGACCCAGTCGCTGAGGAATTTGTCGGGGTTCGACAGGGCGGACCTGGGAATGACGAATTCGGTCTGCCCGGTGTTGGTCTTGATCAGGTTCAGCCCGAACTGGTAGTCCTTGAACAGCTCGCGGCACAAATCGCTCACCGACTTGTTGGCCTTCTGCGCCCGCTCAATGACTTCCTCCAGCGCCTCCGGCTCCAGCCGCATCCGCAAACTGTGTTTCTCCTCGAACTTCCGCTCGAAATCATGCACGAACTGCCGCATCAGCTCGCGGTGCTCGTACGCCGGCTCCTGCAGAATCCGCTGCAGTTCCGCGCCCGGCTTCTCCACCAGCGACCGCGTCACCACAAACTGCCGCACGTTCGACGACGGCAGCTCGAACTTGAATTCCCGCAATGCCCGCTCGCACACCGTCAGCAGCCCGCGCGCCCCCGTATTCTCCAGCGCCGCCTGCTCGGCAATCGCCCGCAAGCCTTCATCCGAGAAAATCACGTCGATGCCAAACGCGTTGAAGCTGGACTCGTATTGCCTGACCACCGAGCCTTCGCTCTGCTTGAGGATGCTGTACAGGTCGTCGACGCTCAGCTTCTCCAGCACCACCCGCACGGGCAGCCGCCCGATGAACTCGGGCTCGAACCCGAACTTCACGAAATCCTCGGTCTGCCCGCGCCGATGCAGTTCCGCCTCGCTGACGTGTTCCGCCAGATGCCCGCCGAACCCGATGTGCGCGTGCCGAATCCGCCGCCGAATGATCTCCAGCATCTGGTCGAACGCGCCGCTCACAATAAACAAAATGTGCTTGGTGTTGATCGTCTCGCGTTTGACCTTGCCCCGCTTCTGGTACTCGAATGCCGCCTGCAGTTGCGCCTGGATGTCCGTCGGCGAACGCAGCGGCACCTCGGTCTCTTCCATCAGCTTCAGCAAATTCGTCTGCACCCCGCGCCCGCTCACGTCCCGCCCGACGATGTTCGCCGGCGTCGCGATCTTGTCGATCTCGTCGATGTAAATGATGCCGTACTGCGCCAGATTGACGTCCCCATCCGCCCGATGCACCAGCTCGCGCACCAGGTCTTCCACGTCGCCGCCGACGTAACCCGTCTCGCTGAACTTCGTCGCGTCGGCCTTCACGAACGGCACGCCAATCAAGTCCGCAATCGTCTTGATCAGATACGTCTTGCCCACGCCTGTCGGCCCGATCAGCAGCACGTTCTGCTTCACATAATCCCGCAGTTCCTCGCCCTGCTCGGCCGCCTTGACGTGGTTGTAGTGGTCGCACACCGCGATCGCCAGCGCCTTCTTCGCGTCCTCCTGCCGGATCACAAACCGGTCCAGGTGCGCCTTCACGTCCTTCGGCTTGAGATGAAAATCGAACTCCACCCCTTTGCGCTTCGGCTCGTCACCGGACGGCATGGTCTCGACCCGGTCGGATTCCGGCCCCGCAAACACGACGCGGTCGCCAAACTCGCGTTTCATGAATTCGGAGATCTTCTTCTGAATCTCTTCCGGCGACGGCAATGGTTGATCGGTGCTCATTCCAATTACTAGCGTAGCTTACTTCGGGCCATTTTCAACACTCGTCGCCAGCGCCCCCATGAATTTCGCCAGGCTGTCCGACGTGCCGATCACCACCAGGTCGTTCCCCGCCGCCAGCCGCGTCGTCGGTCCGGGCAATTCCGTGATCACGCGCCCCGTGAGCGGATCGCGGTGTTTGACGGCCACCACGTGCACCCCGTACTGCGACCGCGGCGCCAGCTCGGCCAGCGTCCGCCCATCGTAATGCAGCGGCACTTCCAGCGTGCGCAGCTCGATGCCCTCGGGCAATTCCACAAACGCATCCCGCGTTTCCTCACCCTCGTGGACCACAAACCGCGCCATGATCTGGCGTTTCCGTAACACTTCCTGGCTGTACACCCCCAGCAGGTCCCGCTTCGAGATCCAGCCGACCAGCTTGCGGTCGGTCGCGTTGTTGATCACCGGCAGCCGCTCCGCGTTCTCCCGCCAGAAAGTGTCCATCGCGTCCGCGAGGTTCTGCCGCGGGGTCGCATACTGGAATGTCGTGTCCACCAGGTCGACTGCGATCACTGACGCCAGCGACTCGCCCTGATGCAGCATGTCCTTCACCGAGTGCAGCCGGATCGCGCCGAGAAATGTGCCGCCGCTGTCCACCACGTACAGGTTGTTGTAGGACTCCTTGAAAAATTCTTCGACCACCGCGCGGAACGGCGCCGTCTGCAGGACGGTGTGAACGTCGTTGTGCATGATGTCTTCGACGCGCAGCGATTGCATCACGCTGGCCTCGGGTCCCGTCGGCATCACGATCCCCCGCCGGCGCAGCGATTCCTCTTCGAGCGAGCGACCTCTCAGCAATCGCGTCGTGACGTGGCTGATGATGCACACGAACATCAACGGCAGCACGACCTGATAATTGTTGGTCTGCTCGAACACCATCATGATCGCCGTCAGCGGCGCGTGGGTCACCCCCGCCAGGACCCCGCCCATGCCCACCAGCGCGTACGCGCCGTGCCCGGCCGTGACGTTGGGGAAAAACTGATGCACACCGTACCCGAACACGCCGCCGAGGAGCGCCCCGACCATGAGCGACGGCGTGAACAATCCGCCCGCCCCGCCGCACCCGAAACTGAACGATGACGCGACGATCTTCATCAGCACCAGCCACAACAACAACTTCACGGCGAATTGTTCGCGCAACGTCTGGTTCACCACCTCGAACCCGTTCCCATAGACGTGCGGCCACCAAACGCCGATCGCACCGACCAGCCCCAACCCGATCGCCGGCTTCAGCCAGTTGGGAATCGGGATCTTTTCAAACAGGTCTTGCGAACTGAACAGCGCTCGCACAAACAGGATCGACAGCACCCCGGCCAGCAGCCCGAGCACCAGGTACGGAAAGAACTCCCAGGCCGACACCAGATTGTAGTGCGGCACGTCGAAGCGCGGCAGATTGCCCATGCAACTGCGAAACACCAGCGTGGAAATCACCGAAACCACCACCACCGGCCCGAGGACTTCGAGCGCAAAATTGCCCATCAGCACTTCCATCGCAAACAGCGAGCCGCCAATCGGCGCGTTGTACACCGCCGCCAATGCCGCCGCCGTCCCCGCGCACACGAGCACGCGAAGATGTTGCGCGGAAAGATGCAACCGCCGGCCCGAGTAGGAGCTGATCGCGCTGGCCAGCAGCGCCATCGAACCTTCGCGTCCCAGCGAGCCGCCCGAGGCCACCGTCACGATGGCCGCCCAATCGCGAGGCGCCGTGTTGCGTAGGGAAATATACCCACCGCGGAGCGATACGGCCTGCATGATCGTCGTGATGCCGCCGCCGCGCGTCGGCACGCGGAAAAACTTGCCGATCAATCCCACCACCAGCCCGCCCACCGCCGGCACAATGACGCAGATGTACCAGGGTTGTTTCGACGCCGCGTCGAGCAGGTTCTGTCCGCTCCCCCAGCAGAGCTTTTGGATGTAGGCGATGATGTGCGCCGTGACGACCGTCGTGAATCCGACGATCAGCCCGACGAAGGGCAGGAGTAACAGGAAGGCGTTCTCGCTGGCCGTCCGCTTCCCCAGCCGCGCGAACACCTGCGCCTGAAGCCGGCTGCCGATGGACCGAAGCGGTTGCGGCAACGCATTCATTGACCCACCTACTAACAAATCGCGACGACCGGGTCAAACTGTGACCGCAGGTTGTAGCCGCGAAACGTTTTCGCGGGCTCTTGGCAAATGCAAAATGAATGTCTTGCAATTTGGTAGATTTGAGCGATGATGCGCAACGGCGTGTCTGACATGAACAAGGAGGTCTGACGTGCCGACGGGATGTATGCCAGGACCATGGTGTGGTCCGTCGCAACGTGCAGAATGAAGAAGAGAGGAGGAGTCAGGCATTATGACGCAACAGAGTCCGAAGACCGAGCAGATTGCTGCTCGCGCCTATCAACTCTATCTCGAGCGGGGTCGAACGGACGGCCATGATGTCGATGATTGGCTTCAGGCCGAGTACGAGTTGATGCAATTACCGGTCCGCAAGCTCGCCGAGTTGGAGTCGCCCACGACGGGACGTGGCAAACTCCGCACCAAATCCATTATCGACTTGGTTCGTACTGCGATGTATTGACGAACACGGTTTCGCCCGACCCGACAACATAACTTTGCCCGGTGCGCCCACGATGGCGCCACCGGGTTTCTACCAGACCACAACCGCTCGTGGAAAACCAATCACCCCCACGAACCCGCCCGACCGCCGAAGAAGTCCGCAAAAAATACGGCACCATCGCGATCATCCTGTTCATCTGGGAAATCTGGTGCGTCCGCGACGGCTGGTTCCATTCCCAATACGAATACATCCGCTTCTCGCGGTTCCTGGCCTGGGCCTCCGCTCCCGTTCTCGCCTTCTGCGTCATCATGGCCGCCAGCGCCGCCCGCGCCCTCCGCCGCCAGCGCAGGGAGGGCGGGGGACCCGCATCCTGACACGACCACCACTCACCGGTTTGTCACCCTGAACGAAGTGAAGGGTCTCAGTCGTTTCCCGCTCTCCATCCGCACTGTAGCCGCGCGCGATGAGCGCGGATTGCCGATTAGACTCCAACTCTCCTGAGTCCGAGCAGGCGGGATTCCGTCGTGGCATTTGGTAACTTCATTTCCAAAACCGCCACCATGCCTTGCTTGGCGGCTTCTGGAAGCTCTGAAGCTCTCGCTGCCAATAACCACCGTCTCCGCTGGGCAGTGGGTCGATGGCTCGGAAACGCGCCACCAGCGCCTCGAATTGGGCAGGCCCAATAAGCTCCGCGTTACCTCCCGCCGAAGCTATGGCATCGCGAAGCTGCAGGAGACATTCCGCCAACACAGGAACCGACGAGGCCATGAGAACTCTCTCAAACCGATTATCGTGGTTGAGATAGACGACCTGACCTCCAGCTTCCTCGTCGAGGCAAACGGGGTCGCCTGAACCGTTGCCGCCGATGATCCGGTAGCGGTCAAGTTCGGATGGCTGATGCCAAACGACGGATGCTCGCGCCAGTGATCCGCTCTTGGGTGGCCCAAAGTTCAGAAATGGCGCTGCGTCGGTCGGTAAGCCGGCGTCGATCAGGAACGTGCGGACCTCGGGAGACAAGTGAACGTCGGACAGCGAATCCGCAGGGAATGCAACCAAGTGATCGTCTGCGACGCTCTCCCAACTTTGCTTGAATTGCTGTGGTGTAATCACGGCTCCTGACCTCACTGTGAAAGCCGCGCATGCGCGGCCATAAACTTCTCCACGCGCTTCGTATCCGCCGTGTTTGACCACAAGCCATCTACCTTGAAATGCGATCCGACGATGAACCCGTCGGCCACGGGGAAATATCTCGCCAGATTCTGCGCGGTCACCCCGGACCCGAGGTAGACCGGTATCCGGCAGTGTTTCTTCGCGTCGCGGATGTCCGCCAGCGCCGGCGGATCAGCCGTGACCATGCCCGTGATGATCACCGCGTCGCCCCGCATCATCTCCACCGCTTCCGCCGTCTCGCCCACGGTGATGTCCGACGTGATCGCGTGCGAGCTGTGCTTCTTCTTCACATCGGCCCAAACCTGCACGCGCTCCGCGCCGATCTGCTTGCGAAAGCGGAGCAGGGGAGCAGCCGTGGATTGGATAAACCCTTCATCGGCCACGTGGGCGAATGCGAATCCTTCGACCCGCACAAAATCCAATCCCGCCGCATGGGCAACGGCTATCGCTTCCACGTTCGCCCCCGCCAACACCTGAACCCCGCAGGGCAACCGCGCCGCATCTTTCACCGCGCGCCCGACGACCGACATAGCCGCCACAATCTCCGGCCCCACCGCGCCGCGCAGGTACGGCGTGTCGTGCATGTTCTCAATCATGATCCCGTGCACGCCCGACTCGCGGTACATCTTCGCCTCGCGCACCGCCAACGCCTCGATCTCGCGCACGCTCCGTCCGCCCGCCGGCGTCCCCGGCAACGCCTCCAGATGAATCATCGCAATCACCGGTTTCGGAGACGAGAACAGTGAATTCTTCGCAGGCATAACAAGTTCATTATATCCGACCGCCCTGCGAAACCAAGCGCTCTCGTTCGCGTCGCGACTTCTCTCTTGTGAGCGGCGCGTCAACATGGTTTGCTTTTCCGCATGCAGGGCTCGGCGACCATTCAGGCGAACGCGCAGACCGACTGGACGATTATCCGTCGTCTGCTCGGCCTGAGTTGGCATTACCGCTCCGGCTGCATCAAGGTCTTCCTCTACCAATTCCTGCTGCTGGCCATGGGCCTCAGCGGCCTCGGATTGACGGGCCTCGGCATCGACTATGTGCGCTATCAGCTTCAGCCGACGGCGGGCCCGCCGCACTGGCCTTTCAAATTCACCCCGCCAGCCGCGTGGACGCCGATGGATGTGATGATGGCCATCGCCGGGGTGATGCTGGTGCTCGCGTTGTTGCGGGCGTTGCTGTCCTATATGTACAGCGTTGCCGTGGCCATCCTCGTCGAACGCTACGTCGTCGTCGAACTCCGCGCGGGCGTGTACGAAAAACTCCAGCGGCTCAGCTTCCGCTTCTACGACGCCAACGAGACGGGCTCGATCATCAACCGCGTCACGGGCGATTCGCGCGCGGTCGCCAACTTCGTCAGCAACGTCCTGGTGCAGAGCATCATCATGGTGCTCTCGCTGGCGATCTATCTCTCCTATATGCTGGCCATCCACGCCAAACTTACTATCGCCTGTCTGGCCATCGTCCCGCTGCTGTGGGTCGTCGCCGCATCGTTCTCCCGCGTCGTCCAGCCCCAGTACGTCCGCAACCGCGAATTGGTCGACCGCATGATCCTCCACATTGCCGAGACGGCGCAGGGAATCCAGACCATCAAGGGCTTTGCCCGCGAGCGTGACCAGTTCGAAATCTTCCAGCGCAGCAACGACGCGGTCCGCACCCAACAGCAAAACATCTTCTGGCGCGTCAGCATCTTCGTTCCCACCATCGGCATGCTCACACAGATCAGCCTGTTCGTGCTGCTGCTGTACGGCGGCCACCTCGTGATCGCGGGCGAACTGGCCCTCGGCACTGGCATGGTCGTGTTCGCCGGTCTGCTCCAGCAATTCTCAGGTCAAATCTCCAACGTCGCCCAGATCGCCAACACCATCCAGCAAAGCCTCGTCGGGGCCCGCCGCGTGTTCGAGGTGCTCGACGCGCCGATTGAAATCGTCAGCCCGCCGCAGCCCCAGCCGCTCCCGCGCGCCCGTGGCGAAGTCCGCTTCGAGAACGTCAGCTTCGGCTACAACGGTTCGGACAATCCCCAGCTGCGGGATATCAGCTTCGAGATCCGCCCCGGCGAGAGCATCGCGATCCTCGGCGCGACCGGCTCGGGCAAGACGACGCTGCTGAGCCTGATCCCGCGCTTCTACGATCCGCAGCGCGGCCGCGTGCTCGTCGACGGCACCGACGTTCGCCATCTCAACCTGGACGATCTCCGCCGCAACGTCGGCATCGTCTTCCAGGAGAGTTTTCTGTTCAGCAATACCGTCGCCGCCAATATCGCTTTCGGTCATCCGCACGCCACCCAGCCGGAGATCGAGCAGGCGGCCCGCATCGCCGCGGCCCACGAGTTCATCATCAAATTGCCGAAAGGCTACGAGACGTTGCTGGGCGAAGGCGGAAAGGATTTGTCTGGCGGCCAGCGCCAGCGCCTGGCCATCGCCCGCGCGCTGCTGCTCGATCCGTCCATCCTGCTGCTCGACGATCCGACCGCCGCGGTCGATCCCGAGACGGAAAAAGAAATCCTCGAGGCCATCGAAAACGCCATGCGGGGACGCACGACCTTCATCGTTGCCAATCGTATCAGCACGTTGCGGCGCGCCCACCGCATCATCGTGCTCGAAGACGGACGAATCGTCCAGGCCGGCACGCATGACGAGTTGATGCGCGCCGGTGGCCCGTACCGGCGAACCGCGGAGGTCCAATTTGCGGAGTAACGCGCCCGCAACGACGCCATGACGACCAAGCCTCATGTCACGATCACCCACATCCGGCGCGAGCCGGATGACGAGGACGAGATCAACCAGCGGCCGCTGGAACTGGCATTGATCTGGCGGATGTTCCGCTTTACGAAACCGCACGCGCGCCGGCGCAACTGGCTGCTGGGCCTGGTGATTCTCCGGTCCATCCAATTGCCGCTGCTGGCGTGGGCGCTCGGCGCCGTCATCAATGGCCCAATCACGCGACACGATACGCGCGGCACCGTCCGGGGCGCGGTCGGATTCCTGGCGCTAGCTGCCTTCACGCAGTTCTGTTTCCATTTCCGCCAACGCCTCGCGCTGGAACTGGGCGAATCGGTCATCCAGGATTTGCGGCGCGACATCTTCCAGCACTTGCTGCGGATGCCGATGAGTTTCTATAACCATACGAAAATCGGCCGCATCATCAGCCGCTACACGTCCGATGCCGAGGCGATGCGCGTCGGCTGGCAGGACGTGTTCTTTATCACCGCCGTCCAAGCCGGGCAAATGATCGTCTCGGGGCTGCTGATGCTGTGGTACGACTGGGTGTTGTTTCTCGTCGTGCTGGCGATGGCGCCGATATTGGCCGCGCTGAACTATCATTTTCGCCGCACGCTGAGCCTCGCCAACCGCCAGGTGCAGGAAAGCTGGAGCCGCGTGACGGCCACGCTCGCCGAATCGGTCACCGGCATCCGCGTGACCCAGGGGTTCGTGCGTCAGGACGTCAACGCCGGTCTGTTCACCGATCTGATCAAGGACCATTCCGGCTACAACCTCGGCGTGGCGCGGGCGTCGGGCGTGTTTCTGCCGATGCTCGAACTGAGCAGCCAGACGTTTGCGGCGGCGTTGATCGTGATTGGCGGGTATCGCGCCTTGAACCCGTCGGTCCACTTGGAGGTCGGCACGCTGATCCAGTTCTTCTTTCTCGCGAACATGTTTTTCAGCTCGGTCCAGCCCATCGGCCAGCAGTACAGCCAGGCGCTGACCGCCATGGCCGGCGCCGAGCGCGTGTTTCGCCTGCTCGACACGAAACCCGATTGGGAGGAACCGCCCGCCGCCCGCGAACTGCCGCGCATTCAGGGCCGCGTCGAATTCCGCGGCGTGATCTTCTGCTACGTCCCCGACCGCCCAGCGATCAACGACATGAGCTTTGTCGTCGAGCCCGGCCAGACCGTCGCGCTGGTCGGCCATACCGGCAGCGGCAAAAGTTCCATCATCAACCTGATCACGAAATTCTATCTGCCCCAGACCGGTCAGGTGTTGATCGACGGGTTCGACACCCGCGAAATTCTCGGCGACTCGCTGCACAGCCAGATGGGCATCGTCAGCCAGCAGAATTTCCTGTTCACGGGCACGGTCATGGAGAACATCCGGTTCACGCGACCATCCGCGACCGACGAGGAGGTCATCGATGCCGTCCGCAAACTGGATTTCCTCGATGTGATCGGCTCGCTCTCCGCCGGCTTCGCCACGCAGGTCGGCGAGCGCGGTACGAATCTCTCGCTCGGCGAACGTCAGCTCGTCTGTTTCGCCCGCGCCATGCTGGCCGACCCGCGCATCCTGATTCTGGACGAGGCGACAAGCTCCGTCGACGCGATGACCGAGGCCCGCATCCAGCGCGCGCTGGCGCGGCTGTTGCAAGGGCGCACCAGCTTCGTTGTCGCTCACCGCCTCAGCACCATCCGCCACGCCGACCTCGTCCTCGTGCTCGACCACGGCAAGATCGTGGAGCGGGGGACGCATCACCAGCTTCTCGCCTTCAACGGCGCCTACGCCGAGCTCTACCGCCAGTTCGTGCGGAAATGAAGAGGACCAGTTCGATTCGGTATTGCCGATGACGCCTCATCGTGGCATCATGGTCGCGCGATGCTCTGGAGCACGCTGCTCAGTCCGATTCGAATTGGCATTTCGATCGTACTCGGGATGATGGTTGCCGCCATCATCACGCTGAATTTCTGGAATGATCGGCCCGGGGACGATCCGTCCGCCATTCGGGAAGCCACCGCCGTTCTCGACCGATTTCACGAGCACGCGATTACGAATTCCATCGCGCGCCTCATCAGCGGCATGAAAATCGAGCAACTGACCGATCCGTCGGCGGCGGTCATCACGGCCGTCGCCGGCAAAGTGGTCACCAATTATCCGTCGGGAAGCTGGCTGATCACCGTGGGCGATGGCCGCAAGTATGTGGTGAAGGCCAGCCAGCCGCCCGCGGCGGATGCATTCGCGCCATACATCCAGCGGGTCGCCATGGACGGGCCTTGGAAGAACCTCGATGATACCATCGACCGGCTGACCAGGCAGAATGGACTCATTCTGAGGGCCAAAGCCCTGACGTATCTGGACCGCAAACCGGAATCGGAATCCTCGCAGATTTGGGACGACCGCTTTGTGCTGGCCACGAGTGAGTATGGCGTCTATACGGATCGCGCCCGTCTCTGGCAAACCATCGTGGTTGGGCTGTGCGCTTTGGTGTTGTCGGCATTTGGGTCTTGGGCTCTCGTGGTGTTTCTGCCGCTGCTCTGGCAGTTTCTCGTGCGGCTCCGTCGCGCTGCCCAGAGACCGGATTAGCGCCACGACGCGCTTGATTTGAAGAGTTGCACGAGAGGCGTTTCGTAACGGGTTCGTAACCAATCGCCCTTATTTGTTATCGACTTTACTCCCGCGATGTGGCTATACTTCCGCCGTCACCCCGGGAGGGCCTCGTCGTGAGGGGCCATAGAAGTCGTGTATGTGTGAGGCTTACATGACGTTTGGGTTGAATCTCAAGGCCGGCAGGCGGAATGCGGCGCAGCCCGGCGCGATCGCCCCGCATTTTTTTACATATCTTTTACTTAACAAGTCCACGAATCGTTCTACACTTGCACCATCAGCAGGAGAACGCAACGGGAGGAGACTATGAAGCTGCGGATCAAGCTGTTGCTCGTCGGTCTTCCACTGGTACTGGTTTTTCTTTCCTTCGGCGCCCCCAACGCCAGCCCCCAAACCAATAGCTGGATCAGCCCCACCCGCGGGTACTGGGATGATTACACCAAGTGGTCGCTGGGCGCCGCCCCGTCAACCAACGGCCAGACGCTGATCCTCATCAACAACGACGTGACCAAGACGGTCACGCTCGATTCGTATACCGCCGAGAATTTCCCGGGCACGATGATCGTCAGCGACCTCGTGGTCTCGGCGCCCGGTTTTGCCACCAACACGCTGGAGTTGGTCGATGCCGGGGTCGGCACGCCGCTGCAAATCCTGGAGATGCTCAGCGTCACCAACGGCGGAGCACTGTACATGGCCAACTCGGCCATCGTCATGCAGGGCTATACAAACAGCGCGCAGAACGCCATGGTCGTCGACGGCTCGGCGGTCCTCGACGTGGGCAGCGTGCTCAACGCGTCTCTGTCATTGTACAGCGGCCTCGATCCGAGCGCCTCCGGCAGCATCACGCTCACCGGCGGGCAGTTGTTGCTGACCAATGGTCCTCCCGGAATTTTCGCCAGTCCGCCCTCGTCGATCGGCATCAATGGCGTCTCGCAACTCACCGTGTCGAGCGGCCAGTTCCAATCCATGTCCGGTACGATGTTCGTCGGCTCCGGTCAGGGGTCGTCGGGCAATCTGGCCATCAACGGCGGAAGCGTCCTGTTGGCGCCGTTCTGTCCGTTGGTCGTGGGCATGGAAACGGGCGCGGTCGGCCACGTCTCGGTCACCAGCGGCAGCCTCGTCGTTACCAACGCATTCAGCACGCTCGTCGGCTGTGACGGCTCCGGCGAACTCGATCTGCTCGGCGGCGCGAACTCGTTCGGAGCAATGGAAATCGCTGGCGACCCCGGCGGGCTGGGCACATTGACCATCGGCGGAGGCGTCAACACCATCTCCGCCGGGCTCAGCGTCGGCTCCAGCGTCGGCGCCACGGGAACCGTCTGGATGACGGGCGGGCAGTTGGCCGACACCAATGTCACCGCGTCGGTCGGTGCATGGGGCTACGGCCTGGTCACCATCTCCAACGGCACCTGGCTGGGCAAGACCATCAACCTCGGCGTCCATGCCATTCCCCCGCAAAGCAATCAGGGCGCGATACCTGCCTATGGCGAAGTCGACGTCCCCGGCGGCTCGATGACGCTGTACTCGCAACTGAACATCGGCAACCGCTCCAGCGGAGGCATCGGTGTCGTGAATATCACCGGCGGCAGCGTCTACGTCACCAACGCCGCGCACAACGCCGTCCTCAACCTCAGCAGCGGCCAACTGAATCTCAGTGGCGGGCTGCTCCAGGTCGATACGCTGATCCTGACCAATGGCTGGGGCGGTATGTTCACCCATGGCGGCGGCACGCTGATCGTCGGCACGCTCATCGACGGCATCCCCGATCCGTGGAAGGTGCGGTACGGCTTCCCGCTGCTCGATCCCACGGTCGCTGGCGCCGACCCGGACGGCGACGGGATGAGCAATCTGCAGGAGTATCAGGCCGGGACCGACCCGACAAACAGCGCGTCCTTCTTCCACATCATTTCGGTCGTGCCGTCAGGCTCCGATATGGTGATTACGTGGGCCGCGGTCACAAACAAGGCCTACGGCCTACAGGCGCTCAGCAGCTCGATGCCCGGCGCCTTCGCCAATCTCGGCACCGGGTCCTTCGTCTATACGAATGAGTCGCGGATCTACACCAACAATCCGCCCGGTTCTTACGCTACACCTCTATTCGGCACCATGGTGAGCGTGCCGCTTACCCCGTTCATCACCCAGACAAACTATGTGGACAAGGGCGGCGCAACCAATGGCGCGCGCTTTTACCGAGTCCTGCTCGCAACCCCGTAGACGAGGAGATATCCCATGCGCACATCATCCACGCGTCCACGGTTTTCGGGAACCGGCATCACAATGACCGAGCTGGCGGTGCTGGTCGCCATCGGCTCTCTGCTGTCAGCGGTGTTGCTGGCCGACTTGGCCCAAACCCAGCAAACGCTCCTGCTACAGGCCTGCGCCGCCAACCTCAAACAATGGGGGATGGCCATTGAGTTGTACTCCCAGGATCATAATGGCAGTATCTTCTACACTGATGGCGGCCTCTTCTGGAATACCGCTATCTCTGGTAACCCGTATTCAAAGTACCTCGGTGTCACTAGCACCACCGCAAGCTACATACGCAACCTGCGGGTCTGTCCCGCCCGCGCGGCTGCCCTGTCGCCACAGTTGACTTCCGTTTATAGCTACCAGATGCCAGTCGGCATGTACCGAGCGTATCCCAATCTGAATCTCTATGCCAACTGCGGCTCGCCTGGCAACCCCTATTACTATAATGTCGACGTTCCGTACTTGCCCAACCTGAAGTCCTGCCACAATCCGTCGCAGTTTCTGCTGCTGACGGAATCGCGTGGAAATACGATGCTCTGCAGGGACCTGCTGCAATATGTGTTGACCCCCTACGACACCTCGATCCCATCACAAGCCGATCCGCTGGCGCCCATCTATCGCCACAATGGCTTGATCAATTGCTTGTTCGGAGATCTCCACGTCGAAGCGGTCACAACCAACACCCTCGCCACTGCGGCTGCGAACTGTTTTACCACCAATTCGTGGCTGCATCTGGACTAGCCCGTCATGCGCACATCATCCACGCGTCCACGGTTTTCGGGAACCAGCTTCACGCTGACCGAGCTGGCGGTGCTGGTCGGCGTCGGCTCGCTGCTGGCCGCGGTCTTGCTGGCCGACCTGGCCCAAACCCAGCAAACGCTCCTGCTGCAGGCCTGCGCCGCCAACCTCAAGCAGTGGGGGATGGCCATCGAGTTGTACTCCCAGGATCATAATGGCAGTATCTACTATGGCACCGCGAGCACGTACTGGGATACCGCCGCCGGCGGCAACCCATATTGCCAGTATCTCGGTGTCGTGGACGGTGCTGTCGACATCCGCAGGCTGCGGGTCTGTCCCGCCCGCGCCGCTGCCGCGGCACATATGAGTGGCGTTTATAGCTACCAAATGCCAATCGGCATGTATCGAGAATTTGGTTCATACTACGCCAACTGCGGCACACCGGGGAACCCCTACTATGTGAATTCCGACATGCCGTACCTTCCCAATCTGAAGGCATGCCGTAACCCAGCTCAGTTTCTGCTCGTGATGGAATCCCGCGGGAATACGATGAGCTGCCAGAACCTGCTGCAATATGTGTTGACGCCGTATTCGAGCTCAGCGCCAGGGCAGTCTGATCCATTGGCGCCCATCTACCGTCACAATGGCCTGATCAATTGCTTGTTCGGGGACCTCCACGTCGAGGCCGTCACCACCAATACCCTCGCCGCCCAGGTTGGACTTTGCAGTGGCCCCAATTCATGGCTCGCCCTGGATTGATTGTAGCGCCGTGGAACGAAGGCTGGCGTGCCGGGTCGTAGCTCCGAAGGCCTTCGGGGCGAAGACTGGCGTGCCGAGATCACAGGCGCTTCTCTGCAAAGGCCCGCCCCTAGGCAGTCTTAAGATAACGCTCGAAATCCAAAGCCGCTTTGCAGTCGGTGAGCGCGATGCGAGTTTTAACGCGCCAAGAACGAAGGTCGCGGGTGTGAACCGATTTCCCGTCATTGTGCTCGGCAAGCCGCTTCCTGAAGTTCTCGGTGAACCCAGCGTAGAACCGGCCCGGGCATTTCACGCTTTGGAGAATATAAACGTAATAGAATCTCATCGCTGGCGTGCCGAGCCGAAGCTCGGAACTCGAACCTCAAGTTCACGACTGTCCGCCTTCGCTCTGCGCTGCGCTCCGAGCGAAGGCTGGCGGAGGGGGCGAGATTCGAACTCGCGAGGGCCTTTCGACCCCACACGCTCTCCAGGCGTGCGCATTAGACCACTCTGCCACCCCTCCGAGCGCTGAGAGCGCAACGACGTTACTCTGGCGGCGGTTCCTTCGCAAGCCCGCACTCACAAATTCGAAACTCGAAATCAGAAATCCGAAAGACACTCAGATCAAACACGCCCTGTTCGGCGCCGGTCTCCTGGCCACGCCGCTCACACCGACCGCCAGGTCTCCACGGCGAAACCCGATTCTGGAGACCTTCGGTCAAACACGTGCGGGGTCGGAAACCCTCGCACAACCGCGAGGAAATGTTTTCCCCTCTCCCTTTCCAAGGGAGAGGGTCAGGGTGAGGGTTCCGTCCCAAAATCCCGACCGCACCCGCTTGCCGCCCTCAGGACTCCGTCTTCGAATCTCGGGCTTCGAATTTCGTGTTTTATCCGTGCGTTGGATTTCGCTATTCGGTTTTCGGATTTTCCGCCAGTTGCTGCAACAGCCATTCCTCTTCGAGCGGGCCGAGATTGAACCGCAGCGCCGTTTTTTCGACGGCTTCAAGCCTGGTCATGTGCGGATGTTCCCGACGCAACGTGTTCAGCCAGTCGAGCGCCTTCGCCCGTTTCTCCGCGCGCTCCTTGCTCATGGCTCATGCCCGTGCGCCAGTGCTGCGACGCAGTTGATTTGACGTGCGCCAACGCAACACCGGGCACGACTGCGACGCAACGAGGAATATCCCCTCTCCCCTCCGGGGGAGAGGGTCAGGGTGAGGGGGCGCTCCTCAAATGAATCATGTCGTTGCACTGGGTTTCTTTCCCGCTGCCCGCAGCAGCCGGTCCCGCACCGCCAGCCCGAGCCCGCTCGCCGGCGGCAGGATCGCCAGAATCACGTCGGCCTTCTGCGCATCGGCTTCGCGCATCTGATCGAACAGCGTCTGCGCGTAGAGCTGGCTGTCGCCGTAGTTGGCCAAAATGTAACACGTCTTTCCTTCGCGCTTCAACTGGTCCACGCGCTGCTTCAGGGCGATCACCACCTTCTCGGGTGCGCCCTCCAGCAACTCGACCCGTGCCCGCGGCGAATAATGCCGGAGCGACATGCCGGGACCCGCCAGGCCTTTCCGCGCAATGTCGTCTTCCACAACCGACGCCAGCGCCACCTCGCCGATGGCCTTCTCCAATTCCTCGCGCGGCACGCCGCCGGGCCGCAGAATGGCGGGCGGCGTCTGCGTCAGATCGAGCACGGTCGATTCCACGCCCATCGGCGTCGGCCCCGCGTCCAGAATCAGGTCCACCCGTTCCGCGAGGTCTTCGAGAACGTGCTGGGCCTTCGTCGGGCTGGGGCGCCCGAATCGGTTCGCGCTGGGCGCGGCGATGGGCGCGCCGGTGGCGGTCAACAGTGCTGCGGCGACAGGATGGCCCGGCATTCGTACCGCGACGCTCGGCCGATGCGCCGTGACCTCGCCGGGAATGTGATCGGCCTTCTCGACCACGAATGTCAGCGGCCCCGGCCAAAACCGGCTGGCGAGTGATTCGAACGACTGGGGCACCGTCTTCATCAGCGATCGCGCCATCGCCGCGTCGCGCACGTGAACAATCAGCGGATCCCAGTCGGGACGTTCCTTGGCTAGAAAGATCCGGTGGATCGCCTTCAAATTCAGCGCCAGCCCGCCGAGCCCGTACACCGTCTCGGTGGGGAAAGCGACGAGTCCGCCCCCGCGGAGAATCGTCGCCGCATGCTCCATCACGTCCTGCTCGGGCGACTCCGCGTTGACGCGTACGACGTTGTTCATTCGTCACCGAACGACGTGCCAATCGCCCGCGCCATGCCGATCAATTGCGAGCGGGGTGAAATCAGACGCGGCGCGTGCCCGGGAATTGCCAGGGATACACTGGTGATTTTGGCCCCGCGCAGACTGGCCATCCGATTGAACTGTCCGGCGACAACCATGTCCACGGCGGCCGTCGCAAACTGGGTTGCCAGAAAACGGTCGAACGGCGTCGGCGTGCCACCGCGCTGCAGATGACCGAGAATCGTGAACCGCGTCTCAAGGCCGGTGCGGCCCTCGATCTGTTTCGCGAGAAGAGCGCTGATGCCGCCAAGGCGGACGGCCTCGGGCGAACCAGCCACGCGGTCGCGGACGACGACGTCGCCGTCCACAGGTCGCGCGCCCTCGGACACGACGACGATGCTGAACCGTTTGCCGCTGCGACTCCGCTGCATGATCTTGTTGCAGATCGCCTCCAACCGATAGCGGATTTCGGGAATCAGGATGACATCGCCGCCGCCGGCCACGCCCGTCGTCAGCGCCAGCCACCCGGCCGTGCGGCCCATGACCTCCACCAGCATCACCCGGTGATGCGATGCTGCCGTCGTGTGGAGCTTGTCCACGGCTTCCGTGGCGGTGGTGACCGCCGTGTTGAATCCAAACGTCAGGTCGGTGCCGCGCACGTCGTTGTCGATGGTCTTGGGGACGCCGACAATGCGCAGGCCGAGCTTCGACATCTTGTGGCAACACTGCAGCGTGCCGTCGCCGCCCACCGCCACCAGCGCGTCCAGCTTCAGCGCGCGATAGTTGCGCACGACATCCGGCGTCGCGTCGCGGACACGGTCGGGATGCCGATGATCGTCAACATATTCGTACGGGTTGTCGCGATTCGTCGTGCCGAGGATCGTGCCGCCCTGTGTCAGGATTCCCGAAACATCGTTCCAGTGCAGCCACTTGCCGTGGCCGGAGACCAGCCCGCGGAACGCGTCGTAAAACCCAAACACGCGGATACCATGGTTGGCCATTGCCGCCTTCGCGACACCACGCACGACGGCATTGAGTCCGGGCGCATCGCCCCCGCCCGTGAGAAGCCCGAGTCGCTGAATTCGGTTCACGGGCCGAGTGTGGCACACCTTACGGACGGTGAGAAGCAGGTTTTTTTGTTGCCGATACCGGCCCGCCGTGAAAAACTGACCGCTGATCGTTCCATGAAGAATACGGCTATTCTGCTGATCGACTGTCCGGACCAAAAGGGGATCGTGGCCGCGGTGTCGGAATTTCTGTTCCGTCATCAGGCCAACATCCTTCACGCGGACCAGCACCAGGATGACGACCAGGAACTGTTCCTGACGCGCGTGGAATGGGACCTGACGGGCTTTGGCTTGCCGCTGGCCGATTTTGAAAAGGCGTTTGCGCCCATCGCGAAGAAATTCCAGATGCGGTGGCGCGTGGAACTGTCGTCGCAGCGACAGCGCGTCGCCCTGTTCGTGTCCCAGCACGACCATTGCCTGGCGGACTTGCTCTACCGGCACGACAGCGGGGAGCTGGCCTGCGACATCCCCCTGATCGTCAGCAACCACCGCGTCGCTGAGCGGTTGGCGCAATTTCACCAGATTCCGTTTCACGTCATGGACGTGGAGAAGCTGGGCAAGGAGGAGGCGGAGCGACGGCAACTCGCCCTGCTGAAGGACAATGCGATCGATCTCGTCGTACTGGCGCGTTACATGCAGATTCTGTCGGCGGGCTTCGTGGCGCAATATCCCCAGCGGGTCATCAACGTGCATCACTCCTTCCTGCCGGCGTTTAGCGGGGCGCGGCCGTATCACCGCGCGTTCGAGCGGGGCGTGAAACTGATCGGCGCGACGAGCCACTATGTCACCGAGACGCTCGATGACGGGCCGATCATCGAGCAGGACGTTGTGCGGATTTCCCACCGCGACCAACTCGAGGACCTGGTACAGAAGGGGCGTGATCTGGAGAAGGTCGTGCTGTCGCGCGCGGTTCGCTGGCACATCGAACACCGGATTCTCGTCTACGCGAAGAAGACGGTCGTGTTTGATTAGTTTTGACATTGGCGGTGGGGAAAGTCCTACCAGGGTCCGCGCACATTCTTGTAAACGTCGAGCCCTGGTCGTCGACAATGAACCTCGCCCAGGAGCCAGTCGTGGGCTCGGAAACAAGCCATTTCCTGGTGTGGCGGCTGGTGACCGCAACGTATCTGTAACAGGCCTGTGCCACGACAGTTGCAGACGAGATTTGGACTGTCCCCTGGCATTGCGTGTGCTTTACACCACGCACCTATGAGATCCAAGGCTACCAGTGTGCGCAGCAAGACCATTTTGGTCGTCGAAGACGACGAGACGGCAGGCGAGATCGTTTGTGAAGCCCTCAAAGACGCGGGCTTCAAGACGCACTGGGTCAAGGACGGCATCGACGCGCTCAACTACATCCTCGAATGCCGACCCGACGCCATCGTCTTGGATCTGTTACTCCCCCGGCTCAACGGCTTCGAGATTTGCGGCATGGTCCGCAAAAGCCGCTCCGTGCAGTGGACGCCGATCATCATGATGTCGGGCCGCATCGAGCACCACGACAAGATGCAGGCGTTCGAGCTCGGCGCTGACGACTACGTGAGCAAGCCGTTCCGCATCGATGAATTGGTCGCGCGGGTCGAAGCCGTGCTCCACCGCCAGGCTGGGCACTACGAATCCACGCCGTTCGCGGGCTCCTACAGCAACTGATCGACCCGCCATCCGGCGGATTTCCACCGCCGATTCTCCGTGAGGAACGGGTTGTCGTGTTCGCCCCCGTCACACCGGGCGTGCCAGAATTACAGCCGTTGAATGGTCAGACCGCCGTCGACCATGACAACCTGACCGGTAGAGTAGGGGAAATCACCGCGCGCCAATGACGCGACCGCCTTGCCCACGTCTTCGGGCAAGCCCCAACGAGATTGAATGGCCAGGCCTTCACCGAACAATTTGTCGTACTTGGCCTGCACACCCGCGGTCATGTCCGTCTTGATCACGCCGGGACGAACCTCGTACACGGGAATGTCGAACTCGCCCAACCGTGCCGCCCACAGTTGCGTCGCCATCGCGATCCCCGCCTTCGAGAGGCAGTATTCGCCGCGATTGACCGATGCCACCGTCGCCGAGATCGACGAGACGTTGACGATGCAGCCGCTGAAATCCGCCTCGGCCTTGCGCTGTTCGACCATCCAGTTCGCCACCGTTTGCGTGAGGAAATACGGACCTTGCAGGTTCGTGCGCATGACCTGCTCGAAGCTCTCTTCCGTCGCCTCCAGAATGTCGCGCCGTTCCTTCGGCGCGATCCCCGCGTTGTTGACGAGCACGTCAAGCCGGCCAAAACGTTGCCGGACGGCCACGATCATCCGCGCGCGGGCATCGCGGTCAGCCACGTCGCACTGACAATACAATACCTCCGCGCCGAGCTGGCGCAACTCCGCCAGCGCATCCGCCGCCGCGCTCTCCTGTCGTACGCCGCACACGGCGAGGTCGAACCCGTCGCGCGCCAGCGCTTGCGCGATGCCGAACCCGATGCCGCGCGATCCGCCGGTGATGAGGGCGACGCGTTTCATATCAGGCCTTCAATTCCGGGACCGAAACCCAGGCCCGTTTCTCCCATGACTCGAGGCCTTTTTCCGCCAGTTGAACGCCCTTGGCCCCTTCGATCAACGTCCAACGGAACGGTTCGTTCTTGACGACATGGCGCAAGAACAGTTCCCACTGAATCTTGAACGCGTTTTCGTACGTCTGGTGATGCGGCACCTGCTGCCAGCCGTCGCGAAAATCAATCGGGCTGTCGATGTCGGGGTTCCACGTCGGCCGCGGCGTCGCGCCGTACGGTTGCACCCAGCAATGCCGCAGCCCCGCCACCGCGCTCCCCTTGGTCCCATCGACCTGCAACGTCAGCAAATCGTCGCGCCGGACGCGGACGCACCACGATGAATTGAAGTGCGCGATGATGCCACCTTCCAGCTCGAACGTGGCATACGCCGAATCATCCGCGGTGCACGTGTACGGCCGGCCGGTTTCGTCCCAGCGCTTCGCGATGTGGGTCGCGCCGAGGCACGAGACGGCTTGCACGTTGCCGAACAGGTTGTCCAGCACGTAACGAAAGTGGCACAGCATGTCGATGATGATGCCGCCGCCATCTTCCTTGCGATAGTTCCATGAGGGCCGTTGCGACGCGACTGTGTCGCCCTCGAACACCCAGTAGCCGAATTCGCCGCGCACCGACAAAATCCGCCCGAAGAAGCCGCTGTCGCGCAGCATCTTCAACTTCAGCAGGCCCGGCAGCCAGAGCTTGTCCTGCACGACGCCGTTTTTGACCCTGGCCTTCTTCGCGCGCCGATACAAATCCAGCGCTTCCGCCGTGCTGGTCGCCACCGGCTTCTCGCAATAGATGTGTTTGCCGGCCTCGATCGCCGCCTTCACGGCCTCGGCGCGGCGGTCGGTCGTTTGCGAGTCGAAGTAGATCACATTGTTCTTGTCCGCCAGCGCCTCGTCGAGATCGGTCGTCCACCGCGCGACACCGGCCGCCGCGGCCAGTTTTTCGAGCTTGGCGGCGCTGCGTCCCACCAGCACCGGGTCAGGCATGATGACTTCTTGGTCGCTGATCTTCACACCACCCTGCTGGATGATGGCCACGATCGACCGCATCAGGTGCTGATTGGTTCCCATGCGGCCAGTCACGCCATTCATGATCACGCCGACATTATGAATTTTGGTGGTTTCCACAGTCCCGATTTCCTTACAAGTTTGCTTTCTTTGTGCACTGCGCGTGCGCGCCCGGCGGCAACGGCGGCGCCTCCACGCCCGCTTTGGGCAGTGTCCCGTCCAATTCCTGGCGCCAGTGCGCCACGTCGCCGGCCGGTCCATAGCAGTACAGCATGCGCAGCGGTTTATCGCCGATGTTGGTGAGCTGATGGAATACGCCCGGCGGAATGTAGACCGCCTGACCGGTGGTCACAGTCTGGCGTTCAGTGCCGAGGCACATTTCGCCGGTGCCTTCGACTACGAAGTAAATCTCCTCCTGCTCCTGATTGTGCCAGGGAACCTGGCCGCCGTTGGGTTCGAGCGTGACGTTGCCCATGCAGAAGTTCTTCGTTTGAATCGGCGACGCCCCGCCGGTGAGATTCTGCGTCCGTCGTCGGGCCGGGTAGGTGCGGCCCGCGATCTTGCTGAGATCGGCAATGATCATGTGAGTCCTCCATAAAATGTCAGGTACGGCTTTCGATCCGCCACGCGTTGCACGTACAGCGCCGCCTCGCGCGCGTGATAATCGCCCCACATGCTCGACTCGCCGCAGGGCACGCGGCGCCGCGGCGGAATGTAGTCCCAGCCATTCGGCCGATGGTACACGCTGTGAAGGATCAACCCGTCATGTTTCGGGTCGGTGCTCAGATAGGGCTCGTCGAACAACGTATCGAGAACGGTCAAACCAGCCTGCCAATATCGCCTGCCGGACTCGCCCAGGTATCGTCCCAGCCGCAACAGCCCCTGGGCCGCGATGGCCGCCGCGGAACTGTCCACGGGCTCGAACTCATTGAACGGTTCCGCGGGCCGGTCGAGATAATCTCCGAGCCTGTACAGCAGCGGCGCGCCCGTATCCCAATACGGGATGCCGTCGGTCGGCGTGTTCTCGATGTAGAAATCACCGGTTGCCCGCGCGGCCCGCTCGAACAGTGCACGGTGACGTTTCTCGCCGATCGCATCGAGAAACTCCAGTTGTTCCGCGAACCCGCACATCGCCCAGGCCAATCCGCGCGTCCACGTGGTGAACGGCGAGTAGCCCTGCTGCGAGTTCGGACAGCGGAAGTCGCCGTTGTTGATGTTGAAGATCGCCTCGTGCGCGACGCGCCCGCGAACGTCAAAGGCGTCGCGTCCGTTGCCGTAGTAGACCGACCAGGTGGCCGTGGCTCTCGCGTGATCGAGCAGGCGCGCCAACAACGAGATCCGCTCGTCGTTCTCGCCCATCAACGCGTGGCCGAGCCGATGCGCCAGCGCCAGCGCCCGCAACGACCGGATCGTGTCCACAAACAGCGAGTGCGGACCGTTGAATGAGTAAATGTAGCCGCCGTCGCGGAGGGCCGCCCAGCGCGCGGCCTGGACCGCTCCCGAACACTTCAACGCGAGCTCGTAGAAATTGCGCTCCCAGGCGTTCTCGGCGATGCGGCCCTCGTTCATCAACCGCAGCAGGTTCCCGTACGTGCTGACGTTGTTGAACCCGTGATCGTGCACGCCCATGTGCGTGACATGCCCGGCCATCCGCCGCACCGTGTTGTCGCGTCCCAGACGCAGAAATCGTTTCTCCCCGGTCGCATCAAATTGCAGGATTGCCGAGCCGTACTGGAATCCCTGCGTCCACTCCGTCCACCCGCGCGCGGTGTAGCGGCCCCGCACAGTGAACACCGGCGATCCTCCCGCGGGGTCGTAATGCTTTTCCAGCGCGGTGATTTTGGCCGCCGACAGTTGCCATAGCCGGTCGGTCTTCTTTCGGAGATCCGCAGGCCGCAACTGGTGGTGGATGGTGAGCATGGCTAGAAGCGTTTCCCCTTTCGGAGGTGCAGCACAATCACCTGGCAGCTCTCCAGCGCCTCGTAGGTGTGGTGCAGGACAGCGTCGAATTGGATCGCCTCACCCGGCTTGAGTTGATGCCTCTCGTGGGGGAGCGTCACCGCCAGGCGGCCCGACAACACCCAGCACACTTCGTAATCGTCGCGATGGATCTCCGGCCGGGAAACTCGGGCCCCCTTCGGCGCGGCGCCAAACAGGATTCGCACGTTCCCGTATTGAACCTCGCGAAACACAAAGTCGCCGCCCACATGCGAGGTTTCGAAGGCGCGTTGCGCGGTGCGCTGCTCGGCCAGGTAAAGCATCTCCGTGGCGTTCATGCCGAACACGCGGCTGAGTCGAAACAGCGTCTCCAATTCCGCGCTGGTTTGGTTGCGTTCCAGCTTGGAGATGACCGCGGGCGAGATGCCCGAACGTTCGGAGACAGCGTGGATGGTCAGTCCGTCGCGCTTGCGGAGGTCGCGCAAGAAGGAGAAATCGTATGTCGGCGGATCGGGCGTTTTCGGCATACTATCTTTCTTGTACAGTAAATTATATGGTACAATAGACTGTTTCAGAAAGAACGCAAGCGGATTTGTTGGATGTCTTCCCAATGCTCGCGACCGACCCGTTGCCGTGCCTCCGCAGTCATGCTGCGGGTGCACGACGTTCGCTCCGAAGCCGTGGCCGATCACCAGAATGAGGATCGCCCGCTCGGCTTCCATCCGATCCAGCGCGAAGTCGGCGCCGGGAGTTCAGAAGCCGCGTTTGTAGAACAGATAGGGGATCAGCGCCGCCTCCGCCAGCGCCGGCATCGGATCGTTGAGACTGAACACAGGTTCCGTGTCCAGCGAGGCGATCGATTTCACGAACTTCCACAGGCCCAATTGCCCGGCAACGACCGCCAGCAATCCGGAAGGGATATCGGTTGTCAGACGGGCCCAGACCACGCCCGGCCGGGCGCGGCACGGTGAGACAGGCTGGCCGGTCAAGTCCCGAAACAACATGTAGGAAAAATCGACGCCGGCGGCCGCGCCAAGAGAATGATAGCCCCACGTGCGCGCGTTGACATCGAGGAGCTTGTAGTCCCCGTCGCGGGGATCGAGTCGGAATTCAACCTCCACCAGACCATAGTAATTGATCGCCCGGAGGAATGTTTGCGCCCGCTCTTCAATCACGGGCAGATCGATGCTCTGCACGAAGGTCGAGGAGCGCCCGAGCTGGAGGGGATGGGACCGGAGATTGTGGGTCACCATCAATCCCACAGCGCGGCCATCCTTGAAGAACGCGCCGTACCCGTATTGTTGTCCGCTGCCGCCGGGAATGTATTCCTGGAGCATCAGCTCCGGGACCGGAACGAATCCGGCGGCCTGCTGAAGGAGACGGATCAACTCGTCCCGGCTGTTGGCGCGCCAGCCTTTGGCTTTGGTCGCGTAGATGAAATGTTCCTTGATGGCCGGCTTGATGATCAGCGGAAACCTGAGATCCAACCTGTCGACATCGTCGAGGGAACTCAGAAACCACGTTTTGGGAATGGGAATTCCCAGGTCCAGCGCCATCTGGTAGGTGTTTCGCTTGTCCCATGCCCAGCGGACGACATCCCAATGCATCGTGGGCACGCGGAAGGACCGGGACAAGAGGTCGCGGTGACGCGACAGCGCGGCCACGGTCTCGTCGCGGGTCGGGTAGAGAATCCAGCCATCCAGCTTCAGCTCGCGGCCGGTGGACAAGATGGTTTCGACCGTTTGGGTTTCATCACGAAGTTCCGCGACGCGAACGGTATGTTTGGTGTGGCGTGAGAACCGCGCAATCGACAACTCGTTGTCGAGGATGCACACGGGCACCCCCTGTCGCCCCAGACTGCGCACGATGCCGAGACCCTGGTAATCGCCGCCAATCACGAGAGCGCCGATGCCGTCCGTGGGCAGGTCCGACCGGGGAGCGGCGTGCAGCGTCGTGGTCGGGTCGGATATGGTGCTGGTCATCAAGCAGTCACCCTACATGGCGGCAGCGACGACGCGGGTCAGGGCCTGGGCGGAGAAGAATGTGCCGGAGACGAAACGGGTCAGCGGTCCGAAACTCCACGCGGCCGGCGCTCCGAGAAAATGAAGGCCCGGCACCGATGATTCCAAGCCCGATTTGAGTATCGGGTATCCATTGATTTGATCGATCTCACGCAGCAGTTGCCGATCGAGGAATGGGTATTTCGAGATATCCACGCGATAGCCGGTGGCGAACAGCAGATGATCCGCCGTTCGCTCGCTGCCATCGCTGAAGCGGGCCCGTAATCGCCCGCCGTCGGGCGCCGCCGAGACCGGGTGGAGATTGGTGCTGATCGTGACATTCTGGAGGCGATCAACAAGCCACGAGGCTCCGGCCGGACGAATGGCGCGTCGACCAACCCAATCCTGCGCGGCCCGCGGCAACAGGCGCAGGATGTTCGGACGCGCGGTCAACTGGCTCATTCCGGCGGGGCCGACGTCGCGGGGCGAATACAGGAGCCGTTCCATGGGTCCCAACCGGTGCATGCGCTTCCTCCAGCGAAGCCAACGAACCTGTGGAGCACGGGCAATTACCTCCACATCCGCCCCGGCTTCGTGCAAGAGGGCAGCGGATTCGAGCGCGCTTTGTCCGCCGCCAACGACGAGAACTTTCTTGCCGGCGAAAACGCCCAGGTTCTTGTGATCGCAACTGTGGGACGCCAGCGACGGTGGCAGATGGTTGAATTCCGCCGGCCGCCAGGCAAACGATGCGATGCCGGTGGCGATGACCACGCGTGACGTGGTCAAGACATCGCCATCGTCAGTTGTCAACTGGAAGCCGTTGTGCTGACGCTCGACCCGGGTGATCTGACGCGGATCAAGACGCGGCACAGCCTGCCGCTGATACCAGCGCCCGTAGTCGACGAATCCATCGATTTCAATTGGCTTGGAGAAACGTCTGCCCGATGCAGTGGCATAAGCGTCGAGGCTCAGTGCGCCTTGCGGGTCCGCGATATGGGATGCTTCCCACGGTGACCGCAGGCACATGCCGATGGGCATGTGTTGGTCCCAAAACAACATCGGTGGACCAAACGTGCGTACGTCCAGCCCCGGAATGGTCCGCAAGTAAACGGTGGCGGACAGCCCATATGGCCCGGCCCCGACAACTACGACATGAGGCTTTCGCATAACGTTGCGACCGACAGAATTACAGGAATGGCTACGTGCATTTTACCGGATATTTCCTTCGACCTCGCCCCAATCTCACGCATTGGGTCTGCGCAGTACATTTAGCATACCTGCTCACAAATCACAAGCCCCAGCGCAACAGGACATGCCAACCGGTGGGCGCATTGTGGCTCCGGGGAGAAACGGAGAGCGATCGGGGTAGCCCGATTGGCATGGAGTTGATATGATTGACTCCAAACACGTGGGAGCGTATGGGTGGTTACCACCATACGAGCCAGCAAGAGCACGAATGCCATAGCTTGCAGGCGAAGGACTTACGGACCGACCATTCGCTCAGACAACTAGGAACAACGGGGATCCGGCTGGATCGCCGAGGGTACTTGGACGTGGATTGAAAGGAAGACAATCATGGTAACCTCCTTGAAAATGAATCGGCCTCACAATCGTCTGGTCGGCTCAAACCCGAAAATCGGCATCCGTCCGACCATTGACGGGCGGCTCGGCGGCGTGCGCGAGTCGCTCGAGAAACAGACGATGAACATGGCGAAGAGCGTCGCGCGCCTGATTGCTGAAAAGATCCGTCATGCTGATGGCACAAAGGTGGAGTGCGTCATCGCGGATCGAACGGTCGGGGGAATCGCGGAAGCCTCGCTCTGCGCCGAGAAGTTCGCCCGCGAGGGAGTGGGTGTGTCGATCACGGTCACGCCCTGTTGGTGCTATGGCTCGGAGACGATGGATATGGATCCGCTCACGCCGAAGGCGGTTTGGGGCTTCAACGGCACGGAGCGTCCCGGCGCGGTGTATCTGGCCGCGGTCAGCGCCGGCCACAATCAGAAGGGCTATCCGATTTTCACGATCTATGGCCGGGACGTTCAGGACGGCAATGATCGAACGATCCCGGACGATGTGCAGGCAAAGTTGCTCCAGTTCGCCAGGGCCAGTCTCGCCGTCGCGACCATGCGCGGCAAAAGCTATGCGTCCATCGGCGGCACGTCGATGGGCATTGCCGGGTCGGTCGTCGACGCGGCGTTCTTCGAGGCCTACCTGGGAATGCGGGTCATGTTCATCGACGAAGTCGAACTCGTTCGCCGCGTGGAGCGCGGCATTTTCGACCAGCGGGAATTCGCCCGCGCGTTGGCGTGGGTCAAGGCCAACTGCCGCGAGGGGATGGACGCCAATAATCCCAAGAAGATTCGCAGCCGTGAAACCAGGGACAAGGAATGGGAGATTTGCGTGAAGATGGCCCTCATCACCCGCGACCTGATGATCGGCAATCCGAAGCTCGCGGAGATGGGATTCGGCGAGGAAGCGCTCGGTCACAACTCCATCGCCGCCGGCTTTCAGGGCCAGCGCCAGTGGACTGACCATCTGCCCAACGGCGATTTCTTGGAGGCGATTCTGTGTTCGTCGTTCGACTGGAATGGCATTCGGCAGCCGTTCGTCGTGGCCACGGAAAACGATTCCCTCAACGGCGCGACGATGTTGTTCGGCCATCTCCTGACCGGCGGCGCGCAGGTGTTTGCCGATGTCCGCACGTACTGGAGTCCCGAGGCGGTCAAGCGCGTCACGGGAAAGGAATTAACCGGCGACGCCGAGGGCGGCATCCTGCATCTGATCAACTCCGGGCCCGCCGCGCTCGATGCCACCGGCGAACAGGAAATCGACGGCCGACCCGCGATGAAACCGTGGTGGACGATCACACCCGACGAGGCCGGGAAATGTCTCGGCGCGACGGAATGGTGCCCGGCCGTGTACGAGTATTTCTGTGGCGGCGGGTTTTCGTCGCGGTTCAAGACCCGCGGCGGCATGCCGATCACCGCGGCGCGGTTGAACATCATCAAGAGCATCGGCCCGGCGCTCCAGATCGCCGAAGGGGTGAGCGTCGAGTTGCCGGAGGACGTTCACGACGTGCTCGACCGGCGCACCAACCCGACCTGGCCGACCACGTGGTTTGTCCCGCGCACGACCGGCAGCGGCCCGTTCCGCGACGTGTACACGGTCATGAACAACTGGGGCGCCAACCATTGCGCGTTTGCCGGCGGCCATATCGGCCACGAACTGATCACGCTGGCGTCGATGCTGCGCATTCCCGTCTACATGCACAATGTCGACGAGGAGCGCGTGTACCGGCCCAGCGTGTGGGTCGAGTGCAGCAACGATTTGACCGCGTGCAGGAACTTCGGACCGTTGTACGGGAAATACTGATCGCGCATCGCGGGCTTTGAACGGAGCGAGGATTCGATCCCATGATGCAGGACTGGTTCATCGACGCGAAACTGGGGATATTTCTCCACTGGGGAATCTACTCCAGGGGCGACACGAACGAATCATGGGCGTTCTTCACCGGCGACATTTCCTACGAGGATTACATGGCGCAGGCTGCCTCCCTGACGGCATCCCGATACGATCCGGACGCGTGGGCGGATCTGTTCGCCGCAGCCGGGGCCAGGTACGCCGTGATGACCGCCAAGCACCACGATGGCTTCGCGATGTGGGATACGAAGCTCAGCAAACTCAACGCCAAGGACGGCGCGCCGGCGGGCCGCGACCTGGTCGGCCCGTACTGCGCCGCCTTGCGCAAGCACGGGCTTCATGTCGGCCTGTATTTCTCGCACTTGGACTGGTCCCACCCGGATTACGCGAGCATCCTGCCGAAGGGCCCGAAGCCGCAGGATTTTGCTCAAAAGCGCAAGAATTGTTTCGGCTATCCGCAGGGCCGGGAGAATCCCGCCGCATGGGAACGGTTCCTCAAGTTTCACCGCGGCCAGTTGCGGGAGCTGTGCACGCGCTACAAACCCGAGCTGTTGTGGTTCGACGGCGATTGGGAACGCGATCCGGAACAATGGCGATTCAAGCAACTCCGCGACCAGCTTCACGCCTGGCTGCCAAACGTTATCCTCAACAGTCGCATGGGCGGGTATGGGGATTACGGAACACCGGAGCAGGCGATTCCGATCACACCGCCCAAAGGCCCATGGGAATTCTGCGTGACCATCAACGATTCGTGGGGCTACCAGAAGAAGGACCGCCACCACAAATCGGCCCGGCAATGCATCCGCATGTTGGCCGAGTGCGCGGGCATGGGCGGCAATCTTCTGCTCGACGTCGGCCCGATGAGCGACGGTCGACTTCAGGCCAAGCAAGCCGACGTCCTTCGCAAGCTCGGTCGCTGGACGAAGAAACACGCCGAGGCGCTCTACGGCACCGTCGCCGGGTTGCCGCATGGGCATTTCTACGGCGCGTCGACGCTCAACAAGTCGCGTGACACCTTGTACCTGATTTGCTTCGACCGCCCCTGCGACGCCATCGCGGTGAAGGGGATTCGGAACGAGGCCCTTCGCGCGAGCATTGTCAGCGGCCCGCAGGTCAAACACCGCAAGCTCGGCGGGATGCCGTGGGCGGGCTTGCCCGGCGTGCTATGGATTGACATTCCGCGAAACGCGATCGATCACGATGCGACGGTCGTCAAGGTGGAACTGAAAGGCCCGCTCGATCTGTACAGCGGCACCGGGATCCAGTGACGGTTGGCGTGGGGAAGGGCGTCGCCGCCATGGCAACTCGCGCTCGCCAGTAAAGTGGTACGCCCGGAGGGATTTGAACCCCCAACCCTCGGTTCCGAAGACCGATGCTCTATCCAGTTGAGCTACGGGCGCACAACAACTTGTCAAATCGCTTCGATTCGGTTGGCAGTCAACACTGGCGAGTATGCCAGCGGGACGCGGGGGGTTCAAGTCGGGACACACTTGGCAACCAGCGCATGCGCGAAGCATTCCCGTCCGGGAAGCGTTGAGACACGGTTGATCCACGGCGCCTGACGCCGCAGATCCCGCCTGTGCTCAGGCGACCAGGCCGCGCTTGGTGGCCTCGTCTCGTCCCCACCGCCCGCAGAAATGAATAATCTTGGGCTCGGCCTCGTGTGTCCGGCCGTGAGGCGACGCTCCGCTGGACCAGTGCCGCCAGTTGTATTCGAACGGGAAGGTCTTGATGCACGCGCCGGCGGCATCGAGAGTCTGCGGGGCAAACGCGACCGATCGATTGCTGGCCGGGCCGGTCAGCCGCCTATCATCCGGATTGACCAACTTGTTCAGAGCCAACTGGTCGTTGCCCATTTGGTCCGTAAGACGCGCCCACTTTTCGACGAATGACCGGGCCGCCTCGGTCGGCGCGAAGAACATCACGCCTGCGTGCAGTTCGCCGGCCCGGAACTTGGCCGCGTGCGCAAACGCGCGATTGGCCGCATTGGGATACCGCCAGGTCTCCGTAATCCGGCGCACCGTGACGCCCACATCGTAATCATTGGACGCGATCTCATCGATTGGAGCGTTCAGCATCGCGTCGCCGTCCATCCAGACAACGTAGCGGCCCGGATTCGCGGCCATGGCGTGCCGCACGAGAGCCGGTTTGAACAACGCGCGTGTCCGCCAGCGGAACGGATTCTTGTCGTCGGCCCCCGGCAGAGCATCCCCGTAATAGCCAAACTGCTGGAAGGTCGCATGTTCAACGGCAAACGGGATCCCGAATCCAAGGCGCCCCAAATCGTAAGCAGAAATATCGTAACCGAACTTCTGGGCAGCCATCACGCTCTGCTCGACAAATGCCTGAAATCGCCAGTCGCCGGCCGTCACGAGAATGGGACGCTTGCCGGTCAAACCCACGGCGCTGCTTGCGAGAGCCGATTGGGCAGCCGGTCCGCCGCGCAGCACGGAGAGACGGTTAAGCACCGGTCCGGCGAATCCCATTCCCCATGCCGTCAGGCCGCCAGCCAGCAATCTATCGAGAAACGTGCGGCGCGAAAGTCTTGGCTCGTTACGCGCGTCTGTTCCGTCGCTCATTTTGTCGTTCATCATGGATTCCCCCGCACAAGCAGTCTTGGCGCCTCCTTGGCCCCGTCGGATCCGGCTTCCGTCGGCCCGCGTTCGCTTGTACTGGGCGTCGCCAAGCCCCGTCGTTGCGCCTCTTCCTTGCCCCACCGGCCGCAGAAATGAAGGACTTTTGCCTCGCCCTCGCGCGGTTGCCTTGGCCATCGTCGCCAGTTGTATTCGTACGGGAAGGTCTTCACGCGAGCGCCCGCCACCTTGAGAAGTTTCGGTGTGAATGGCACAAATCGTTTGCTGGCGGGGCCCGTGAGCCGGTCGTCGTTGGGGTTGACAAGTTTATTCAGGGCGAATTGGTCGTTGCCGATTTGATCCGTCATCGCCGACCACCGCTCGACAAATGCCGCCGTCGGCGCGGTCGACCAGAAGAACAGGACACCCGCGTTGATCTCGCCCACTTTGAACTTCGTGGCGTTTTGAAACGCATGGTTGGCGGTGTTCGGATATCTCCAGGTCTCTGTGATCTTGCGGACCGGAATGCCCACATCGTAATCATCGGTGGCGATCTCATCGATCGGCGCATGCAGTAGAGCATCTCCATCGAGCCAGACGATCAACCGGCCCGGGTTGGTCAGGAGCGCGTGGCGGACGACAGCGGGTTTGAATCGGGCCCGCGTGCGCCAACGGTTGGGATTATTCAAGTCCTCGCCGGGAAGGGCGTTGCCGTAGTAACCATGTTTCCTGAAATGCTCATCGTCAACGGTGAACGGCACCCCGAATCCGAGGTTGCCCAGGTCATACGCCTGGACATCGTAGCCGAACTTACGCGCGGCGCTGATGCTGTGTTCCAAGAGCGTCGCGAAACGCCAATCGCCAGCCGTAATGATGAGAATCGGAACGCTCATGTCACGAGTATACCCCGGGCGCCGCGAATGAATTCAGCAACATCCAGACCGACCCGGTGCTGACCAGCACAAAGCCGCATCCGCTCTGTAGATACACCCGTTCGCCAACCGCGTTGACGTGGTCGGTCGCTCCGACCGTTCCTCCGATGTGAACCAGCTCCCCATACATGGCGCTGTTCTCGTATTGATTGAACTTCATCGTACTACCCCAGACGCGCACGACGAGAAACAACCCTGGTATCAGATCCACGGGAGGTAGAATGGCGCAGCCGGCTTGAATGGACTTAAACACGAACGACGAATGATACGGTGGCGACGCGTTCATGTAATAATCACTGCCCGTGCCGACCACGACCAGATACGGCAGTGCCAAGGCGTGCGCCACCGTCAATCCGGTTGAGCCGCCGAGGATCATGGTTTATCCCTCGTCTCCCCGCGTAATGATCGTTCGCCAAACGCCGCGCGGCGTCGCCGTGGCAGCCGTGGTTGTTGGAGTGTGCATGTTATGTGGGTGCCCCCGGTGCCGCGAATGAATTAAGCAGCATCCAAACGGACCCGGTACTAAGCAGAACGAAAGAGAATCCACTGCGCAAAAGGTCGCCTTTGGTAGAACTATTAACGTGGTTCGTATTCCTGACCGTGCCACCCATGTGGATTAAGTCTGCAGAGTCGGCGATTTGGAGCGAACCACCAGACACCGTAATGCCCTCGGACTGATAAATCTTCATGGACGAATTCCAGACGCGCACCGCCAGAAGCAAGCCCGGCATAAGATTCACAGGAGGCAAAAGAGCCACACCTGTTTCAGGAATGTCCCTAAACAAGAAGGACGAATAATATGGCGGCGACGGATTCATCCTGTAACCGCTATCCGGGTCGATGCTGTCAATCACGAGATACGGCAGCGCTAGGGCCTGTGCCATCGTCAATCCACTTGGGCCACTGGCAATCACTGGCTATCCCTCGCCCCCGCACGAAACGATGCTTCGCTTGGCACTGTGTGCCGTCGCCCAGGTGGCCGTGCTATTTGAAATCCGCATGTTAGGAAGCATTCTCTGGCGCTGCGAATGAATTAAGCGCCATCCAGCCCGATCCGGTACTGAGCAGAATGAAACCACCTCCGCCAAAAATGCTCGCACCTCCGCCCCAACTGGGACCATTCACGTGGTCTATACTCCCGATTGTGCCACCAACGTGGACCAGATCCCCAACCATCGCACTCTCCTCGTATTGAAAGAACTTCAGCGACCAGGTTCCCCAGACACGCACCACCAGAAACAACCCCGGTATAAGGTCCACAGGAGGCAGGTAGGCGTTGGCGCTGGAACAAGGGCCTTTAAACAGAAAGGACGAGTGATACGGCGGCGAAGCGTTCATTTCGTAGTAGTCATACATATTGTGATTATCAACGACAAAATACGGTAGTGCCAGGGCCTGTGCCACCGTCAATCCAGCTGAGACGCTCGTGTTCATCGGCTGTCGCTCAACCGGGCACGAAATAATTATCCACCTGCCAATAAGTGCCGTCGCTCCTCAACCAGAGCGTGTCGCCGTAGTTGAGCACGATGCTGGCGAGGATCCCGTCCGAGCCGCCCATGGCGATCTGTGATCCGCTGGCCGAATGGAGGGTGAGGCTGTTGGTGGCCGAGTCGTTTTTGATGATCAACACAAATCCCGTTGCGTTTGCGGCTGACGGGCTGGGCAGTGTCCAATTTGCATTGGAAGTGGTCCCGGTGTAAAGGGCTACCGAATACGTCAAGCCCAGCGTCAACGTGGATGAGCTCGTTACGAGTGGGGGTACTGCGAGTGCGGGAACGACTTGAAGACCGATTGGGCCTTGTACCGTGGACATGGAAACCTCCTGCTCCTGTCTTTTACCGTCGTTTCTAATCTGCCTCGTTCCCACGAGCGTCGCGGGACACCGGGCCTCACTTGAGGTCAATACATTCTATTGCTGGCGGGGGCGTCCGCAAGCCTATTTTGCCGTCATGGCGCGAGGCTTCCGCCACTCGATACGCGCCGGTGAGTGTCGCGCATTCCGCGGCCACCGTGCCTTGGCGCGTGTGATGAGACGCACCAGGGAGATGCGGGCTAATTATGATACCAGTGGTAGACCATCTCTCCCGAAAACCACTGCTGCAACTCGTTCGTCACCGCCGCAAAATACCAGTTCGTGCCTCCCAACTGGTTCACCACTGTCAGATTCGTCGTGACCAGCGTGGTATTGGTGATCGTGGCCGAGACGGTGACGGCAACACCGGCCGTGCCGGCATTGGTCGCATACGCGGCGCTGGTGGAAAACACTGCTGTGCTGGCGGTGCCAGCCGAATTGGCGGAACCGGCTGTAGTAGCGAAGGTGGCAGTTCCGGCATTGGTGGCGTAGCCGCTGTTCGCAGCAGCGCTGGCTGTGCCAGCCCCGACGGCATACGTGGCCGTCCCCACGCTCAGACCAATGTAGGTGCCAGTGGTCAGGGCCAGACCATTGGTGATGCTTCCGCTGACCAGGCCGTTGGTGATCGCGGTGGTTGGCAGGCCGTTGGTGATGGCCAGCGTGGCGGTCGCCAGCGTGTTGCTGGCGCTGGCGAGCAGAGTGACGGAGGCCAGCGAGTTGGTGCCGGTGATGTCGAGCTTTAGGGCCGTGGCCACAGCCAAAGTATTGCTTAAAGCGTTGGCAGTCGTAATCGTTTGCAAGCCGTTCGTGACCGTTGGCGTGGCCAAGCCGTTGGTGACAACCAGCGTCGCGGAAGCCAGGGCATTGCTCAGGGCGTTGGCTGTCGTAATCGTCTCCAAGCCGTTGGTAATGGCCAGCGTGGCGGCGGCCAGCGTGTTGCTGGCGCTGGCGAGCAAAGCGACGGAGGCCAGCGAGTTGGTGGCGGTGATGTCAAGCTTCAGGGCTGTGGCCGCAGCCAGAGCGTTGCTCAGAGCATTCGCGGCAACGATCGTTTCCAAACCGTTCGTCACTGATGGAGTCGCCAGACCGTTTGTCACCGTGGCACTCACCAGCCCATTGGTGATCGCCGTGGTTGGCAGGCCGTTGGTGATGGCCAGCGCTGCGGCCGCCAGCGTGTTGCTGGTGGCGGTCAGTTGATTGCTTGTCGAGTAAGCGGCTGCGCCAATCCCACCAAGCTGAAGCGTGTTGCTCGAAACGCTCGCGCTCTCGGCAAAACTGGCATTGCCCGCACCGGCCGCAAACGTGGCCGAGCCCACGCTCATGCCGGCGTAATTGCCGTTGGTGCTGGCCGGGTACGGCAGATTCAGCGCGTCCCATACGGTACCCGTCGCCCCGGTCGGCGCCACATGCTCAAGGTTGGAACTCGAGCCAAAGAACTGGTTGGTGTTGCCGCTGCCATCAGCGAAATGGACGCCGTAGCTGCCGGTCGAATCGTCGGCGCTGAATACGATGCCTGTGCCGGTGATGTTGCCAACAGCCAGAACGTTCGACAGAGCCGGCACGGGTGCCGCGCCGGCATTGGTGGCGTAGCCGCTGGAGATGGCGAACGTCGCTGTGCCCGCCGTCGCAGCCGAGAGGGCGGACCCGGCGTTGGTCGCGTAGGCACTGGAGGTGGCAAAGGCAGCGCCGCCAGCGGTGGTTGCCACGCCGGCATTGGTGGCGTAGCCCGCTGTGGCCGCGTATCCGCTGGAGGCGGCGAAGGTCGCTGTGCCGGCCGCTGCGGCTGAGACGGCCGAGCCGGCGTTGGTCGCGTAGGCGCTGGAGCTGGCGTACGCGGCGGTGCCGGCGCTGGTGGCCACACCGGCGTTGGTGGCGTAGCCACTGGAGATGGCGAAGGTTGCCGTGCCGGCCGTCGTCGCCGCGGCGAAATTGATCGTCCCCACGTTGCCGTTCACCGTCACGGTCCCGCCGCCCGTCGCGTACAAAGCGGTTATCGCGTTGACAACGCGGGCATCGTTTGTCCGGACATAGCCGCCGGGCGGTATGTCGCCCAGGTTAAGCGCGTTGGTGGCGGTGCCGACCGTCATCCCCAGGTATGTGCCGTACACCGTGGCGTAATCAGCGGCATTGACGCCGCCGAGGGTTTGCGCGTTGACGTTGGAGACCAGCAAGCCACCGTTGCCGAACAGCAGACTAGCCAGTGACGGAATCGCGTTGGACTGGCAGGGAACAGCCGGCGCCTCGTAGCAGCCAATGTCAACCATCGCCAGGCAATCTCCCCGCCCGTCCTGCGGCCGCGCATTCCCATCAAGGTCGTCCATGATCGCCCACGAATCCGTCCCGTCTGAAAAACTGTTGACGCCACTGTCGATGGCCGGCGAACCCGCAGCCAGATGAAAGTCCGCCGCCGTGCCCGGATCGACAAACAGCGCCGTAAGCGCGGTGGCACGGTTGCAGTTGGGGAACGTGCAACCCGAAACGCCGATCCCTTCCTGGCCGGTTGTGGTCCGATTGCCCGTGTCCGTGTCATCCATCGTCTGGCTGATATTGGCGAGGTCCCCGGCCCTGTTCGCGTAGAACATGTTGTTCAGCAGGGTTGCTCTCGTCGGGATGGCCAACCCATCGGTACGCCGGAACCCATAACCGCCATTGTCCACGACCAAGTTGTTGATCGCGTAGAATGGACGCGGCACTCCGAAGTACGCTCCATCCGACGCATTTCGGACAATCGTGTTGTTCACCACATAGATTGTTTCCCCGAGGCCGTCAGCAACCAGAATTCCCTGGCCGCTTCGGACGTTACTGCCGTTGCCATGGATCAAGTTGTTCATGATCCACGTCCGCGGGTTGCCCGCCTGGACCTCGATACCGTGGCCCGCATTGTCATGGATCAGACAGCCGACAATGGTGATGTCTTGATTGTTCTCGGAGCCACCGCTGAGCTTGATCGCGGCCACTTTCGCGCCTTTCACCCCGGCAATCGCCAATCCCTGCACACTGATGAACCGCGATTGATTCAACGACACGCCCGAACTGCCCGGCGGCGGGATCACAACCACCGAGCCCGGCGCCGCGTTCGTATCGCCCATCAGAATGATCCGTTGGCCGTCATTGATGGCGCGCGTATTCTCCGCCGAAAACAGTACCGCTTCGTGGTAGGTGCCGGCCCGCACGATGATAGTGCGCGGGCCCGGGTTCGGCAGGTCGCTGACGGCGGCCTGTATCGTCGTGTAATCGCCGCCGCCCGCCGGGTCCACCACCTTGGTATCTGCAAAGGTAGAGCCGATGATGGACACGTCGACCAACGCGCCGATCACTATCGCGAGGTACGCCCGTATGATCTGTTTCTTCATGACGCGACTGTACTTGTCGTCCAGAGGACGTCAGTCCGAACTTCTTGGGGGTAGTCGACTTGAACTCCGAGCCAACGCCCAGGATGGTCACATCAAACTCTTCCTGAACGCCGGGGCCATGGAAACACGCGCATGAACCCTCCTCGATCCCATCTAGGGGCACCCGCCTCGAGGCATGTTTGTGTCACAGCATGGGGCGTACCAATCATGTCAAGTGCAGTCTTTAGCTCGGGCAGTATTCTACGGTCGGAAAACGTTCTCAGCAGGGCTCATACAATGATCGGAACACAACGCAGCACTGCGGCTCGCGTCATCAGGGGGTAATCACGACCCGATAAAACCGCTGGGACGGCACCGCCGTCATGAAGTCGGTCAGGATTAATGGACCGCCGATGCTCAGCGTCGGCTCGCCCGTGTCAATCCAGTTGGCTGAGACCATGGAAGCGCTGTATTGCAGTTGATACGTTTCACCGGCGACAGACGGGATCTGCACTGCCATGCCCGTCGTGCCAAAAACCGTGAAGAACTGGAGTCCGGAAACCTGGTTGGCGGGCGGCGACAGGGTAACCGAAAGACGGAAGACTGTGCCGACATTGTTTGTCCCCCCAAAGACGGTCGCGCCGTAAAAGCAGCCGTCGCTCCCCTGAACCACCGGGCCTTGGGGAAAAGCGCCCTCGACGCCGCCGGTGAAGGAGTGCAGACTGGTCAGGCTTCCGGTCGTGCTGATTCGGAAGACGGTGCCCATCTTGCTGGCCCCGCCCCGGTAGCTCGTCCCGTAAAAATTGCCGTCGCTGCCCAGAACGAGAGGAGCCCACGGATTACCACCATCGGCACCGGTGAACGAGTGCAGATTCGTAAACGACCCGCTTGAAGTGATCTGGAAGACGGTGCCGGATCCAACGGCCCCGCCGAAATAGGTCGTCCCGTAGAAGTTGCCGTCGGTTCCCTCCGCGAGTTCGGCTTGCGGGCTGCCTCCGTCGATGCCACTGAAGAAGTGCAGGTTCGTCAGGCTGCCCGACGCGCTGATCCGAAAGACCGTGCCCGAGCCACCGGTTCCTCCTGAGGAGGTCGTCCCGTAGAAATTGCCGTCACCGTCCATCAAGAGCCCCGCGTATGGAAACGCGCCGTCCGGACCGCCGAAAGAATGCAGGACCGTCAATGTGCCAGCCGCGGTAATCTTGAACACAGCGCCCGTGCCGTTCACCCCGCCGTTCAAGGTCGTCCCGTAGAAACTCCCGTCGCTTCCCTCGACGAGACCGGCCGCCGGGCCCGACCCATCCGAACCGATAAACGAATGCAGATTCGTGAGCGTTCCGCTCGGGGTCATCTGAAACACGGTGCCGTTATTACTGATTCCGCCGTAACCGGTCGTACCATAGAAATTGCCGTCGCTACCCAGGACCAATTGGCCGGAAGAAATGGCCCCGTCGGAACCGGTGAACGAATGCAGATTGGTCAGACTCCCCGTCGGCGTGATCCGAAACACTGAGCCGTCATTGCCTGCCCCTCCGGAACCGAGAGTTCCGTAGAAGTTTCCATCCGAAGCCTGGATTATGGATGCGAATGGGAAATAGCCCACGCCGCCGCTCGTGCTGAATGTCCAGAGATTCGTCAGCGTCTGCGCAGGTGCCGCGCCCGGCCAGCCGGCCAACGCGAAAACCGCGATCGACGCCAGATGGCGGAGAATCTTCACAACCGCTGTCCCTGATCTTTATCGGTGGCCACGCCCATAAAGTTTGTTCCCAACGTCAAGTATTACGTGTGCGACAGGGAGGAGCATCTGAATTTCAGAGGATGGGTGTCCGCCCAACATCTGCCGTCAACTCGCCTGACGACTTGCTACCCTTCCCAGCGACCCTTATTGGGTACCAGAGAGGCCATGATAAGTCCAGCCCTATTCTGCAGGCCGGCTTTCGCCCGATACAGTGTTTGCCTGACTTGCAGGAGCGTTGAGAAGCGACGAAGAGAAACAGGGCCGACGAGATTCGCGGCCATTGCCTCGGGGTCCGTTTCGTAAACCGGACGGGGCGAGAGTTCCATATCATATCTCCACTTTTTCACTAAACTCTTGTCAGCGGATTTGATTTCCGACACATTGCGGGGTGGTGAACGTCTACTTGGAGGAGAGATCGTGATCGAATACGGGAAACGGATTCTGTTTGTTGGGTACGGTGCGGTCGCGCAATGCGCGCTGCCGATCCTGGCGAAGCACCTGAAGGTGCCGCTGAAGAACATCACCGTGATGGATTTTGAGAACCGCAAGGACGTGTTGCGGCCCTGGATCGCGCGCGGGGTGAGGTTCGTTCGCAAGCGCGTGACGCGCGAGAACATGGGCGAGCTGCTCGGGCAATACGTCTCGGCAGGCGACCTGCTGATCGACCTGGCCTGGAACATCGACTGTTGCGAAATCCTCCAGTGGTGCCACGACCGCGGCGTGTTGTACATCAACACGTCGGTCGAGTTGTGGGACCCGTACGAGAATTCCAAAGGCGCGCCGCCCCAGAAGATGACGTTGTATTGGCGGCACATGAACATCCGCCGGATGACGGCGCAGTGGCGCGAGCCGGGGCCGACGGCCGTGCTGGAGCACGGCGCCAATCCCGGGTTGATTTCCCATTTCACCAAGCAGGGGCTGCTCGACATCGGCAAACGCGCGCTCGCCGACAAGAAATTCACGGGCGGGGCCGCGGAAGAAATCCAGCAGTTGATGAACGACCGGAGATTCAATCGATTGGCGATGCAGCTCGGCGTGAAGGTGATTCATTGCAGCGAACGCGACACGCAGATCACCGAACAACCGAAACAGGTCGACGAGTTCGTCAACACGTGGAGCGTCGAAGGCTTCCGCGAAGAGGGCACCACGACCGCCGAGATGGGGTGGGGGACCCACGAGAAAGAACTGCCGCCGCTGGCCTACGAGCATGCCGAAGGCCCGCGCAACCAAATCTGTCTCGCCCGCATGGGGATCAACACCTGGGTCGTGTCCTGGGTACCGAATTATTGCATCCGCGGCATGGTGGTGCGCCACGGCGAGGCATTCACGATTTCCGACCGGCTCACCGTGTGGGAAGACGGCCGGGCGATTTATCGTCCGACGGTGCATTACGCCTACTGCCCGGCGGACGTCGCCATCGCGTCGTTGAACGAGCTGCGCGGTTACGATTACGAACTCCAGAAGAACCAGCGCATCCTCAACGACGAAATCACCAGCGGCGCGGACATTCTCGGCGCGTTGCTGATGGGGCACCCGTACAACTCGTGGTGGATCGGCAGCGACCTCAGCATCGAGGAATCGCGCCGCCTGGTGCCGCACCAGAACGCCACGACAATGCAGGTGGCGATTTCCGTTGTCGCCGCCGTGATGTGGATGATCGAGAACCCGGCGCGCGGTGTGTGCGTGCCCGATGATTTGCCCCACGATTACATCCTGAAGGTCTCGAAACCGTATCTCGGCCGATGGATCTCGAAGTCGTCGGACTGGACACCGTTGAAGTATTACAGGAATGCTTTTAATGGGTACAACCATCCGTCCATCGCGCCCGATGACGTGTGGCAGTTCAAGAATTTCCTGATTACGGACGGGGATTGACCATGGTTTCGCTGAGCACGCTGAAGAAACTGGCGCGGGACAACGGCACACCGTTGTTTGTCGTGGACCACGACGAATTGCGGCGCAATTACGCCCGGTTCAAGAAATACCTGCCACGCGTGCAGGCCTACTATGCCGTCAAGGCCAATCCCGACCCGGAAATCGTGCGCACGCTGTTCAAGGCCGGCGCGAGCTTCGATGTCGCCTCCCTACCGGAATTGCGGATCGTCTGCGAAAACATCAAAGAGCTGCCGGCGAAAAAGCGCCAGCAGTGGATTTGGGACAAGATCATCTATGCCAATCCGATCAAGGCCCACGAAACGCTCGCCGAGCTCGATCACTACAATCCGCTGGTGACCTACGACAACGCCGAGGAGATTCGGAAGATCAAGAAGTTCTCGCCGAACGCCGGCCTGGCGTTGCGGCTGAAGGTCGCCAACACCGGCGCGATGGTCGAGTTGTCGTCAAAATTCGGCGCCGCGCCCGGCGAGGCGGTGGATTTGATCCTGGAAGCGGATCGGGCCGGCCTGACGGTTGAGGGGTTGAGCTTTCACGTCGGCAGTCAGACCACCAACTATGAGAACTACGTCCAAGCCCTCAATCTCGCCGCCAGCATTTTCAAGGAAGCGCAAGACCGCGGCTACCGGAAGATGAACGTGCTCGACATCGGCGGCGGTTTTCCCGCGCCGTACGATGACTCGGTCAAGCCATTCCAGGAATTGGCGCGAGTCATCAACCGCGAGCTCAATCGGCTGTTCCCGAAAGAAATTCAGATTCTCGCCGAGCCGGGCCGGTTCATGGTCGCCACGGCCGGGATCGCGATTTCGCGGATCATCGGCAAGGCCGTGCGCGACGGCAAGCTGTGCTATTACATCGACGATGGCGTGTATCACACCTTCTCCGGCGTCATCTTCGACCATTGCCGGTATCAGTTCCAGGCGTTCAAGAAGGGCCCGCCGCAAATCTGTTCGGTGTTCGGGCCGACGTGCGACGCGTTGGACGTTGTCTCGATGGCGGAACATTTGCCCGCCAATCTGCGGCTCGGCGATTTGCTCTACAGCAAGAACATCGGCGCCTACAGTCACGCCTCGGCCACGTATTTCAACGGCTTCCCGCCCGCCAAAGTCGTCCACATCAATCGGTAACTCTTCACTGAAGGCCTGCCGCGCCACAGAACGATAGTCTCTCGCCTGCGGGGGCGGGGGAGAATGGTGACCCAGTGAACCGGCAAGACCGCCTGACAGTCTTGGGTCGTCGTCAGCCCTTCCCGTACTTGGGCTGGTATAGCTCAACCTCGAAGTCGCCGGGAACTCGGAAATGCGTCACCAATCCCCAGCCGGTGTCGCTGACGCCATCCGTGAACTCGAGGCCGCGCTCGCGCAGTTCGCTGACGGTCTGATGAATGTCGTCGCAATAGAAGGAAATGTGAGGCGTACCCGAGGGCACGGATACGGTATCGGTCTTGTGCTCGTGGCACCCCATCTCCGCCTCGGGAAGATCAAAGATGAGCCAGCCACCTCCAACGTCTGTGCACGGGAGGCAGAGCTTGTCTCGAATGAATTCGCGCAGTTCCTTGGCCTTCGATGTGTAGAACATCGTGTGGATGCCTTTGATCATGGTCGCCACCTTTGCTCAGCCGAACGTACGTATTAGGCCATACCCGCGAGCGAAAAGCAAGGCAGGAGCTTGGGGCGAACCTCAGTGTGGCTTGCCATGACGAGCATGCCGGCGGCCATGCGCGGAATGGTGGGCCCGGCAGGACTCGAACCTGCGACCAAGGGATTATGAGTCCCCTGCTCTAACCAACTGAGCTACAGGCCCACAAGCACTTGCAACAGCAGCACCTTCTACTGTGGGGAATTCTGCGGGGGATTCAAGCTCCAAATGGGCAATTGCCTTCCGTTTGTGCTCCGGTGCTAGGTGAGAGTAACGGAGAGTCATTTTGATGTCTCTGTGACCCGCCAAGTCCTTCACTGTCCGTAAATCCACACCCGCCATGACCAGACGCGAAATGAAGGTGTGTCTGAGCGTGTGAAAGACTACATCCTTGCCAAGCTCCGCTGCATCCCGCGCTTTCCAAAACGCTTTGTGATAGCGGTACGGCCCGAATACTGGTGCGTCGCCATTCACCCCGTCTGTCCCTTTCAAGATGGTCATCATTTCAGTCAGCCGATTGGTCATGGGAATGCAGCGCGGGTCTCCGTTCTTCGTGTAGCAACTCGCAACGGTGACTGTCTTTTCTTTGAAATCCACATCTTTCCACCGCAACGAAGCCAGTTCACTGGCTCGAAACCCTGTGTCCAAACCCGCGACCACATAGCCGATCCCAACAACATCTAAAGAAACGCCTTGGCGCAGGCTTGGACAGCTCCTTCACCCTGCGCACGAACCACAAGATCGTCAAAAACCCTCTGGTTTCCTGGTGGTTGCCACCTCAAATGACTTCTTGTCAGAATTCAATCACTGTTCGTCCAGTGTTCCGCCGCTTCTCGCCAGTGTTATTTCCCTGACATTCTCCTCGGCGGAAATTTGCTGCGATGCGGGGCTTTTACCCACCGATGTGGACGTTGGTCTCGATGAGTTTGTTAACATTACAGGGGACGGCGACTTCATCGCTTGTTTATCTTCGCAAATGCTGCTAGGGCGCGTTTCCGTGCTTCCGAGTGCTCCAGTATGGGGGCGACTGGCTCACTCGCCCAGCGCCGGCAATACTCTCCCTTTGGGTCAAACTTCTCAGCTTGTGCTGCTGGGTTGAAGATGCGGAAGAACGGTGCGGCATCCACACCACAGCCAGCAACCCATTGCCAACCGAGGGTGTTGTTGGCCAGATCTGCGTCCACGAGCGTATCCCAAAACCACCGCGCGCCCTCCTGCCACGGCAGCAGCAGGTCTTTGACGAGGAAAGAACTGGCCATCATCCGCACTCGGTTGTGCATCCAGCCCGTTGTCCACAACTCACGCATTCCGGCATCCACAATCGGATAACCGGTTCGACCGCGTTGCCATGCCCGCAGTGCCGTCTGATCGTTCCGCCACGGAAATCGCTCAAACTCCGAACGGAACGGCTTCTCGGGCGTGCTTGGAAAATGGTAGAGCAGATGATGCGCGAACTCTCGCCAGACAAGTTGCCGCCGGTAAGTCCCGCTGTGTACCGTCCGCCAGATGCGCCACGGCGAAATTTCCCCAAAATGCAGATGCGGCGAGAGCCGTGATACGCCGGCGATGTCGGGCCGATCGCGCTGCGCAGCGTACTTCGCAGATTCAAATCGTTTCAGCGCGGCCAATGCGCCGGTTTCGCCAGGTCGCCAGTCAAAACCGCGCGCCCAGTCGAGTTTGGGTAGCAATTCGAGATCGTCGAGGCGGAGAGACTCAGGCAGACGACGCAGCGCTCTGAGAACAGCGCGCCCCGATGGCTGTGCGATGGCACCCATGGCCAAACAGGCGCGGTAGAACGGCGTGAAAACCTTGTACGGTCCGCCGCTGACGGTCTTGATCTCCCACGGCTCGAACAGCAGCGCCGAGTTAAAACTCTCCACCTGCAGTCCGTCCGCGATCAACGCCTGCTTCACTTTCGTATCGCGGGCGATCAACGCCGGCTCGTACCGGCGATTCCAGAACACAGCAGTCGCGCCGGTCTCTTTCACCAGTTGTCGGAGGGCGTCGAGCGATGGACCACGTCGGATGACCAGTCCGCCGAGGTCCCTGGCCAGCGCCGCCAGCGAATGATGTAACCACCACCGGCTCGCCGAACCAGGTGACCAGGGGCATTCCTCTTCCGGTGCCCAGATAAAGACCGGGACCACGACACCGCTTGCCAACGCCGCGCTCAACGCCGGGTTGTCCGCCAACCGCAGGTCGAGTCGAAACCATACAATCGTGGTCTTTTCGCTCACTTGTCTAATCGCCCAATCGCGTGCCGAGCTGTCCGTCGAGACTTCGCCAGGTGTTTCCGCCGCAAAACTCGCCACAACAGATTTCGGGAATGCGTACCGCTCATTATTGAAGCGCATAGCGCACGGCTTCGGCATCGAGCCTGCCGGTCCCGCGCCAGCGCTCCTTGCCGGCCACATCAAACAAAATGAATGTCGGCGTGAACTCAATGTGGTACTGCTTCATCAGTTGCCGCCCTTCGTCGCTCTGAACATCCACGCGCCACACGACGATTTTGTCGCGCAGATCCCTCTCCAACCTGTCCACCATCGGTTTTGCTGCCACACAACCGAGGCAAAACGGTGATTGCACCTCCAGCAACATCGGCGTACCGGCCACGGGCGTGCTCGGCCGCGCCACCGGCCGCAATGCGAGGTAAGCGCCAATGTATGCAGTCATGACACCGACAAGGATGAGCCATTGTCGCTTACGACGCACTGCTGAGAGCACAATCAGGAAAATCAGCACTCCGATGATCAGCGCTGAGTAGTGATTAAATAATTGCATAATTAAATCCGCAGTTTCGGCCAAAACATCCCAGTGACCGCCCGATACCGGCGATACTCATCACCGAATTGCACCAGAGCGTCGGCTTCCTCGGCCTTTGCGAGCCGGTAATACACCATCAGCAACAGAGGCAACATCACCAGCGTGATCAACGTCGGCCAGTTCACGATGCTGCCGATCAGAAACAGAAAGAACCCGGCATACTGCGGATGCCGGATGTGTCGATACAACCCGGTCCTTACCAACTCGCCGCTTCCCCGATAAATCTGCCGCCATCCAACCAATGCCAACACCGCCCCGGCCGCAATCAGCAGTTGTCCGATTACATCACATACAATCGCACCCGTGTCGCCCCAGCCGAACAGATACGCCCAGGCGTGCCCGCGAAAATGTTCCGTGGCCCAAACACCCCGGCCGGTGACCCATGCCAACAAATACATGGTCAACGGCCAGCCGTACATCTCCGCATACAACGCGATCACCCAACCCTGTACGACGCCGGCCGAGCGCCATTCCGCGCGCCGGCGCGGGCGCAGGATGCCGAACAGAAACACGCCCAACAGCAATATGTAGAATCCCACCAAGAACCAATTATGATAGCCAACCTGAAATAACGCGTTCGATTTCACGCGCCTGCATCCCCATTTCCCCGTTCGATGACCGGTTGGATGTGTTTGGCAACAAAATCGATCATCAACGGATCGGACATCATCGGCGGGGAGATTTCCCAAGTCACGCCAGGATATTTCTTCAGGGTCTGCTCGAAGATGAACGGAATGTCCTCCTGCAAGTGTGTACCGGGAACAAGGAAGAACGCGTAGCCGAAAATGTGAGTGCACCCTTGGTGAACCAATTTCTTCAGGGCAACCGGAATCAACGGTTGGCCGAGTTCCATGAAGCACGGTTCGATATGCTGGTAGCCGAGCCGTTCACGGAGTTGTTCAACCAGCTTGACCATGATGTCGTTGCCGGTCTTGAGACGTGAACCGTGGGTAAAAATAATGATGCCGGTCTTCGAGTTCATGCCCCGTTCCTCTTGAGTGCGGTCAGCGCACGTTCCCGCGCAACGGCATAATCGAGAATCGGAGGGACAGTTTTCTTGACCCAGCGACGGATGTAGTGGATCTCCGGATCGAGTTTCTCGGCTTGCATGACCAAATTGAAGATGCGGAAGAACGGCATAGCGTCCGCCGCGCAGCTGGCCACCCATTGCCAGGCGAGGGTATTGTTGGCGAGATCAGCGTGAACGAGCGCATCCCAAAACCAACACGCGCCAACCTGCCACGGATGGAGCAGGTCTTTGATTGGGAATGAAGCGACCACCACGCAGATGCGGTCGTGCATCCAACCGGTCGTCCACAATTCCCTCATGTCGGCCGAGCGCCAGTTCATCGAGCGGACTCCGCAACTTTCGGTTGGCAGCCGGCGACGATCCGTTCAATCTGTTTGCGGTGAATCCGGATGTGCGTGGCTGCCAGCGCGTGCCAGACGGCGGCGTCTAGCGGACCAAACCACGGATGCGCGTAGCGGAGCGGAGTTTGCAGGTTGTGCGCCGCCGCCACCGTCACGAGCAGTTCGTCGCAGGATTTTTCGTATTCCGCGACAACCGCACCCGTGACATTCAGACTGGGTGTGACCGCGGCTGTGCTGGCTGTTCCCGTCGGCATAACGCCGCTGGTCAACGCGCGAATCACGTCGCGCATCGAGTTGTGCACAATTCGCAGATGATCGAGGGTCATCCACACGGACCAGTACCGGCTGCCATCCTCCAACCCCGGCAAGCGTCGGATCAACACACGCCGCGCCGCCGTCTTATCGTCGATCAACTGGCGGATGCGCCCCCGCTCTTCTTGAAACTTTGTGGTAAACGATTCTCGATCGCCCGTCCAACGTCGCACCCGAAACAGCGCCCTTGCGATCAAGAGTTCCAGTGCCGGTAATCCCGCGCCGGGTGGGGCAAGCTTTGGTTCTGTTTCTGTATTCATACTCTATCTCCCTGACTCAAAGCTTCGCAGTCCCGCAACCCGCCCAAATCGTGCCGCGAGTCTCTCTTGCCGGTAGGCAAATATCTTCTCAACGTCGCGCCGAACAAATAATTTGTTCACCAGCGCCCCGCCCGGCACGGCATAACGAACGCGGTCACCAACCACTGTACTCCCCTCGCGCTCGACAAACGTGTGTTCGTGAATCCACTGCCAGTACGGTCCCCTGAGTTGCTCATCCACAAATCGAACCGGCGGCTGCCACTCACGGATACGCGTCCGCCAGCGAATCGGCCAACCGTGTAGCCGCAGCCGATAATCAATCAACGTCCCGACTTTCATTTCCACCGGCAGCGGTGTGAGTATCTCGAAGCGCAACCACGGCGGCGTCAGCAAGTCGAGGTTGCCGGCATCGGCGAAGAACGGGAACACTTCGGCGGGTGGTCGCGGCAGCCAGATTTCGGTTGCGAACAGGAATTCTTTCATGGGTCGGTTTCAGTGAGCGAATGGAGAATCGCTTTGAGCTTCGCGTCGTCCGCTGCGCCGGTCGCGCGATGACGAATCACTCCTTTGCGGTTGATCACCAGTACGAGCGCCTGCTTGCCGGGATACGCGCAATTCGCCGCCACCTTGCCGTCCCAGTCCAACAACACAGGCCGTGTGTAGTTCTTCCTGAACGAGTCGCGAATGAATGCACGAAACGCGTGCGGCGTGCGCGTCAAATCCGCTAGTCCGTAAATATCCACGCGTTCGCCCGACTTTTTGGCAATCGGACCAGTCCAGCCGTCCAATTGCCGCTCGGCATCCCGGTCCGCGATCATCAATACGCACGGCTTTTCTCGTGGAAACGAAATCGAATGTGTCCGGCCGAATTGATCCTCCAATTCAATCTTCGCCACCACATTTGATTCGCCCCACGCCGTGGCAGCCAACAACCACAGGAACATTATGATCCCGAGACTGGGAGAAATGTCCAATTTCATATGCGGAAGGATGGCCGAGGTTCCGCACTTCGCTCGGAATGACAGTTGGTTACTCGTTTCCATTGTTCCGTCACGTGACTGGGTGCGCATCCATAACTCGGCTTTCAAATTCACCGATGAACGGTCGCATGTCGCGCAGCAGTACGGCGTCAGGATTGCAACGCAGCACCATGCCGTCGAGATACATCAAGCTGCGAATAATGGAGAAGATGCCTTTCTCAAACGTCATCCCTGCATGGACAGCGAGTTTGATGGTCTGCATCATTTGCCGGGTCAAGCTCACTTGCGAGACCGTGCTGTCTTTGAAACCGGCGTACAAATCGAAAAACTTTTGTCGGAACACCTCAAACTCCACACCCTTCAGTTCGTGGTCGGACATGCGGTTAAGCGCGGAGGCGCAACGCGGGTAGTCGTATTCAGAAAGAGCCGCAAAAAACTCAAACAAACCGCGGCGGATTTTCGGTCCGACACGACCGATGTAGCCGGTATCAATGAAGCAGAGTTTGCCCCCGGTCAGCAGGACGTTGCCGGGATGGAGGTCGCCGTGAAATGTGCCGACGCAGAACATGCAGAAGCCGTGGATATGGAATAGTTCCAGCAACGTGCCGTACCGCAGCATACCGGCTTCGATCAGTTCGTCGAAGCTGCGGCCGGGAATGAACTCGCTCACCATCACGTTTTCGTTGCAGAGCGGCTCGTACACATGCGCAAACGTCAGCCGCGAGAGATCGACCGCGTCGCGGTTTTGATCGTAGATCCCGCGCAACGTCCGCTGCCCAGCTACCTCGTGCCGTAAATCAAGTTCGCTCAACGTGTATTCGGCGATGTCGTCGAGGATGCCGACCGGGTTGCCAACCCGCCGCAGTTTTGGGTACACGAGCGTGGCGAACCTGAACAATCGCTTCAAGCTCGCCACGTCCGTGATAAACTCATTGCGCACATCGCGTTTGACGCCCTTGATGACGACGCACTCGCCGGTCTTGAGCCGGCCACGATGTACCTGGCCAACCGAGGCGGAAGCGAGTGGCCGCGATTCGATTTCCTGAAATTGTTCGAGAAACCCCGGCGGCGCGGTCGCGTCGAGCAGATCAATGTAGTCCTCGATTGGCAGGGTGGTGTTGCGCCGGTACAGTCGCGCCAGATGTTCGCATTTTTCGCGTTCCAGAAAATCAATCCGTAACGCGTGCACCTGGCCGAGTTTCACGGCAAGCAGGCCAAGGCTTTCAATCCATTCCAGGTCGGGCAAGCGTCCATCGCGGCTGTAAATCGCGTGGATGAGCCGTCCGAATTGAATCCAGTTCATGACCGGCAAACCACCAGCTTACGCACCCGCGGTGCGGACGCGACGCCGTGGTCATCAAGCATGAGTTTGGTTGTGATCCGCGCCGACTCGAAGATGACCGGCAAGCCGCTGCCCGGATGGGTGCCGCCCCCGACGAGGTACACGCCATCGAGATCTTCGAAGCGGTTGCGCGGCCGGAGGTGGAGCATCTGGCCGAGGTTGTGCGCAAGGTTGAAGGTCGCGCCCCGGTAAATCTCGTATTTGTTTTCCCAATCCGCCGGCGTGACGATGCGCTCGAAACGCACGCGCGATGCGAGGTCGTCGAGGCCGAGCTTGGCGAGTTGCCGGTACATCAAGGCGCGGAAACGATCGCGTTCGCGCGACCAGTCCACGTTCGGGTGTTGGTGCGTCACCGGTGCGAGAACGTACAGCGCGCTCTTGCCGTGCGGAGCCAGCGTTGCGTCGGTGATGCTCGGGTTTTCGATGTAGAACGACGGATCCTCCGACAAAACGTGGCGGTGTTCGATCTCGTCGAGATTCCGCTGATAATCCTTCGCGATGTAGATGTTGTGGTGGGCGAGATGGTCGTACCGGCCTTCGATGCCCAGATACATCATGAACGTCGAGCAGGAGAACTTCTTGCGGGCAATCTTCCGGTCGGTCCAGCGGCGGCGGAGATTGTCCGGCACGAGACGGGTCATCGAACGCGCGAAGTCGGAGTTGACGAGCAACGCGTCGGCGCGATGTACGCGTGTCCGGGTGCGAACGCCGGTCGCACGACGGCCACGGAACAGGATTTGCTCGACCGGCTCGTCGACGCAAATCTCGACGCCCATTTCTTCCGCGATCCGCGCCATGGCGGTCGTGACCGCACTGCACCCGCCGATCGGATGATAGATGCCGTGTTCGTATTCGAGGAACGAGAGAATTGAGAACAGGCTCGGACACTGGAACGGCGACATACCGAGATATTTCGATTGGAATGTGAACGCCAGTTGCAGGCGCGGATCGTCGAAGTACCGTGAAAGTTCCCCATGCAGCGACCGCCATGGCGCGAGTTTCGGTAGCATTTTCAGGAGACGGGCCTGCATCAAGCTGCGCCAACCCAGGAATGGCATCCGCAAACACGGCTCCGTCAACGCCAGCTTCTCGCGATTGTCATCCATGAACTGCCGGAAGTTCGGAGCGTCTGACGGTGAGAGCCTGGCAATCTCGGCGATCATGCGCTCGATGTTTGGTGTCGCGTTCAACTCGCCGCCCGCGCCGAAGATCAGCCGGTATTGCGGGTCGAGCCTGACCATCGGCACTTCCGTATCGAGGTCGCGCCCAATGCTCGCGAAGATTTCACGGAGAATGCGCGGATACAGAAAGAACGTCGGCCCAAGATCAAACCGGTACCCCTGCGCCTCGATGGACGAAGTTCGTCCGCCGATGTGCGGCAGTCGCTCGATGATTTTCACGCGCCAGCCGGCATGGGCCAACAACAACGCGCTTGCCAGTCCGCCCGGCCCTGCTCCAATGAGGATGACTTTGTTACTCATGGTTTGGTTCACTTACTGGCCGATAGTTGACGCACCGGAATCGTCCACGGTTTGATGGCGACGAACCGAATGCCCACGCGGCGTGATGTTGGCTTGGGAGTTTTCGTTGCTTTGTTTGAGCACGACATGGAACGCCTCCTCCAGTTTGGGATGGTGAAATTGAAACCCTGTTGTTGTCAGTACCGCCGGCAGGACACACGCGCTGGACAATAAGAGTTCGTCAGCCATCTCGCCCAGCGCCAATCGCGCTGCGAATGCCGGCATGGGCAACACGGTCGGCCGATGCAGCACGCGACCAAGTGCCTTGGTGAATTCGAGATTGGTGACCGGCTGGGGACTGACGATGTTGACAGGTCCAGCGAGCGACTGGTTTTCAATCGCAAATAAGATCGCCCGCACGGCATCGTTGAGTGTGACCCAACTCCAGTATTGCCGGCCATCGCCGATGACGCCGCCCGCGCCGAATCGAAATGGCGTGAGCATTCTTGCCAGCGCACCGCCGTGACCGGCCAAGATCATCCCGAACCGCAGATGCACGACGCGAATGTCGGATTGCCTTGCAGCCTGGGCGGCCGACTCCCAACTCCGGCACACTTCTGCGAGAAATCCGGTTCCCGGTCGGCTCGCTTCGGTGAGTGTCTCCTCTCCCCTATTTCCGTAGTAACCAATTGCCGACGCGCAGACTAACACACGCGGTTTCGGGTCGAGCTTCGCCAAGGCACTGACAAGCGCGCGTGTGGAGTCGACTCGACTGGACCGAATGCGTTCCTTCTTCTCATTCGTCCAACGTCCACCCGCAATGCTCTCTCCTGCGAGATGAACGACGGCGTCAATTTCGCCCAAGCAGCCCAACTGCTCGGTCCAGTGTGAATAATCGCAATGCGCCCCGGGTGGAGCGTGGATAAGCCGCGTAACGCTATCAAGGCGGACTTTGAGGGCCGTCAGCAAAGCCCTACCCACCAAGCCAGACGATCCTGTGACAACGAGGTTCACGGGAATAACACTTAACATTATGTAGACGCCGTGTCAACATATTGTATATAGTTTGTCTATTATTGTTTTGACAATAGCTAGAATTCTGTTAGACATATTCCATGCATCCAATTGGATACGTGGCAGCCCGGACCGGCCTGAGCCCGTATGTCATTCGGGTTTGGGAACTTAGGTATAAGGCTGTTACGCCGGCCCGCACGGACACGAATCGGCGAGTGTATTCGGACGAAGATATTGAGCGATTGATTCTGTTGCGCAAAGGCACGGCTGCTGGCCACCGGATCAGCCAACTAAGCAAACTGCCCCTCGACCGACTCCGAGCGATTGCTGAGGCCAGTGTTAACCGTCCGCTTTCCGCCGCAACGCCGGTCGGAGACGTTAGTCTTGGTGACTGCATCAACGTTGTGCAACAACTCGATGCTCGGGCGCTGGAACGACTGCTCGGGCAAGCGACGATGAACTTAAGTCACACCGCGATTATCCAGACGTTAATTGTGCCGTTGACCGAAAGGATCGGCGCGTTATGGCAGGACGGCCAGATGCGCCCCGCCCACGAACACCTCGCGACAGCAGTCATTCGCAGTTTCGTCGGCAACATCACCGAAGCCTATCAACCCGAAGACAACGCGCCGCGAATGATCGTCAGCACGCCGGCTGGTCAATGGCACGAGCTGGGCGCGCTGGTCGTGACGGCGACTGCGGCCGCGCAAGGTTGGCGCGTCACCTACCTCGGTCCGAACTTGCCGGCCGACGATATTGCCGCCGCTGCCACCCAAACCCGTGCCAGCGTTGTCGGATTGAGCATCGTCTACCCCGGTGACGACCCCAATGTTGGCCACGAACTGCGCAAACTGCGTCGCGTTATGGGCGCACAGGTCACCCTTTTAGTCGGAGGTCGTGCCGCCGGCAATTACCAGCGCATCATCGAAGAGGTGGGCGCCATCCGCATCAACGACATCCCCCAACTCCGTCTCCAACTTGACTCGCTACGGACAACAGTTAACTAGGCGCGCCTAGGGAGTCTTCAATCTGCTGACCTGTGAGGGTCTGGATACAAATCTCCGAACGCTGTGCGTTCTGCGGTTGTCTACGACGTAACAGCAGAAGTTCGCTTGTGAAATTCTATATTTGGAGATTTATGAGCACTGTATTCCGTGGAACGCGAAAACACATTCTGGATTGGACCGGCCAAGGGCGCGAAGCTTTTGCACGTTCACTCAACGAGATGATTCAGCCCGCCAACGCGCACGTTGGGTCGGATGATAGTTGGATTCCGCAGGGATACCGTTTCCCAAATGAGGCGAAACTGTCCCAGGTTGGTGATCTCTATTTGAGCGAGCGCATTCGGGGGGTCATAGACAATTGGTGGCTGAAGCACAAGAAGGGCACCAGCGTCCCTGGTTGGGACCTGTTGGCTACGGGAGACTTCGAGGGCAAAAAGGGGTTAATCCTTGTCCAGGGGGCATCGCACGCAAACGAACTTGGCGTCGAGGGAAGGGATATTCGGGGGAACGCATCGGCCCATAGCAAGGCGAATCACAAGCACATTGGAGCTGCTATCGAAATGGCGAGAAAGGCGCTCGCTGGGAAGTTCTCGGGTGTGGAGATCTCGCGAGATAACCACTACGAACTATCGACTCGCGTGGCCCTTGCTTGGAAGCTGGCGTGGGAGGGCGTACCCGTTATTCTGCTCTACTTGGGGTTCATTGGTGACGAGGGCGTGTCTGATCTTGGTGAACCATTTCGGAGCTCAGAACAGTGGTATGCATTCATGAAAGAGCATATTCGAGGCGTGTTGCCGCCTGGATTGATTGGAAAGCCCATAAAGACGAAGGGCGCCGACATGACGATCTTGTTGGCAGCTCGGAATGTGAATTCGATATCCCCCTCGCCAACTGTTTCCACCAGCGTTGCTTTTGTGCCGTGAAGTAACCGTTGGTTGTGTCAGCGTGATACAATTGACTCAACCTGAGCCCCGCTAGGTTCGTGCTCGGCACACAATCCGCCCAGCTCGCGAACGTCGAGTCAGCCCGCTTTGGGAATGGTAACAATCAATTCGTGGCCTTCGTGTTTCACGTTCATCTGGTCGGTTTTCCCTGGGCTAGGCAGTTGAATGACCTGTTCGTACTGGCCCCATTCGGTCACTTGCGACGTTTGGTTCGTTTGATTGGAGGCATTGGTTTGGTTATTGTTGACCTCGACTTTGAGCGTCTGTCCGTTCTCAAGCGTGACGTGGACATCCGACGCTTTGGCATCCGGCAAAAAGGCCCGCACTTCATAGCGGTCTTTCAAGTCCCGCACATTCAGCGAGAGCGAATAATTGGGGTTTACTTGGAGGGTGTTGAATTGCGGCTGCGTGCGGAATTGTTGAAACATTTCGTTGAATTCCCGGTCCATCTGCGCCTGCATCCGCTGGATTTCCTGAAACGGATCCCATTGGCTCGGATCAGTGGAATTCGGTCCGCCGAACAGCGGCGACGCCATTTGGTTTGTGTCAGCCGCCGCTGTTTCCCTCGCTCTAAAGGTTCTGGTACGCAATTGTGTTCCCGCCACCCCGATGGCCATCGTCGATCTTCTGCAGCAACGCTTCCACCAGCTGCTGATGCTTGGCGTGAATCAAGTCGATGTCCCGCCGGCCGCCGGCCCGCCAATAAGCCACTCCCGACAACACAAGGCTGATGACCGCCAAGATTAGTGCGATGATTTCCATGACAGTCTCCCTGCGTCTCAGATCCGGACGCCAGCAGAGGCCAAATCCCGACCCAATGGGGACTGGCCTCTGCTTGTTACGACCGGAGGTTTGTGTGTGAGGCCAGCTGCTTCAGCCGACTTTGACCTCGATCTGTTTCGGTTTGGCCTCCTCGGTCTTGGGCAGCACTACCTCCAACACACCATCGCGGAAATGCGCGTCAATCCTGTTGGCGTCGACGGCCACATGCAATTGGATGGTGCGCGCGAACGCGCCAGAAACGCGCTCTTGGGCGTAACAGGTCGCATCCTTTGGGGCGTCAGCCTTCCGCTCGCCCTTGATCGTGAGGACGCCTTCCTGCAATGTGACCTTCACATCTTCGCGACGCAGCCCGGGCAGATCCAAGCGGACGATCAGTTTGTCCTTCTCTTCGTAAATGTCGCATGGCGCAAAAAGCTGTCCGTCAAGCGCACGACTGCCACGACGCAGGGATGTGTCGAACAAACGGTTCATTTCCTCTTGGATGTCCGCCAGGTTGGCGAACGGATCCCACAGATCGCTTCTTGGAGTCCAACGTACCAGTGCCATAGATATCGTCTCCTTTCTGGGTGTTTCTTTTTCCTTCAAAAAAGCGGCTTAGCAACGGCTATGCCAGGCTGGATGACATTTTTTCAAGTATCGATGGTGTCGGAATTTCCGGTGGGGAGGACGCCCCGGAGTGTGTCACTCCGCCTCGCCGGAACTGTGACATGACCGAATGACTGTGACATGTTGGCCCAAGAAATGAATGGATGGTCACTCGAAGTTGGAAGGCCGGACTGATCGACACCGATTTGCAATCACTTGCCTGCGCCTGTCATCATCGCCTCACTCCGTCGACGGCTTTCCGCTGCCGACAAGAAGCAACTGGTGGCCGACCTCCGTTACGCCCCGGCTTGGATCGCCCGAATCCTGCAGCAAGTCGCCGAAGTTTGAGAGAGTCGAGCGATGGAATAGTTCATTCAACTCCCGCCCGCCCGTCAGCCGAGCTGCTGTGAAGAAGCCCAACGCCGGCTCGGTCTGCCGGCGGCCAGCATTGAGAAGGATCTCTGGGTCTGCTGGACGCTGCGAGAACTCTTTGCATTGTCGCCTACCGGTCCACATCTGACGTTCAAGGGGGGCACATCGCTTTCCAAGTGCTGGAAGCTCATCGAACGATTTTCGGAGGACATCGACGTGGTCATCGGTCGCGATTTCCTTGGCTTTGCCGGCGACCAGGCAGCGACCGCCACGACGCGGGCAACCCATCGCGGCCAAACGCAACCAACGCTCGCGCCGCCAGCCAACGCACATCGAACGGCTCCGGTTATGGCCCGTTGTCAAAACCACGCGCCTTTCTTGACCTGCAATCGGTTGATGACGAATGTCGCGCCGCCCTTGTATGCATCACGCTGTGCCTCCCCGTAGGCGATCCATCCGTCCACCGTCCCTCTCAGGGTCACGACGCCGTCGTGGACGGTCAATTTGATGTCGTCACGATCCACGAACGGGCTCCAGAAGAACGCTCTCTCGACGTCTTTTCTGATCTGCACGTCGGTCTTGAGCGACGGCGCTGCAAACAGCCCGGTGTCATAGCGATAGGGGGAATCGTAATAGTCGGGCCAGTTGTAGTACGAATCGTAATCCGAGATCATCAACTGTGGTTCGACCCGCAGACGATTCCGAACCTCCACGACGCCTTTGGTGCGGGAGGCGACATCCTGCGCCTCGATCTTCTGGTACCCGTCCTCGACGGCCCCCGACAGGTAGGCGACGCGATGAATGACCGCGGCCTGGATCTCGGTGCCTTCGAGACCCGGATTCCAGAATAAGGCCGCGTTCAGGTTCTTCTCGATGTCAGCGTCATCGGGAGGGTTCTTGGGCCGCACTTTGAGGTAATTCTCGACCCACCACACGCCGACCGTGTCTCGGGCATCGTGTACCGCGGCCATCTTCGCTTTCAAACTGCCCACGGCTCCCGAGAGGATGACCGTGTGATCTTCCACTCGTACGCTGGGGGAGAACGGCGCGACCCGCGGATCGCGCCGAAACGCTGCCTGCACCGCCTGCTGGATCTGTTCGTCGGATTTGATCGCATATCGGAATCTCCGTTGGGCGCCCGCGCGCAACCACGGTTCGACGTGCAACCCGGCGGCATCCACCGAGGTCGCTCCGATTACCCAGGCGTCCTCTACTGCTCGCCGCTTTACGATGGCGCTCCCGACGGACCCGCTGAGCATCACGGTCCCATTCTTGACGTTGACGTCAATCACTTGCCCGTTCACCCAAATGTCCCAGCGGAGCGCGGCCCGGATGTCAGCCGCAATTTCTTCGTCCGTGCGTTTTGCGAGATAGTTGATCGTGATATCATTACGAATTTCCCGGGCACCCTTGACGCTCTTGGCGACCCGTTCGGCCAGTTGCGATTCCGGCCATGAACCAACCGCGCCGGTGAGCGTAACAACGGCGTTCGAGACCGAGACACTGATTTGGTAGGATTCAGTAGCCGGGTCTTGCAGCAGGGCCGTCAGGATGTCTTTGCGGATGTCTCCGTCGGGACGTGAGACCGGTGTGACGGTGATTCGGTCGATCACCGCCCGCACGCCTCGGACTGACTCCGCGATCTTGACCGCCCGCTCTTTGGCCAGCAGATCGTTCACCGAGCCCGCCAGGGTCACGACTCCGTGACTGGTGCTGACGTCGATAAGGTTCGGGGACACTCCTTTTTCGGAAAGCAATTCATACTCGACTGCATCATTGATTTGGGTGTCGCTGGCAGCGTGGTTCGCTGGCGCCGCACGCAAGGGGAGTGTGAAGACCAGTAGCATCACCAGGGCGATCAGCGGTGTGCGAGTGCCGAAGATGGCAAGTGCATCGTCGCTGTCACTCATGGCCCGACTCCTTTTTCTGTGTGTTTCACCAAGGTGCTGGATTCGCACAGCCGGTGCCACGAGCTCTTGAATAGTTGCAACAACCTGCCTGGCAAACAGATGGAAACGGGTCTGTCAGTAGGGGGGGCAGAGGATACCAAGCCAGTCTGGCAGTGTGGCTGCCAACGCGTTGTGCCACGCTGGCAGAGCGCGGAGGCAAGTCCCGGGCGGACACGACTGATCAGAAATCATGCGTTAGAATTTCATTCCCGCGCCGGCAAATCTCACGGGCGTAATCGGTCCAGCGCCCCTGGGTACCCCAGTAGCGGTAGCAACTGGTCTGGGTTGTCAGCAGGTGCAACAAGGCGTTGCGGTAGGCACGGCTGCGTTTGTCCACCGAATGGCCATCGATCTTCTCATGAAACAGGGCGCTGAGCTTGTTGATCGGATCGAGCACGTTCTCATAGCCGTGGACCCAGCTCATGTTATTCGTCCACGAGGCGCCTTCCATGTTGAACCGGTTATCTTGTTGGTGGAGCTCCTTGATGAGTTGCTCCAACCGCTCCGGGCTCGGCTTCTTTCCCATCCGCTCCCAGAGCTTGTGCTGATGCAGCGGTTGTATCAGCTCGAAATCGCCCTCGCGAATGCCCGCAGCGGCCAGCAGTTCGAGATACTCCGTGCCGTTCATTCCCACCACGCCTTCGGTGCCGATCTGATGCCAGACCTGCTGGTAGTTGTTGGGGAACTCGTTCATCATCACGCCGCCGTTCTCACCATCGCTGATCTGGAACACGAGCGGTGGAATGTGTTTGCCTTTCCAGTCCCGCGGATGCTGGCCCTTGGCTTCGTGGAATGGCTGCATCTGCCCGATCAGTTTGGTGTCCGAGCCTTGGGTCTTGATCAGCGCGGTGATCGACACCTCTTCTCCGTGGCTGTTGCGGGCCACCAGGCGCCGTGGCAGGCACCGTTCGCGCAGGCCATGGCCGTCAAGTTCTTCCACCGAATGCTCCTGCACGGCCAGCCATTGGTAGCCGCCGGCGCGCAGAGCCTTGACGTACTCGAAGCACACCTCGGGATGATTCGGCAGGTGCATCTCCGGCGGCGAGAATCCGCGCACGCGCGCGAGCGCGTCCCAGCCGAAGATTGCCGCGAACTGGTGCTGCCAGGCACGGATGTGCAGCGGCACGTCCGGCACCGGCGTGGAGGGCACGACGGCATGGCCCCACATCGTCCCGAGCCATTCGACATGGGGCCAGTACCGGTCGTCGAGCGTGACGCTCTTGAGATTGTCGAGAATATCGCCCCGGCCCATTTGGCGGAGGCTGAACAGGAGTTCGCCCGAGTAATCCAGCATCACCCGCGGTTGCCGGCCGGCATTGACCAGCTCGCGGATGAAATCGGCGATGCGCGTGTAACACCGGGCGAACACCGGCGCGTCGTGATTCCCATGAACGTCCTGATGCTCCATCATGTACTGGAGATTGCCCACCATCCGCGTCTGGCGCAGATCACCGTCATCGAGGATCAGCGGCTGATGCATGTGCAGAGCGACGCCAAAGGCCGACTGCAGATGATCGAGCCGAAACGGCGTGCGCTTCAGAAACACCGGCTCGTGGTCGCCGGTCGCAGCTTTCAGATCGGATTCCCAACCGGATATGTTGGGCAGACCGTCGATAATCTCGGGAATCGATTCGTGTGTCATTGCTTTTTCTCCATTTCGTTCCTGGCCGTGTCGAGCAGGCGATAGGCTTGCTCGAGCTCGTCAAATGCCCGGTGCACCCAACGGCTGCCCCAGTAAAAGTCACAACTGGTTTCCGCCGCCAGGATCCGATCGTAGGCGTGTGTAATGAGGTGTCGGATCTCGGCGCCGTCGCCGTTGAAGCCGCACCGGTCAAAGGTTTGTTTGGCCTGCTGGTAGTAGCGGCTGGCGTTGTGGATCTCGTCCCAGCCCCGTTTTTGCAGCAGCGAGCCGGTCCACTGGGCGAAATCGCCGCCCCAATGGTGCTCGGTGTTCCAGGCCCCGCGATGCACCTCAACCTCCTCGGTCGGCGGGTACCGCTTCAGGAATTCGCCGATGTGGATCGGCGTAAATCCCAGCGTCCCCGCGCGGGAGCGGTCAAGGACCGGACGGTAGAAGAAGCCCCAGAAACCGCTCTCGACGCGCGGGGTGCGAAACCACCCACCGTTCTCGCCATCGGTCCACGTTGTCACCAACGCGGGAAAATCACAGAATTTCGTCCGTTGCTGGATCTCATGTTGGAACCAGCCGGGATCCAGTCCACTGAGCTGGGCATTGGACAGCTCGCGGTCGCGAGGAACGACAACGATCTCGGCGCCACCGTAGCGGGCCAGATACGGGCGGTACCGCAACTCCTCCCAGCGCATGGGCCGCTTCGGTTTGATATACCAGCAGTCGACAATCACGTACCGGTAGCCGTGACTGGCGAGCATCGGAATCATCTCCATGCAGAACCCCATCTCGGGTGGCCAGAAGCCGGGGAATTGGTCGCGACCCAGGAGGTGCCGCCCCAAGCCGAGCGCGTGATAGACCTCAGGCATCAGACAGTCCTTCCGCGGTTGCCGCGATGTCTTCCTGGCGCGGCGATTCATGAACGAAGAATAAGGCCGCCAGGGATGGCACCGTCAGGTTTAATGAATACGAATGTCCGTGCCAGCCATGTTCCTCTGCAATCACGCCCCCGTGGTTGCCAGCACCGCTGCCGCCGTATTCATGCGCATCGCTGTCGAGCAGCTCGCGCCAGAGTCCGGGCTGCGGGACGCCCACGCGATAGTTGCGCAGCAGGCCCGGCAGGAAGTGGCACACGCACAACACCATCGGCTCGCCGGCCCGCCCCTTGCGCAGGAAACTGAGCACATGATTGGTGTGGTCGTGACAGTCCACCCACTCGAACCCCGCGGGGTCGCAATCCAGTTCGTGCAACGGCGGCCACTGCGTATGGACACGGTTCAGGTCGCGAACCCACCGCTGCAGGCCGCGATGGAGCGGCTCGTTCAGCAGATGCCAGTCCAAGCTCTGGTCGTGGTTCCATTCGCGCCACTGGCCAAATTCGCCCCCCATAAACAGCAGTTTCTTGCCCGGCTGGCCGTACAGATAGCCGTACAGCAGGCGCAGCCCGGCGAACTTGTCCCAATGGTTGCCGGGCATCTTGCTCAACAACGACCGTTTGCAATGGACCACCTCGTCATGCGACAGCGGTGACACGAAGTTCTCGGCAAACGCGTACATCATCCGGAACGTGAGCTTGTTCAACTGACTGCGGCGCGCGTGGAACGGCTTCCCCATGTATTCCAACGTATCGTGCATCCAACCCATGTCCCATTTGAATGTGAACCCCAAACCGCCCACGCGCGCCGGATGCGAAACCTGCGGGTAGGTCGTCGCTTCTTCCGCGCAGGTCAACACGTCGGGAAATTCCCTGGTGATTTCCTCGTGCAACTGTTGCAGGAACATTACAGCATCCAGATTTTCGCGTCCGCCATTGCGGTTGGGGTTCCATTGCCCGGGTTTGCGGCAGTAGTCGCGGTAGAGCATGAACGAGACGGCATCGGCCCGCAATCCGTCGGCGTGATACTGACGCAGCCAGAACATCGCATTGCTGAGCAGGAAGCTGCGCACCTCGGGCCGCTCGTAATCAAACAGCACGCTGCCCCACACGGGATGATGATTGTCGCGCGGGTCCTCATGTTCGTACAGGCAACCGCCGTCGAACCGCGCCAGCGCGAATCCGTCGTACGGGAAGTGCAGCGGAACCCAATCGAGGATCACGCCAAGGCCGCGCTGGTGCAGGTAATCCACCAGATACATCAGGTCCTGCGGTGTGCCGTATCGCCCCGTGGGAGCGAAGAACCCCGTCGGCTGGTAGCCCCACGAACCGTAGAACGGGTGTTCCATCAGCGGCAGCAGCTCGACATGCGTAAAGCCCAACTCCTCCACGTACGCTGCCAGGTCGGGCGCCAACTCCCGATAGGTCAGCCAGCGATTGCCCTCTTCGGGCACGCGCATCCACGAACCGGCATGAACCTCGTAGATCGAAATCGGTCGGGTGCGCCAATCGCAGCGACGCCGCTGTGTGAGCCAGGTCGCATCCTGCCATTGATAATCCGTCTCCCAAACCACCGAAGCCGTGCGGGGCGGCACCTCGGCGCGAACGGCAAACGGGTCGGCTTTGTCCACTTGTTGACCGGTGGCAGTGGTGAGTCGGAACTTGTAGTTGCTCTCCGGCGGAACTCCCGGAACAAATGTCTCCCATACTCCCGATCCCCGGCACCGTTGCAGACGATGCGCGGCGGTCTCCCACTTGTTGAAATCGCCGACCACCGACACCGCAACCGCCCGCGGTGCCCATACGGCAAAATACACGCCCTCGATGCCGGGCAGACTCACGCGGTGCGCGCCGAGGCAGGCGTACAAACGCGAGTGCGCCCCTGCAGCGAGCCGGGTCAGGTCTTCTTCCGTCAACAGGCTGAACGCCGATCCGACTGCCGGTAACAGCCGCGTCGCCGGCACCGCGCCGGGCTCGGCGAGCATGGGAAGCAGTTCCATGGAGCGGTTCGGCCTGACTCCGTCGACGACGGACTACCACTCCTCCGCTTCGGCCATTGCCGGTCGGGCCGCGGCATGGACCACCAGCACTGAGTTGCGCCCGCCATGAGGATTCGGAACTGATTCCCTGGCCCCGGGATCCTCCTGCCACTGGCCGTCCACGACAAGCCGGTATTCGTAGCGGCCGGGCGACAGCGGCAGGAAGGCGCGCCAAACACCTCCCGCCTCCTTGCGCAACGGTGTGTGTTGCGGATCCCAACCGTTGAAGTTCCCGGCGACAAAGACGGAATGCGCGCTGGGGGCGCTGAGTTTCAACTCGATGATGTCGTCCTCGGATTCGGCGATTGCTGCGGCCCGACTCGATGGACCGGCCTTCTGATTTCTTTTCATTGTTGTTTCTCCATTCGATGCTTCTCGTTCTAGGATCGGTAACACTCCAGTGTGGTGTCGGCGATCTTGTCCCAGGTAAACGCGGTTTCGGCAGCGACACGGCCGTTGCGGCCCATCCACCGTGCCCATTCCCAGTTCGTGCACAGCGTACCCAGACCCCACCCGACCGAATCGACCGTTGGGTTGATCTTCAAACCGTCCACGTTGTGCCAGACGAACTCACCGGGCCCCCCGTAGTTGGTCGCCACGACCGGCTTGCCGGCGGCCCACGCCTCCAGCACAACGATCCCGAACGGCTCATTGCGGCTCGGGACACAGACGGCGTCACACGCCTTGAACAGATCGATCGCCTGTCCGTTGTGCATGTATCCAAGCCAGCGGATGGCATGGGCAACACCGAGTTGGTGGGCCCGCCGTTCGAGGTCACCCTTCAAATGACCTTCACCGGCGAGGATGAATTTGGCGTGCGGATAATACCGCAACAACCCGGGGATCGCCTCCAGGAGCAGGTCCGGGCCCTTCTGCAGCGCCATCCGCCCGACGAACAGGATCGTCGGATCCATCGGCCCGATGCCATACCGGGCTTTCACTCCCGCCGGATTGAGCCAGCCATCGAATTTGTGGACGGGCACGCCGTTGTAAATCGCCCAGCATTTCCAGTCCGGTAGGTTGTACATCCATTGCAATTCACCCTTGAGCGTGCCGCTGACGGCGATCACCCGGTCGGCGCAGTACGTTCCGTGGCGCTCGTGATCGCGAATCCGCGCGGAAGTTCCGCCCCAAAAATTGTTCCCGCACCGGCCGTACTCCGTCGAGTGAACCGTCAAGACCGCCTTGTGATCGCGTCGGCCCTGTTTGATCCAGACCATCGCATTCGATGCGAGCCAGTCGTGCGCGTGGACGACGTCATAATGACCATAGGTGTCCTCGTGTTGGAAAAAATGCCAGACAAACGACCGGCACATCTCCTGGACTTCGTCCACGAAATTGCGGTTGAGGTTGTGCGGGCAGTAATGGTACCAGACGCCGTCGTGAGAGAAGACGCCGCCGGACCTGTCGGTTGGCCGGGTGAACACGTGAACCTCGTGCCCTCTTCGCTGCAGGGCCGCCGCCAATTCGGTGACATGCGCGGCCACGCCCCCCACGGCCCAGCCATGCAATGCTTCCCACGAAAACATCGCGATTCTCATAATGGCATCCTTTTCGGCAGACCACTCTCGATGCGGTCCGCAAAGGCATCGACCCACCTCCATGCGAACTCCATGCCCGCTGCTGTGCCCGACGGACCCGCCCACGGGAGTCAAAGCAGGCTTCTGCCCTGCTTACACGGGTCGCGACCCACCCTCAAGTGGTAGACACCGTAACTTGCCCCCCTCTTTCCGCCGCGCAATCAGCAGAATTCTCATTTGCCGCCAGGACGAATTCCTACGCATTACATTGGCTACGAGCCAACGCACCTGGCCCCCACAACTCAATATATCCGGTCTTGCTGTCGGCTTTCTTCACACGCCACGGCCAACTGAAACGTGGGACTTCCACTGTGCTGCGCCCCCAGGTTTTCACGAATCTCCTCGACGCCCCATACGATCGGGTTGCTCGCACAATTAGCGAAGCCAGAATCCCCAGAACCGGCTGCTCAAGGCGGCACCGCTGAAGGCAACCGCAGCGCTGACTGCGAGCAGGCTGATCATCGTCAGGATCATCCACTGGATATGCAGAAGCGCGAGGATCCCCAGCACAATTGCACCCAGACCAACCAGGACTTGCAGGCCGCTGGCTGCGGAGACGGCTTCGCGCGCGAGGATGCGGTACCGCTGTTCCGTCCGCTCGTCCACCATTTGCAGGTAGTTGAGCTTGCTCACCGCGCCGCAGCTCAGAACGAGCGCGCTGCCGAACACAATCGCCATGATCGGCAGCAACACGGTCTCAGCCAGTCCCAGCAGCGTCAGCACGCCCAGCACGATTCCGGCACCACCAGCGACGAATGCCACCATGATGCCACTGCCCATTTCTGCCGCTGTGCTCCACCAGCCCCCTTCAGCCTCGTGAATGACGTGCGTGTAGCGGGCCCCCATCCCCACGCCTTCCAACAGAAAAGCCGATCCCAGTGCGAGAGCAGCCACTGCCGTCAGCGTTTCGCTCGCCATACCGGCCAGCGCGATAATCGTTAACACCAACGCGCTGATCCCGGCGATGGTCTCCACCATCGATCCGCTGGCCATGACTTCGGCCGGCTTGTGGATTTCGGCCGGACTCTCCATCCCATGACTTACTTCTTGTATTCGCGTTGTCATAGCGACTCCTTTCCTTCACTTCCGTGCGTGTTGCGCGCGTCTCCGTTCATCACCAAGCCACCGCAACGAGCGCCATCTTTCAAATCCCCCGGTCCTTCAGACCACCAGCACGGAATTGCGCTCGCCGTAGGGAGTAGGCGCTGTTTCTTTGGCGTTGGGATCGGTTAGCCATCGGCCATCGGCAACAAAGCGGTATTCGTAGCGGCCAGGTTCGAGCGTGAGAGTTGTGCTCCAGCGACCGCCGGTCTGTTTCTGCAACGGCGCGCGCGCCGCATCCCAGCCGTTGAACGTGCCGGCCAAGCCTACCGACTTCGCGTCGGGGGCATTGAAGCGGAACTCGATCTTTCTGCTTTGAGTTGTGTTTCTCGGTATCATTTGCATTTGCTCCTTATTTGAACGTTGCGGCCAACGCGTGAGCAACCTGTGCCGATTGCGCCGCTCGGCGACTTGAACCCTGCCAGGTTTTCGCAAGGGCCACGCTTTCCACCAGTGCTTCCACCTGCAGCACCCGCGCCGCCTGATCGTCATCCGTGGTCTTGAATACGGCAATGGCTTCGTGGTCGTCCGTGCATGAGACGTACGAGTAGGACAGACCGATTCCGGCCTGCGCCAGCAGGAGGACCGTTGCCGCAGCCACACCTGGTTTCTCTCCCAGTCCAATGAGCAGAACGGAACCCGTCTGGTACTGAAAGCCCGCCCGGGTGAGCGCTTGCTCCGTCTTCTCCGCGTCTTCCGTCACCAGCCGAACACTGGCGCCGTCCGGTCCCCAATGAAAACAGGACGCCAGAATTTCGGCATTCGGAGTGGCGGCGCTGACCATCGCCCGGCTCACCGTTGCCGGTTCATTGTTGAGGTGTACTACGATCTCGACCGCTGGGCGGGCGAACCGGATTGTTCGTGTTCCGCTTCTCGGTTGCGCTGTTCCCCGGCTCGATCTCTTGCCGTTGTCATCACCGTTGATCCGCCGTCCATGCGCCACAAGACCTCGTCGTTTAATCGTCAGGCGACCTGTATCGAGATTCCGCCGCTTCCACTCGACCGTGGCCGACCATGACCGCGATTGTATGAACTCCGCCGCTTCCACTCCGGCTCGGTGCGTCATGGTTTCCTTCCTTTCCTTCCAAAACACCTTCGGCTGTTGAGATCGCACTGCGGATGCCAAGTCAGTCCGACTCGACTGCAACAGATTGTGGGGTAAGGAAATACCGATACCGCCGTTTGACAGTCTGCTTGTCATGTTGGGCCACACTGGCAGACTCACTGCCACCAGCCAGTGCCACCTTGGCAGCGTCTATTGCCAACCGTCGAAGGATCCATAATAAATCGCGTGGGTCGGAATAAGGGTGTGCGCTCAATCAGGGCGAGCAGTTGCTCCGGTGGGGGTCAAACCGTCGGGGGGGATGATTGCATTCTCGATCACAGCGAGCAGTTGCTCGGTGTCCACGGGCTTTTCCAGAAAGGCCGTCGCGCCCTGTTGATAGGCTTCTGTTTTCGCCTCGGGACTGCCGAAGGCCGTGATGAGGATTACCGGCACATCGGGATAGGCCCCCTTGACAGCCCGCAGGATGACTGTGCCATCGATATCCGGCATGCGCAGGTCAGTGATGACCAGATCGAAATAGTGCTGGCCCTTGTTCAAGAACTCGACTGCCGCCACCGGGCTCGCTGCCGTGGCGACGAGGCAGCCTTCGCCGCTCAAGACCTTGTTCAGCGCCCGCAACATCCCCACGTCATCATCAATGATCAACACGGACTTCTTCCCGATCTTGCCCATGCCCGATTGGGTTAGCAGCACCGGTGCCACATCCCAAGATCGGTTCGTAATTGTCTGCGGGAGAACCGCGTTCAAATGTCGGAGCCACTCACGGGCGCTCTGCGGCCGAGAGAATTTATGCCTCAGCGGCAGTCCGCACACTGCCAGTGTGGCGCAACCCTATGTCCTTGAGTCGGAGAAGTGGCGGTACATCGTGCGGGGCGGGATGCCGAGAATGCGGGCGGCTTTGAGCTTGTTGCCGCCGCACTGCTGAATCGTGGCTTCCACCAGACGCTTGGTGGCTTCGTCCACCGTGGTGCCGACTGGAATGGAAATGGCAGGGCCGTCCGCTGTGTTCGAGGCCGTTCGGCCTGACCCACTGCCTGTGGGATTGAACGAGAACCCGGTGATTGTATCGCCACTCGCCAGCGCCACGGCACGTTGAATAACGTGCTCGAGTTCGCGAACGTTGCCCGGCCACGAATACCCCCGCAGTTGATCGAGTGCGGCGGGCGCAATGGAACCAACGTCTTTGCGCATTTCGTCGGCACAGTCTCTGAGAAAATGCTCCGCCAGGAGCGGGATATCCTCGCCGCGTTCCCGTAGCGGCGGCAGCGAGATCTCAATGGTGTTGATCCGATAATACAGGTCTTGCCGGAACCTGCCTGCGGCGATCGCCCGGGGAATGTCGGCGTGCGTCGCGCTCAGCAGCCGCACATCCGCGTGCAGTTCCTTCATGCTCCCGAGCCGCTGGAAGCTGCCGTCCTGCAGCACCCGCAAGAGTTTGGCTTGTAGCGGCGGACTCATCTCGGCGATCTCGTCCAGGAACAACGTCCCCCCGTGCGCCAACTCGAACTTGCCGGGCTTGGCAGCCGTCGCGCCGGTGAATGCGCCGCGTTCGTGCCCGAACAACTCGCTTTCCAGGAGCGTGTCAGGAATTGCCGCACAACTGATTTTCAGCAGCGGCTTGTCGTGGCGGTCGCTGAGTTGGTGAATCGCGTCGGCCACGATCTCCTTGCCCGTGCCGCTCTCGCCGGTGATCAACACTTCCACGTTGGTCGGCGCGATCTGGCGGATGATCTGCTTGACGGCCACCAAAGCAGGGCTGTCGCCGATCAACCCGACAATCCCCCGTTGTCGCTGGAGTTGCCGACGCAACTGGATGTTCTCGGCCGCCAGGCGCTGTTTACTCAAGGCGTTGGCCACGGCCTTCAACAGCGCCACGCTATCGAGCGGTTTCTCGATGAAATCACACGCGCCCAACTTCATTGCTTCGACGGCCTTCTCGACCTTGCCGTGCCCGGTGATCATCACCACCTCCACCTCGGGCCGACGCTCACGGATTTGCTGCAACAAGGCGTTGCCGTCGAGGTCGGGCAGGCGCAGGTCCGAGATGACCAGGGTCGTCTCCGGCTCCCGCAATAAATCGAGCGCTTCCTGAGCCGAGCCGGCGCCGAGGACCCGGTACCCTTCGGCAGCGAGCACTTTGCCCGCGGCATTCCGCAGCCGCTCATCATCGTCTACCAGCAGGATGTTCGCGCGGGCGGCCATCTCAGGTTCGTTCGGCCTCCGGGAGATGGACTGTGAACGTGCTGCCCTTGCCGATCGCGCTGAGGCATTCGACATGGCCGCCATGTTCGGCGACGATTTGCTGCACGAGCGTCAGGCCCAGGCCTGTCCCTTTGGTCTTGGTGCTGAAGAATGGTTTGAAGACCTGTCGCAACTGTTGGGCGGTCATTCCCGCGCCGGTGTCCGTGACCCGCAAGAGTACGTGATCATGATTGCGCTGAGTGCTAATCGTTATTGCCCCGCCGTTGGGCATCGCTTCCAAGCCGTTGCGAACCAGGTTGAGCACGGCCTGCCACAATTGGTCGGCATCGGCGTAGACCGTGCCCACGGAAGCGTCGAACTGGGTGCGGCATGCCACCCGCGCGCTGTCAAACGTGACTTGCATGAAGGTGAGTTTTTGATCGAGAAACTCATTTAACGCCAGTGGCTTTCGCTGCGCCTTGGGCAGTCGCGCAAACTGCAGGTAATCTTCAATCACGTGTCGGATGCGATGAACCTCTTCACGCATTTCATTCACCAGATCGCGGCCTTCCTCGGGAGAACGGCTGGCCGATTCGGCCAGCCTGTCAATCTCCTTGCGAATCAGGTCGAGGTTCAAGGTAATCGAGCCCAGTGGGTTGCGAACCTCGTGAGCAACCTCGGCGGCCATCGTGCCCGCCGTGGCAAGCCGCTCGGCCTGGAGCTTGGCGGCTTCGGCGCGTTTGCGCTCCGCGATCTCTGCCTGCAGCGCGGCCGTTCGCAACTGGACGGTCTTCTCGAGATAGTCGTGGGCGTTCTGGATGGCCGATAGCAGATACACCACGACAATGAAAAACACGAGCAACATCAGGTCGTTCCAGTATGGAGCTTCCGGATGCTGGAAGGAATAATTGCTGATTCTGTCCGTAATCACCATCAGGACCGTGGCGACGATGGCCAGAAACAGGCCGACCCTTCGTCCCGCCGTCCAGCAGGCCCAACTAATCGGTATCAAATAAAAGGCGGAGACGTGGATTTCCCAACCCGTGTAGTAATCCGCCAGACCGATTAGCACGGCTAAAGCCAACGCCAAAGCCGTCACGGTCCGCTTCGGCAGTGACAATGGACGCTGGAGGAGTTTCCTCATCGCCACAAGGACATTACATCAGATTCGACAAAACTCCGCCCGAATTGTTCGGCGACGAATCGATTATCATCCTCCAGACGACCCGCCCAAAACACCACTGACTCTGGTTTCGTGGTTACGGACCCAGGCAGTGGCGACACAGCCAGGCGCCGCGATCTGCCAGGGACGCGCCCGCCGAAACAGCGACTTGGGGTGCCGATCGGGTGCGCCTGAGCGCAGCGGATCCTGATTTGCCGAGCCTGTGGGAACTGCCAGGCTGGCGCAACGTCAGTTGTCGACACTGTCAGATTGGCTCATGAGTTCGGGTGAGGCCCAGCGATTCGGAAGGGGTTTCCTTTTGGCTACGAGCTTGTTGCAGGGACAGCGGCCCGGTTAGCACCTGCGATGCGAAAGGGTTTTTCGTCTGTGAGTCGGCGCGGGTCGTCAAGGCAATGGCAACGAGCGCCTGATTGAACTTCAACGGAGCGAACCATGGCGACATTGACAGTCATCGGTGAAGACACGCCGCAGACTGGCGAGAAGCTCTCACCGCGGGAGGAAGCCCTCCGGCGACTGAAGGCGCGAGGGATTCTCGATCCGGAGGGACGCCCCATGCCGCGTCGGGTGTTCGTTGCCCGGTTGGCTCTCGCCTGGCTGACGTTTGCGCTGGCAATCGGCGGGGGACTGACGGTGGTTTTCGAGTTCATGATGCCGCGAGTGGACTTCACGAAAATCGAGGTCTTCAAGGTCGGACCCCCGGGCAACTTCCCGCCAAATACAGTGGACACGTCGTTCAAGGCCGCGCATCGCATTTGGATGGTCCATCATGAGCACCGTATTGTTGCGATCCTGGCAATTTGCACTCACCTCGGTTGCACGCCGAACTGGATGCCGGACGCGCGGATTTTCAAGTGCCCCTGTCACGGGAGCGGGTACACCATCGACGGCATCAATTTCGAGGGGCCAGCGCCATATCCCATGCGGCGGTGTGAGGTGACTGTGGCCGACGATGGCCAGATCATTGTGAACAAGGGACTGATTTTCTACTGGGAGAAAGGTGAATTTGATGATCCCCGCTCGTATATCGGGGTGTGATGTTCGGGTCGGCGCTTACGACGCCGGCAGGAAGGAGCAAGAGATGCATGAACAGGTCAGTATTGGTCTCCGATTTGGTTTGCGGGTGGATGCTTGTCGCGTCGTCCGCATTCGCCGTGGACACGGCAACGATCGCCGGCACAATCGCGTTTGAAGGCGTCGCGCCCAAACGGCACAAGATCGCAACCGACGCGGACCCGGTCTGCGCCGCGATGCACGCGGATGAACCGCTCCTGTCCGAGGAGGTGATTGTTAACACCAATGGCACGCTGCGCAACGTGTTCGTGTACGTGAAGAAGGGACTCGAAGGAAAGTCGTTCGACGCGCCCAAAACACCCGTGGTGATTGACCAGAAAGGTTGTCAGTACCACCCGCATGTGTTCGGCATGATGGCCCATCAACCGTTGATCATTCTTAACAGCGACAACACGCTGCACAACATCCACGCGCACCCGGTCGTCAACCAGGAGTTCAACGTCGGTGAGCCGATCCAGGGCATGAAGGTCACCCGAACGTTTGCCTACCCCGAGGTAATGGTGCCCTTCAAGTGCGACGTCCACCCGTGGATGAACGCCTATGTCGGCGTGCTCGGTCATCCGTTCTACGCGGTCACCGGCAGTGACGGCACATTCTCATTGAAGGGGCTTCCCCCCGGTGATTATCTAATCGAGGCGTGGCATGAAAAATACGGCACGCAAGACGCCACAGTCAGCGTTGGCGCGGGAGAAACCAAGACGGTCAACTTCACGTTCTCCAGTCATGCTCAATAGCCGTCCATGCCCGACGGCAGATTTCACCGGAGGCATCCGTTGCATGTAAATGGCCCGCAACCAATCTGGCGACAGATCGCTTGGCGGAAGATCGCGCCGGTCTCAACGGCGGTGCTGATGGTGGCAGACTGTGCGACCCCGCGCTTGGGGCGGGCTGAGGAGGTGGATGCTGGTCTTGACGCTGAGGACGTCGATGTACACGTACGGAGGTATGTAGCGGTTACGGACTTCGCGGCAGAGATCCAACCCGGGAAACTCGCGAGCAAATCTCCGGTCGGTGATGATGTAACGCGGATGCCGCCACTTCAAATCGTCCACAGTTCCCCGGCGTTCCGAAACGGGATCCCCTCGTACCCATCCTCTTCCAATATCGGTTCTATCTTGGTGGATCGGACCGGGTCCCCAATAGCCAGGCAAATCCGGAATCCGCTCGCGTTGCCTTCTTTGGTCATGATGATCCCGACTTTGGAAATCTCCACTTGATCGACAGGGGCTTTCTGTGTGGATGCGGAACTGATGTGGCGCGACGGGAGCCGAGCGCCACTATTGTTCAACTCACCGCGCCGGACTCGATTGATTCGTGAGCTGTTTGCTCATCGCCAAATAGTAAATCACCGGCACCGCCATGCGAGACAGCAGCAGCGAGGCCACCTCGCCGGCCATCAACGAAATCGCCAGTCCCTGGAAAATTGGGTCGAACAAAATCACACTTGCGCCCACGACCACTGCCGCGGCCGTGAGCATCATCGGGCGGAACCGCACCGCGCCGGCATCGATCACCGCCTCCGCCAGCGGCATGCCCTGGCTCATCCGCAGTTCGATGAAGTCCACGAGGATGATCGAGTTGCGCACGACGATGCCGGCCCCGGCAATGAAGCCGATCATTGACGTTGCCGTGAAGAACGCGCCCAGGGCCCAATGCGCCGGCAAGATGCCGACGAGGGAGAAGGGGATGGCCGCCATGATGATGAACGGCGTCTTGAACGAGCGGAACCAGCCGACCACCAGCACGTAGATCAGCACCAGCACTACTGCAAACGCCGCGCCGAGATCGCGAAAGACCTCGAGCGTGATATGCCATTCGCCGTCCCATTTCATCGCGGGTTGTTCGGTCGAGAAGGGCTGCTGCATGTTATAGATCTGCAGGCCGAGCTTTTTGATCGGCTCGTTCATGTTGAAAATGGCGTACGCGGGGCTTTCCTCGGCCCCGGCAATGTCTCCCAGCACGTACACCACGCGCTGCATGTTCTTCTCGTAGATGCTCGTGTCTTCGGCGCCCGGTATCGGCTTGATCAGTTCCCCCAGCGGCACCAGCGTGCCCGATGGCGACGCGACGCGTACCGTCAGTAAATCGCCCACGCTCGATCGTTGACCGACCGGCAGACGCACCACAATCGCCACGTCCTCCTTCTCCTGCGGAACGTGGAGCAAGCCAACCTCCGCGCCTTCGAGGGCGACCTTCACTGTTTGCGCGACCTGTTCGGCGCTAATCCCATCGAGCGCGGCCTTCTTGTGATCAAACTCGAATTCGTACTTCGGGCCGCCGCCTTCCATGTACCAATCCACATCCACGACACCGGGTGCCTGCCGGAAAATCGCGCGGATCTGGCGGGCGGCTTCGATCTGCTGCTTGTAGTCCGGGCCGTAGATTTCGGCGACCAATGTCTCCAGGACCGGTGGCCCGGGCGGCACTTCGACCACTTTCATCCGGGCATCGAGCTTTTCGGCGATCGGTGCGAGTTTCAACCGGACGCGCTTGGCGATTTCGTGGCTCTGAGCGCGCCGTTTGCCTTTGCTGACCAGGTTGACCTGGATTTCCGCGACGGTTGGTCCCTGGCGCAGGAAATAGTGGCGCACAAGACCATTGAACGTGTACGGCGCGGCGGTGCCGGCGTAGATCTGGTAGTTGGTGACCTCGGGCTCTTCGCGAATCTTCGCGGCCAATTCCTCGGCCACGCGCGCGGTCTGTTCGAGCGGGGTGCCCTGGTCCATGTCGATGACCACCTCGAACTCGCTCTTGTTGTCGAAGGGCAACATCTTCACGCGGACAAGTTTGAAATAGACCATCGACATCGCGCTCAGCAACAGCAGCACCATGGCCGCCAAGAAGCCCGCCTGCCACCACGGATGATGAATCAGCGGTCCCATCACGCGCCGGTAGAGCCGCGTCGTCCAATCTTCCTTCTCGCCCTCGTGATGCTCGTGCGAGCCGGCGGCGCCCTTGAGGATCCGATAGGCCGCCCAGGGCGTGACCACAAACGCGACGACCATGGAAAAGACCATGGCCGCGCTGGCCCCGATAGGAATAGGCCGCATGTACGGTCCCATCAGCCCGCCGACAAATCCCATCGGAAGAATCGCGGCGATCACCGCGAGCGTCGCGAGGATCAACGGACTGCGGACCTCGTTGACCGCTTCAATGGTGACTTCGAGCAATGGTCGTCCCTTGGTCTGCGGTAGACGAAAATGGCGGACCACGTTCTCCACGTCCACAATCGGGTCATCGACGAGAATGCCGATGGAAAAGATCAGGGCGAACAGCGTGATTCGATTCAGCGTGAATCCGAGGAAATAGAACGTGGCCAGCGTCAACGCGAGCGTCACGGGGATTGCAACCGCCACGACGCCCGATTCGCGCCAACCGAGCACGAAACCGATGAGGACTGTCACGCCGACGACGGCGATGGCCATGTGGAACAGCAACTCGTTGGATTTTTCCTCGGCGGTCTGGCCGTAATTGCGAGTGACGGTGACTTCGACGTCGTGGGGGATGATCCGTCCCTTGAGCGAGTCGACCTTGCGCATCACATCCTCGACGACCCAGATGGCGTTGGCGCCTTTGCGTTTGGCAACCGAAATCGTCACGGCCGGATATTCACTCTTGCTGCCCTGCGCGACCGCGGCGCCTTCGCCGAACAGAACGTACTGATCGGGCTCCTCGGCGCCATCGACCACGGTGGCGATGTCGCGCACGTACACCGGCTTGCCGGCAAACACGCCCACCACCACGGAACCCACATCGTCGGCGTCCTTGAGAAATCCACCGGTGTCGACCTGGACGTCGCGGTTGTCGGCGGCGAAACTGCCTTCGTTCAGCTGCTGGTTGGCCGACTGCAACATCTGGGTGACGCGAAGCGGATCGCGGTGATAAGCGGCGAGTTTGCCCGAATCGAGCGTCACGCGGACCTGGCGGCGGTAACCGCCGATCAACGTGGTGACGGAGACATTTTTGACCTGCGCAATCTCGGCGTCCAGTTGCGCGGCAACGCGGCGCAGGTCGTAATGGTTATAGCGCTTGCTCCACAGCGTCAGCCCCAGCACCGGCACGTCGTCGATGCGGCGGGGCTTGATCAGCGGCTGCGACACGCCCGGCGGGATGCGGTCGAAATTGGCGAACATCTTCTGGTTGAGGCGGACAATGGCGTTTTCCTCATTCTCGCCGACGAGGAACCGGACGATGACCATCGACATGCCCGGGCTCGACGTGGAGTAGATGTATTCGACGCCGGGAATTTCCCAGAGCAGTTGCTCCATCGGTTTGGTGACGCGTTCCTCGACCTCCTTCGACGACATCCCCGGTGCGCGCACGAAGATGTCGATCATCGGCACGACGATTTGCGGTTCTTCCTCCCGCGGCAATAACATCACCGCGCCGACGCCGAGCAGCACCGAGCCGATGATGACCAGCGGCGTCAGCTTCGAATCAATGAAGAAACGGACGATTTTGCCGGCAAAACCGAACTGATGAGCGGGATGGCCTGAGGGCGTGGTCATGTCGGGCGATCACAAAGTGATTTTCTGCTGGTCGGCCAGTTCGCCCCCGGCGCTGACGATAACCTGCTCGCCGGGATCCAGCCCGGACAACACTTCGATCACGTCGGCATGTTGTTTACCCGTCTTGACCAGCCGCAGATTGGCGCGCCCATCGGCAGCGACGTAGACAAAAGTCAACTGCCCCCGCTCGTGGACACTGGTGGTCGGAACAAACAGGCCGGGCCGCTCGCCGACGGGGAGTTGCGCGCGGCCGAACATCCCGGATTTCAATCCCTGCTTGCAGGACAGGTCGATCTTCACGAGGAACGTGTGGCTGGACGGATCGCCAACGGGATCGATTTCGGCCACGGCACCGTCGCAACTTTCGCCGGTGGCATCGATCGACACGTGAACGGCTTGGCCGGTGCGGACGAGGCTGGCGAAGCGCTCGGGGGCTTGCGTCTCGAGGCGGAAATCCGTGGGTTGCTCGACCACGAACAGCGGCCTGCCCGGAGAAGCCAAGTCGCCGACCTCGCACAACTTCTGTCCGACGACGCCGTCGAACGGCGCGGTGATGCTGGCGTAGCTCAGGTTCGCCGCGGCGATGCGATACCGCGATTGCACCGTGTCGAACTCGGCGGGCGTCTCGGCTTGGCTTTCCAGCAACGCCTTCGCGCGGTCAAAGTCGGCTTTCGCCCTTTCGAATTCGGCGCGCAAATCGCGGTTGTCCAGCTTCGCCAGTTCTTGGCCCTTGTGAACGGGCTCACCCGGTTGCACCAAGACCTGTTGAATCGCCGCCATCACCTTCGCGGACACGGTTGCGGTCAGCCGCGCGCGGACGGTCCCCGCGGATTCGTACAGTTCCGGCGCCTGCTGAAGCCGTACGTCGATCGTTTGAACCTTCACGGCCGGAGTTTCCGGTCCGTTGGTCTCGTGTCGGCCGCAGCCACTCAGCACGATGAGAGCTGACAGGGAAATCATGAATGCTCGTGTCATCATGTTCATTCCTTCGATTCACGTCCGAGTGCTTTGTCGAGCGCCGCGCGGGCAATGGCGCAATCGGCCTCGGCGGCAGCGCGGCGTTGTCGGGCGGAGGTCAGGGCTGTATCGGCGTCAAGCAACTGGGTCAACAGGGCCTGTCCAGCGGCGTAGCGGGCGCGGGTGATCTGCTCGCTTTCCTCGGCCTGCGAGACGGTCTGCCCGGTCGTTTCCAGCCGCGCCTGTGCTTCCTCCGAATTCAGTTGGGCTTGTTTTGCCTCCAACTGCAGCGCCAATTCGGTACGGCGGAGATCCTCGCGAGCGGCATCGAGGTTCGCCCGTGCCTCGGCGACCTTACCCTGGGTCTGGAACCCGTCGAACACATCCAGCTCGACGCTCACGCCGGCCATCCAACTGTCTTCGAACCTGCGCGTATCGGCGCTATCGAGGTCGTAACTGCCGAACGCATTGACGCGCGGCAGATGTCCGCCGACGGCGGCGCGCACCTGGCGCTCAGCAACGGCCACGGCTTTCTGCGCGGCCAGCAGTTCCGGACGTTGGGAGACGTCGAGGCCGCCGGTCGTGGGATCAATGGGGACGCGAAATTCCATTTCGACGGCGGTCACGTTCCCGGTTTCGCCGACCCCGAGGACATTGCGAAAGATGGTTTCGGAGATGGCCAGAGCATTGCGGGCGAGCACGAGGCTTTCGCGGGCCTCGGCAAGGCGGACCTCGGAATCGAGCAGGTCGCTCTTGAGGACGGAGCCCTGCGTGAACCGGTTGCTGGCGAGGGTGACGTTGGATTCCATGTTGGTCACGGCGGCTTCGGCGGCGTTGACGAATCGCCGCGCCTTCCCGATGGTGTAGAAGCTACGCGTGACCTCGTAGACGAGATCGTTGCGGACGGCGTCCAGGGAACTGGCGCGGGCCTCGGTGCCGAGACGGGCGGCTTGCCGCGCCGCGAGGTCGCTGCCGCCGCTGTATAGCGGATACGTGGCCAGCAGTTTCGTGTTCAGATTCTGCACGCTGCCCGGGTGGTTGAAGTCCGCGTTGAAACTGAACGCGCGCTGGTTGAGCGTCATCATGAACGCTTGGACGGGATTATCACTGGCCGCGTAATTTTCGCTGACGCGCAGTTGTGGATAGAACGCGGCATCCGCCTGGCGCAGGGCGGCGCGGGCGGCAGCGAGCCGCTGCTGGGCGGTGGCCAGATCGGGATTATGGTCCAGGGCGAGATGGACGGCTTCCATCAACGTGAGGGTGCGCGGCCGTTCGGTCGCGGCGAAGGCGGCGCTGGACGCGGCCAGGAGCGACAGGATGACGAGATGTTTCACTTTTCGGCTTGCGTCCCGCAGCAGCAACTGCCGCCGACGCCGAGTTTCTTGAGAATGTTTTCCATCAGGCACCAGCGGGTGATGCCCGACTGAAGAAGGTTCGCGCCGACAAACGCGGTGAACCAGAGCCAGTATGGGCTAACCCAATATGCCAGGGCCAGACTGATCAACACAAACGATCCGGCAATGATGCGAATGTAGCGTTCGATGCTCATGACGATTCTCTCCTTCGGTTCCTTCAATGAAATGCGCTGCCCAGCACACCGCCCACGGCCATTCCGTAAATGGTACTGACCCACGGGTTGCTGCTCAATGGACACGTCCCCGACCGACAGCCGATAAACCTGTAATTGGCATACCCCAGCGCGCCGCCGATGACGATTCCGATTCCGATTCTTGCCATGGTCTTCATCCCGTTATCTCTCATTGAGCCGCGAGCGAGCGAAAGGTTACAGCTGTTCGTCCGGTACAGCGCGCACGAATCGAACTGCCGCGCCGCCCTGTCGATCAAGCCGTGGCGGTCCGCCACGTCCGGTACGAACCGGTCAGGTTGCGAACACGAAAACCGTGTTGGCTCAAGATTCGCGCGGCGTAGTAGGACCGTTGCCCGCTCTGGCAGTGCACAACGATCTCGCGGTCCTTCGGCAATTCGCCCAGCCGCGCCCGAAGTTGGTCCAGCGGGATATGAATCGAACCGGGGATGAAGCCTTTCGCACGCTCATCCCCACGGCGGACATCCAGCAGCACCGTCCGCTGGCCGTCGATGGCGCCAACCTCAGTCCACTGTGCCAGCCCCACGTCCCCGGCGAGTACGTTCTGCGCGGCCATGCCAGCGAGGTTGACCGGATCCTTCGCCGAACCGTACGGCGGCGCGTACGCCAGCTCCAACTCCGCGAGGTCGTGCATGGTCATGCCACCCTTGAGAGCCGTGGCGAGCACATCGATGCGCTTATCCACGCCGTCGCGGCCCACGGCCTGGGCGCCCAGCAGTGCGCCCGTGTCGGGCGCAAACAAAACCTTCAGCGCAATCGGTTCCGCGCCGGGGTAGTACCCGGCATGAGAGTTCGGATGGAGATGAATCGCCTGGTAGGGCACGCTGAGTTTCTTGAGCGTCTTCTCATTTGCGCCGGTCACGCCCGCGGTGAGACGAAACAGCCGCAGAATCGCCGTCCCGAGCGTGCCGTCATACCGACTCGCTCTGCCCAAAACGTTGTCCGCGGCGATGCGCCCCTGCCGGTTCGCCGGTCCCGCCAGCGGAATGAGACTCCATTGGTGCGTGACGAAATCCCGCACTTCAATCGCGTCACCCACGGCCCAAATCCTCGGATCGCTCGTTTGTAAGTGCTCGTTGACGCGAATGCCGCCCCGCTCGCCAATTTCCAGGCCCGCATCCCGAGCGAGCCCCACGTCCGGTTTCACGCCCAACCCCAGGATCACCGAGTCCGCCGGCAATCGCCGGCCGCTCTTCAATACGACGATGGACGCCCGCGCCGGCTCGGATGCGGTCGGCGCCTCGAAGGCCGCGACCGGGTCGTTCCGGTGCAGTTCGACGCCGTTATCCCTCAACTCCGCATGCAGCCATGCCGCCATCTCGGGATCGAGCGGGGTCATCACCTGCGGCAACGCTTCGACCACCGTGACCTGGAAATCCCGATGACGGAGCTGCTCGGCCATCTCGAGCCCGATGTAACCGCCGCCGACCACCACCGCCCGACAGCGTTCGCAGCCTTTCGACCAGCTCATGATCTTTTCGACGTCCGGAATGTTGCGCACGGTGAAATGATTCGGGTTCTCGATACCGGGAATCGGCGGTTTCAACGGCGATGCGCCAGTCGAGAGGATCAGCGAGTCGTAACTCTCGTCGTACTCGCGGCCTGTCGTTGATTCGCACACATGGACGCGGTTCACGGCGCGATCGATGCGCAACACTTCCGTGTTGATGCGAACGTCAAGGTTGAAACGACTTTTCAAGCTGCCCGGCGTCTGCACGAGCAATTGATCCTGCTCCGCGATCTCGCCGCCCACAAAATAGGGCAGCCCGCAGTTGGCAAACGACACGTGCGGTCCGCGCTCGAAGACGATGATCTCACAATCCTCGCACAACCGTCGCGCCCGCGCCGCCGCGCTCGCGCCGCCCGCCACGCCGCCAACGATGATGACGCGCTTCGGCTTCATATATGAGTACGGAGCCAGACTGGCGCCAAAAGTTACACCCGGGGCGCGCCGCCACGGGATTGGGTCCCATTCCGTTGTGGAAAACAACCGTCCAACTTCGGAATCACTCTCGCCAGCCAACCGAGTCTCACGCGCTCCTTTTCTCCCACCTCCGGAATGTAGGGCTTGATGTCGAGCAGCGGAGTGCCATCCACCATGTCCACATGCGACACCTCCAAGCCGTCCTTGCGGACCTTGAGCAAACGCGCCACGGTAATGCCGATCGGGTTGGGCCGGCGCGGCGCGCGCGTCGCAAACACCCCGCGGCGCCGCTTCGGGTCAACAAACGGCCGACACACCAGATCGCATCCTTGCGACAGGTGCAGATGATACACCAGCAGCACGTGCGAGAAGCCGCCCAGGTCGCGCAGCCCCGCTTGGTAGCGCGACCACACTTTCGCCGTCGCTCGCACGTCCGGGAACGCACAGGGCCGCCGCGGCGCATCTTCGCGCCGTTGATACGGCGTGCGAATCACCCCAATCGATTTAAAACAGATCCGCTTGTTCATCAGGCTCCGGTTGCCTCCCCGGGTTCAGTGACAGAGATTCGGCTGCGTCTCGGGCAGCGCTTTCTCCAAAAGCAGGCCGACCGCTTCCTCGATGCTCGTCATCTCCGTGAACACAGCCCGGACGCCGGCCGCCTGTAATCGGCGATATAGCCCGCCCCCCATCCGGCCGACCAAGACCACGCTGCAATCGCTGATCATTTCCACCAGCGCCCCGCAGTTGTGACCACCGTGTTCGTGTTCACGCCCGTGCTCGTACGCCTCACAACCATGTTGGCGCTGGCGTGTCTGGCGCTCGGTGATCTTGCCATTCTCGACGGTCAGCACGAGAAAGCCGGACGCACGTCCGAAATGCGGACTGATTGTCTTCTCATCATCGGTAGGGATTGCGATTCTCATACGAATGGATTCTTTCTGGTTCGAGTTGCATTGCGAAAGGCAGCCGGGTGCCGCCGGCAGGAGAACGGGGCCGCCCCCCATCCGCAACGCCTTGCCATTGACAAGAGCGTCGGCCACTTTGCGCCGCGCACTCTCCACCACCCGGCCAAACGTCGCGCGGGATACGCCCATCTGTTCCGCGGCCGGCGTTTGGTGCAGCGCCTTCAGATCGGCCAGTCGCAGCGCCTCCAGTTCATCGAGCGATATCGCCACCTCTTCTAACATCCGCAACGGGATTCCCGCCGGCTTGAAATACATCACGTCGGGCATGTGGCGAATTCTTCGTGGACAATGGGCTCTCGACATTGCGCATGTGTTGGTTGTTGTATTGTGAGCATATGCTCATAATTTTGGCATTGTCAAGTCCCCCCCTACTCAAGACCGCACCCACTGCCCCAATCCATCAAGCGAGGCAGCGTATTCCCTTCGAATTCAGCTTCCACCGCGCGGGCGATGGTGGTGCCCATGGCAGACCGCGAGGTCTCTTATCCCAGCGTTTCGTTTTCTCGCAGAAGCGGCCCACGTTCGCGTCATTTTCCTCTGTGGGCAGATGGCTCTACGGTTGGCCCCTTGTTGGCGGATGAGCTTGTTTGAATCGCTCCCGTAAGAAGTCATGCAATCGTTGACGAAATTCCAGCGGCAAATCGTAGGGCTCGCCGTTCTTGTACAGGGTAATGGTCTTGCGGATATTATCCACGACGACCTGACACGGGTTGCATCCGGCCAGGTGCTTTTCGAATTCCTCGCAGATGGCGGGATCAACCGTGCCGTCCACGTACTCGTTCAATATCGCCAGCAGTTCTTCGCACTTCATGAGTGTCATCCATACCTGTTAGAGCCACGACGGGCGGAAAGGTTACAGTGCTTGGGACGCTGGTGCGGGAAAAGGTGGTCAAACGTGCGCGCCGTGTGATTCGTTCAAATCCCGATGTGTACACAGCCACGACGACCCGACCGGGTTACAACCACGGAGTTTATGTCTCGCGTATTCGACAAACCACCCTGTGCTGTCTCGAACCTCAGTACACCCCGGGGATGAAACGGCGCACGCGCTTCGCATATTCGGAATATTCGGGGAACTGATCTCGCAACCACCGTTCCTCCCGGCGGGATTTCAGGTCGAGATATGGGATCAACGCGAGCCCGGCGAGCAGCCCGGGCCAACTCTGCCACACCAGCGCCCAGCCCAGCGCCGCAACCATTACGCTTGTGTACAGCGGGTGGCGAACGACGCCATAGATGCCGGTTTGGATCAATGGCATGTGTGGCAAAGGTCTTGGAAACGGCGTAAGACCTCGACCGAGGCCAATGACTCCCCACAGGCCGATAATGGCGCTGACTGCCAGCAGCACGGCACCCGGAATAACCATGACAAGCCTGTGGCCACTGCCTCGAAAGCGGAAGGACAATGCAACCACGGCGAGCATGAGTGTGGTTTGGCCCAGCACCCACGCACCCCCACGATGAAGGAACCGCGGCATGCTATCGTGCTCGGTGAGAATGCGGTGACGGGATCAATCGTCGTGCGACGTCGCCGAGTTCACGCGTCAACAGTTCGCGCAGTTGCAGCCGGGCACGGAGCAGGCGCACTTTCACGTTGGCCTCACTGAGGCCCAACGTGGTGGCGGTCTCTTGCACCGACATTCCTTCGACGTCGCGCAGGAGAAACACGAGACGGTGCTTTTCATCCAGCTTCGCCAATGCCTGGTCAAGCAGCTCTTGAATCTCGCGCCTCTGCACCAACTCCTCGGGTGATTGCCGCCAATCGGCGATGATCTCGGGGTGTGGAATGCCCTCATACCCCTCGGGCGGTTCGGTGATCTCTTCCAGGGAGACCGTCGGCAAACCCTTGCGCCGACGGATAACCTTGAGGGCGGCGTGTGTCGTGATCCGCATCAGCCAGGTGTAAAAGCTCGCTTCCTCCCGGAACCCATCCAGGTGCTCCAGCGCACTCAGGAACGCCTGCTGCGTCACGTCTTCCGCGTCCTGCTCCTGGCCGACAATGCGGCGGGCCAGTGTGTACACACGCTTCTCGTAACGGCTGACAAGTTCCTCAAACGCCGCCAGTTCACCCGCCTTGGCGCGATGAACCAGTAGACCATCGACAGCGGTATCGGTCATCAGCGGGAGACTATAAGGCGTCCATCATGCAGGACAAGTCTATTGCTCGGCTGAGCCTCAATCGCGCCGCGCGGAGCAAACAGCGCACCATCAAACGGGCCGCATGTCCGTGTCGGCTCCCGACGTGCCGCTAGCGGGCCTTCATCGTCCAGTCCGGGCCCTGGTACCAGGAATCCTGGGTCTCGCTGAAGTGTACCCAGCCCACGTGCCCATCCACGAACACGGCATTGCCCCAGCATGAGCCCGGCACATGCGGTCCCTTGTATTCGGGATAGACTCCGTATCCGTTCGCGAGGGCATAGGCATAGTTGATCGCGTAGTCGCACGCGACGACGACCAGGGCCGGTTGCGCAACGTCCGCCATGCGCATGAACGCCAGACCGTTGGACTGCCCGTTCACCTTCATCCCGTCGTTGTTGTAGTAGTAGCTCGAGCCAACCATGCGGAAGTGGCTTCCGCCGGAAGAGCCCGCGCCGATATTCACCCACTGGAAACGATCGGAAGGACAGCGGGCCGGCGAGGCGATGTCCGGAGCGTACGAGCTGGGCGGAGTGTAAGTCACGTTCTTGATGCGTAGATACGGATTCAACGGGCGGGTGGGACGATCGAAACTGTAAAGGAGATTTCCCGCCCAACGCCACTCCTCGACCAATCCCGTCACCACTGTATTGGGGAAACGGCCCCAATCATCGGCATACATGGTGGCGGCGGTGCCGATCTGACGAAGATTCGAGGTGCACATGGCACGCCGCCCGCGCTCACGCGCCTGGCCGAAGGCTGGTAGAAGCAACGACGCAAGGATGCCTATCAGGACGATGACAACGAGCAGCTCGATGAGTGTGAAGCCCTTCTGTCGATTCATAACCCCCTCATTTCAGGGAATGTTCCGCATGCTCTGGGCTGTTACCCACACCAAGAGCAGCACGAAGAGTTTCTCGTGCCGCCGTGCTCCTGAGCGGCACAACCCCGCTTCTCGCCGTACTTTCTACCAAAAGACGCACAGAATGTCGAGCGACCATTGGACCTTGACGGACAGGCTTACATTGGGGATGCCGAAAAATTTCTGGTCAAGAAATGGGCTGGCGTGTAGGCTGTTGCTGGTTGGACTTTCAAACGGAAGCGCCCAAAAAGAAGCCATGTTTGCCAACGTTCGAGAATACTATCATGCGAGCTCCTTGCGAGACGCGCTGAAGAGCCTGGGGAAAAACGAGGAGCAGATCCCCGTGCCTGTGACAGGCGCGTTTCACTTGATTTCCAGCAAATTGCGGGCGGCAACCTGCCTGGTCGATATCTCGGGCATCGGGCTCGACTACGTGAAGTGCGACGGCCGAAAGCTGACCATCGGCGGAACGGCGACGTTTCAGCAAATCGTCACCTCGAAAGAGTTGAATGGCGCCCTGAACAGTCTGTTGCCCAAAGCGGCGCGCGCGTACTCCACCAGGATCCAGCGCAATACGACCACCTTGCAGGATGTGTTGTTCGGCTACGCGACGTATTTCGACCTGTTGACGGCGCTGTTGGCACTGGACACGCAGGTGACCGTGCGAGGGAAACAGAAGCGCGTTGTGCCGCTGGCGCAGTTCTTTTCCCACGAGAACCGTGCCGTGTTGAGCAACTCGGAAATTGCCGTCGAGTTCTTGGCCAGGCTGCCGAGCGGCAACGTGGGTGCGTCGCTGCAGCGCGTCGCATTGACCGATGGCGATAGCGTGGCTATCTTGAACGTGGTCGCGGTGCTGAAAATGGCTGGCAAGAAATGCGTCGAGGTTCGCATCGCCGTCGGCGGGGGAGTGCCCGCGCCGGTGCGATTGACGTCACTGGAGCAGGAATTGACAGGCAACCCATTCGACACAGCGCTGGTTGAATCCGCGAGCGCCCGGGCCGGCGATTTGATTCAGCCCGTGACCGATGTTCGTGGCACGGCCCAGTATCGCCGACAGATCAGCGGGGTGCTGGTGCGTCGGGCGCTGGAAGAGGCCTGGCAGAACGCGAAAGGGAGGACATCATGAGCCGGTCTTCGGTGATTCCCATCGAGTGCATCGAACAACAGATTTTTCTGTTGCGCGGCCAGAAGGTGATGCTCAGTCCCCACCTCGCCCAACTCTACGGGGTCGAGCCGAAAGCGCTGATCCAGGCGGTCAAGCGCAGCGCCGAACGGTTCCCGTCCGACTTTGCGTTTCAGCTTACGCGGCGGGAGGTTAGACGATTGGGGGCACAAGTTGCGGCCGTAAAGAGTATGGGGCGCCGTCGTTCGGGGCCGCCGAGCGTGACGTTGAAACGCGGCGAGCATGCGAACGATTTGCCGTATGCGTTCACCGAGCAGGGCGTGGCGATGCTGTCCAGTGTGTTGCGCAGCAAGCGTGCCGTCCGCATGAACGTTGGGATCATGCAAACGTTCGTCCGCTTGCGCCAATGGCTGGCATCGCACGCCGGTCTTGCCGGGAAGCTCGAAGAACTGGAAAAGAACTGCGATCCACAATTCAGAATTGTATTCGATGCGATCCGCCATCTCGTGAGTCCGTCCACGGCGACATCGCGCGAGCCGATTGGCTTCGGTGTCCGCGAACGGCGCGCGGCCTATGGGACGCCGCTCTCGTCGGCCGCGCTGAATCCCGTCCCGCGAAGGAGACATGCATGAATCTACACGTAACGGTCAACAACGAACCGAAGGAGTTCATCTGCCAGCCTACCGACACGCTGCTCGACGTGTTGCGGCGCGAGGGCTACTCGGGGGTGAAGGTCGGCTGCTCGAATGGCGATTGCGGCATCTGCGCCGTGCTGCTGAACGGGCGGACCGTCAACTCCTGCGTGGTGCTGGCGGCGCATTGCCTGAACAAGAAGATCGAGACCATCGAGGGCCTGTCAAAAAACGCCTCGACGCTTCATCCTCTACAGAAGGCGTTTCTTGATGAGGGTGGGGCGCAATGCGGTTTCTGCACCCCGGGCCTGATCCTGTCCGCCAAAGAACTGCTCGACGAGAATCCGAGCCCGACCGAGGCCGACGTGCGCGAAGCGCTCTCGGGCGTCATCTGCCGTTGCACCGGCTACGTCAAACCCATCGCCGCCGTCCTGACCGCCGCCGAAGAAATGCGTGGCGGGAAAGCAGCCACCAAGGCCGCATAACGATGAACAACAGCGTTGCACTTCCGTTTCAGAAGACCTCCGTCGGCACGAGCCCGTGGCGGGTGGATGGCATCGGGCTGGTCACGGGCAGCGCGAAGTTCACCGACGACATGTTTTTCAAGAACCTGCTGCATGCAAAAATCCTGGGAAGCCCGCATGCGCACGCGCGCATTGTCGACATCGACACGAGCGAGGCTGAGAAGTTGCCGGGTGTCGTTTGCGTGCTGACACACAAGAACGTGCCGCGGGTGCCGCACACGACAGCGGGGCAGGGGTATCCCGAGCCGTCGCCGTACGATGCGTTCATGTTCGACACAAAGGTGCGGTTCGTCGGTGATCGCGTGGCGTGCGTGGCGGCCGAGACCGTGGAAATTGCCGAGCGAGCGCTGAAACTCATCCAGGTGAAGTACGAAGTGCTGCCCGCGGTGTTCGACGTGCGCGAAGCGATGAAGGACGGCGCGCCGGTCATTCACGACGAGCCGGATGCCGACGGCATTCACGATCGCAAGCACAACGTCGCGGCGCATTACGACGTCGAGATCGGCAACGTCGCCAACGGCCTGAAGGAAGCGGATTTCGTCGTCGAAGAGGAATTCGAGACGCAGTACGCGCAACATTGCCCGCTCGAACCGCACGTGTGCATCGGCTACCTGGATGACAACCATCGGATCGTGTTGCGCACGGCGACGCAGGTGCCGTGGCATGCGCGCCGCATCGTGGCGCAGTGTTTGCAGATCCCGGTCAATCAGATCCGCGTGATCAAACCCCGCATCGGTGGCGGCTTTGGCTCGAAACAGGAGATCATTCTCGAAGATCTGTGCGCGCTGATCACGGTGCGGACGCGTCGGCCTGTGAAAATCGAGTACACCCGCCGCGAGGAATTCATCGCCAGCCGCACGCGCGATCCGTCGATCGTCAAGATGACGGTTGGCGTGAAGAAGGATGGGACGTTCACGGCGCTGGACCAGCGGGTGACGAGCTGGACGGGCGGCTACGGCACGCATTCGCTGACGCTGCTGACGAACGTCGGCAGCAAGACGCTGCCGTTTTATCGGTGCAAGAACGTGCGGTTCTGGGGCGACTCGGTGTACACGAATCTGCCGGTCACGGGCGCGTATCGCGGCTACGGCGCGACCCAGGGCGCGTTTGCCATCGAGCAGGTCATGGACATGATCGCCGACAAGCTCGGCATCGACCCGATCGCGTTGCGCAAGAAGAACCACATCCAGAAGGGCGAGACCAATCCGGTCTTTGCCGCACTGGGCGAGGGGAAAGAAGGCCACGACAACCCGATTGAGAGCTGCGGGTTGGATGAGTGCATCGACCGCGCGGCGGCGGCGATTGGCTGGACGCAGAAACATCGTCTGTATCAGAAGCGCGACCCGAACGCGAAGATCAGGCGCGGGATCGGCATGGCGTGCCTGATGCAGGGTTCGGGCATCGCGGGGATCGACATGGCGTCGGCGCGCATCAAGATGAACGAGGACGGCTCGTTTAATTTGTTGATGGGCGCGACCGATCTCGGCACGGGCAGCGATACCGTGCTGGCGCAGATCGCCGCGCAGGTGCTCGGCGTCACCACCGACAAGATGCTCACGTATTCGTCCGATACCGACATGACGCCGTTCGACAAGGGCGCCTACGCGTCGAGCACGACGTATGTGTCCGGCGGGGCGGTGAAGAAAGCCGCCGAGGCGTGTCGGGAGAAGATTTTGAAGGTCGCGGCGGAGATGCTGAAAGACGACGTGGCCAACCTGCGGTGCGAGAACGCCAAGGTCATCAGCAAGTCGGGCAAGGAAGTGCCGTACCCGAACATCATCCAGCGCTCGCTGTACGGGCAGAACCAGTTTCAGATCGATGGCGAAGCCTCGCACCTCTCGTACGTGTCGCCGCCGCCGTTTGCCGCGCATTTCGCCGAGGTCGAAGTGGACACGGAGACGGGGCAGGTGCGCGTGGTGGATTACGTCGCGGCGGTGGATTGCGGTGTGGCGATCAACCCGAAGCTGGCCGAGGGGCAGATGGAAGGCGCGGCGATGAACGGCCTGAGCTACGCGTTGTGCGAGCAGATGGTCTTCGACGAGCGCGGGCGGATGCTGAACCCGAGTTTCTTCGATTATCGACTGTTCACAACGGTGGACGCGCCGAAAATCCGCACGATCCTCGTCGAAACCTACGAGCCGACCGGCCCGTTCGGCGCCAAGAGCATCGCCGAGATCGGCATCAACGGCCCGTTGCCCGCGGTAGCCAATGCGATTTACGACGCCTGCGGCATCCGCATGAAGAAAGCGCCATTCACCCCCGAGCGCGTCCTGGCGGCAATCTTGGCGAAGAAGTAACGGCGACGCGACAGCGGCGGGCCACGTTGAGGTTCCCGTGACCGGGCCGGCCTGCTATGATGCGCCCGATGGCAAAGAACAGGTGGGCGCGTGACGCGGGGGTGATTGTGCTGGCCACACTGGCGGTGTACCTGCCGCTGGCGCACGGCGGGTTTCTCTGGGACGACGCCGAGTATCTGGCGAACAACCCGCTGGTCACCGGTTCGGGCGGACTGTGGAGAATTTGGTTCAGCACCCAGCCGAAAGACTACTATCCGCTGACCTACACCGTCTGGTGGTTGATGTGGCGCGCGTTCGGGGCGCGACCGACCGCCTATCTCACCCTCAACGTGCTGTTACACGCAGCCAACGCCGTGCTGATCTGGCGCGTGCTGCGACGATGGCAGGCGCCGGGGGCGTGGTTCGCGGCGCTGTGGTTCGCAGTGCATCCCGTCAACGTTGCCACCGTCGCGTGGGTCAGCGAGCTGAAGAACCTGCTGGCGATGTTGTTTGCCGCGTTGACGGTGTTGTGGTACTCGCGCTTTGAGGAAGAGCGGCGCGGGAGATGGTACGCGGCCGCGCTCATGGCATTCGCGCTGGCGTTGCTCAGCAAGACGGCGGTGGTGATGCTGCCGGTCGTGCTGCTGGGGATGACGTGCTGGCGGGCAGGACGATGGGAGTGGCGGGCGGCGTGGCGAGTGGTGCCGTTTGCCGCGCTCTCGGTGGGGCTGGGGTTGGTGACGATCTGGTTCCAGCATCAGCGGGTGCTGGAAGGAATGCCGGCGCAAAACGTTAACTTCGCGATGCGGGTGACGACAGCAGCATGGGCGTTTTGGTTCTACCTGTGGAAAGCCGTCTGGCCCGTCAATTTGACGCTCATTTACCCGGCATGGAACGTGGGCGCGGGTTCGCTGGCCGCGTGGCTCCCGGTCTTCGCCTGCGCAATCGTCGTCGTGCTGTTGTGGCAGGGGCGACGCCTGCAGTGGATCAGAGAGTGTGTGGCCGGGGTCGGGTATTTCGCAGTGATGCTGCTGCCCGTGCTCGGGTTTGTGGACCAAGGTTTTTACGCCTATTCGCCGGTCGCGGACCACTGGCAATATCCCGCGTTGCCCGGTGTGCTGGCGTTGGGAAGCGCGCTCGGGACGACCGCGCTGGCGGCTGTGCCGTCATTTCGGCGCGTGGCGGGCGTGGCGCTGTTGATCGGGCTGGGGTGGTTGAACTGGCAACGGGCCGCGGTGTACGCGAACGGGATTGAATTGTGGCGTGACGCGTTGCGCCGGAATCCCGATGCGTGGGCGGCACATTACAACCTCGGGATCCAACTCTCGCTCGATGGGAAGACGGATGAGGCCATCACGCAATATCGGCAGGCGCTGCGATTGCATCCGGATTATCCCGAGGCACACAACAATCTTGGCAACGCCCTCTCGCGGCAGGGGGACCTGGATGGCGCGCGGCGTGAGTTGATGGAGGCCGTCCGCCTGAAACCGAATTTCGCCGCCGCGCACAATAATCTCGGGATCGTGTTCGGTCAGCAGGGCGACCTGGGGGCGGCGATCGAGCAATTCCGCGAGTCACTGCGGGATGAACCCGGCTTTGCGGACGCGCAGTACAATCTTGCCCTGGCCTTCGAGAAACAAGGGCGATTGCCCGAAGCAATTGCCTGTTACCGAGACGCGCTCACGGCGCGACCAGACGAAGTGGACTGGCTGACGAAGCTGGCCTGGCTGCGGGCGACCTCATCGCAGCCCACGGCGCGGGACGGCGCCGAGGCCGCGCGCCTGGCGATCAGGGCCTGTGAATTGACGAAGCATCAGCAACCAGCTCCGCTCGACGCGCTGGCGGCGGCCTACGCGGAAACGGGGCGCTGGGATGAAGCGGTCCAAACGGCCAGCGAGGCCGCGGCGGTGGCCCGCGAGCTCAACCTGCCCGCCGTGGCCCAGTTGATTGAATCGCGGCGACAGATCTACGCCCGCCACCAAGCGTATCATGAACGGCAGGAAGCGAAATGACGTTGAGATTTGAACGATTGATGGTAAAGTGCTGTCGAAACGGGGAAACCCCATAAAGGAGAGCAGGATGAAAAAGTGTATTGTGCTGGCGGTCGCGGCCATGGTGACGATGGCGGCGGCGGTGTACGCGGACGGAGGATGTTGTGCGGGCATGTCGAAGACCGGTGCGTCGTGCAGCGGAGACATGTTCAGCAAGTTGAATCTCACGCCCGATCAGAAGGCGAAGGTGACCACGCTGCTGGCGGATTGCCACAAGGCGACCTCGCAATCGGAGTTTCATGCCATGTTCAACAGCGGCATGGAGAAGATTCTGACCCCCGATCAATTGGCGCAGTGGAAGAGCATGAGCGACAAGGCGGCCAAGAGCGGCACGTGCCCGTTCATGAATTCCAGCGGCGCGAAGACCGACAAGACGTAGGAATTTGCGTTTCACTCCGGCAGACCCCGGCACGTTTGTGCCGGGGTTTTGTTTTGGATTGATTTGTCCGGAAGGCCGCACTAAAGAGGAACGCATGGCGGACGAGAAACCGATCGTGGGTCGCACGAAGCATGGCGAGCTGACGCTGGATCAAATCGCCGAGTTGCAGCCGGGCCTGGGCACGCTGATGCGGGACGTCAGCGACCGCTACTGGATCGCGTATTACGCGGCGAAGGGTGGGAACTGGGAGCTGGCGGCGTATCAGTTGCGCGGCGTGCGCAGCCTGTTCAAGAAGGGCAATCTGACCCGGCCGAAATACAAGACCATGGTCGAGGAATACACGCGTAAGATCCTCGACCCGCTCGATCAGCACGTGGCGGCTAGGGATTTCGCGGGATTCGAAAAGGCGTACCGGGCGGGAATCGAACTGGCCAACCAGATGCACGTCGCGACGAAGCACGGTGAAATCGTCTGGAAACTTCCACCGAACCCGCCCCAACACCTCGATCTCGGTCCGCGATCCTGAGCGTCGGGTCGGTCAGCGACGGTTCGCACGGGATGAAAGGTGGGATTGGTACCGCCGGAGGGAGTCGAACCCACACACCGTTTTAAGGTACTGGATTTTGAGTCCAGCGCGTCTGCCAGTTCCGCCACGGCGGCAACAACGCACTTGTACCAGCGTTCAGCGGCGGCGTCAACGCCGTGGTGGGAGTCTGCAGAAGGCTGGCGTTCCCGGTTACTTCCCGGACCTTTGCTTCCGAATGGCGGGCGCGGTCCCTAGCTGTTTTTGGTGATATAGCGCTGGATCGAATCGACGAGGACGAGCTTCTTGCCGCCGGGGCCCCTGTAGTCGAGCCAGCGCCATTCGAGCGCACCTTCTTCACAGAGGTTGTGGACCTTCTGGACGGAGCAGGAGATCAGCTCGGAGGCGTCGGCGACGCAGATCCAGGCGGCGGGACACTCCAGGCGCAGGCGGACCTCGCCGGAGACGGGGGAGGGGGCCATCTGGACAAACCACAACTGCCGAAAAACGGACTTTCCGGGATGAGGCGGTCTGCGGTGCCTTGGTTTCTTCGTCTGGTGATGCATCAACGGTTGTCAACTTGCGGGGCGTTGGAACTACGGCGGACGTTGTTTCGTGCTTGCGTTTGGGGCACAGGTGTGATTTGCTGTATCCCAAACTTATAGAAACAACGGTACGGCATAGCAGCGTACCAAAGCTATCGGAAAGTGATACACATGTCAACATCAAAAGATGATGCCTATCGGGTGTTCACAGTCAACTTCCGCATGTTGCTGGAGGCCACAGGCTGGACGCAGATGGAAGCCGCCGAACAATTGGGAATCAGCCAGGGGTCGGTGAGCGATTGTCAGTCGGGCAAACGCATGCTCTCCACGAAGGGGATCGAGTCCATTGCGTATCGGCTCGGCCTTCCCGCGGAGCTCCTCACCACGAAGCCGCTGTCGCTGGAGAACATGAAGAAACTGCTGTCCGGGAACCGTTCGCCGAAGGTTGCCGAGCGCCGCGGCATTTATCGCGTGGTGCGGCCCTACGACCCGTGGTTCCGGTCGCTCAAGCATCGTTGGAAGCGGTCGCCAGGCTGCCACGACGAGATCCGGATCGCTGTCCGCGTTCTTTTCGGCGGCGAGACGCCCAAAGTGATCGACTGGCTGGAAGAGAAGTAGCGTCGGGCGAGGCGTGACAGGTGGCGGGGTCGGGCGGAAGGAATGCGCCCCAAAGGGAGAATTGTGCCTACCGTCTGAATTTCCCCGCAACCGTTCGCGGTCCCGACTATTCTAAATGGCAATGCATCGGCACGATACGGTCAACGACGAGACGATGGTGGCGCGCAAACGCGGCGCGGGCGAGATTTTCGCCCGCATCTCGGGCTACGTGCGGCGCTATCCGTGGTACGCGGTCGGGACGATGGTCTGCGCGGTGCTGACGACGCTGGCCGGGCTGGCGTTCCCGAAGCTGACGCAGTTGTTCATCGACGAAGTGATCTCGAAGAGACGCGGGGGGCTGCTGGGGTTGTTTACAGGGCTGGTGCTGGCGTCGTTTTTTCTGCGCGATGTGTTCAACATGCTGCGCTTGCAACTCAACAACCGCTTCGAGCAGCGCGTGATCTTCGATTTGCGGCGGGACCTGTACGACAAACTCCAGCGGCTGTCGGTCAGTTATTACGACCAGCGCGCCTCTGGCGATTTGATGACCCGCGTCATCGATGACGTGAACGCGGTCGAGCGCGTACTGATCGACGGGATCGAGCAGGGCACGGTGGCACTGCTGGGGTTCTTCGGCGTGGGGTTCATGATGTTCCGGTTCAACCCGCAACTGGCGCTGCTGGCGATCATCCCCATCCCGCTGCTGGCGACGGGCGGATTGATCTACACCACGACGGCCCACAGACGCTATCGGCTCGTGCGGCAGGCGACCTCGGCGTTGAATGCGTTGCTGCTCGACAATCTACAGGGCATTCGCCAGATCAAAGGCTTCGGGCGCGAACCGCACGAGTTGGCGAGGTTTGAACACAAAGCGGGCGACCTGCGCACGGCGACGCTTAAGGTGATGACGGCGTGGTCGGTGTATTCGCCGGCGATGACGTTTTCGGCGGCGCTGGGCACGGTGATTGTGTTGTGGTTTGGCGGGCGGGACGTACTGGCGAATCGGCTCACGCTCGGACAATTCGTCTCGTTTCTGCTGTATCTGGGCATGTTTTACGAACCGCTGCGCGCGTTCCACGGGCTGAACCAGATGTTCCAGGCGGGGCGGGCGGCGGGCGAGCGCGTATTTGACATTCTCGATGCGCAGGTCGAGGTGGGGGAGAAACAGAGCGCGGTGGTGCTGGGACAAACGACGGAACGAACCCCTCACCTTAATCCTCTCCCCCGGAGGGGAGAGGAGAAGGCGTCGGCTGCAGCTGCGTCTCCTCTGTTCGTGAGCGGGGAGAAGAGACCGGAGTGCGCTCCCCTCTCCCTTGGAAAGGGAGAAGCTCAGGGTGAGGGTTCCGTCCACGGCTGGGTGCGCGGCGAAGTCGAGTATCGGGACGTGGGATTCGAGTATCGGCGGCAATTGACGGTGCTGGGCGGAATCAATATTCACGCGCGGCCGGGCGAGACGATTGCGCTGGTCGGGCCAACGGGGGCGGGGAAGAGCACGATTGTCAACTTGCTGCCGCGGTTTTACGACGTGACACACGGCCAGATTGTCATCGATGGGCACGACATCCGCGAGGTGACGCTGGAATCGTTGCGGCGCCAGATCGGCATTGTGTCCCAAGAGGCGTTTTTGTTCAACGGCACGATCCGCGAGAACATTTTGTATGGCCGGCTCGACGCGAGCGAGGCGGAGATGATCGCGGCGGCGCAGGCGGCGAACTGTCACGAATTCATCATGCGGTTGCCCGAGAAATACGATTCGCGCGTGGGCGAACGCGGCGTGAAGCTCAGCGTGGGCGAGAAGCAGCGGGTGAGCATCGCGCGGGCGCTGCTGAAAGACCCGCCGATCTTGATTTTGGATGAAGCGACCGCGAGCGTGGACACGGCGACGGAGAAACTGATCCAAGAAGCGCTGGAACGGCTGATGGCGCACCGGACGAGTTTTGTGATCGCGCACCGTCTGTCCACCGTGCGCAATGCCGACCAGATCCTGGTGTTGAAGGCCGGCCGCATCATCGAGCGCGGCACGCATGAGGAATTGATGGCGTTGGGCGGCCTGTACGCGCAGTTATGCCGCGTGCAATCAACGGCAGTGACGATTGAAGAGCGGCTGGACGAAATGGAAGTGAGCGAGGCAGCAGGGTGACGCCGACGTTGGACGATTCGGTTGACGATTCCTGACCTCAGTCGACGCAACGGTTGGCATTGGGCGGTGTTTGGAATATAGTAGAGGGTGGAGATTGAGTATGAGAAGTAGGTCATGCCAACACACGAAGGGGAGAACGTCATGAAGCATCTGACGAAGATTTTCATCGGTTCACTGGTTTGCGCGGCGGCTTTTCTCATTGCGCCACAGACGCGCGCTGCATGGGGTGGTGGTGGAGGCCACGGCGGCGGTTGGGGAGGAGGAGGCCACTGGGGCGGCGGCGGTCATTGGGGTGGTGGATGGGGCGGTCATTACGGCTGGGGCGGATACTACCACGGCGGCTGGGGCTGGTGGGGTTGGCCGTGGGGCCTTTCATTTTCATACTACGGGGGACCGTATTATTATCCGTATGGTTACTATTACGCGCCGCCGGCCTACGACTACTATTACTCGGCGCCGGCCGTTGTGTACAATTCTCAGCCTGCGGTGGTGTACAACTCAACGCCGCCGTCGTCGTCGGCCCAGTACAGTTCGCCCCCGCCGCCTGACAATTCACAGCCGGCGCCGGCGGATCGTCCGCTTTCGCCGACAGCGGTGGATCGGGACACGCCGCCATCAAATATCGCGCCGCCTTACAATGCCACGGTGCCTCCGCCACCCCCGCCGGCGCAGCCTGGCTACCAGGTCCGGCCGGGAAGCATTGCGGATGTGAAAGCTCTGGCAAAAGCCGGCTTGAGCGACCAGGTCATTGTCAGTCAGATTCGGCATTCCCAGATGGTCTATCACCTGACGACCGCCGAGATCATCGATCTGAAACAGAGCGGCGTGAGCGACAAGGTGATCGACTTCATGATCAATACCGCCAGCGGGAACCGGTAAGCCGAGGTTCTGACGCTAATCAGCACGACTGCGCCTCGTCGTTTGGCGGCGCCGCTTTGGCCGTCTGCGGCGGCTTGCTGCTGCTCCATTACGATCAAGGGCAGCCGGTGTCCCATGGTCTTCCGGGTTGCTGATGTCTGCCCCTCTCCATGGCCCAACCGGGAATCAGCCGCCACGGACGGGGGTTGACGAGCGGGGTGAAGCGGTGCATGTGTTGGATGGGGTTGCGGGTGGCGTGACTGACTGATTGGGAAAAACACGGGAGGCAAGTATGGCAAAGATGCGAGTGGTACAGGTGACGAAGGCAGGCGGGCCGTTGGAGATGGTGGAGCGGGACATCCCGGCGCCTAGCGCGGGCAAAGTTCGGATCAAAGTGCAGGCTTGTGGCGTGTGCCACAGTGATTCGCTGGTCAAGGAGGGACACTGGCCGGGGCTTCAATACCCGCGCGTGCCGGGGCATGAGGTGATCGGCGTGGTGGATGCGCTCGGCCAGGGCGTCGCTGGATGGACGGTCGGCCAGCGAGTGGGCGTGGGCTGGCACGGCGGACACTGCGGACGATGCGATTCGTGCCGGCGCGGCGATTTTTTCGCGTGTCAGGCGGGGCTGTTGACCACAGGGATTTCGTTCGATGGCGGGTACGCTGACTACATGATCGCGCCCGAGCAGGCGCTGGCGGCGGTGCCCGATGAATTAAGCGAAGTGGAAGCGGCGCCGCTGATGTGCGCGGGGGTCACGACATTCAACGCGTTGCGGAACAGCGGGGCGCGCGGCGGCGACGTGGTGGCGATCCTCGGGTTGGGCGGGCTCGGTCATCTGGGCGTGCAGTTCGCCGCGAAGATGGGGTTCAAGACCGTCGGGATCGCGCGCGGGAAGGACAAGGAACCGCTGGCGCGCAAGCTGGGGGCGTGGCATTACATCGATAGCCAGTCGGAGGATCCCGCGGCGGAATTGCGGAAGCTTGGCGGCGCGAAGGTGGTTCTGGCAACCGTGACGAACGGCGAAGCGATGACGGCGACCGTGGGCGGTTTGGCCCCGAATGGAATGTTGCTGGTCGTCGGGGCCCCGCCGTCGTTGGAGGTGTCGGCGTTTGCGCTCATTGCCGGCATGCGCTCGGTGAAGGGATGGTATTCGGGCACATCGATCGATTCGCAGGATGCGCTGGCGTTCAGCGCGTTCGCCGGAGTGCGGTCGATGAATGAAGCCTTTCCCCTGGAGCGCGCGAGCGAGGCCTATGAACGGATGATGAGCGGGAAGGCGCGATTTCGCGTGGTGTTGACGACCGGGCAATAGGGAAGGCGGGTCGGGTGGATAACCCGAGGTTAGTCAGCGAGCCGCCCGGATGCTGCGACTTTTTTGTGTCTGACTGAAGGTGGTTGGCGGACCGGCTTAGTCTCGCGGAGTCAAGCACTTGGGCTGACGACGCCGTGAGGTGAGTGCTCTGGAGGGCCCATTTTTCCTGGCCTGCAGTTGATACGACGGCCGGAACGTGCTATTTTCCCCGCGAGCCTGAGGTGGGCTCAAGCAGTTTGGTGGTAGGGAAACAGGGATCCAATGAACTGCAACACGGGCAAGTGTTGTTCCTCTTGGCGTTTGGTATGCCCAAACCGGGCATGACCGGACACCTTCGTTTCCTTCCACAAAGAAGTAACTCAACGTCGTATAGGGGACCGTCAATTCAACGCATGAAACATCTACATCTGTTCCTTCTCAGCTCGTCGATCGCTCTGGCCTGCGCGGGTACGCGCGTGTCCGCCGTAGTGGCCGTAACACCGCCCTCGGTTGTCTGGGGTTGTGACACGTCCACGTGCTTCTCGCTGACGATCACTGGCATCGGCTCCGAGTGTGGTGGAGATTTCAAGTCCCCATCGGGAGACTGGCAGTTCGCTGACATCTTCAAAGTGGTCAAGTTCCATTCGTCCCTCGAACTGCAACAGACGGGCGGCTTTGTCGAATGTATGCCGCCAACATGCACGCAGGCGCTTCGGTGGTATTCGGGGTTTGGCCGCAAAGACAACGGCAGCTACGAAGCGAATTGCACCTTGGGTGGAGCCGGGACCGCCTTGGACGGCTGGAATGTTGAAAGCTTCATCTCGTACGAAGTGCTGAAGCCGAATAAGCCGAATACATGGGAGTGGACGGTGGTTTGCCACGGATCCGGTCCGGACCTGCTCAAGCACTGTCTCGATCAGGACGGCGGTTGCCCGGCGGTTCCAGAGCCGAGCACGCTCTGGCTGGTGGGCGTGGGTGCCTCGGGCCTGACATTGGCTCGGTGGCGGCGAATGTGCCGTCGGACTCGAAGTTGAGCGTCCGGCCGCACCCGAGATTCATCGCGGAATCAGGCGGAGGCGACTACCGGCGGGGCGTCGGACGGGGTTGCGGGAGCAGGCTCGACCAGCCCCAACTGTGCCAGCACGAGAGGGCGGAGATCGGTTTCGATTCGGTCGCTGTCGACGAAGTCGTCGAATTGACGGTGGGTTTGACTGGGATCCCGGATGGTGATGAGGGGCACGCGTTTCACGTGCGGGCTGGCTCTCAATTGCTGGAGGACGGTGGAAGCGTTCGGCGCGCGACCGTCGATGATGACGAGATCCGGGGCGCCGCGTTCCACAGTTCCGATGAATTCCAGCGCCACCGTGACAACGGAGCAGAGCAGCTGTGAGTGTTCGACCGCGGTCGCGATGGGCGCGACGGCCTGGGCGCTGGTGAACAGGAGAATTTGTTTGAGCCCACACGCCGTGCGAAGGTTGCGAACGACGTCCTGAAGCTTCAAGGTGCCCTTGGCGAAGAACTGGCGGGCGCCCAGTGAGGTCGCGCGCTGCACGTCGTTGGATGTGGCGCGGTTGGACAACATGAACACCGGAATGTGACAGAGCGCCGGGTCCGCACGGAGCTTCGCGAGGACCTGGAAGCCGTCCAGCTTGGGAAGCATGACGTCGAGAACGATCAGATCGGGGTGGATCTCGGCGGCGCGTTGCGCGCCCATCGCGCCGTCATCGGCGGTGACCACGCGGAAGCCCTCGCGCTGCAACTTGTCACGGTAAATTCGTTGGATGTGAAGGTTGTCTTCCACCAGCAGGAGCGTCGGCATCGTCAGTCAACCTCCAAGAGGTCTGCGACCCTTTCCAGAACCTGGTCGACCTTGAATTCACCCTTGTAAATGTACTCGTACTGGCGAGTTTCAATTTCCGCGGTCTCGTGTTTGTCGAGCATGAGGCCGGAGATGATGAGCACCTCGACGTTTTTGAATTGGGGGTGCTGGGTCATGTATTGTATCACGCCCCAACCGTCGGTGTCGGGCAGGTTCAGATCGAGGAGCACGAGATCGGGTTTTTCGGATTCGAGTCTGGCGATGGCTTCGCGTCCCGTGGCCGCCTCGGACAGGCGATAGCCTTCGTTTCCGAGTACGCAGCGGAGCACCTCGCGAAAACTTTCTTCATCGTCCACGATCAACACGTTTTTCCTGCCGGCGCCCGCCGCGGCACGAACGCTGCGCAACACCTCACGCGGGCTGGGCGCGCTGGCGACCGTTACCGGCACTCCCGCGCCGTGGATCGGATCGTTCGACAGAAAGATGATCGGGATATTCGTCGTCTCGGGCTTGGTCTTCAACTCCTGGAACACCGACCAGAGTTGCGCGGAAGAAGCATGGGCGTCCAGGAGGATGACCAGCGGACGCAATTTGATGGCGAGCGATACGGCTTCCTCTCCGTCGCTGGCGGTGCGGACTTTGTATTCGCGAGAACCGAGCCCGGCGGCGAGGATGCGGGCGATGTCGGCTTGTTCGCTGACGACGAGGACGAGACGTTTGCCATCGGAATCGGCGCCGGCGGCGGCGGAGGTGGCCGCAGCGATTCGCGACCGCAGGCGTTGGATCCCACCGATTTCCTCGAAGTTTGCGGGAAGCGAAACCGTGACGGTCGTGCCTTTGCCGGAGTCGCTCTGAATGTCGACGCGGCCCGAGAGCAGATCGACGAGCTGCTTGGTGATGTACAGGCCGAGCCCACTGCCTTCGTGCTGGCGGCGGATCGAATTGTCGACCTGATAAAACTTCTCAAAAATCCGGCCCAGCTGATCCGCCGGGATGCCAATGCCCGTGTCCTGGACGGAAATGGCGACGCGAGAAGAAACGCTGTCGGCGCCCGGCTGGTTTTTCGCATCCGCCGCAACGCCAATCGTGACCTTCCCACGGTCGGTGAACTTGATGGCGTTGCCGGCCAGGTTGACGAGTATTTGTTTGAGCTTGCCGCGATCGGAGCGGATGTTGGTCTGATCCGTCAACACGACCGACGTCAGGGTGAGATGTTTGGCGTCGGCGAGCGGTTTGATCTGGGCAGCGACTTCGCTGACGAGATCGCGCACGTCAAACGATTCGAGAATCAGGTCGGCGCGACCGCTTTCGATGCGGGACAGGTCCAGGAGATTGTTGACGAGACTGAGAAGATCCTGGGCGCTCTCACGGATGAAGTCGACGGTTTCTTCCTGCTCGTCGGTGAGCGGACCGTAGACGCTATCGAGCAGTAATTCGGTATAGCCGATGACCGCGTGGATCGGCGTGCGAAGTTCGTGACTGACGTGGGCGAGAAACTCGGCCTTGAGCTGGCTTAGAGCGCCTAACACAGCCCATGTTTAGATGAGCCTCCAGCAGATCAAGGCACAGCCCAGTTCGAGGAATGCGATGTGAATCTCGGCGTTGCGTTCGTAG